>Ga0326727_10018307_pt1 | contig 14322 bp, 10 predicted proteins | sample MB2enrmetagenome_FD_207643 | JGI IMG/M metagenome (GOLD analysis project Ga0326727, IMG submission 207643) | Lab enriched peat soil microbial communities from McLean, Ithaca, NY, United States - MB29MY | ecosystem: Environmental > Terrestrial > Soil > Wetlands > Peat | place: USA: New York...
GTGCTTCGGCATATGGCGTTTCCTCCTGTTGTTTTGGTTTCGCAACACAAACATACAGAGGGAACGCCTTTTTTTCAAGCCGCCCGGCTCATACACAACATTTGATTATAACTCAACGATTTCTTGAATATGCGAACCAATTTCGGAGGAAATGCGTCCTTTTTCAATTTCGTGCGCGATGCCCACAAGAATGGACTCAAGGTGCTGATCGATATCGAAGTCAAATCCCTCGGTGTGGGTCCGCTTTTCAACAGCCTGACCAACTACAACAACGCATCCAACATTATGAATACCAGTTCGCTTTCAAGCTGGGAAGATTACTGGAGACGTACCATTAATTCCTACAGCCTGGACAACGACACGGCCGCCAGGAATTTTGTCCTGAATGCTCTATTATACTGGGTGGCTCCGGGAGGGGATACCTCCATCGGGGTGGACGGTTACCGGATCGACAGCCTTCGTCCCAATAACGGCAACGTGGAAGACGGAGGATTGTATATCACCGTCGGCAACGCCGCCCGCCAGATCAAGCCTTCCTTTTTCCTGCTCGCCGAACCGGCTGCATGGGATACGGGAAGCAACCTTTACGTAAGCCAGGGTATAGACTCCGCATTTTCTTTCCCGTTATATACCGCGGGCCGCTATTCCTTCGCGAATGTCGACGCATCGGGGGTGATATCGGCCCTTCAGTCTTGTTACGCCGTGGAACCCGCCGGCAAATTCCACAACATCATTCTTGAAAACCACGACTCCCTGCAGCGCAGCGCGACCGTGTTCAATACCAATCTCGCCCTGGAAAAAGCGGCGGCCGCTATGCTGCTGACGGTAAAAGGCATTCCCGAGATCTATTACGGCCAGGAAATCGGGATGGGAGGTACTCCCACCTCCAGCATCGATATCGCCAACGGAAATGTGAACGGGGACGGCTTGAACTTTCCCATACGGGAACCGATGGACTGGAGAGCGACCCGGTTTACCCCGGGGAACACCGTTTCCGGCATCTATCTTCCCGGTTATGCGAACTACTTGAATAACGTGCCCACCACCTACTGGGGCTCCACTTATTACTTTTCAAAAGATAACGACGGAATCAGCGTGGAGGAGGAAATCGGCGATCCGAACTCCCTGCTTTCCTATTACAAAACTCTGATCGCACTCCGGAAAAATCATCCCGCCCTGCTGAAGGGAACCATCGCGTGGGTCCTGGGCGACGATAATATCCTGGGTTATGTGCGCAACTACGGCGGGGAATCCATTCTGGTTCTGATGAATCTCACCCCGTTTTATATCACTTCGGGAATGGATCTGACTCCTACCGTTCTGAACGGGGTCCAGGACAGCCTGTCCGATCTGTTAACGGGATCGAACTGGACCGCGGTCACCCCCCAGAACTTCTCCAACTATCAGGTCACGCTGGCTCCCTATCAGGTTGCCGTTCTGGAAGCCTCGGGCAGTTCGGGGACTCCCGGCAGCGTCAGTCTGGTAAATATCACCCTCTGTATGACGAATACCAGTGTCGGTCTCGGCTCTTATCTATTCTACACGGGTAACTGCCCGGAATTGACCAGTTGGGGTTCGGGAATGCGGGGAACCTGGTCGAACGGAAGTGTCTGGTATGTCAATGTTTCGGTTCCCGCGCAGGACATCCAGTTCAAGGTTCGGTCCGGCTCCAATTACATCACCAACTATGAAAGTGGCAGCAACCATGATATCGGAACACCAACCAATAACGGAACTTACACGGTTGAATTCAACGGCGGGTTCTGATTTCGTTACGGACAGGCGCCTTTTCCAACCGGTGACGATGTCAGCGAAAAACGTACTTTGATCAATGGTTCCCCTCTCACTTACCCTTTTCGGGCGAGTGGGAGGGGCTTTTTTTCAACAATCCTTTTGAAAGCGGAAGCGACCTTTCAAACAGAACATCGGGTCGGCTATCGCCATTCCGGCCGGGCAATCATTCGATGAAGTTCGTCACGTCGCTCTTGCGAGCCGGGGCAGGAAGTTCACGGTCGTCCTTCTTGAACCCTAACGCGACGGAATAATAAGGCTCGAAGCCATCGGGAATACCATACTCTTTCCCGCTGCCGGGCTTACGGAGGTAGGCCGAAAAAAGCCCGAGCCATGCGGAACCGACGCCGAAACTCTCAGCCGCGAGCAGCATATTCTGGATGGCCGCCGAGCAGTCCACGAGCGGGGTGATGGCGTTCGTCCGCCCGGAGACGATCACGAGGGTCGGGGCACCGTAAGAGATGTCATAGGCGGGGTTGTTTCCGGAGCGTTGCATCCATTCGATCGGGGAGAGTTTCAGCTCCTCTTTTGCGCGGCGGTTCAATTCCCCGATGACGTCGCGGTTGCGAATGACGGTAAAATGCCAGGGCTGATCGTTATGGCCGGTGGGGGCGTAAATGCCGGCTTCCAGGATCTGGTCCAGGGTTTCCCGGGGAAGCTGCTCTTCCCGATAGGCACGGACGGTGCGACGTCGGCGGATGGTTTCCAGGACAGCGTTCATGGATAACTCCTCAGTTTGATATTCGAACGGAGAAACCAAAAGATACTATCCCTTGTTCTCATCGGCAAACGGATTCGTCCGTTATGAGCGGGGACGATGGGAAACTTCTCCGAGTGATGAGAACAACTGATCCATTTTCACAGCATCTTCAAAATCGCTTCTCATCATTTTCGGTTATTACGATTAACTTTTCGGCAACATATATTTTGATTGCGATTTGCCTTGAAAATCTTTCAGTTCTGCTTGTGGAACATAAACAAAAAAGTCTGCCGGATTTCTCCGGCAGACTTTTCAGAATTTACTGGTAACAGGAACTTAGAATCCGTTGACCGAGTAGACCGCGTACCCGCGAGGAGCGGCGTAGACCGTAACCGAACCGCTGCTGCTGCAGGTTACGTTGTTGGGAGCGTAGTTCTGTCCGCTGAGGGTAGAAGACCACGCATAAGCCTTCAACGTCTGGCCCTTCAGGTAGGAGTTGCCGGTGGTAACAGTGACTCCGCACCAGTTGGGATAAGCGGATCCGTTTTCGTTGATGATCACGATGTAACCGGGAGCGCCGGTGGAAACGCCCTTCGAACCGTATACGAGAACCTTGTTGTTGTTGTTCAGGATCTCGATATTGGGAGAGGCTCCGCCGAGCTTTCCGCGACACCATACGAGCTGTTTGATGCCGTTGCCCCATCCCGCGGTGCCGTAACCGCCGCCGGTGGCCAGGCCGTAGTTGAAGTAATCCTGCCAGAAGATGCAAGGATAACCCTGATAGGTCAGGATGAACGCGTATGCAAGCATGGAATCGGAAGTGATCGGCGCGGTGTCATGATTTCCGACGAAGGTGACCGCCCGGGTCGGCCAAGCCGCGGCCAGGGAACAAGAAGAATTGATCCATGATGACATATTGCCGCTGTTTCCTGTAGTATCGTTGCAGGTGGTTTCCATCAGATACAGGAGAGCGAAGTCGAAAGCGGAAATACCGCCGCCGGTAGCGTTGACGTAATAAGCTTCTCCGGATTCGCCGGCGCCCCATGAATACTCGCCGACTGCGAACGGTTTGCCGGTGGAAGCCCAGAAATTGGAAGCGGCCGTCGGATGATAAAGGGAAGCTGCGTCAAATCTCCAGCCGCCGTTGAAGCCCATGGTGGATACCAGCCACTGCCCCCACTGGTCAAGGTCATACATCGCGTGGCCGGCGCTGAACGGCGTCACATGACAGATATCGGGGAAACCGCCAAAAACGCCTTCGTCCGATGTTTCATAAGTGGACGGATGGAATTCGTTGTAATGCCACTGGCACTTGCCGCTGGCGGTATTATTGAAAGCGGTCCAGGTACTGGTACCGGTGTTGGGATTGGATTCGCTGTTGCCGCCCGAGCGATGGTTGATCACGATGTCTTCCAGACATGCGATTCCGGCGCTTTTGAAAGCAGAGATGGCTGCCTGTACCTGCGCCAACGACCCGAAGCGGGTGCTGGTGGTTCCATCCTGGGTATAAGAACCAAAATCATAATAGTCATGAGGGTCGTAACCCATGGATCCGGATCCGCTCTGTCCTTTGTAGGAAGGCGGGAACCAGATCCGGTCGATACCGTAACCGCCAGCCATATTGGCCAGCGCCGAGGCCTGCGCCTGCATCGTCGGGAACCAAGGGCTGGGTACGTTCCAGTAGAAACCCTGCATCATCACGCCGGCACCAGTGCCGAACATGGATGCGACTGCACCGAGTAATAACGCTGCTAACAGGGGAAGAAATGCTTTCATATTGGCCTCCCAATATTCTATAGACTGATTATTGCATAACCCGTGCCAAACGGGAAGACCAAGCATGCTTACATAGTTTGACGGGCGATTTGCTTTCACAGCGAGGAATCTTGGCAAATTGTATGAAAACGCTTTCAAGGCAGCGAGAACTGTTTGCGGCATTTAGCAGTGCATGGCGCATAGGTGCATGCTGCATACGGGAAATAATGGAACGATGCTGTGCGCTTGATTTTTCGGCATGATCGGCCTATACTTATGGGAGACGGGAAAATGCCTGCGGACAAGAATTGCGCGGTCCCGTGCGACCCCCGAATGAACCGGACGAGGAGCCGATCCGTGAAAAACAGAATCCTGGTCGTGGACGATGAGGCCAATATCCGTGGAACCATCTCCGATATTCTCACCGACGAGTCTTACGACGTGGTACTGGCCGCCGACGGGGAGGAGGCCATGCGGAAGACCGCCCAGAACGACCTGGACGCAGCCCTCCTGGACGTCATGCTGCCGAAGAAGGGCGGAATGGACGTTCTGGATTTTCTTCACCGGGAGTATCCGATCATTCCCGTCATTATCATTTCCGGTCACGGCAACATCCGCATGGCTGTCGACGCCATCCAGCACGGCGCCATCGACTTCATCGAAAAGCCGCTTTCGATGGAGCGTCTGCTGTCCTCGGTACGCAACGCCGTCCGTTTCAAGCAGCTCCAACTGGAGAACATTTCGCTCAAGAGCAGGCTTTCCAGCGAGAAGCCGGTCACCTTCGTCGGGAAAAGCCAGGCGGTACAATCGCTCCTGTCGAATTTTCCACAGATCGCCGCGAGCGAGGCGTCCGTCCTCATCACCGGCGAGAACGGAACCGGCAAGGAGGTTGTCGCGCGACTGATTCACCAGATGAGTCCCCGCTGCGACGAGGCCTTTATCGGCGTCAACTGCGCCGCGATTCCGGAAAATCTGATCGAAAGTGAGCTTTTCGGCTACGAGAAGGGCGCCTTTACGGGTGCGAACAAGCAGAAAAAGGGCAAGTTCGAGAACGCGAGCGGCGGCACGATCTTTCTCGACGAGGTGGCGGACCTCTCGCTTTCCGCGCAGGCCAAGGTGCTGAGGGTTATCCAGGAGCGCGAGTTCGAACGCGTGGGCGGCACGGAACTCCTTTCGGCGGACGTGCGGATTCTTGCCGCGACCAACAAGGACCTCGCCTCCGAGATACAGGCGGGCCGCTTCCGAAGCGACCTCTTCTACCGTCTGAACGTCGTACCTGTGGCGATTCCGCCGCTTCGGGACCGCCGCGAGGATATCGGCCTTCTGGTGGAGTATTTTCTCGAGGAATTCAGCCAGCGCGCGGGCAAGACCTTCACGGCCACGCGCAACGCCATTCAGCTTGTATCCGGACGAAACTGGCCGGGCAATGTCCGCGAGCTTCGCAACTTCGTGGAGCGTCTCACGATCCTCTCCGGCAAGACCGAAATCGACGCCGACGACGTGCTCCGCCAGTCCTATCCCGACGACATCCAGATCGAAGCGAAGTTCGACAACATGACGCTCAAGGACGCCAAGCGCGACTTCGAGAAAGGGCTGATCATCAACCGCCTCATCCGCTTCAATATGAACATCACGAAAACCGCGGAGTCGCTCGATATCGAGCGCACCTATCTCCATCGCAAGATCCGCGAACTGCACATCGACAGCGAGGTAGAACTGCCCGCCGATGCCGTGATGGAGGCGGACGCCTGATTGCCTGGAGCGCTGCCTGCACTTCCACCAATTTTATAATATAAAACTAGTTCATCGGGATACCCGGCAACAAAGTTGAAAGACAGCCTTTGAGGTGATCGATATGCAACTCCCCGGCGGAGAGCGCGAGAAACGACTTCTGGAAGCGTACGTGAAGGAACTCCTGGAATGGAACCAGTCGGCGAACCTCATCGGGCGGCAGACCACGGACGAGGTGTGGGAGAACCATATCCGCGACAGCCTGGAGCTGCTGCCCTTCGTATGCGGGGAAAACGCGCGCACCGTGGCCGACATCGGCTCGGGCGGCGGACTGCCGGGAATTCCCCTCTCCGTCTGTATTCCCGGCAAGACGTTCTACCTCTGCGACGTGGTGGGCAAGAAGCTCGCCTTTCTCCAGTTCTGCGCGAAAAAGCTCGGCATCGACGCACGCGCCGTGGACATCAACCAAGGCTTCCGCCTCGAGGTACCCTGCGTGGTGGTGAGCCGCGCATTCGCGCCGCTTTCCGACATCCTCGACTGGGCCGACAAGCATCTGGGAGCGCCCACCGCGTTCCACCTCCTCAAGGGCCAGATCGAGAACGCGAAACAGGAGATCGCGGACGCGGGCGTGACGGGTGCGGAGATCACTCCACTCGCTAAGGGGTGCGTGGTGAGTCTGAAAATGTAGTTTGCGGTTATTGGAACATCCTGATTTTCCACAAACCGGATCGCTACCGGAAATATTGATATTTCCGACAAACCGGGTTTTCGGCGAACATCCCCGCCGAGGCAGCCCGGCCATCCGTTTCGCGCCTGTCCGGGAATTCCGCCTTATTTCGCGCCGGACTTCTTTAGAAAATCGATCAGTTCCGCGTTGTTTCTGACGGAGGCCCACTTCAGCACTGAATTTCCGTCATGATCGACCGCGTTGACATCGGCTTTCTTTGAAACGAGAAATTTCACGGTATCCGTGCGGCAGTTGTAAGCCGCCAGCATCAATGCCGTGAATCCCTTTTTATCGGCGGCGTTCAGATTGGCGTTTTTCGACACCAGTGTCCTGATAAAATCGGTGTGCCCGTAGTATGCCGCCCACATCAGCAGGGTTCCGCCCTTGCTGTCCACCGCCCGGTTGACATCGAAATGATCCCGTATCATTTCGTTCAATACATCCGGGTAGCCGTACTGCATCGCCATCATCATAGCGGTCAGACCTTTTACGTTCGTTACCGATAAATTCGCTTTCGCGTCCAGGAGAACCCGGGCCGCCGCCGCCTGGCCGAACCGCGCTGTCCACATCAGCGGGGTCATGCCCCCTTTGTCCGCCGCGTTTATGTCCGCCTTTCCTTTCAGCAGGACTTTCTGAACGTTGGTCAGTCCGTTGGCAGAAGCCAGCATCAATGCCGTCGTTCCGAACATATCGGTCGCCCGGATGTCGGCATGATGATCCAGGAGCACTTGGACGATATCCGCATGCCCGTTTTCCGAAGCCATCAGAAGCGCGGTTGATCCGGATTTGCCGACCCGGTTGACATCCGCCTTTCTATCCAGAAGCGTCTGCGCGATAGCGGAATGGCCACCTGCGGAAGCAAGCATCAGCAAAGTATTCCCGTTCGAGTCCACCGTCTGGTTAATATCGCCCTTGTAATTCTGGAAATAGGCGACATCATCGGCGGCAAGGGCACTTGTCAATGTCTCTTCACAATAGATAACCGAAGGGAAAAGAAGCAGAGCAAGGATCAACAGGTGTTTCATGGCGGAATTACTCCATTATTCGTTCAGAATCAGGTCGGGAAAAGGGTAACCGGAACCGGCGCTCCCGCCGTCCCCGGTTACCGAAAACGTTCCTTTCCTACTTGCCGGGCGCGATATCCAGCAGAACAAAACTGCCGGGCTTCATCGCAGGGCGAGGATGCGGATGTTCGGCGGTCGCCTTCGGGGTTTCACCGAACTCGGCGGCGGGCAAGTACACATGGTGCGTATCGACATCAATGGCGATGGTTCGGGCGCTTTTTTTTGTGGGAACATCGCCGAGAAGTTCGAAGCCGCCGTTCGTCGTTTCCTGGATGACCGTGAGAAATCCGTCGCCGCTGGGCGCGTACGCGCGCATGAGCGCAGGGTCGAACTCGGCTCCGTCCACCCGGCCGCCGATGGGCAGGTTGGTTACCACCGCTCCGCGCTTCGTGTCGAGAACGACCATCATCTTGTCGCAGGCGGAGAAAAGCCTGCCTTTCGCCGTGTCAAGCGCGATACCGCTGGGTTCCTCGCCGGGAGCGAGCGGCCATTTAGCCGTTACTTTGAGCGTTTTCGCGTCGATGACCGAAACGAGGCTCTTGTCTTCGATATTGACGTAGACCGTCCCGTTTCCGTCGGATACCCCGAATTCGGGCTTGCCTGCAAGTGGAATGGTGGCGACAACCGTGTCGTCCTTCGCGTTGATCACGGTCGCGTTGGAAGTCCTGCCGTTGAAAACGAAGACCTGCCTGGAGAACGCGTCGTAAAGGATCGCGTCCGGGTTGGTCCCGGTGACGGGAACACGCGAGAGAACCGTCAGGGTTTTCAGGCTGAAGACCGTCACGCAGTTGGAGCGTCCGTCGCTCGTGAAGCCCTTGTCGAACTCGGGAGCGAGCGCGATTCCATGGACGCCCGAGGTTCCGGAAATCGTGCCGGCAAGTTTGCCGGTCTTTCCATCAACCACCTGCACGACGGTTCCGCGGGACAGGTATACCATCCCTCCGACTGCCGTCAGTGTATCCCAGCCGCCTTCGCCCGGAAGCGCATAAGTCCCGGCAATCTTGTAATCCGGCGCTTTCTGCTGGGCGCCGAGATTTACGGTAAAACAACACAGCATCAGAAGCGGGAGAATGGATACAAGCAATTTCATAATACCCTCGTATTTCCAGATGTTTCTCGGGAACTTCATTAATAAACTGATTTTACCTGACGGAATATCCGTCGACGGAACCGTTCTATCAGTACGTCTGTTTTTGAAAACATCCGAAAAAACGTCAAACCCGGTTCCACAGAGTTCGAAGAATCACCCTGACAAAAGTTCACCTGTTTTAATGTTAACACAGGATGAAGTGCTTGTCAATCCAATAAGGATGCCGTTCCGTCAAAAATCGCCGATTTTTTCTGCGCACCGGGCGCATGGATGCGCTGGCGAAAAACTGCCGGGGCGCTGTTCTAAACCTGCCACCCATTCCTCTTGAAATCTGCCGGGCATTCCGGCGGAAAGTTTACCACCTTCCAGAAAATCATTGCTGAAAACAGGAAGAATTCCTTCCGAATTGAAGCTACCTTTTCCTTACGAAGTTGAAGGAGGGGTTTGCATATGCCCAACAGGAGGAAATCGATAAACAAGATCCGAGAAGTCATCCGACTTGTCATGGAGACCGGTCTGAGCCATCGCCAGACTTACCGTGTTCTTTCAACCTTTTTTAGCATATTTTGTCAAAAGGATGCAAATTTTCAGGGTCGAATAATGCTCATCGTGTCCCTTTCCGCGTTGCGCTCCAAAAGACAACATGGAGAAGGGTGCCCGATCGGGCGGGGTGAGGCGGAAATATTCCAGGATGGGGAATGATTGGACCGCCGGCGCTCCACTTCCGGTGTCCGGATTCCGATATTAGGAAACGCTGCCGGAGGTTTCCATGTTCCGTCTCCTTCCCGTTTTGTCCCTCCTGTTTTTCACCATTCCCTTCGCTTACGCACAAGAAGAGGACGGAACGTTTTACTCCAATGTGGTCGCCATCGCGAAGGAAAGCATCGGACTTGAAGAAATCCCTTCCATCGGAGGAAAATACTTCCGGAGCGACTGCATCGGATTCGTGAAGTTTGTCTACAAGAAGGCGGGTCTCGATCTGGACCGGATCGCCCGGATGGGCGGCAACAATGGAGTGGCCATCATCTATTACGGGCTGCTTGACCGACAATTCGTTTATACCAACCGCGATCCCGTTCCCGGCGATCTCGTCTTTTTCGACAATACTTACGATTACAACGGCAACGGCAAGTGGGACGATCCCCTCACCCACGTGGGAATCGTGACGGAACGTCTTCCGCACAACACCTGGGCATGGATCCATTACGCGAGCGGCGAGGTCAAGGAATACCGAATCAACCTTTCCTGGCCCGAGACGCATGCTTTCCGCCGCACCGATGGAAGCCTGATGATCATCAACTCCTATCTTCGCCGCGATCGCGGAGAGGGCTATGCGCCCAAGGAATATGTCGCATCCTCTTTTTTCCGCGCATTCGCGCATGTACGCGTCCGCTATCAAACGGAAATTCCGGCGACCGCGAGGGCAGGTAGCTGACGGTCGAAGAACGCTAAGCACATAGTGTCTCTCTCCAACCCGCGCAAGTCTTGGAGTACTGACGCACCATCAGACGAACTTCGTCACTCTTGCGGCGGAATCGCAGGAACACGGAGCGGAGAACCTGATCAGAGTCAATCGAATCGGAAAATATCAAGCAGGGATTTTTCGACCGCTCCGTTTCCCAACCCCGGTATCACGTTCGCTATCGAAAAGACGGATTCTCCAATATCAGCAATCGCCGCTTGATTTCTGGCCCTTCCTCCGGGATTTTCGAGGAGTATCCGCCGGCGTCTCCTGCATTCCGGTGTGCGGGCAGAACGCGGTGACACGGAATAAAGAGAGGGAACGGATTCGCGGCAAGAGCGCCGGCTACGGCTCGGCTGAAGCGGACGCCGCCCACCTTCAAGGCGAGCTGCCCGTAGGTCCGCGTTTCCCCGAAGGGAATAGCGGCGATGGAATCGTAAACACGGCACTGAAAAGAAGTTACCCGGGAAAAGTCCGCACGGACGGAGGAAAAATTCGGAACCTTTCCTGAAAAATAATCGTTCATCGCCTCCCGGAGTTTCCGTGCCGGCGACGGAAGATCTGTAACGGCTTCCGTCACAATTTCCCTGGAAAGACGCACCGATACGGAAAAAAGGAGATCATTCCTCCCGGTACATTCCGCTTCCAGACCGGAACCGGAAACAGTGAAATGCCATCCACCATCCGCTTGTCTGTCGATTGACGTTCCGGGATTATTCATGACTTTTTCACTCAAGCCGCGATAATCCGTACAGTTATGCATACTGCCGCCCTCCCTGAGCTGTCTCTTTCCCAATCCGTCGCTCCCCATCTTTCCCACGCCCTTGACAAAGTGTCCGTCACCGGTTTACCGGAAACACAACCTTTGATTATACAAAAACACGGATCGAATATCAATCTTCATCGGGTTTCAGACAATCCGAATCGGATTGACATTTTTCCCGGACATTCTATCATGTTAAGAAAGTGGGGGTAAAACCGGCAGCAATCTTCCATGGAGGCATCGATGTCGTGTATCCGGAATCTTTTGTTTTTTCTCCTCGTCGGTATGCTCGTTCCGGCATCCCTCCATTCCGCGGACCGGGACGATGTCATCAAGGAGGCGCTTTCCGTCTCACCCTACGATCCCATCCACTCTGCGGAGCTTCTCCAGTCGCTGATCCGGCAGTATCCCGATTGGGATTATCCCTACCTCGTGCTGGCGGACATCTACGACCGGAATGCTGTCATTTCGGAGTCGATCCGCTGCTTTGAGAAAGGACTCGTCCTCAATTCACAGTTGCCCGAATTCATGCATTTCAAGGTACTTTACCGCCTCGGCGACCTTCATGCCCGGCTCGGGCATCTTACCAATGCGCTGCAGTATTTCCGGAAGGCTTCGGTGTTGAAACCGGACGACAAACAGTTGAAGAACTCCCTGGATGCTCTCGTCGCCTGGATTAAAGCCGTATCGATATCGAATACCTCTGAACGGATCGAGGCTCTCGATCGGGTGCTCCAGAAACGCCCCGGATGGATCGTCTGCGACCTCGAACTTGCACAATCCCTGATGAAGGAAGGCAGCTTCTACCCCGCCCGCAAGGAATACGAAACCGCACTTTCCTACACACCCGTTTACTCCATTTGCGTCCCCGGCACTTACAAAGGGGGTAGCTGGAATCCCGGATTGAATCCCATGAAATACCAGGGAGACGGCAAATGGGAAGTCACTCTTCCACTGGTTCAGGGTACGAATGAGTACAAGTTCGTCATCAACCAGAAAATCACCATTTCCGATATCCAGAACACCAATACATCGGGGCCACTGGTCAATTCGCTCGTCATTGGGAACTATGACGGCGAGCCCAGGGTTTTTCGTTACCGGACCCTTCCGTTGGACCCCGTATTCATCCGAATCCTCGAAGATCTCGATACTCTGAGAACCAGTTCCGTGGCATATTTCATCGGCAATTTTCAAAAAACAGCCGCAACCGATGACCCCGTCGAGCATGTTTTTACGGTCACCAATCCCATGCCCGTCCGGGAACTTTTTCTCGCCGGAAGCTTTAACGGATTTTTGACCAACTGGAAGGATCGCACCAACTGGGCAATGAACCGTTCGGAATCGAATGTCTGGACCGCCCGGGTTTCCCTCAAACCCGGGAAATACCTGTATGAAACCGTCGCCAATACCCGAGCACGTTTCATCGACTGGAACGCCGACGACTTTTACGTCGATGAAAACGGCCACGGAAACGTTTTTGCGGCCGTGGCGATCGGAGGCTCCAACTTGAACCGGAACGTTCTCCGCCCGTTATCGTTACGCTACAAACCCCAGGAAAAATCCGTTTCGTCGGTACACGTCGCCGGAAGCTTCAATTACTGGGGCGGCACCGCATGCGCACAGCAGTCGCAGATCAGCAACTACGGTTTCCCGATGACCGGACCCGACGCCGATGGCTATTTTACCCTCAACGCGCATCTTCCGGCGGGCCGGATGCAGTACAAGTACGTGGTGAACGGCGGAATCTGGCATTCCGATCCCGAAAACGAAAATAGCGAAAATGACGGCTGGGGCGGTGACAACTCCGTCCTCATCATCGGCGGCGGAGATTCCCGGGAAATGCGTTCCAATATTCAGCTCAGGAACGTCAACCGGAAAATCCGCTTTACTCTCGACTTCAACCGCTTCCCGAAGATTCTTCGGGTATCGAAATCGGGAGATATCATCCTCCTTCCCCCGGAAAACACAACCGTGAAGCGGTTCAAAAACGACGGCTGGTCCCCAACGAATTCTTTGTTCGTCAACGAAATGATCGGTTTCTACCCGAATAAGACCGCGACGATTCAATGGATACGGACGGAGACTCCCCCCGTAACACCGGACTTGCCCGTCGTTCTCCGATTCCAGAAGACGAATATCCGCTCCGTTTTCGTCATCGGCGACTTCAACGGCTGGTCTGTCGGGAAAGACTTCATGCAGGGTCCTTCGGACGACGGGAACTGGAGTTACCAGACAAATCTCCCGTCCGGCATCTACCGTTACCGGTTCGTCGCGGAATCCTTGAACGGCCGAAGGGACTGGATCAGCGATCCCGAGAATCTGGCCACCGCATCGGACGGTATGGGAGGCGTGGATTCGGTTCTTTACTCCGGCATCGGTAACAACCGTTTCGCCAACGATCTCCGGAAAACGGAAGATATGGAAGATGCCCGCTTCCGTTTCTATGCACCGAAGGCCCGTTCCGTGGAAGTCAGCGGAAATTTCAACGACTGGAGTTTCCCCGCTTTCCCTCTGCATGGACCGGATCAAAACGGTTTCTGGGAAACGAATTTCCCCCTTCCCAAAAACGCGTGGCAGTACAAGTTTATCCTCGATGGAGAAACCTGGGTTGCCGACCCTTCCAACCAGTTGATGTTCATCGATTCCCTGGGAAATATGAACTCGGTCATCCGCGTTATGGATGATTCCGAGCGCGCCTCTCTCCAGAAAGTCCGCTTCCGTTTCCGAGCCCCTTCCGCACGGCTGATCGACCTGGAAGGGGATTTCTACAGCGGCGAATTCGTCCATATCCGAATGCAGGGCCCCGATGCGGAAGGATGGTGGGAAACCACGCTGGACCTTAACAAAGGCAACTATCTCTACCGTTTCAATGTTATCGAAAAGAACGGGACGATTCATATCGAAACGGACCCGCTCAACCGTTATTACGCCACCGACGGAATCGGAAGTATGTATTCGGTTATCTCTGTCGGTCTTACGGAAACCGAACGTGCGCGGATCAACGCACTCTCCGAATTTCCGCAGGATCTGCGTGTTCTGGGTGTATTCCTGCTGACACAGGAATCCGATTCACGTCTGCTGGAGCGTCTCAAATTCTACTCGCTTTCCAAGTTCCAAGCATGGAAAGACATCGTCCCGATGCTTCCGACCGGCAAACCCGGCGTTTACGAGACGGAAATCGAGACCGAATCGCGAAGGGTTTTATATAACTATCTCATCGTAACGAGTTACAACGGGAA
>Ga0326727_10018308_pt1 | contig 14322 bp, 14 predicted proteins | sample MB2enrmetagenome_FD_207643 | JGI IMG/M metagenome (GOLD analysis project Ga0326727, IMG submission 207643) | Lab enriched peat soil microbial communities from McLean, Ithaca, NY, United States - MB29MY | ecosystem: Environmental > Terrestrial > Soil > Wetlands > Peat | place: USA: New York...
GACCGCATACTCGTGATCCCCCTTTTCGAGCATTTGTACCGCCGGAACACCGGTCATCTCTTCGATGGCACGGTTCCATGCAATGACCTGGCCGGACTGGTTGATGGCAAAGGTCGCGTCCGGCAGGAAGTTGATGATGTCGGCCTCCCTCCGCTCAAGATCCCGGATACTGGTCTCGGCATGTCTTTGCTGGATGGCCTGCCGGAGCTGGTGTGCGAGCTCGGTGAACTGTGACGTGGGCTCACCGCCTTTCTGGAGATAGAAATCGGCGTGCTCACTCAGCGCCTTGATGACCACCTCTTCGCGTCCCCGCCCGGTGAACAGGATGAAAGGGATGGTATTTCCCGATGTTCGTACCTTTTTCAAGAATTCGATGCCGTCCATCTCCGGCATCTGGTAGTCGGAGATGATGGCATCGTAGTTCTTCGTGCGCAGGAGGGAGAGCGCGGCTATCGCAGAGGTGATGGTGTCGACGTTGAACTGCCCGCTCCTCTCAAGGAAAAGTTTGCTGATCTCGAGCAGGTCCTGTTCGTCATCGACGTAGAGAACGGTATACATAGCAATACAGCCATTTATATTTATCTGATAGTACGCCACCGGTTACCATAAAATATTACCTTCAAAAGATCAGAAAAGAGTCACGCAGGAATATCATCGGTAGTACAACGATGGCTTTACGATAATTTCGTGTATCGGAAAAAACTTTTATTTGTCATCCTCCGGGTAGAGAAAAATCTTTATGAAAGGACCGGCTGATGTGGGCACGCCCGTCCAATCAGATTATGCCGTTTGTACCCATGATCTGGTTGAGATTACTGGTACCGATATTCAGCGAGTTCATCGTGGTCATCAAAGGTTCCACCACCATCGTGTACAGCACCCATGCAGTGACCACAACCATGACCACGAGAATTATCACGAAAAGGGCCATGACGAGCGGGCGGGTTTCCTGGAACGGCACCTCACCGGTGTTCATCTTCCCCGCCACCCGGTACGCATCGTAGATCCCGTACACCCAGACAACGATACCGGGGATCACCAGGCAGACCAGCCCCACGACAAAAAGGAAAAAGATCTTAACCCCGTTTACGATCGAACCGTTATACACCTGCCCGAGACCGGGGAATACGGCTGAGCAGGCAGCCGCAACGAGCGGCTTTTTCTGTTTCTCTGGAGGGGGAACCGGTCCCGGGTAGCCGGTCGTGCCGGGAACCCCGGCCGGAATAGCATATGGCGGGTACCCTGTCGGGGCGCGCCCGTCCATCCGGGCGCCGCACCCGCTGCAGAACCGCGGGGACTCCTCAACGGATTCTTTGCCGCAGTGCGGGCAGATCGAGGGCATGCAGGTACTCTTAAGGAAGATTGAGCCATGCATGGCAAAAAGATTTGTCAAGGGAACGAAACTGAGGCCGGCATGAACGGTCTCTCTCTGACGGAGGAATCAGACCATTGTGCCGGTATACCGGAACATTTCTGATTCTTGCGGGCGGATCCTGCCGGATTCAATCCGATTCTGTTAAATGCAAACATATGACAAGTTATTCCGGTACCATGTTTGGATTGCCTGATATTACCATCATTGCTGTCGGCGGCGTGGTCATTATCGTGATCATCGCGCTGGTGTACTGGGGTCTGACGTTCAGGGGGCATGATTGAACTGGCTGATACTGTCACGATCATTGTCATCGCCCTCTACCTGCTGCTCATGATTGGCATCGGAATCTGGGCGTCACGCAAGATCAAGAACACGGAAGACTACCTTGTTGCCGGGCGCTCGCTCGGGTTCTGGGTCTTTGTCCTCCTGATGATCGGCACGGTCTGTTCGGGGATGTCGCTTCTTGGCGTCTCGGGGCTCGGTTACCGTGCCGGGTGGCCGACCATCTGGGAACAGATCTTTGTCCCGCTGGCTATCGGTTTCTGTGTCATCTTTTTCGGGGTCAAGCTCCATAACGTGGCTAAGACTGCCGGGTACGTCACGGTACAGGACTACCTCGCCCACCGGTACGAGAGCCCCACGGCACTCCGGTCGCTCTCCGCGGTTGCGGGCATCATTGTGTCGCTCATCTATCTCGTGGGGCAGTACACGGCCATCGCCCTTGTCCTGATGTGGCTCTTTGCCATCCCGCTCTGGCTTGCCCTGCTGATCGCGACGCTGGTCACGATGATCTACACGACCATCGGGGGGCTCTATGCCGTTGCATGGGCATCCCTGATCCAGTCGATCATCCTCGTGGTGGGAGTGTTTGTGATGGCACCCGTCATTATCTATAAGGCCGGCGGTCTCACCCATGTTGATCAGGTTCTTGCGGGGATAAACCCGAACCTCGTCATGCCATGGAATCCCAGTGGTGCATTCGCCCCGGTGTACATCTTCTCGTTTGCGATCATGCTGATGGTCGGCCTTGCATGCGCTCCGCACGTGATCAACAACGTGCTGGCAATAAAGGACGTCAAGTACTTCAAGTGGGCCCCGCTCGCCGCCTTCCTGATCTATGGCGCAGCGATGTTCCTGTTAAAGTTCACCGGCTTTGCTGGACTGGTGATGGTGAAGGGAGGGGTGTTTGCACTGCCCAATCTCCCCAACGCCCCGGATTCCATTATCCTGTACGGGATCCAGTACTCGCTGCCGGTCATGGCCCTGTGGGCGGTCTTTGCGGTCATTGTACTCGCAGCCGTCATGTCGACAACCGACCGGCTGATGCTGACCATCGGCGCGATGTGTTCCTGGGATCTCTACAAGAAGATCCTCAGGCCCGGTGCCAGTGACAAGAGCGTACTTTTGCTCTCGAAGATTATCGTGGTGTTGTCGGCGCTCGGCACGATGATACTTGCCATCAACCCCCCGGTGATGCTCGCCAGCCTCATCTGGATGGGGATCGGGATCATGCTCTCCACCTTTGCCGTCCCGCTCCTTGCCGGGCTGTACTGGCGGGGGGCGACAAAAGCGGGGGCGCTGGCCAGCATGTTGATCGGCCTCGTCACCTCGCTGGTATTCGGGGCGCTCAATTACTTCAGCATCGTGCTCTTTGGATATAACTTCGCCAAAATTCCCGTCCACTTCTCGTTCTACCCGCTCGTGATCTCCCTTGTTGTCATGTATGTCGTGAGCATGCTCACGGCAAAGACCCACGAGAAGATCCTTGACGAGACCCAGACAGGCTGGTTCATCTCGAAACAGTAATCCCACCTTTTTTTGCCGTTTTACGGTCAATGATATAAATCCTTCCCGCCAATGTATATGCCGTGAGAACCGCAATTCTCGGTGGCGGCTTGTCCGGACTTACGCTCGCCCGCCTTCTGCGAGAAAGGGGGGAGGAGATCATCGTCCTTGAGGCAGAGCCGCGGTACGGGGGGCTCTGCAGGTCAGGGACGGAACAGGGATTCACGTTCGACACCGGTGGCTCGCATATTATCTTCTCGCGGGATGCCGAAGTCCTCGCGTTCATGCGCCGGATGATCGAAGGAAACGACGTACGGACCATCAGGAACACCAAGGTCTTTTACAAGGGCCGGTACGTGAAGTACCCGTTTGAAAACGGCCTTTCCGACCTGCCGCCGGAGGACCGGTTCTTCTGCATCAGCGAGTTTATCAAAACGCTGATCGCGGTGGAACGGGGCGATCTGCCGGCCCCAAAAAATTTTCATGAGTGGATCTATTACACGTTCGGCCGGGGTATCGCCGAGTGCTACATGGTGCCGTACAACGAGAAGATCTGGAAGTACCCCGCGACGGATATGTCGCACCACTGGGTGGACGGCCGCATCCCCCGGCCGCCGATAGAAGACGTGATCAAGTCCGCCATCGGCATCCCCACGGAAGGTTATACCCACCAGTCGGTCTTCTCCTACCCGCAGGATGGCGGTATCGAAGCGCTCATACGGGCGATTGCTGCGCCGGTCGAACTGCTGATCCGGACAGGGTTCCGTATCAGCTCCATCAGAAAACGTGACGGGCGCTGGCAGATCAGCGATGGCACGGAGTCCGTCACCGCGGACCGGATCATCTGCACGATGCCGGTTCAGCACCTTCTCGCTGCACTGGAGGATGTACCCCATGAGATCATGGAGGCGTGCCGCTCGCTCCGGTACAATTCCCTCGTGTGTGTGAACATCGGTATCCGCGGCAGCGTCCCGGACTACTCGTGGGTGTATATCCCGGACGTGGCGACAGGAAAGAGCAACCGGGTCTCGTTTCCTTCCAACTACAGCAGGGAGGTGGCGCCGGAAGGCTGCAGTTCCATCCTTGCCGAGATCACGCACCATGCCGGAGACGACGTGGCACGGATGACCGACCGTGAGCTGGTCGACGAGGTGGTGGGGATGCTTGAGGCGATGCAGATCATCGATGGCGGGCAGGTCATATGCACATCGGTCGTGCGCCAGCCGTTTGCCTATGTCGTATACGATACCGCGTACCTCAAGAATATCGGCATCGTTCGCGATTACTGCCAAGCCATCGGGATCCCCCTTGTCGGCCGGTTCGCGCAGTTCGAGTACCTGAACATGGACGGTTGCATACGGAGTGTCATGGACTTTGTCGCCTTATATTGCCCGTAAAACACCTGCATCACGCTTATAACCCGTGAGCCCAAGAAATGTACAGGAGTTTTCCGGCTGCATGATCTCGGTCATCATCCCCGCCTTCAACGAAGAGGAGAACATCGCCCCGTGCCTTGTTTCGCTCTCGCACCAGACAGTGCCAAGAAGCGAGTACGAGATTATCGTGGTGGACGGCGGATCCCGTGACCGGACCTGCGAGATCGCAAAGAAATACGCCGACCAGATCTTCACCCAGAGCAGCCGGAAGGTCGGCGGTGCACGAAACGACGGTGTGAAGGCATCGCACGGCGAGATTGTTGCAACGACCGATGCGGATTGCATCCTTCCGGCGGACTGGGTCGGGCGGATAAAAAAAGACTTTGACACTCCCGCTGTCGTCCAGATATACGGCCCAGTCTACCCAATCGAGGACGGCCTCTCCAACAGGTTCTCCATCCTGCTTGCCAACTGGTTCTCCCGTACAGGGTACTACAGCCGGACCTTTTATTATACGCTTGGCTGCAACACGGCATTCCGGAAGGATGCGTTCGTGAAAGCCGGCATGTACCGCTGCATCGATGCCGGTGATGATATCGAGATCGCGATGCGGATGCGGGAGCTCGGGGAGATCCGGTTCGACGGCAGGCTGAAAGTCGGGTTCTCCATGCGCCGGTACCAGCAGTACGGGACGCTCAAGTCGCTGTACGAATGGTTTTACATCGTCGCACATGGCGGGGAGACGCACCGGTATGCATATACCCAGAAAAAATACAAATGACTGCCGGCCTGCCGGCATGGTGCAGGGCCTGTATGCCAAGCGATAAGGACGGGAGCCGTGCCGACGCACGGGTACAGAACGAAGTCGCAGCGTTCAACGGGAGCGAGTTCGCCCGGCTGCTGGGGATCACCATCACGGACGCCCGTGACGGGTATGCACGGGTGGTTATGGAGTGTCCGGGCAAGTGCAACCCGGACAGGGTCGCCCATGGCGGCGCCATCTTCTCGCTTGCCGACCAGGCATTCGGGATCGCGGCAAACTGCACCGGTGTGCACCGGGTTGCTGTCTCGGTCCACATCCAGTACATTGCACCGGCGACCGGTTCGCTGGTCGCGATCGCACAGCGCGTGGCCGACAACGGCTCCTGCGATACTTACCAGGTGATGGTGTACCAGGGAGAACGGATCATCGCCGAGTTCGAGGGCGTGGCGTTCCGGGTCGCCGAGTAACAGATGTTTGCGGGCAGTCTTGTTGCAGACAAGTGAAAGGATTTCCTAACAAACGTCCGTTTTATTGACAGGAATTCCCGTTCCGTTGAGAGAATTATTTTTCCATTTCTGCTGGAATGCGGGGGTACCAATCCGGTTCACGGGCATATCGGAAGGATCGTTCGTGTGACCTGTCTGTTGTGCGTAAGCATTCCCGCATCATGGCACAAGCGCCCTGCGCAGCTCGCTGAGCGGGAGCGTGTTTACAACCTCAGCCGCGGTCAGCCAGCCCCGCCTTGCTGTGGCAACCCCCAAGTCCAGCGTGCGAAGGCCCTCCCTGCTCCCGGCGTCAGAGCCGATCGCAAAACGGGCCCCGTGCTTCCGGGCGGTGATGCAGCCGGTATCCGGCAGGTCCAGCCGGTACGGGGAGGCATTGATCTCGAGAAAAACACCACGATCGGCAGCCGCTTTGGCAACAGTGGCAAGGTCGAACCTTGCCGGTTCCCGCTGCAGGAGGACCCGCCCGGTCGGATGGGCGATAATATCAAGGCAGTCATTCTGCAGGGCAGCAAGGAAGCGCTCCGTCATCTGGTGCTCGTCCATGTCCAGTCCCGTGTGGATACCGCCGATTACGATATCGAGATCGCGGAGGAGATCATTGCCCATGTCCAGCGTACCGTCCTCAGAGATGCTGCATTCGATCCCGGCAAGTACCATAATGCCATCGAGAGCCCGATTCACCTTTTCGATCTCGTTCTGCTGCTTCGCGAGTCTTTCGCGGTCCAGTCCGCTGACGATCTGCAGGCCCGCTGTATGGTCGCAGACTGCGATGTACTCGTACCCGCGTGCCTGTGCCGCCGTGGCCATCTCCAGTATGGTATTTTCACCATCGCCCCATGAACTCCGAACGTGGAGATCTCCCCTGACGGCATGGAATGAGAGGATATCGGGCAGTGTCCCGTCATCCGCAGCCTCGATCTCGCCCCGGTTTTCCCGAAGTTCGGGTTCGATATACGGCAACCCGAGGGCCCGGTACATCCCCTCTTCATCTTGGCCGGCGATGACGGTACCGTTCGCACGGTCGGTGATACCGTACTCGTTCAGCCGCCAGTTCCGGGCCAGCGCCCGACGCCGCAGAGCGATGTTGTGCTCCTTGGAGCCGGTGAAATAGAGGAGTGCAGCACCAAACTGGTTCTCATCAACAACCCGCAAATCGACCTGAAGGCCGGAGGTGAGGATAACCGAGCTCCTCGTCGGCCCCCGCTCGATCACCCGCCCGACCGCGGGGAGCGAGCAGAACGCCGTCATGACATCCTCCGGCGCATGCGAAGTTGCAACGATATCCACATCGCCGATGGTCTCCTTCATCCGCCGTATGGACCCGGCAAGGCTGATCCGGCCCATGGCGGGATGGCGGGAGAGCTCAGCAACGATCCCATCTGCAACCGGTAGGACGTCGTTTAAGAGGACACGGGTGCCGGCGGGCTGCCGGGCCCGGATGGTGGTGAGGATCTTCTTCTCGCTCAGTACCCCAAAACCCGGCACATGGCGGACCCGGCCGGCAGCGGCCGCCTCTTCCAGCTGCTGTATGCTGGTGATGCCGAGTTCCCGGGCAAGGACCTGCGCCTTTTTCGGCCCGATGCCTTCGATCCCAGCGAGCTCCCTCACACCTTCCGGCATGCCGCTCTGCAGGTCGTCCAGATACGCGAGGTGGCCGGTCTCAACGATCTCGCGGATCTTTGCCGCGATGTTGGTGCCGACACCGGGAATTGTCTGGAGCGTACCCTGCCGGCTCATTCCGGCGATATCCTCTGACAGGGCCTCAACCGACCGGGCGGCTTTCACGTATGCCTGTGGTTTGAACCGTTCACCTCTGACATTGAGGAGCTCGGCGACCTTGTACAGAATGGCGGCGACCTGCCGGTTGGTCACCCGGGCGGAAGGTTCCATGACATATACCCTGTTCGCGATGGAAATTAATCAAGCTGCACGACCGGCGGGATCTTCACGTGCATTTTTCCGGTACAGCCCGACCGTTGGCAATGGCAGCATTCCCTGTACATCCATAATCTTCAACGGGGTAGCACCCCCAACGTCGCGATACCTGAAGGAGCGGTACGGGGACTGCAGATCCGCATCTTTATCTCCCCGGACTATCCCATACTCCCGCATGACGGATAAGAGAACAGCCGTGAGCATGGTCGCCAGCCTGATGGCGCTAGCTGCCCGCACGGCGCCGAAGGCAAAGGGTGTCGATACCATCGTTGTCCGCGTGCTGGGCGCAGAAGATCTCAGGAAGCTTGCCCATGCAATGTCAGCGTATGGTAAAGATCACGGGAAGGCTTTTTTCCTGCGGGATGCCAAGAACATGCTCGCGAGCGACGCCTGCGTCATCATTGGAGCAAAAGGCGACCTGACCGCCGGGATCGACTGCGGGGCCTGCGGGTGGGCGACCTGTGCGGAGATGACCAGAGCGCGCAAAAAACACCGGAAACAGACGACGCCGTTCGCCGGCCCCAACTGTGCCGTAAGGATGGCAGACCTCGGCATCGCGGTCGGTTCGGCAGCAAAGACCGCCCAGATCCACAACGTCGACAACCGGATCATGTATACTGGCGGCACCGCTGCCGTGGCGCTCGGGCTTCTGGGAAAGGACTGCACCGTTGCCTACGCGATTCCGCTCTCGGCATCGGGAAAGAACATCTTCTTCGATCGCACGGCTTAAGAGGTGGATATTTGTGGCAGTCATGAAGATACGCGGCGGGGACCTGGATCTGGTCGAATACGAGTTCAGTGCATTTGCACCGGGTACAGTTACCCGGACCCTCGGCCTAGAGAAAAAAAAATTCCGGCTGAAACCAATAAAAGGGCGGGTCTTTGTAAAAGCACCGGCGCGGATCCACCTGAGCGTACTTGACATGAACCGGTTTGCCCCCGACCATGCTGGCGGTGGCGGCATCGGGTTTGCTATCCGGTGCTACTGCACTGCGGAGGTTGCATGCACAAAAAAGGGTCTTGAGATCGACTACGGCCGGGCACCTATCATCGAAAATTTCGTGGCGGTCTTCAAGAAAGCGACCGGGTATACGGGCGGTTTTATGATAACAGCGACCGATCACCAGCACAAGCATGTCGGCCTCGGCTCCACGAGCACCGTAATGATCGCAGTCGCTACCGCCATGAACGAGGCGGTCGGTTGCCCGCTGACCAGCACCGAACTGCGCAGGCTGATCGGCAACAACTATGTCGAAGAGACCGCCGATGGCAATATCGCGTTCGGGTTCGAGACCGGTGTCGGGCCTGCAGTGAGCATCCATGGCGGCATGGCGGTGATGGGGGATGACCTGACCCTTGTCTACCACCATCCTTTTGCCGAGGGCAGGAACGTGTATATTGTCGTCCCGCCGACCGATATATCATCGGCCGGCACAAAGGAATTTGATCTCCTGATGAACCGGGCGAGGACCCTCGATTACCGTGACCGCGAGCTCAAGGCGTATCTGTTCCTGATGGACCTCATCCCGGCGCTCGAACACGACGATCTGAAAAAAACCGGGGATACCGTCTGGGAGGTCGAGTTCCGGGGATCCAAACGGGCGGAGGTCGAGCACCACAGCTACCGCATCTACCAGTATATGAGCATGCTCCGCGAGTCAGGGCTCGAATTTGTCGGCATGAGCTCTGTTGGCCCATCCATCGCCATCGTGACGGACATGGATAAAAAAGAGATCCGGAAGATCCTCAGACCCATCGGCCTTGAGATCGCCATTACGACAAAGGTGGACAACGCGGGCCTGACGATAGAACACAGAAAATAACCAGCCTCACTTTTTTTCATCCCGGAAACAGGCGGCCCCATAACTGGTTTTCGGTATCCGGGTGCCCAATGGATTCAGTGCCCGTTGTTCTCTTCTTTTAGCCAGCATGCCGAGACAATGCCGGCAATGATGACGACCGCCGTGGCAAGCGTGAGAAGAACCACCAGCAAAATCAGGATGTTCATGTTATGCCGGATGATGGAGAAGGTGCCCAGATAGTAACCGGCGAGCACTACAAGGAGCGTCCACGTGATCCCTCCGAGAACGTTATAGAACAGGAACCGGTGGTACTCCATCGTCCCCACCCCGGCAAGGAACGGTGCAAAGGTCCGCACAATGGGGACAAACCGGGCAAGAAAGATGGTCATCCCGCCATAATTTTCGTAGAATTTGTATGTACGATCGATGTACTCCTTTTTTACGAGGTTCGGGAACCGCTCCCTCAGTACGTGCAGCCCGATATACGTGCCAATCCAGTAGTTCACCGTATCGCCGATTACGGCACCGAGAAGAAAAGCGATGATGACGAACCGGAGATCGAGAATGCCACCAGATGCCGCCGCTCCTGCGACAAAGAGCAGTGAATCACCCGGGAGAAACGGTGTGATGACAAAGCCGGTCTCAAAAAAGATGATACCAAAGAGGATCAGGTACGTCCAGAGACCATAGGAATGGACAATGGCCACGAGGTGCTGGTCGAGATGCAGGATGGGAAAGATGAAGGGCTCCAGCATGGATGGTGTAACTATGCGCCGGGTGCCTATATCAACCTGAGTCACAGGACCGATAGTGTCGGTCCCGTTCCCGTCCTTCCGGAATATTTCAGGATCCCCTGATTTTTTTGAAGACGCCCACGATCTCCGCCCGAGGGTACAGGGTTCCCCGCACCCGCAGGGTCCACCGCCGGGTCCCGATCAACCCCTCAAACATTCCCGAGAAGAGGTCGCGCACTTCAGCTTCCGTGAAATAATGGGTTCGGATTCCGGTCTTCCGCTCGAACGTGCCCGGTTCCACTTTGCGGCCATTGCCCGCCCGGAAGTCATCGCACGAGAACCCGGTGAACCAGAGCAGGCCGCGATCCCGAAGCACCCATGCCAGTTCCCCGCCAATCTGTTCACGGTCACGCGCTGGCATATGCCCGATCACCTGAAGGGCAGTAACCGTATCAAAGGAATTGGCGGCAAACGGCAGGCAGCGGGCGTCGGCGACAGCCACATGGACGTTGGCTCTTCCGGCGGCCAGGGATGCGCCCAGATAACATGCGCATGCAGAGAAATCGATACCGACTATCTCTGCACCGCGATCGAGAAGGGCCGAAAGCGTCTTCCCGCTCCCGCACCCGAGCTCAAGAACCCGCGAACCAGGAGGAAATGCGGGCAGATCCCGGGCTGCCCCGCCCCAGAGGCGCCCTTTATCACGGTATGCCTTCTCCCAGTGCGCCGCGTCGTCGTCCATCATGCCGGCACCCCCGGATAAGATTAGGCAGAGGGATCGTAATGTACTGTTCGGATGGATCACCGGCGCTGGTGCTTGCATGGTATCGTGGCACAGGAATTTTCCGGGGAATACCCAGAGAATACCGGGGTCCTGTCTCCTGATACCCTCTAGGTATAAATACCGTAAAAAGGGAGAATCTTGTGTTCGTATATTCACGATATTTCATCATACTCTTCCTGCAGATCGTGCACCCGGAGCAACCCTGTGACCGATATCATCCATCACGAACATCAGCGTATCGACCGGAAGCATACCTTTCATTCGTATCTTGTCGATCTTGGTGAGGAGATCGATATCCAGCAGGTGATGGAATACCAGTGGAAGATCAGGAGCAGTCTCCTGTTAAAACCTCCCCACCCGAAGACCCGGTATTTTGAGATCGGGATCCGGGAGGTGCGGGAGAAGGGTGTTTCGAGTATCGATGACATGGAGATCTGCCCGGTGACTGCAAAGAAGCGACCTGACCTGAGAATCTGGGGGTTCCTGATACGGCACGGCAGCTGGATAATCACCGGAAAGATCTATACAAAAGGGACAACGACCGAGATTCAATGGGTCTATGCTGATGATTTCCATCTCTTTGCCATCGACCATGCGCAGGACGGGCTCACGACCATCATGGAACAGGCCGTCCTGAGGATCGATGAGATTGCTCAATCGATCAAATCCGGGTACCGGACCTACTCACATACGGAAAACCGGCAGATGCTGCGCGATGCGTTCCGGTCGATGCTGGAACAATCTCCCGGTATCGCCATCAACAAGACCGCCATGGTACGCCAACCGTAGTCTTCCGTCATGGCAGATCCGGTTGAAGAGGAAGAAAAACGGATACTGGATATCATGGTAAAGGATCTCGCCATGGGCAGCGAACTGCCGGGTACTTTTGCCACCTCCACCAGCATTGGCTCAGATATCCAGTTCCCTGTCGAATCTGATATCCTTCAGGAACTGATCGGAAACGATGACCTCAGGGACCTTGCCTGGTTGTACGATTAACCCTCCGGTTTTTACAAAAACCGGAAATATTCCGGGTGAACATTAAAAACCGGTGATGGCTGATGATCATCCCCCAAATATAGCATCGAAGGTAGTATGCGGTTTGGCAGAGATAATAAAAACCTCTCATTATGCTAAAAGAGCATCATATTCTGTCGGTAATAACGATTGGTATTCCAACATCATCCAAAGAGATCTATGTTTTCTGGTAGAGAGAGACCCGGTCCCAAGCTATCTGTCGCAATAAGGCCCGGAAACATCGCTTGAAAAAATTATTCAACAAAATGATGGGTCAGGTTCATGACGTCACGGTACGGGATGACACCGGCAAGGTGCCCGTCATCATCGGTCACCGGCAGTGCACGGAAATTGTACCGCTCAAATTCCTGTGACGCTTCCTTGAGCGTGCTGTTAGTGTTCAGGGTGATCACGTTTTCTGTCATGATGGCAGAGAGAAGCGCCTTGTCATCAGCGCTCAGCAGCTCCTTTAAATCGACAACACCAAGCAGCCGCTCCTCCCTATCCACGACATAGACGTACATGACCACGTCCTTTCCCCGTGCGTGCCGGGGATAGTCGTTCTGCACGTACTCGACCGGGGTCTCCGGCGGGAACTTGAGAATCTTCTGCGTCGTGTAATGGATCACCTTCTCTTCCTGCTTCTCCATGATTGACCGCACTTTTCTGGCGCTCTCGGGATTGAGCGCACCGAGGATATCGGCTGCATCCTCATGTGGCAGGACGGCGAGGATATCAGCTGCCTGCCCCGGCGTCATCGTATTGATCAGCAGGGCGACCTTCTCCGTGCTCAGTGACGCGATGATATCCCGCTGAACGTTTGGCTCTATCTCCTCAAGCGTATCAGAAGCATGGTCAGTTTCGAGCGTGGAGAAGACCATGACACGCTGGTCGTGATCGAGCTCTTCGAGAATATCCGCAAGGTCAACCGGGTGGATCTCGGCAAGCTTTTCCTTAAGAATATTGAGTTTCACATCCCCCCGGAAACTGCTGATGTGAGTGGGCAGGGGCTGGACGTATTTCCAGGAGATTGAAGTGTCCTCACCTTTGTCCGCCCCCGAGGAGAAAAGACTCGCCAGCGGCCCGAGGCCAAACCTGCGGAGCCGCGCAGACCTGCTGGTATCCACTTCAGTCACATATAGCCGGCCATTCCGTTCGAGAAGCCGGATATCGTAGACCACTTCCACTTCAGCATCTTCGGTATCGAGCACCTTCTTGTCAAGGATATAATCCCGGAGGAGAATCGCGTCCTCTGCCGGAGCGGTCTCATATTTTTTTATATCATCGACATCGATCGTGACCGACCCCGGGAGGAATGCCGTTACCTGCTCCCATGGCACCAGCAGGGACAGCTTCCCAAATGAGCGCGACACAACCAGATATTTCACCTCCGGAAATTTTCCCGTCTCCACGATGACTAGATCAGAGAGGTTCCCGATCTTTTTCCCCTTCACGATCACCTTTGCATCCAGCAGTTCACTCAACAGGTGCGTGGTCTCCTGTTTTGCCGGTTTATTGGTTATCGTATCCCGATTTCCCATTTCCATCCCCCATATTAACCCAGCATGGTCCAGAATTTGTAAGCAAGCAGCAGGACAAGGAAGACCAGGTACAGCCGCAGCAGCAGGAGCGCCAGTTTTACTGACGGCGACATGGTGATCTTCGGCTCGGCATACCGCTGGTTGATCTCGGCAATTTTGTCTGTTAACCCCTCAAGTACCCGGCCTATCCTGCTCCCGAATATACGTTCGATCTCCACCATGTCTCTTCCTCCTACCATCCCAGAATCCCCGGGAAGAGCGTGCTTATGCCAAACAGTGTTGACAGGATAATAATACATATAACAATCGAGATATTCGCGATATTATCAAAAAGTGTATTCTTATATTTTCCCATGATCTCCTCATTATTCAGGAGTATGATGAGAAATACCAGTGCCGCTGGCAGGAGCGTGACCGCAATAACCTGGACAAAGAGGGTAATCAGAACAAGGGGGGCTCGCGGGATAAGAACGACACACCCTGCTGTGATCAATCCGACAAAATACATAACGTAAAACCAGAACGCTTCTTTAACCTTATAATTCAGCGAGTGCGCCCACCCGAAAACCTCGCCAAATGCCCAGGAGCTGGTAAGCGCGATGCACACCGCGCCGAGAAATCCCGCATCAAATAAACCGATTGCAAGAAGGACACCCGCATAGGAATTAACTGGTATTATTGCCAGAATTGCGGCGCCGGCATCA
>Ga0326727_10018309_pt1 | contig 14321 bp, 12 predicted proteins | sample MB2enrmetagenome_FD_207643 | JGI IMG/M metagenome (GOLD analysis project Ga0326727, IMG submission 207643) | Lab enriched peat soil microbial communities from McLean, Ithaca, NY, United States - MB29MY | ecosystem: Environmental > Terrestrial > Soil > Wetlands > Peat | place: USA: New York...
CCGAGTTCGAAAAAATGGACGGCGGCTTGAGCTGCCTTTCACTGAGATTCTAAAGTCACCTGGGGTCCTGCCTCGTCTGGCATGATGCGCTTCCGCGATCGTCGTGTGCCAGTCGTGAGTCAGATTGTTGACTGACTGGGTTCCGGGCGACAGTTTCCGACATGGCGACTTATCGTTCCCAATCCGATCGCAACGCAATTCATTGCGTGGAAGTCATTGATGGGATATGGATTTCGCAGCCGTCAGCCGGACGGCAGCACATTTCCGTATGCAAGTTACGCAACCAAGTGGATCGCACTATAATCAAAAGCGTCCAATCATCCGTACTTCATCCTGGACGGAGTCTCCCCATGAACAAGAAGCGCTTTCTGAGCTTCGTTGTTAAGGTCGTAGCTGCACAGGTGACTACTTATTTCCTGGCAGGAGCGGTGTTTTATCCACTGCTCACCAAGCCCTACTACGAGGGACCCCATCCGATTTTTGCGGTCTTTCTGCGCACGGAAGCAGATATGGGTTTGTGGTCCCACGTCGTTAATTGGTTTCTGCCGGCTGAAATCTTCCGGGGTATTCTTATCGCCGCGGTTTTCTATCCGCTGTACGACATCCTGAAGGCGTGGTCGTTCCTGAAACGGTTCCTCTATGTTGCTAGTCTTTACTTGGTCCTGGGTTTCTGGGCGGCGACCGTCGCCGCTCCCGGAACGCTGGAAGGCATGGTCTACATGCGGCCCTTTATCACGCCGGAAGCGCAACTCCGCGTACAGCCGGAAAACATCTTCCAGGGGCTGGCCTTGGCGCTATTCATTGCCGGAGCGATGATGGAACGACCGAGAAGAGTGTCAACCCAAGGGGTCTGGTGATTCGATCCCCCAGGCCCGGCGCCTGAGACGAACTTCACGCCACGGGAGGTGCTGGAACATTTGCCTTCACCCAGCGCAGCAATTTGCTCATACTCTCATGATGCGATCCTCTCATGGGCGCAGGCACCTAAGGCCCTGACGGCGGGCCTCATCGAGCGCCAGTTCGTACTCGGCGGGCGTCACGCGCCGGGCGATCTCCGCATATTCCTGGCCGGTGACTTTTCCTGCGGGATAGTACTGAGGCATCAGGTTGACGTAAGTCGTGGGTGAAAGCTCCTGGGCGATCCAGTTCATGACTTGGCGCGTGCCGGCAATATCTGCCGGCATCACCAGATGACGAATGAGCAGTCCGTGCGTCGCGAGTGCGTGTTCGTCGAGCATGAGGTCGCCCACCTGACGGTGCATTTCCTTAATCACCCGCCGCGCCACCTGCGGATAGTCAGGCGCCCGTGAGTATTTTCGGGCCATCTCTCTATCCCAGTATTTGAAGTCGGGCATGTAAATGTCTACGATCCCCTCGAGCAACTCCAGACTCTCGCTCGAGTCGTAGGCGCTGGTGTTGTAAACGAGTGGCAGACGGAGTCCCTTCTCGATGGCGACGGGCAGGGCTTCGATGATCTGCGGGACCACGTGTTCCGGTGTCACCAAGTTGATGTTGTGGCAACCCTCATCCTGGAGTTCGAGCATCATGGCTGCCAGCCGTTCTGGCGGCGCGGCCGTCCCCCGCAGTCGCCAACTGATATCGAAGTTCTGGCAGAAGACGCAGCGCAGGTTGCAGCCGGAGAAGAAGATCGTCCCCGAGCCGCGCCAGCCGCGCAGGCAATCCTCCTCGCCGTGGTGAGGGAAATGGCTCGAAACCACGGCATAGCGTCCGTTTCGGCAGACCGCGAACCTGTTTTGGAGGCGGTCGACACGGCAGTCCCGCGGACAGCCCGTGCAACAGCGCAGAGATTTGACGGCGCGGTCGACACGGCTCTTCAGCTCACCGCTCTCAAATAGCGTGAGGTAGGCAGGGCTGAATTCTCGGCTCACGGAGGTGGCGTCGACCAGCATTAGAACAGGACCCCGGCTGACTGAAAGCTCGAACAAGAAAAGACAACGTTATGGGAAAACGGCAGTGCTACTTCGGCACTCTTTCACCTTCGGGCACCATGGGAACAAAGCGCACGGGCAGCAGGCTCTCGCGCTCCAGGCCTTTCGCCGTGCGGCGCAGGCGGATCAAGTCCTGCACGTAGCTGCCTACTGGAACCACCATGCGGCCTCCCAAGCGGAGTTGCGCAACGAGCGCGGGCGGCACGTCGGGCGGTGCTGCCGTCACCAGGATAGCGTCGAACGGCGCCGCTTCCGGCCAGCCACGGTAGCCATCGCCGATCCGGACGCGCACGTTCGCATAGCCCATTTCCTTCAGACGCGCCTCTGCGTCTCTGCCCAGCCGCTCCACGATCTCCATGGAATAAACCTCGCGCGCCAGCAGTGACAGCACTGCCGCCTGGTAGCCTGAACCGGTGCCGATCTCAAGCACGCGATCCTGGGGCTTCAATTCCAGGGCTTCCGTCATAAAGGCCACCAGATAGGGCTGCGAGATGGTCTGCCCGAGGCCGATGGGCAGAGGCGTGTCCTCGTACGCGAAGGGCTGCATCTCCGCCGGCACAAACCGGTGGCGCGGAACTTTTCGAAGGGCCTCCAAGACTCGCGGGTCGCGAATCCCGCGGGCAATTATTTGTTCTTGGACCATTCGCTCCCGTGCCTCACGAGTCTCGGGCAATTCTGCCGAGTCCGCGCGGGAACGCACGTCTCCCGTCTCCGACCTGCCCTTCTGTCGGGAAGCAAGGGCCAGAGGGAACAGGACGAACATCAATAAGAACCACGCGAGGCTCTGGGGTAGGTTGCGGCGGCGCGGCTTCATGGCAACCTCTGCATACATCTTAGCACCGCTTGCTGGAGCACGCCCACCATCCGCTCTCCATAAAATCGCTCCCGCCTCACGGTAAAACGGCCTATACGGGAGGGTGTAACCGATCACAGAACACGGTCGGAGGCGCGACAGTTCCATGGGCGGGTTTGGAACGAAAAACGCCCTTCAGTGGCGGAATCCAGCCGGCCACAATGCACTGCCCCAGTTGACGGCTAGGCGACTTCACAGGCGGAGTCCAATCGCGGTTCTATTGACCGCTTGAAAATCAGTAGTTGGATGGGGATCGGCGGTGGGAGGCCACCGGCAGACTCTAGGCTGTCCATGGGCAGTAGTTCACCGGCGGGTGCCAGCAGTCTACAGAAAACGTCTCTGCACGTGTTTAGCAAGAGCGCTTGGGTTCCCGTAGCGTCGCGTGTTTTGGAAGCGACCAAGCCCTTTCGGTGCTAAACCTCTTGCGCTCGGTCAAGGTGGCTACCCGCCCATTTCTGTGTCATACTGACCGTCAATGAAGAAGCATCCAGCAACCTGGCTCTTGGTCATACTCATTGCCCTAGGGGCAGGGCAAGCCGTGCCGCTCTCGAGCTTGCGGCGATGCCTTGAGACATGTTGCATCGTGAAGGTAGTCAAGGTGCGCCGCGAACAGCATGTGCACCGCGAGCGCGCGACACGAAGATACACCCATCAGGACTCTCCGGTTTACTATAGCAACGATCTCCCCGCAGTCGCCCGCTATTTCTGAAACGCTCGGCTTCTACGCGCTCCGCCACTCTCCTCTATCGCCTAACTTCATTGCCGAACATTTCAATTCTGAGAGAAGAGGAGGGCGCCATGCTTGATTTTTTGAAATCTCTGTTTCCCGGCTCAGCTTCATCCAAATCTGAAATCGATCGGGTAAACCAGCGTCGTGGAGAACTCGCCCAATATGCGGACAGTGAATTGAGGGCCGCCGGCCAGCGTAGCCACGATCTGCTGGAGATCATCGCGGTAACCGCAGTCGTCGCGGCGCGGGTGCTGGGGTTGGTGATGTTCGACGTACAGCTCCAGGGCGCAGTGGCGCTTGCCCACGGGAAGATTGCTGAGATGCAAACAGGTGAAGGGAAAACGCTAGCTGCTGTCCCGGCGATCGTCGGTTATGCCAAGGAGGGGCACGGGGTCCACGTGATGACGGTGAACGACTACTTGGCCCGGCGGGATGCCAAATGGATGGGCCCGATCTACGAGTTCCTCGGCCTCTCCGTGGGCTGCATCCAGCAGGGCATGAGCGTCGAGGATCGCCAGCGCGCCTATGCCTCCGACATCACCTACGCCACAGCGAATGAGGTAGGCTTTGACTATCTTCGCGACCACCTTGCCCTGTATCCAAGAGAACTGGTGCACCGGCCGTTCGCGGTGGCAGTGATTGACGAAGCCGACTCGCTTTTGATCGATGAAGCCCGTGTCCCTTTGGTGATTGCGGGGGGCGAGTCGGAACAGGCAGGGCTGGTTTATCGAGTGGATCGCCTGGTGCGTCACTTCCGGCAAACCCAGCACTATACTCTGGACGAATTCGGAAGAAACCTCGCCCTCACGGATGCCGGCGTTCAGGCGGTGGAAAACGCCTTCGACTGCGGCAATCTCTACTCTGATGAAAACCTCCCGTTGCTGACGGCTATTCAGAACTCGCTGCACGCGCACGCACTCCTTCGCCGAGACATTGATTACCTAGTTAAGGACGGCGCAATCGTATCTGTAGATGAGTTCAAGGGCCGTATTGTGCGGGAAAGACGATGGCCCGCGGACTTGCACACAGCCATCGAAGTGAAGGAAGGCGTAGCGCCCAAGCCACAGGGCAAGATTCTGGGATCGATAACCATGCAGAATCTGGTCGCACTCTATCCCAAGGTATGCGGCATGACGGGCACTGCTGCGACCCAAGCCGAAGAGTTTCGTTCAATTTACGGACTCGAAGTGGAAGTGGTTCCCACCAACCGGCCGGTGATCCGCGTAGACCATCCTGACATGCTTTTTCCGAGGAAACTGGAGAAAGAACGTGCGGTGGTCGAGGAGATCCGGCGGGTGCACAAAACCGGTCGTCCAGTTCTAGTAGGCACGGTAAGCGTCCGAGAATCCGAACGCCTTAGCGCTGCCCTTCAGGATATTCCGCACCAAGTCTTGAATGCCCGTAACGAGGAAAAAGAAGCTGGGATCATAGCCCGTGCCGGAGAGCCTGGAGCGATCACCGTTTCCACGAACATGGCGGGACGCGGTACGGACATTCGGCTGGGAAAAGGCGTAGCCGAGTTAGGCGGATTGTACGTCATCGGGACCAACCGGCACGAAAGCCGCCGCATTGACAACCAGCTTCGGGGCCGCGCCGGACGCCAAGGTGACCCGGGAAGCTCCCGATTCTTCATCTCGCTCGAAGACGACTTACTCGTCAAACACGGCATCCTTAATTCCAGGCTCCACCATGATCCGGAAAGCATCCAGCAAGTGGTGGAAGGCCAGAACCTCGACATCCGCCAATTTTTGCACAAGTACGAGAGCGTCATCGAGGGGCAGCGGCAGGCAATTCAGGAGCAACGCGAGGCAATCCTTATGGGCGCCACTCCGTGTTCTTCGGAACTCGAACGGCTGGTTTCTCTGACCACCATCGACGAGCTCTGGTCAGAGTACCTCGCGGCAGTCAAGGAGGTCCAGGAAGCAACGCAGTGGGTCTCCTACGGCGGCCGCGAACCTCTTTTCGAATACCTTAGGGTGATGCACCGGCTCTTCCCCGATTTGCAGGCGAGGATTATTGAGGAAATTCCGAAGCGTTTGGCGGAAGCCGCGACCCGCAACCTTGATCCTTCTCAGCGAGGCGCCACCTGGACCTACCTTACCACCGACCAACCTTATGGCAGTTTGGGTGAACGTTTTGTGGCCGGCCTCATGCGGAAGGCCCCGTCGTTCTTGGAGTTAGCTCGCGAAAGCGACCTATCCTGCACCTTAACCCGTATTAGGAATGAAAACCGCCCTTCAACGCCCGAATCCCGCCGGCCGCAATTCGCAGCGTGCGGCGAGACGAGCGAAGATTCGTCTGCGGCCGCATTGAGTATTTTCGGAGGGGCGGACGGTTCAGGAGTTGAGCGACATCGCTCTACCCTACTCCGTCGATCTCGGGTAACCGCCGATGGCAGATGCCACGAGTCGGGCGCGGGCGTACGGTTCCGCGGGTAACCCGTTACACGTCCAGGTGAATTGCTTCCGCGTACGCCGTCGCCCGTGCAGAATCTGGGGAGCGTGGTCCTTGCTTGGTTGTTTCTTTGTTCCGGCCCCTCAATGTCCCCTTTGGTAATCTGATTGGCATGGCTAATCTTACCATTGACACAGCGCTGGACGGTCTCCTGGACTCCTTGAGCCGCTGCCTCGACGCCGAGTCGGCTCGGCGAGTTACGGAATTGCGGGTTGATCCTGCGGTACAGTCGCGGATCGACGCCCGCCGCCTGGAGTTGCGGACCGAACTTCTCGCCCGTAACCGACTCTGAGTCGTATTCACGCGAGGCAAGCAAAGCCGCTAGCGCAGAGGCAAGCGCAGTTTGCTTTCCTCTGCCGCTCGGGAGGGTAGTCAGTAGTCGGTAGTCCGTTGTCAGTTGCTACGGCAATGCCTCGACAAATTCGGCTTGCGTCTGAGGCTGCGGAACCGGCAGGCCATCTTCTCTGAGACCTTCAAGATGCATGACAACGGCGTCACGTATATTCTGGTGTAGTTCTTCAAGCGTGGCGCCGGTGGCAATACAGCCCGGCAGGTCGGGGATGTACGCGGCAAAATTCCTCTCGGCTTTCTCAATGACTACAAGGTATTTCATCTTGTCTCCCCTTTCCATCCCGCCTGCTTCCTGACGCTGTTAAGAGTGCCGGGTGGTAGATCGTCGCTTGGATGACCTGCGATAGTGACCCGTCCGGGTTTGGTTGAATGTTTGAATTGGCGGTGACTACCGCGTGTGACCGCCAAGAACCACCCCTCTTGCTCCAATCGGTGAATTATGTCTCTAACCTTCAAATAATATCACTCCACATCGGCCTCCAAAAGGCAGGATGGATAGGTTAATGACTCTGCTTGATTGTAGCCCGGCACGCGGGCCCTGACACCTGACACCCGGCACCTGACACCTGTTCTCTATATTTTCAGGAACAGCTTCTTGCGGTACATCCAGAACAGAATTAACCAATAGGTGAACAGCACCGCCGCGCCCTGCACCAATGGTTCGAACGCGGCGCCGAAAACCTGGAAAACATGCTGACCGAGGTTGATGTGGAACGAACTCACGATGAAATCCTCAAACAAATGAGCGATGAGGTAGGCGGCGATGGAATTCATTCCAATGACCACGAGGGGGAAAGACCATTTCTTCCAGCCTTTAACCTCGATGATCCAACTAAATGCCGCCAGAAACAGGAAACACGCTCCTCCGCTGAACAGAGTCCAACTGGGCGTCCAGATGCGCTTCACCACCGGGCAGATGCCGGTGACGTGCAGCAAGAGGCCGGACGCGATGCCGATGACGCCGGCGAGCAGGAAGCGTTTCATCGGAATGCGAGGGGCCGCCGCGCGCAGCCAGCGGCCTGCAATGAGTCCCAGAATCATGGTGCCCAGGGTGGGAATGAAGCTGAGAGTCAAATACCCGCCCTCGTTATAGGCGAAGGGCTTGGGGCGTGGAAACAGATTGAGAAACCACACATCGAAAGCCTGACCTAAGTTGCTGTTCTTGTTCCAGTGGGCGGCGAACCCCGTGTAGTGATGCGCCCAATCCGGCGGCACTCCAACTGCCAGCCAATTGAATCCCGGACCCGGGGCCGGGTAGAGCGCCCAGGCCAGCCAATAGCCCACCAGAATCACAGCCAGCGCGGTCCATTGCCAACGCGGGGAACGAAAGCCGAGCAGAAACAGAAACACGTAGCCGAGCCCGATCTGGGTGAGCGTGTCTTCAAAGGTAAAGTTGGTCTGCGGACTGCTCGTGGAGCGCAAGAAAATTCCGAGCGCGATCAGCAGCAGCGACCGCCAAGCGGCGTGCGCGAACAACTTCCCGAAGGTTGCGCCCTTCGCCAGGCGGCTGGCAATCGAGTAAGGCATGGCCACGCCCACGAGGAATGAAAACCCGGGCTGGATGAGGTCGTGCAGCGAGCAGCCGGCCCACTCGGCGTGGGTTTGGTTAAAGGCCAGAATTTTCCAGAACCAGCTCGCCGGAAACGCCTCGGAGATGCGGGAAAATTGCAGGACTTCAGCCATCATGAGCAGCATCACGAAACCGCGGTATGCGTCCACGGCGACGTTGCGTACCGCCGGCTGGCGGGTGCGGATGGTTTCTGCTGCGACTGGCGCGGCTTCGACTACCGTCGACAAGGGTCACCTCCCCTACTCGACAATACGTTACACGAAATTGAATTCGCACACCATAAATTTGGATTGGGGGTCTCGAGAAACGCGTGGCGGCGGCTTTATGCCGCCCAGGGCGTGTCTTAATGATTAGGGTTGTGGCGACGTAAAGTCGCCGCTACCACGCCTATGATCGTGGGCGCTGAGCAAACTGCGGGACAGAGCCGGCAGGACGTAACAAGGGGGCCCGACGGCTGAGATTTGATAGCTGAAGGCTGACGGTTTAAGCCTGATGGCGATCTACGCCCGGGCTGAAACCATTCCCTCCGCGAGAGGCGTAGAAACCTCCTGGCTCAATTCTTCCATGGCGCGGCGAACTTGCTGTTGCGTTTCCGGATCCAGGCCGCGCTCCACGATCGGGAACAGCCGTCCGTTTTCCTTCATCAGATGCGCGCGTACCCACTGAACGTAGTGGCGGCCGCGTTGCATCACTTCCTTCCGATTCTTACCGCTCTTGCCCCACTGCTCGATGCACTGGAAAAATGCCTTTTCCGCCACCTCGCCGGATTCGTTCTCGCGCCGCATGCGTTCGAGCGTTGCCGTGATGCCTTGCATGTGCCCCTCGAGCGCGGGATATAAAATCTCTTCCTGCTGCTTGATGTGAGTATGAAGAGCCAGCGTGATCTTTTTTGACAATACTCCCAGGCGCCCCGCAGTTGTGTCCAAATCGCGCGCCAGGTAGAGCACTTGCAGTTCCTCCTGAAGTTCATTCAACAATTGAGACAGTTCTTGTTGCTCCTGCCCCAGGTAGTCTGTGACGAATCGTGTCATGAGAACTAATGACCTCCCTTTATAATGATGCGCCAACGGCCGGAAAAGATTGATGCGTTCGCGGCCAATGTCATTCAAGGCAGGAGTCAGGAATCAGAATAAGAAAGAGCGACTCTTCGTCCCACACGTCATTCCCGCTTTCGCGGATATGGGCTTGGTTGTTGCGATGTGTCCATCCTTGCGAATGCCCTTTATTCTGTCTCCTGGCCTGTGACTTCCTCGACACTGCATACCGTCCCCCTTGATCACGCGAAGTCACAGGTTATTCAATCCGGCCCCCGCCGGTGGCACTGCTGACTTCTGACTCCTGACTCCTGACTTCTGACTCCTGCTCTTCCCGCCCCGCGAGTCTTGCCAGGTCCTCCCCGCTCACCCGCATGGTAAGCCATTCCTTCATCACCTTGGCGCCCAGCGATTGGTAGAACTCGATGGCGGGTGTGTTCCAGTCGAGCACTTGCCACTCAAAGCGCCCGCAGCCTTCATCGACGGCCATTTTCGCCAGACGCAGCAGGAGCGCTGTGCCGATTCCCTTGGCGCGGAAACGCGGGCGCACAAACACATCCTCGAGAAACAGTGTGGGGCGGCCCATCCAGGTCGAGTAGTGATAGAAGAAAAGCGCGAAACCCGCAGGCTCTCCCCGCCATTCGGCGATGAGCACTCGGAATTTAGGATTGGCGGTGAACCCGTCGCGGCGCAAATCTTCTGCCCTCGCCACCGCTTGCTCCGGGGCTTTTTCATATTCGGCAAGCTCCCGGATAAATTGCAGGATAAGCGGGATGTCATCCGCGCCGGCGTTTCGCAAGTTCAGCATGCGGCCATTGTACCAGAGTGTCGTGCACCCTCTGAGACCGCTGTGCTCCCCGCAGTTTCTTTTTTGTGTTACACTCTTTGTGCGGCATTTGCAGAAGCAGGATGCGTGAGTCAAGCAAGCGCCGGGCCGTTAGCTCAATTGGTAGAGCAACTGACTCTTAATCAGTAGGTTGGGGGTTCGATTCCCTCACGGCTCACCAAGTGCTTTTCTGGTAATCACTTAACTTGAGGAAATCTGCTCGCCAGTAGCCCTTTCGCTGCGAATGCGCGAACCCGCCAAAGGCAGCTAAATACCTCGCAGTCAATCAGAGGATGTTGCGCCCCCCCCAACTATAACAGTTCTTGCGCCAAGGCTTAACCTTTCCTGGTCGCCCTTTGCCGACCATAAGGCCGTCTTCCGAGGCAGCTATGATATTTCTTATAGCAACGCCCTCGCAGGCATCAACGCGCCGTGCTGGTCCGTGAGTTTCCCCTGGGAAACGAGCGACGATCCCAACCCATCCTGCCTCAGGCAAAGGCGAAGCTTGAGGAGATCCGTGAGAGCATCCTTGGCTGCCTTGTGGACGCCCCATGCAAAAACTCTGTTGACAGGCAGCTTACACGATTTTAGTCTAGGCCTTATTTGAAATATGCACACAAGCTTATTCCATATGAGCATGCTGGCTCTGGCGGGTGTGGCAGGGGCGTCATTTGCTTGGCCGATCAAACATTTCAAGGGCTGGCGTTGGGAACATGTGTGGGTAGGCCAGGCACTCACCAGCAATATTGCCTTCCCTTTAGCGACGCTTGCCCTTCTGTGGCCTCTATTCCGAAGCTATACCGGTGATGTTCCTGTGGGACGTTACGTGGCGATCGTAATGCTGGGGATGGCGTGGGGGTTGGGCGGAATTGGCTACGGTCTCAGTCTGGTCCTCTTGGGCCTGTCGTTCACCTATTCGATAATCTTCAGCGTGACCACGGTTTTTGGGGCATTGCTCCCGATGTGGATTGGTCTGAGAGCCCGGCCAGCCCACGTCGCCAGCTTCGGCGTGGGCTTGGGCCTGTGTGTCGCAGGAATTACCGTCATTGCCAGAGCAGCGGCACGGCGGGAGACGGAGGCTGCGGGCCACGCGAATGTCTCCCGGATTCTAGCCATGCCTGTGCCGCAGCTTTCCTATAGAGCCTCCTTGTTTCTCGCGATAGTGGCTGGTTTTTTTTCTGCAGCCATGGGCTTGGCTTTGGTAATCAATGAAGATCTTGTAAACCATTTAGTGAACTGTGGGGTGTCGTCGGTCCTGGCTCCGCTGATTGTGTGGGTTCCGCTCGGCCTGGGGTCTGCTCTGATCGCACTTGTTTTTGGTTTTTGGTGTGCTCGACGTTCCGCCAGTGCGCACTGCTTCTATCAATCGCATCCATTGTGGAACTGGTTTTTAGTCTGCCTGATGGGAGTTCTTGGCTTCGGTGTGTTGTTGCTTTATGGCCTCGGTTCCACAGCCAGCGGGCATCCCCCGAAGAACGTTTCGTGGGCGGTCTATATGACGGTTTATATTCTTGCTGGAAACGGCATCGGTTTGCTGACCAGGGAGTGGGAACACTGTTCCCCGGGGACTTACGTGCAGTTGGCGGCGGGAATTGCTCTTCTCCTGGGAGCAGTGGCTTCCCTCGCAGTCTCTTAATGACGGACGGCGCTTCGCCGTTTCTTCTGGTGGGGCGGAGCACTCGATTCGCGGACGATCAGCTCAGTTTCAAGGATGAGTTCACGCCCTGGCTCCTTGTTCTCTACGTTCCTTACCAGCCAATCCACAACCATTTGCGCGAGTCGCGCGCGCGGAATGTTGACACTAGTGAGAGGCGGGCACAAGTACTCGCACAGATAACTATTGTCGAACCCGACTAGAGAAACATCGCGGGGGATTTCGATGCCGTGAGCTTGCAATCCGCGCAAAACGCCGAGTGCAACGGGATCAGCGATAGCGATCACCGCGGTGAAGTCGAAATGCTCCAAAGCTTTTTGAATGGCTTGTTGACCCGGTTTGGGCCCCGGGCCGGGGCAAGTAACAATATCCGCTTCCAGACCCTCCGGTCCGAACTGTTTCAGGGCTTTCTGGAATGCCTGAGTGCGCAGGCAAATCGAGAGAAACGCGGCCTCGTTCTGTTGCGTGTCGGGATAACTTCCGACGTAGAGAATCTTCCTGTGTCCAAGGTCAAAGAGGTATTTCACCGCCTTGAAGATGCCGCCTTCGTAGTCGATGCGAATGTTGCTGACAGTTTGGCTCACCGTCCCCACGTCCTCAAAGACCGCCGGCATCCTGTGCGCACAAAGCATCTCGAGAACTCTCGCATCCATTTCCGTACTCATGATGGCCACGCCCGCCACCCGCATGCCAATCATGCGGCGAACGGTGGAAACCAAGTCCGCCGGGGCAAACTGCGTCGAGGCCAGGGAGACTTCGTAGCCGCGCGCCTGTGCTTCCCCACGAATCGCCTGCGCGACTTCGCCGAAAAAGGGATTGACGATGTCGGAAACAATCAGCCCAAACACTCGCGTGCTGCCGCGCGCCAGATTGCTCGCATAGAAGTTGGGCTGGTAGTGGAGCTTCTTAATGGCCGCTTCCACGCGCCGCCGCGTTCCGGATTCCACCGTGTCGCGGCCATTGACGACGGCGGAAACCGTGGCCGTCGATACTCCGGCCAGCTTTGCCACGTCGTAGATTTTCGCCAAGGTCTTTGTTCCTCGCCGACTCAGGTTTGGCCATTATAAGCGGGCCTAGCCCAAGAATGCAAGCATCTGGTGGAAAAATAAATAAGCGCTTAGCAAGACATTATGACGCACCCTGACCGTTCCGTAGCGTTCCTCAGAAATGCGTCATATGCGCATTGCTAGTGGATGTTTGAGGCATGCCAAGCACCCGGATTTTTGTACTTGACAAATAAAATCGACGTGGATAAACTCGGCAGAATTGAAGCGCTTAGAGTACAGAGCGAGTTGTTAGGTGGTCAGTTCTTTAGGAGCAAGACGATGTGCTCGGGCGTGAGTTTGAAGCCTGAACCGTTCATGCTTTTGCTCGGGTCGGTTGACCTGATGGGCATCTGAGGTCCCTCGTGTTTTTAGCATCGCACAGAGTTCCCTTTCGCTACCTATGCGCGTGTCTGCTTTTGATGCTTGGGCCGCCCATCGAGAGGCTCGCCGCCTCGTCAGACGACGCCCAGCATAACCAGGTACAGTGGGCTCCGGAGATAAAGCGGGCCTTGGCGGGTGCGGATGCCCCTCAACAGATTCTGGCCCTCCTCACGGATAATCGATGGGCCGACGCTGAGGCTGAACTGAATGTCCTTGCGACGTCCGGTCTGCACGACCCTGAACTGGCGACCCTCCAAGGGGTCTTATCGCTTCTGCAAGGGCATCTACCGCAGGCGCAGCAATCTTTTGAGCGCGCGCTCGCATTGGCGCCCGGATTCGAGGTCGCTCGCCGAAACCTAGCCATAACGTTTTGGCACGAGCACCACAATGGGGAAGCTGTCAAGTTGCTCAGACTCTTTCACGACAAGAACCCCGATGACGCCCTCGGCAACCTCTATTTGGGGCAAGCTGAATTCTCTGAGCATGATTGCTCCGCAGCCGTGAAATCGTTTCATCAAGCGGGCGATCTTCTGCCTTCGTGGCCCGCGGCGATGTTCATGTATGCGGTGTGCGATTCGCAGCTTGGGAATCGAGACGAGGCTGTGGGATTGCTCAAGCGAATGGGCACACACCCTCATTTACCACCCCAGAGCGTGTTTCAGTTTGCGCTGCAGGCCGAGAGAGAGGGCCAGCATCTTGTGGCGTTCGCCGCGCTTCGATTGCTTCCGGATGACTATCCGGACCCCTACCTCCACGCCTACGACACGGCCTTGGCGGCCTCCGAGGCGGGCGATTACGACGCGGCAATTTCCGGCCTCCATCAGCTCGGTGAGAGCGGCAAGTCAACGCCAGAGTCACTCAACCTTCTGGGAAACGCCCTCCAGAACGCGGGCTTCGCCGAGAAGAAACCGCAACTTGTTCAAGAAGCTTATAACGCTTATCGACAGGGGATCTACCAGGACCCGCACTATCTGGGCAACTTCCTTGACATCGCGCTCCTTGCTATGAAACTGACCGACTTCAATTTAGCCCAGCAGCTTCTAACCCAGGGAGTAAATCAAAATCCCCAAGCCGGCCAACTGCTTCTCGAGCGAGGGACAGCGTACGAGTTTGGCGGCCAGAAGGACCTTGCTGCCGCGGACTATGTCCGCGCCCAGCAAGTTAATCCGGCCGACCCGCTGCCGTACGCGTTTGAGGGCCTTCTGAAGATGCAGCATGGCAATTACCAGGAAGCTGTTTCGGCGCTCGAGAAGGGTATCAAACAAAGCCGCAAGCCCGAGGTCTGGCTCTACTACCTCCTGGGCCGCGCTCTGCAGCAAAGCGGCGACACGACGGCCACGGCTCAAGCCCAAACTCGCGAAGCGCTCAAGGAAGCGATCCGGCTCGATCCTCACTTCACGGATGCTTATGGGCTTGCCGGGCTCGTGTATCTGAAATCCGGCGATTATGAACAAGCCGCACACTTCCTCCAGA
>Ga0326727_10018310_pt1 | contig 14321 bp, 11 predicted proteins | sample MB2enrmetagenome_FD_207643 | JGI IMG/M metagenome (GOLD analysis project Ga0326727, IMG submission 207643) | Lab enriched peat soil microbial communities from McLean, Ithaca, NY, United States - MB29MY | ecosystem: Environmental > Terrestrial > Soil > Wetlands > Peat | place: USA: New York...
TGCGCACCGGCTTGTTGGGAGCGGACTTTGCGCTGGATCCGTCGTCCGGGCGCTATTGCTTCGCGCGCGTCTTTTCGGGGGACAACACCCGCGAGGCCTATCGCGCGCCGCTGACGCAGCCCGGCATCAAGGTCAGCAAGGGCGACTACTTGCTGGCGGTGGACGGCCACGAACTGAAGGCTCCCACCGACCCGTATAGTCTTTTTGTCGGCAAGGATGAAGGCACCGTCACCTTGACGATCGCCGAATCACCGGATGCGAAAGGCCGTGAAGTCGTCGTCGAACCCGTGAAATCGGAACTGCGACTGCGCGAGCAGCAATGGATTGATCACAACCGCAGCGTCGTGGACCAGATGTCCGGCGGCAAGATCGGCTATGTTTACCTTTCTGACATGGAGCAACTAGCAGCCTGTCTGATTGGAATTTGACTTTGCCTGTTGAGGGATCCAAGTGAGACGGGCGGCAGCGGGTTTGTGTTCAAGAAAAACAAAAATTTCTTTTGACTCGATTTCACCGGCTCTTTCACTGTCAAAATACCCCTGGAACTTTTCGGCGGAGCGCAGGGCCGAGCCAGGGAAGGTCTGCTTTCGACTTTTATCCCGCCGCCGGGAAGCTTTGCGCCATCCGATGCAAGCGTTTGAAGTTGTAGGCCAGGCAGACCCACTTCCATTCCAATCCCACTTTTTCTTTCCCGCGCAAAAGAAACTGCCTGAATCCCAAAACGCTCTTGATGATGCCAAAGACCGGTTCGACGGTTTGCTGCCGCAATTTATACTTGGCTTTGCCGGCGGCAGTCTGCAGCCGGTATTTCATAATCTCACCCACGCTGGCTCCGGCGGCAGGCGCGACTGGGTCGTCTTTCCTTTCTAAATCGCTGACGGTGCGGTGATGCTCTTTTTTCTCCACCGCCGCATAGACGGTTGTCCCGGTGGGTTGCCCGACGGCGTTTTGTTCCACCGCCTGGACCGCCGCTTCGCTGTAAAATCCACTGTCGGTCAGGACGGCGGCCACGGATTCCACCGGCTGGCCAACCGCCGCCACCGTGGGCACCAGTTGTTCTTTGTCGTTGGGCGCTTGGCTGACTCGTTCTCCCACAATGAGCAGACTCTCCACCTCCACCGCCGCCTGTGCGTTGTGGCTCTGCTCGAAATGCTGGCCGCTGCCGGCTTTCATAATACGGCTCTCCGGGTCGGTGAAGTTATATTGGTCACCGGGCTTGGGTTGCCGGCTCGGCTCTTTGGGCTCCGGGCCGCGCGGCTTTTTTCCTTGATCCTTTTGCGCCGCTCGCTCCTCCAGCTTGGCCTGGTATTCCGCCATCTCCGCCGCCGCCCGCGCCTGGGCGCGCGCTTCGATCTCCGCTCGCGCCGCGGCCAATTTGGCTTTGCGCTCTTGCCGCCGCTGGATTTCCTCCGGGACGGTCAAACCATCCTCCAGCGGCGTGCTGTCGGCCTGCTCCGCTTTGGCCAGCAGTTCTTTGACTTCCAAATCCAATTGCTGGATCGTTTTGCCCGCGTGCTCGTAACTGACGGCCGCGTGCTTGCTGGCGTTGGCTAATATTTTAGTGCCGTCCACGGCCAAGGTCAGTTGCCCCACCTGCAGGAACTTCAACTCCTGGGCCAACTCCAAGACCCGCACGAAGGTCTCTTGCAGGAGCGCTTTGTTTTCCCGGCGGAAGGTGCAAATGGTGTCGTGATCGGGATGGGTGCCGCCGCAAATCATCCGCACCGGCACACTGTCCAGCGCCGCCCGTTCGATGCGCCGGGAGCTGAAAACGCCCGTGGCATAGCAATAGAGCAGCAGGGCCAACAGCATTCGCGGCGGATATTGCGGGCAGCCCGATCCGCGCTCGTTGACACGGACCTGGCGCAAATCCATCTCCGCGACAGCCTCCAGAATGAAATGGGCCAGGTGTCCGGCGGGCACCCAGTCGCGCAGATTGGGCGGCAAGAACAGCGGGGTGTCGTAATCAATGTTGACGAAGCGGGCAGCCATATATTTAGTTTGACTGACTGCTTGGCCCCTCGCCTTGTTCAAATTATTTCAAAAAATCTTCGCCCAAAGTCCGACAGGCTGCTAGCCAAAGACATTTGAAATTTTTGTCGGCGAAAGTTCAAAATGAGAAAAGATGTCGCAGCAAAATGAGAAAAACTTCATAGGGTATGACTGGCCAAGATAGTGGGCCAGGCGGTGTTGTTGGTGGAAGGTGGATTGGGAATGACCCAGAAGCGCTGGTGGGGATGATGGACGATGGTGACGTATTGCTGGCCGACCGGAGTGACCGGGTAGGTTTGGCCGTTGAGTTCGATGGTGAAGTCGGCATTGAGGCGGCGTTGGAGGTGAATGGCCAAATGGAGGTCCAAGAGTGGAGGCACGGCGGTGGGGCGCAAGCGGGAGCGTTTTTCAGTCAGAGCGCGATGCCAGGCGTCATTGGGGGTGAGGCCGGTGGTGCGGCAGACATAGTGTTGGTTGTGCCATTGGATTTGAGTTTGAAGGAGGTGGTTGGCGGGAGCAAAGGCGGTGATTTTCTCATAGGCCAGAAGGGTGACGAGGCGGTTTTGGAAGGTGCCGAAGCGGCGTTCGATTTTCCCTTTGGCGGGAGCGTCCGGAGCGACGCGATGGGCGACGCCCAAGGCGGTCAAGGCGCGTTGGAACTGGGAATGAGTGTCCAAGCGGTCGGTGGTGGAAGTGTGGCCGAAGAGAGACAGGCCGTCGGTGTAAATGCAAGCGGGCATACCATAGGTTTCAAAGGCCAGGCGGAAATGCTGGAAATGGCTCCAAGTGGTGTCGCTGGGGGTGAAGGTGGCGGCGAGGATTTTACGGGAGTGATCATCGACGGTGAGGATGAGGGTGGGGTATCGCTCGGCGGGCCACCACGGATGCGGGGAGGAATCGTGCTGCCAGAGTTCGCCGATGGCGGCGCACTGCCAGCGGCGGCGGGGTTTGGGGCCCGGATTTTGAGAGGGAACCAGTTTTGGGAAATGGAGGCGCACATATTTGGCCACGGCGGGGCGGGAACGATGGAAGTCAAAGCGTCGGGCCAGTTCATCGGAGAGCAAGGCGAAGTTGAGCGGTTGGCAGTGGGGCAGGATGTCATGGAGGTAAGCGACTGCCTCGGCGGGCCAGAGGCTGCGGCGGGATCCGCCGGAAGGTTTGGGGTGGAAGGTTTGTCTGTCGGCGAGCCAGCGATGGCGGAGGCGATAGAGTTGGGCCGGGCTGATCATCAATCGCTCGGCGGCGGTGGCGGCATCCAGTTGGCCGAGATTGAACGCGGCCAGGATGTCTTGAACAAAGAGGGTCGGAACACGGTGGAAGAGCTGCTGTTTTTTTTCATAGCTTGAGAGGATAGTGGTTGGGGGCGCTGCCCCCAAACCCCCGAAGTTTTTCGCTTTGGACAGCGGTTGAGGAGTTCACCAACCACGGCCCCAAAAGGCCCAAGCGATCCGGTGTGGATCGCCTGGGCCGGGCAGGTTGATGAACTCAACGGCTGGTTGCAGCGCCGCTCAGGTTGCGCTTCCGCAGAGCCTTATCCTGCGCTGAAACGGGACGATTGGAGCAGAGAGAAGCAAGACAAGGCGATAGTAAAAGGCGCGTCCTGAAAGAAAAATCCTTTTGCTGCGACAATTATTCTCCTTTTGCTGCGACAATTCTCTCTCATTTTGTTCTGCCCCCGACACATATTTCCAGCGCCATATTTCCAGCGCCTCTCAATCTTCTGGCTCATCATGAGCGCCTTCACGGCCGAGAATCGCCTGCACGTCTCGCGCTCCGTGAAGCACTCGCACGATTTCAATAGGCCGCTTCTCGCCGCGGCAGATGATGAGATAACTGCGCACACGCCAGAAACGAAGCGGCTCTCCCGCCAAGTCGCTGCGGAAATGGCCGATGCCAGGTGTTCGAGCCAGCTTTCGCAAGGCGCCGAAAAGTTCGTCGCGGGCGCGATCCGCCGTGTCTGGGTTCTGAAGGTCAATCGCGTAGTAGCTCCAAATCTCGTCCAGGTCAAAACGAGCTTCGGGCGCGATCAGGAAATCGTTCATCGCCTTGTTTTGCGGAACTCCGCGCTCTTTTGCTTCATCTCTGCATACACTTGATCGCCTGGAATGCCTTCGCCCCGGTCCAGTTGGTCAAGGCCGGCCTGGATTTTTTGTCGCGCTTCGGCGAGGTGAAGCTCGCGGAGGCGGTCCTGGTCACCCAAAAGCCGCAGCCCCTCGCGAATCACTTCGCTGGCAGATTGATACAGCCCGCTTTCGACTTTGCGCGTCACGAGCCTTTCCAGTTCTGGAGTCAATGATACATTCATAATGTTGGATTATGCCAGAAATGACAAAGGATGTCCAACTTTGTTATTATCCCTCACATATTCTCGTTTTTTGATTCCCTCTTCTCCCATCGCTGTGTCATAATGTCCCGCGAGAAACATGGCGTCCAAATCGAGCTTTCTGGATAAGGTGCTGGGCCGCATCGGGCGGCTCGATGCCGAAGGTCTGCAAACGGTCGTGCAACGGCTGGCGCGGGAGCGCAATTTCCTGGAGACCTTGTTCAATTCCATCGAGGACGGCGTGCTCGTGCTCGATGAGCAGGGCCGCGTCATCTATTTCAACCAGGCCGTCACGCAACTGCTCAATTGGCGGCCCGGCGAGGTGGAAGGCCGCCCCATCACCGAGTTCCTGCCGGAACTGGATTGGAAAGGCCTCACGGCCCGGGCCGCCGAAGGCGGGCCGCGCGTCGCCCGCCACGAGTTTGAGGTGAGCTATCCGCGCCCCAAGTTTTTGCGCCTTTACGCCGCTCCGCTGGACGGCGAATCGCGCGGCGGTTCCGGCTTGGCGCTGATTCTGCACGACGACACCGAAGCGCGGCAAAAGACGTTTGAAGCCATCGAAAGCGAGCGCGTTCATTCCCTGACCCTGCTCGCCGCCAGCGTGGCCCATGAAATCGGCAATCCGCTCAACGCCCTCCACATTCATCTCCAGTTGATGAGCCGCGAAGTCAAAAAACTGCGCCCGCCCGGGGACGCCGCCGAGGCGGCGGAGAGGATCGAACATTATCTGGACGTGGCCAAGGGCGAGATCGCGCGGCTGGACTATATCGTCACCCAGTTTCTCCAGGCCATCCGCCCGTCGGCCCCGAAGCTCTCCGACGCCTCGCTCAACGATGTGGTGCGGGAGACGCTGGAGTTGTTGCGTCCTGAACTGGACAATCGCCGGCTCAATGTGAAGGAGAAACCGGCCCGCCGCCTGCCGCTGGCCCCGCTGGATGCCGGGCAGATCAAACAAGCGCTGCTCAACCTGATCAAGAATGCCATGCAGGCCATGACCCCCGGCGGCACGCTTACCGTGGAGACCGGACAGAACACCGATGAAGTGTGGGTGAGCGTGGCCGACACCGGGGGAGGCATTCCGCCCGATCAAGTCAATCTGATCTTTGAACCGTTTTACACCACCAAAAAAAAGGGAACCGGGCTGGGCTTGATGATCGTCCAGCGCATCGTCCGCCAGCATGGCGGACATATCGAACTGGAGAGCCGCGTCGGCCTGGGCGCCACTTTCCGCATCTGGCTGCCCCGGCGTGAACGGCAGCAAAAACTTCTGCGATGAGCGCCGAAATTAAAACCAAGCCGCTGCTGCTGATCGTGGACGACGAGAAGCCCACCCGGGACGGCTTGCGCGCCGCGCTGGAGGGCCATTACGAGGTCTGGGCGGCCGAGGACGCCAAGGCGGCGGCGAGCCTGTTGGAGCAGGAGAACTTCCAGGTGTTGCTGACGGATTTTCGCCTGCCGCAGGAAGACGGCATGAAGTTAATCCTGCGCGCCAAATCGCTGGCCCGCCCGCCGGTGTGCATTTTGATGACGGCTTACGGCTCGGAGGAACTGGCCGTCGAAGCCATGAAGCAGGGGGCGGACGACTACATCGCCAAGGGCCGGTTGCAGATTGACGAACTGGAAATGCGCATCAGCCGCGCCTTGCGGCAACAAAACCTGGAAGTGGAAAATGCCGTCCTGCGCCAGCATCTCAACTCCAAGTTCGGCCTGGAAAACGCCGTGGCCCAGTCCCCCGCCATGAAAGAGGTGGCGGACATGGTCCGGCAGGTTGCCCCCACCCGCGCCAGCGTCCTGCTCCTGGGTGAAAGCGGCACGGGCAAGGAACTCATGGCCCGGGCCATCCATCAACTCAGCCCGCGCGCCTCCCATCCCCTGGTGGCGGTGCATTGCGCCGCCCTGTCCCCCACCCTCCTGGAAAGCGAGCTTTTCGGCCACGAGAAAGGCGCCTTCACCGGCGCGCACGAAAAGCGGATCGGACGCTTCGAGCAGGCCCAAGGGGGAACGCTGTTCCTGGATGAAATCGGGGAGATTGACCCGGCGGTGCAGGTCAAACTCCTTCGCTTCCTGGGCGAACGAACCTTCGAGCGCGTCGGTTCCGGCAAAACCCTGACCGCCGACGTCCGCCTCATTGCCGCCACCAACAAAAATCTCCAGGACGAAGTCAAGGCCGGAAAGTTCCGCGACGACCTCTTTTTTCGCCTCCGGGTCGTCGAGATCACCCTGCCCCCTTTGCGCCAGCGGACGGAAGACCTGCCGCTGCTCGCCCAGACCTTCCTGCGCGAATTCGCTTCCGAGAATCATAAAAATGTGAACGAATTTACCCCCGATGCCCTCGAAGCACTTATGAACTATGCCTGGCCCGGCAACGTCCGCGAATTGCGCACCGCGGTCGAACACGCCGTGGTCCTCTCGCGCGGCGACCGCATCAGCCTGCGGGATTTGCCCCCCGCCTTGCGCGCAGGCGGCCCGGCGGCCGGACCCGCCCGCTGGCTGGCCCACCCGGACCTCACGGTGGCGGAAGCCGAGAAACAATTGATGGTCCGCGCTCTCAAGGATGGCGGCGGCAACCGCACTCTCGCCGCCCGGAAGCTGGGGATGAGCCGCCGCACCCTCCACCGCAAACTCCACCTCTATCATCTGGAGGGATTTTAAACCATTGAGCGGCGGTCCATGACCGCCGCTGATCTTGCCACCCGGAAGGATATTGAATGCCAAAACCAGTTTATGAGCGCGTCCAGGGATTTATCAGCTCCATGGAGGCGGGCCTGGGAGCCGCCATCCTCTTGCGGGTCAGCGTGGCTCTGGGGTTCGTCGCTCTGGCGATGTTCTTCAATTTGGCCCAGTTTGAAGGTTTTTCCACCCAGGAAGCGATGGAGTCGGCGCATCTGGCCCGGCAGTTGGCCGAGGGCAAAGGCTACACGACCGATTCGATCCGGCCTTTCTGCCTCCACTTGCTGCAGCAAAGCGATCCCGCCCATGCTCAACAGGTGCTGCAACATCCGGTGCCGGATTTGAGCAATCCCCCCGGCTACCCCTGCCTCCTGGCTGGCATGATGGAGCTTCTCCCCTTCCATTTTGCCGCGGATCAGAACCAGCCTTGGTTTTACCAGCCGGAATTATGGATCCGGGCCGTCAACGAACTGCTTTTTTTGGGGGCCGTCCTGATCCTGTTTCAAGTGGCCCGGCGGCTTTTTGACGCCGCGGTGGCCTGGCTGTCGGCCCTGGTTTTCGCCGGCACGGAACTGTTCTGGAGATTCAGCGCTTCCGGGCTGTCCACCATCTGGCTGGTGTTCCTCTTCCTCGGTTTGGTTTGGTGTTTGGTTCTGCTGGAAGAACGCGAGCGCCGCCCGGATGCGCCCCGCCTCGGCGGTTCCCTGGCCCTGGCCGCCGCCGCCGGCGCCCTGGCGGGCATCGGCGGATTAAGCCGCTATTCGTTTGCCTGGATGATCCTTCCCGTCCTCCTCTTCCTCCGCCTGTTCTTCTCCCGCGCCCGGGGCAAATTGGGCCTCTGCGCGGCCGTCGCATTCCTGGCCGCGATGGCGCCCTGGATCGCGCGCAACCTGGCGATCAGCCAAACCTGCTTCGGCACGGCCGGCTATGCGCTGGTGGAAAACACCCCGCATCTTCCAGGCGACATCCTGGAACGCTCCTTCCATCCCGCCGCCGCCCTGAGCCATGTCACCCCGCGGGAAGTGTTCGACAAATTCCTCCTCAACGAGGGGGAAATCCTGGAAAACGACCTGCCCCGGCTCGGCGGCAACTGGGTTTGCGCCTTTTTTCTGTGCGGTCTGCTCCTGCCATTTCGCAATCCAGCCCTGCAACGTTTCCGGCTGTTTCTGCTCTGGTCGCTCGCCCTGATGGCCGTCGTGCAGGCCGGCGGCCAGACCCATCTGAGCGCGGATTCGCCGGAGATTAATTCTGAAAACCTGCTGGTGGTGCTCTCGCCCCTGGTCCTGGTCTTTGGCACCGGGGTCTTTTTCACCTTCATGGATCACATTGTCCCTCCCGACCTGCGGGCGCGCCGGGCTGCGGCGGGACTTTTCGTCATGGTTGTCTGCGCGCCGCTGCTGTTGACCCTTTTGGGGCCGCCCAAACAGACGGCCATCAGCCCATATGCGCCCTTGCATCTTCAGCGGGTTGCCGCCATGATGCAGCCGGATGAGTTGATGATGAGCGACATTCCCTGGGCGGTGGCCTGGTATGGGGCGCGTCCGTGCGCCTGGCTGACGCTCGATGACGCCGAAACGTACAAAGAGATGGACAAACTCAAGCCGGTGCGGGCGGTTTTTCTGACCCAGCGCACCAGCGACCGCCGGTTTCTTTCGCAAATGATTGCAAATCAACAGGATAACGAATGTGATTGGAGTTATTTCTATCTGGACAGCCTGCCAGGCTGGGGGCACGGGGAGGTTCCCACCGGTTTTCCGCTGAGGAAAGCCATATTAGACTACGCGCCCGACCAAATGTTCATTAGTGACCGGAACCGCTGGCAGGCGGCTGAAAAAAAATGAAAATATTTCACTTTTTCTTTTGACAATACTGGCTGGAACCACTAAAACTGCTCGAAATGGACAAGGCACGGCGAGACGCGCTTTGTGCAGATGAAGGGTAGCACATTAAAAATTTTATGAAAAAACTCATTGCTTCTGTCGGTTTGGCGGCCCTCGGCGTGTCAACATTGCATGCCCAGTTTTCGCCCGGTGTCACTCCCTCGGAAATGGCCAAACCGTGGTCGCTGGCGGCCACGTTGCGCGGCTTTTATGACGACAACTACCTGACCCAGCACAACGGGCCGAACATTCGCTCCAGCTATGGCACGGAGTTGAGTCCTTCCGTGTCGCTGAACCACACCGTCAACGACACCACCTTCACCGTCAGTTACGTTTACGACTGGCGCTATTACGAGCACACCAGCACCTCGGACACCTCGCATCAATTCAACGTCAACGTAAAACAGAACTTTTCCGAGCGTTACAGCATGCAGGTCGGCGATTCGTTCATCGTCTCCGAGCAACCCACGGTCCTGTCCGGCACCGGCATCACCGCCACGCCGCTGTTCACGGAGGGGTCTAATATTCATAATGACGGCACGATTTCCTTCACCGCCGGTTTGACCCCCAAGCTGGATTTGCAGCTTTCGTACGCCAACAACCTTTACTCTTACCAGCAATCTTACGGAGATGTGTACAACCCGAACCCGAACGCTTTAAACCCCAGCTATTCGGCCCTGTTGGACCGCATGGAGCAACTGGCCACCGTGAATCTGAACTGGAAAATCATGAGCCAACTGACCGGGGTTGCCGGCTATTCTTTTGGGAACACCAGCTACACCAGCACGGAACCGATTATTTTCGCCGCGGCTGTCCCCGAATCCGTTAACAATCCGGCCAATATTACCAGCCAGTTCCGCAACAGCGATTCCCACTTCTTTTTTGTCGGGGCGGACGAGGCATTCACTTCCCAACTGAACGGTTCCATCCGGGTCGGCGGCGAATACCTGGATTATTACCGTGTGGGCGCGGACGACCTTTCCCCTTATGTGCAGGCCAACCTGACCTGGAATTACATGAAGCAATCTTACATTCAGGCCGGGGTCACGCACGAACACAGCGCCACGGACGTAGTCGGCGCGTTCCCGGGGAACCGACAACCCGTTTTGGATTCCGACACCACCGCCGCCTACCTGTCGGTGAACCACACCATTACAGGGGGGTTCAGCGGCGGCCTGCTCGGCCAGTACCAGCACTCGGACTTCAACGGGGGCACCGTCAATGGGCAATCGGAAGACTTCTGCATTGTGGGCTTGAATTTCGCCTATCGTTTCAACAATTATCTCAGCGGCGAGACGGGGTACAACTGGTACAAACTGGTGTCCGACATTTCCGCGCGCGATTACACCCGCGACTTGGTTTACATCGGAGTCCGGGCCACATATTGAACATAAATTCGTGTTTTCGGTCAGAAAGCTAGGACGTATCGTTTGAGTGCGCCCTAGCTTTCTTATTTACTATGGATACCGTAGCGACAACAGACACTCCGGTGGTGAACCTCCACTTTTTGGACTACTGGCGGGTCATCCGCCTGCGCAAGAGCCTGATTTTGACGGTTTTTCTTCTTTGCCTGATCACCAGTTCGGTTTTGACCTATTGTCTGCCCAAGCAGTACTCCAGCACCGTCAGAATCGAGGTTCAGAAAGACGCCCCGTCGGTGAATATTCTGGGCAACCAGCCCAGCGTCCAGGGCTGGGATCCTTACTACCTGACCACCCAATTTCGCATCATCACCTCGTGGGGAATTCTGACCCAGGTGATCACCAACATGAACCCGCCGCTCACCCATGTTCTGGCGGACCCGGGCGAGCCGGATTTGACCCTCGATCAGGCCTATGCCCTGTTGTACAAGAAAGTCGGGGTTGACCAGACCCGCGGCACCAGCTTGATTGAAATCTCGGTTCGAAATCCCGACTTTAATGTGGCGGCCAAGATCGCCAACACCATTGCCGATGTCTATAAGAAGTACCGCATGGACATGTGGAATGACGCCCACGACACGGGCATTGGAAGCTTGACGGTGGCTCTCAGCACCAATCAGGCGACGCTGGCAGAAATGACCTCCAACTTGGACACCCTGCGCGCCGACCTGAAAATCACGGAGCTGGAGGAAAATGGTGCGATGGGCCATGCTTCCATTGACATCGAAACCATGCGCGAGTTGGAATTGAACCGCATTCGCGCCAAGGAAGATTACGAGGACCACTTCGACACCCAAAGCAATCTGCTGCGCCTGCAGGCCGACCATCGTCTCCATGAGGCGCTGGCCACCGCCGTCGGCCCTCACCTGGATCCCGAGCTGGCGATTAAAGCCGAGGATGTCTCCCGCGCCCGGGATGAATTCACCCATGTCATGGGCGTGGGCTACGGCACCGACCACCCCAATTATCAGGCCGCCCTGCAGGCTTTGATGGTGGCCAGCAACGCCTATGAGGCCAGAATTCAGGGAATCATGACCGGTCTGGACGCCCTGGTCAACCATGACCGGCGGTTGCTCGACATCATCGAGGCCGAGGAAGAAAAGACGGTGACCAAAGCCAACTTGTCAGCCATCACCAACCGCGCCTATGTCTCGCTCATGCGCAAAGTCGAGGTTACCCAGCGCACCGTGGACGCTTTGTCGAGCCGCCTCATTGAAGAAGGCGTGGAAGCCAAACAATCCCCCAAATTCTCCGTGTACGTGCATGATCCCGCCCGTCCCATCCAGCGCCCCGTCAGCCCCAAACCGCTCCTCATCATCCCGGTCGGAGTCATCCTGGGCCTGATTGTCGGGATGGGCTTGGCCTTCTTCGTCGAGTACCTGGATACCAGTGTCAAGACCATTGACGATGTGGAGCGGTCGCTGCAGGCCCAGGTGCTGGGAGTCATTCCCCAGAACGTGGGCAATGTTCTGGACGACGGGCCGGAAAGCCCTCACGCGGAGGCCTACCGGGTCTTGCGCACCAATCTTTTGTTCGCCCGCAAAAATGAAGACTGGACGACCATCACCGTCCTGAGCGGCGGCGCCGGCGAAGGCAAGACCACCACCCTCTTCAACTTGGCCGCTGTCTTCGCCCAAAACGGCCAGCGAATTCTGGTGGTGGATTCGGACTTGCGCCGCCCGAGCATCCATCGGATGCTCCACACCAGCAACGTCACCGGGCTGACCGATTTGCTCCTCAACAAACAGGTCTCCCTGGATCAAGTCATCCAGAAAACCAAGCTGCCCACCCTGGACTTCCTGCCCAGCGGCAAGCTCCCCAGCAGTTCCATGAGCATTTTGGGGTCCGCCCAAATGAAAGATGTCATCAACCAGCTCAAGCAACGTTACGCCTTCGTTTTCTTCGATTCCCCACCGCTCCTGGGCGTCAGCGACGCCTCCATTTTGGCCAGCGAAATTGACATGGTTCTGCAAGTCATCCAGTACCGCCGTTACCCGATGCCCATGACCCTCCGCGCCAAGCAGATGGTCCAGAAAGTCGGCGGCAACCTCCTGGGGCTGGTGCTCAACAACATCAACATGAGCCAGGACGAGAATTATTACTACTACAGCGGCTACTATGAGTACGAATACCGGTCTTCCAAAACCGAGCCGACCGTCGTCCAACTCAGCGACGCCGCGGCCAAAGCGGCTCCAATTGACATCAAACAGAAGTATTGAGAGCCGGGTTCCATCCGGCGCAACCGTATCTGTATGAGATTGTTACAACGCAGTGTCCGGCATTTCGGCGGGATTGCCGGTTTGGCAGCCATAACGCTGATCCTGGCTGGCTGCGCCGATCCCGGCCACCCGGCTTCGCCACCGCCGCCGCAGCCGGATCCCGCTCAGATGGCGATGATTCCGCTGCAAGTCGGGGACACACTTGAGGTGGTTTTGAGCGGAACCCCGATGCCAATCGCGCCTTTAACCTTTGTTCTTTCCGGGTCGGGCAGCATCAGCCTTCCCTTGCTCGATCCAAACATCCAGGCCATCGGAAAGACTCCCCACGAACTGGAGCAAATCATTCACGACCTCTATGTGCCGAAAGTTTTCACGCATATCAGTGTGACGGCCACTCCCGGCCTCCGCTTTTATTACGTCAGCGGCGCCATCAACCAGACCAGCAACACAAAACAGCCTTATACAGGCAAGGTCACCGTTCTTGGCGCCATCGGCGCGGCCGGCGGTTTCAACGACTATGCAGCCAAAAAGAGAGTCCAGTTGACCAGGCAGGACGGCACCATTTTCTTTGAAGACTGCGTCAAAGCGCTGAAGAATCCGAAACTGGATATGGAAGTTCTTCCGGGCGACAAAATCTTCGTGGACAAGGAGACCATGTCGGAGGTTTTGCCGCATTTGTTCGGGCATTAGAAAAAACGCCGTCACCCCCTGCCGGCGGCTGCCATGGTCCAACTCCAAATCCTGTCGGGAAAAAGAGCCGGCGCCCAATTCACCGCCTCCCGCCTCCCCCTGCAAATCGGGCGCTCGGCCGAGGCGGACCTGTCCCTGGAGGAGCCGGGAGTTTGGCCCCGCCACTTCCGCATCACCCGCCAGGGGCCGCAGTTGGTTTGCCAGGCCGAACCCAGCGCCCTGTTGTCCGTCAACGGCGTCCCGGTTGACCAGGCCGTCTTGCGCAACGGCGATGTCATTTCCATTGGCGCCCTGAAAATTCAATTCGCCCTGTCGCCGGTCCGTCAATCCACCTTGCGCGCCCGCGAGTGCCTCACCTGGGCCGCCTTGGCCCTCCTCTGCCTCGGCCAGATTGTCCTCATCTACCGCCTGATGCAGTGACCCGTCCATCAGTGCCGGAAATGGCGCGCGCCGGTGAAGGCCATCGCCATGTTCCGCTCATCGGCGGCGGCGATCACTTCGGCGTCGTGCATGGAGCCGCCGGGCTGAATGGCCGCCGTCGCGCCGGCCTCCGCCGCGATCACCAATCCGTCCACAAAAGGGAAAAAAGCGTCGCTGCAAACCGCGCTGCCCTCCAGGGAAAGACCGGCCTCCCGGGCCTTCCACACCGCCAGGCGGCTGGCATCCACCCGGCTCATCTGCCCGGCCCCGATGCCCAGCGTCCGGTCCGGCCCGGCATAAACAATGGCGTTCGACTTGACATGCTTGGCCACCCGCCACCCGAACAACATCGCCTGCCGCTCCGCCGCCGACGGCTGCCGCCGCGTCACGATCTTGAGTTCCTCCAGCCCTTTTCGGTCGCGGTCCTGCGCCAGCACCGAATCGCCGCCCACCCCGCGCAATTCCCAGCCCCGGCCCGCCCCCGGCCAATGCAGCGCCTGGATCAGCCTCAGGTTCTTCTTCTTCCGCAACAATTCCAGCGCCTCCTCCGCAAAATCCGGGGCGACTATGACTTCGCTGAAAATCTCCGCGATGGCCCCGGCGCAGGGCAAATCCAGCGTCTGATTGACGGCGATGATGCCGCCGAAGGGCGCTTGCTGGTCCGTGGCAAACGCCTTCTCCCAGGCCTCCCGCAACGCGGCCCCCT
>Ga0326727_10018312_pt1 | contig 14321 bp, 14 predicted proteins | sample MB2enrmetagenome_FD_207643 | JGI IMG/M metagenome (GOLD analysis project Ga0326727, IMG submission 207643) | Lab enriched peat soil microbial communities from McLean, Ithaca, NY, United States - MB29MY | ecosystem: Environmental > Terrestrial > Soil > Wetlands > Peat | place: USA: New York...
ATCGATCCGCCGTCCTGGCAGGCGCGTGCGCAGTTTGACCGTGATGGTCGTGAAGTACGGCGCGAGTTTCTGCGCGCGGTGGTGACGCAGGGAGAAGACGGTTTGTCGCAGGCAAGGCTGCTGACCGGGCAGGGATCGGCCATGCTGTCAGCGTGCGTCACCGCCAACGCACTGGTCGAAGCCCCGCCCTCGACAACGATCAATGCGGGTGAGTGGGTGAGGGTCTACCCGCTCTGACCCCTCGGGCTCAGAAGAAGCGTCCGTTCATGTCGAGTACTGCGGTCTGCAGGCGCCTGACGAGCGGCGCAAACACTTCATGCAGCCTGTCGCCGGACAAGGGTTTGGTGGCGGGCTGTTTCAATTTCATCACCTGGGCGTGCAAGCGGTCGCACTGATCGATTAACGTCAGGTTGAGCGCGCGCAGCCGATGCAATTCGGCCGCTTCCACGGCGAATCAACGAAATCGTGAAGGGACTGCGGGGGCTATCGCCGGATACGGCGTTACGATTGGGAACCTGTTTTGGCGTGGGTCCGCAGTCATGGATCAACCTGCAGACACATTACGATATTGAAGCGGGCCGCGAAGCCCTTTCGGCAACACCCCGCTGAAGGCTTGGCGCATTCCGTGTAATGCCTGCGACGATTACACTCTACGGATCATCACCCCGCCAGAATTGCTACGTTAAAACGGGCGGCACACTGTTCAGTGTGCCGCCCGTCTGGATATTGCGCGTTACGCGCGGGCTGGCTGCGCACCGCCGATCCGTGCACGGCGCGGATGGCGGGCCAGCAGTTCTTTCCACTTGAACAGTGCCGCCACCATGATCACCGCACCCAGTACCAGCATGATCACCGAGATGGCCGCGTTGAACACGCTATAGCCCTTGGCCGCCGGGTTCAGATAAACGTGCATCACCATCCAGTAACCCGCTGCGTTGACCGTGACATACAGATAGGCCAGCGGAATCAGGCAGGTCAGCATATAGCGGCGTTTTGCGGACAGGCGCAGGATGATGGTGGCGCCGATGATCAGACCGATCGAAGCCATCAACTGGTTGGAGACCCCAAACAGCGCCCACACCGAACCGATATCGCCCGAGGTCAGCAGATAGCCCCACAGCAGGCTGGCGACCAGGCTGGCGCCGATGGCGCCGGGCATCCAGTCGAGGCGCTTGAGCGGTGCGTAGAAGTCGCCAACAAAGTCCTGAATCAGATAGCGTGCCACACGGGTGCCCGAGTCAACCGCGGTCAGGATGAAGACCGCTTCGAACATCACTACGAACTGGAAGAAATACGCGGCGAGCTTACTGAACCAGCTGATCTTGGTAAAAATGTAGGACATGCCCACCGCCAGGGTCACGGCGCCGCCGGTACGGCCGTACAGGTCCATGCCGATTTCCTTGCTCAGTTGCGGCAGGTTGACCACGGTCATGCCCAGATGGTGAAACGCGGCCGGCGTGGAGTTGATGGCGAAGTAATCCGCCGGGGCCAGCGAAGTCGCCGCGATCAGTGCCATCACCCCCACCACGCATTCGGTCAGCATGGCGCCGAAGCCCACCGGCAGAATGTCACTCCATTTGTCGACCAGCTTGGGCGTGACGCCCGAACCGACAAAGGCGTGGAAACCCGAGATCGCTCCGCAGGCGATGGTGATCGACACGAAGGGCCATACCGGGCCACCCAGTACCGGACCTCCGCCATGGATGAACTGGGTCAATGCAGGGAAGCGAATTTCCGGGTTGATGAACACCACGCCGATGATCAATGCACCGAACACGCCGATTTTCATGAAACTCGACAGATAACCGCGCGGTGTCAGCAGCAGCCACACCGGCAGGGCGGAAGCCAGGAAGGCGTAGGCCGGCAGGATCAGGCTGATGGTGGCGGTGTTGAAGGTCAGCCACTGGCCGAACGGACTTTGCTGGATATAGGGGCCGGCAAACACACAGGCGAGCACGGCAAGCACGGCGATGTAGGTGCCATATGTGCTCTTGCCGAAAATCTTTTCATACAGCCCGAGGCAAATGGCGATCGGGATGGTCATGAATACGGCAAAAGTGCCCCATGCATTGCGTTCCAGTGCGTGCACCACCACCATCGACAGGCCTGCCATGGTAATGGTGATGATGAACAGCATCGCCAGGCCGGTACACCAGCCGGCGACCGGCCCCAGTTCTGCCCGGGCGACCTCCGACAGTGATTTCCCCTGATGCTTCATCGAGGCAAACAGCACCACGGTGTCGTGCACCGCGCCGCCGATCACGGCGCCGATCAGCAGCCACAGCAAACCGGGCAGGTAGCCGAACTGGGCGGCCAGTACCGGGCCGACCAGCGGGCCGGCGGCGGCAATGGCGGCGAAGTGCTGACCAAAGTTGACCCACTTCCGGGTGGGGACATAGTCCTTGCCGTCTTTGAGGGTGTGCGAGGGGGTGATGTCGCTATCTTTGCATTGCAGCACCGTACTGGTAAAAAACACGCCGTAAAGGCGGTAGCAGATGGCAAGAATGCACAGCGTGGCGATCACAAAGGTGAGGGCATGTTGCATGGTGGCGCTCCTGTATTGATCCACTTCCCACCATAAGGGTGTGCTGTCACAAATGAATCCGATATCAGGGTGAGTGGCGCCATGCGCTGGTCAGTGGTCGTCAGGCGGGGGTGAGTGGTTGTGTAAGGGGGCGCTGATTTGCACGGGCGTAGCCGCCGAAGGCACTGCGCCGCAAGAAGCCGGCGTAATCAGGCCGGGATGCCGAGATGCTCTTTCAGTGGTTTGAGATAGCGCCGGCTCACCGGTACGGTCTGCCCACCCAGGGTGACAATATCGGCCAGACCATTTTCGCCCAGACGAATTTCGCGCACCTGCGTCAGGTTCACCAGGTATTGCCGGTGGCAACGAAACAGCGGCGTTTTGTCTTCCAGCGTGCGCAGGGTCAGTTCAGTGACGCGTTCTACGCCGTCTGCGGTATAGACCCCGACGCCGCTGGCGCGCGAGGCGACGAATTCCACTTCTTCCAGTCGGGTCAGATAGATGCGATTAACGCCATAGCAGGGGATAAAAGCCAGCGTCGATGACGTCAGGGGGGCGAGTGATTGAGGCTCGTGTTCGCGCCTCAGTCGTTGCAAGGTCTTGTCCAGTCGTGCAGGGTCGGCCGGTTTCAATAGATAGTCAAAAGCGTGTTCTTCAAACGCTTTGACGGCGTATTCGTCGTAAGCGGTCAGAAACACGATATCAGGCATGCGCTCCGGATCGAGCATCGACAACATCTCAAGTCCATTGATGCGTGGCATCTGGATGTCGAGAAACACCACGTCCGGCGTCAGTCGATGGATGGCGGAAATCGCTTCGATGGCATTGGCGCATTCGCCGATGATCTCAACGTCGGCTGCTTCAACCAGCAGACTTTTGAGTTCGGCCCGGGCAAACGGCTCGTCATCGACAATCAGAACTCGCATCATAGAGGGGGCGCCTCGGTTTCAAGGGGGAGGTGGATGATGACACGGGTGCGCCGCTCGGGCTCGCACTCGACGCGCAGCCCCCAGGCGTCGCCATAGCGCGCCTTGATGCGCCGGTCGACCAGGTTCATGCCCAGGCCCTGGGGGGAAGGGGTGCGCGATTCGAACATTCCCGCGTTGTCCTCGACCCACAGATCAAACCAGTCGTCGCCGAATTCGGCGCCAATCCGGATATGTCCGGCCTCCAGTTGCTGCGATGTGCCGTGCTTGATGGCGTTTTCCACGATGGGCTGCAAGGAAAAGGCCGGTAGCCGGACGGGAGGTAGCGGGTCAGGCAGGGCATATTCGACCGTCAGGTGTCCGGCAAAGCGTGCCAGCTGGATCTGCATATAGGCGTCGACGTGCTCGATTTCATCGCTCAGTGTCACGACTTCGCTGGGACGCTTCAGGTTTTTGCGGAAGAAGGTCGACAAATGCAGTACCAGTTGCCGCGCGTGCTCGGGGTTGCTGCGAATCACGCCTGACAGGGTGTTGAGTGCATTGAACAAAAAATGCGGATTGACCTGCGCATGCAGCAGTTTGATTTCGGTTTGCGCCAATAGCTGCTTTTGCCGGTCATAGCGACCGGCCAGAATCTGTGCCGACAACAGGCGGGCAATCCCTTCGCCCAGCGTCAGATTGATGCGGGAAAACAGTTTGCTGCGCGGTTCGTACAATTTGATGGTGCCGATCACCAGATCCTCTTCGCCCCGTAGCGGAATCACCAGCGACGAGGCCAGCGGGCAGTCGGGGTCGATCGAGCAGCGATACGGCGTTTCATGGCCGTCCGCGTACACGACCCGATTGTCCTGAATGGCGCTCTGTGTCAGCGCCGAAGTGATGGCGGTGCCGGGCAGGTGATGGTCATCGCCAATGCCGATGAAGGCCAGCAGTTTTTCACGGTCGGTGATGGCAACCGCGCCGACGCCCAGTTCTTCGTACAGGATGCGCGCCACCATCATGCTGTTTTCCTGATCGAATCCCTTGCGCAGCAGCCCTTCGGCGCGCGCGGCGATTTTCAGCGCCTTGGCGGAAAAGGTGCGTGAATAGGTGTCGACCATCTCGCGTCGGTCCAGCAGGATGCGCATGAACATCGCGGCGCCGATGGTATTGTTGATGATCATCGGCAGGGCGATGTTCTGTACCAGGTGCAAGGCGCTGGGAAAGGGTTTGGCCACGATGAGGATGATCAGCATCTGCACGATTTCGGCCGCGAAGGTGGTGAGCGCCACGATCAGCGGGTCAAACAGACGTTCGAGCCGGCGGCGGCGCACCATCGCCGCGTGCAGCGCGCCGCCGATCAATCCCTCGGTGACGGTCGACAGCATGCAGGCGCCGGCGGTAAACCCGCCCAGCGAGTAGCGGTGCAACCCGCCCGTGAGCCCGACTGCGAAGCCCACCAGCGGCCCACCCAAGATGCCGCCCAGCACGGCGCCAATCGCGCGCGTGTTGGCGATCGAATCCTGAACCCTCAGGCCGAAGTAGGTCCCCATGATGCAAAACAGCGAAAACACCAGATAACAGGCGACCTTGCGCGGCAGGCGGATGTTGACTTGCATCAGCGGCAAGAACAGCGGCGTTTTGCTCAGCAGGTAGGCGATCACCAGATAGACGCAGGTTTGCTGCATCAGCGACAGGATCTGGTTGAATTGGCTGGCGATCATGAGGGTGAATGGCTATTTGAATATGATAATCATATCAAACATGCAATTCAGCAGAGGCATCCGTTAAAAAAAAAGCCACCGCCCGAGGGCAGTGGCCTAATTCGAAAGGATCACGCGCAGGCGATCTTAGAAGCTGTGCAACAGAGCAACATAGCTCAGCTTGTTGGTGGAGGATGAGTCGCCTTGCAGTGTTTGCAGACCGGCGCTTTCTACGATCTCGGCATAACCAGCGATGACAGTGGTGCGCTTGCTCAAGGAGTAGTCCAGTTCGAACGAAGCTTCATGAGCGCTCGATGCAATGGTATGGCCATCAACCGTGGAGTTCGGGCGGGAAGAGTATTCGAACTGCGGCTTCCATGCGCCGAACTGGTAAGCAACGTAAGTGCCCCAGGAGTTGCCAGTCAGGTGAGCAGCGGTGTTGGCGGTCAGGCCGGCCACGCTGACAAAGTTGGTGCCGGTGCTGTCTGCATACAGAGAGTCGTGGTTGAAGGTAACGGCGCAGGTGAGGTTTTCACCGTTATAGCCACCTTCAATACGGCTGGTGGAACTGTTCTTGGTGCCGGAGCTGTTTTGCGCGGTGTTCAGGCCGATTTTGTACGCGCCACCGACAAACAGGTTGGTAGCCGCGTTGTTGTAGTTAACGTGGATGCCGTACTGGTCACCGGACATATGGTTGCTGGAGACGGATTCTGACGCGTTGTAGTCAGCGTTGAAGCTGAAGCCGGACCAGGTCGGGCTGTCGTAGCGTACGGAGTTCTTCACGCGACCGTCGCCATTCAGGCCACCGAAGCCACCCAGCGGTTGGCCGCCTTCTTCGTACAACGGGGTGTTGACGTTAAGACCGCCGCCGTAGCCAAAGTCACGACGCGGGCCGTACAGGTTGTCGGTCGATTCGGTCAGGACCAAGGTATCGTTCAGCTTACCCATGTGGATAGAACCCAGGGTTTCGCTGGACAAGCCGACGAAGGTTTCGCGGTCGGCGAAGACGCCGCTACCCGATCCCGGGGTCGCTGCGCCGTTAGCGTTGAAGCCGTTGGAGACCTTCCAGATAGTCTTCAGGCCGTTGCCCAGGTCTTCGTCGCCTTTGAAGACGATTTGCGAACCAAAGTCATCCACACCAGTGGTGGTGGTGGTTCCCACGTTCGAACCCAGTGGGTTCGAGGAGCTCTTGGTCGTAGCGTTGGAGTTGTTGGTGTATTTCAGTGAGTCAAAGCCAACGTTGACGTTACCGCTGATGGTGACATCAGCGTGAGCCATGATAGGCAGAGCAAGAGCAACTGCGGATGCGAGTACGAGTTTTTTCATTTTATATATTCCGAGTGTTAGTTTTGTTGCGTGTACCACGGTGTTATTCCGGGCAATGGATATTCCGCGTGCGGTGACGTTGCCCGGCGAACAAAGTTTCGCTAATTCACGAAGTAGGCGTCAAACAATTGTTAATAAAAATGGCGGGGGATTGAAAAGGTAAAATTGCGATGAAGTGGATTACAAGGGCGATACCTGGAATTGCGGTGATTGTTTCGATCTAAGTTGCTGTTTATTAATAATAAACATGATAAATTATGTGCAATAACTGCATGTTATGCCGTACTTTGGGTTGTTGTATAAAACGGACAGGTGTTGTGGAATGGTCACTGTATGAAAATTCGTGTCGCACACAAGATGTTGAAAAATGGCGGTTGGTTCATGCAAATATTGCATAGATACCATAAATCAAGGACTTATCATTAACTTTGCGTTAATGTGTATGTGTGTATGTTATTTGTGTGTGACATATGTTGCAACACTGTTGTTTTGTTGTCGCTGTTGGCTTTTTTGATTGATTTGATATCAAAATAATAAAACGCGATGATTATTTGATTTCATCTGCGCGGGTAATTTCGATATTTCAGGCCTGCTGTGCATGCATGCACTTGTAGTTAACATTTTTGCAATGGGGAGAAAACAGAATATTTACAAATTTGGTGGCGCATTTCCGGTTTATTCACGTTGAATGCACGTACTACACCCAGCAGGGGGGTGAGCGTGGAGAATGGATTGTAATTTCTCGAAATGCATCATGAGCGCATGTCCTGAACTTTGCCGACCGCTCTGACCGCATCCTCAGCAAGGTCGTGTTGTTTTATTTCTTCTGCCTTCGCACGAATTTGCATGCATTTTTGCGAGTAATGTGTGATAATTTCCCACATAGACGACGCGCGATCATCAGGGCCCCAGGGTCCTGGATCTATGCGACTGCCTTGTTCAGGCAGTTTGTTTAACCGTGCTGAATGGTTTGGATATGTTTGTCAAAGCGCTTTTGCATTTGCTGTCTGTCGGTCTCAGACACTTCCTCCTGTGTTTCATCGGGCTGAGCCTGACCGTACATCTGCTCTATATCCTGCCCGTGCCTGCGTTGAATTTTTATATCAATGGCGTGTGGCAGTGGTTGCCCATGGAGGAAGTCATTCAATGGGAAACCATGATTCTGTTTTGCTCGGTAGTCGGGGCGTTTCTCGTCGTGGGACAGGCGGTTATCATGCCGTGCAATGAAAGGTACTGATTCATGCTGCTGGCGATGGCGGTATGTTTTGCAAAACAGGCGGCCGTGGATTTGCTGATCTATCTCGTCGCGCTGGAGAGTCTGTTGGTGCTGTTGGTGCTCTCTTGCCCGGTGTACGGGGGAGCGGTCCAGGGGAAATGGTCGTGGATTTCGGTGGAACGCATTGTGCGGCTTGAGCGTGCCCTGCTGATCAGCGCCCCCTTTGTTGCATTGCTGCTCGCTATCCTGGGCTGTCCTGCGGTATTCCGCTTCTGAGCGAAACGACGACTGTCATTGGCGCATTGATAGGGGTAAAGTCACCGTCCTGTTATACCTATTCGGAGAGCGACGATGCACAGGCCAGTCAGGCGGGAAGACAGGGAAATCAGTAGTGAAAACGCTGAAGCGTTATTGATCAAAGGTATTCATGGTGTACTGGCAACCACGGGGGACGACGGGCAGCCCTATGCGGTACCGCTGAATTATGTTTATCACGATCGTTGCATTTATTTTCATTGTGCCGTCGAGGGGATGAAGCTCGACAACATCAAGATGAATCCCGCCGTCTCTTTTTGTGTCGTTGGTGAGACCCAGGTACTTCCTGGCAAGTTTGCCACCCAGTATGAAAGCGCTGTCGCTTTTGGTGTGGCAGCTGAAGTTGACGAAGAAGAGAAGAGGATGGCGCTGTTTAAAATTCTCGAAAAATACTCCCCTGACTATATCGAAGGCGGCACCAAATATATCAATGGCAGTTTTGACAAAGTGGCGGTGGTCCGGGTGGATGTCCAGCACCTGACCGGTAAAGCGCGACGATGATCCGTGGGGTAGGATTCGGGTGCGGGGCGGAATCGCCGCAGGCATTCCGCCGCAGTGCAGGCCTTCTCCGGCGCAGTTTCAGCGACGATTGACGCCTTACTTTCGCGTGCTGCGCGCTTGATATTCGAGGCAAGGATGTCCCGATGCGTCCAGCACATCTTTGCAAGGCTTGCGTTTGCTTTTGAATCCGAGCCGACGACATCCATACGGAAAACTGACTTCGTAGGTAATGTAATAGTGCAGGCACGACCCGCAGTCGGGCGTGTTTTTGTTGCCGTTCATTTCTTCATTCCATCAGCGATCCGGCGATATAGCCGGCCAATACCCCAATCAGACTTCCTCCTCCCTGTGCATACGACAGCGAAGACAGGGCCTGGGCAGATCGTTGCCAGTGCCCGGTGTCCAATAGTATGTTCAGCCCATAGGGCTCGAATGCGCAGAATGCTACCAGAGCTGAATAAATGATCCACAAGGTTTTTTTATCGACAAAGCCTCGATTGCGCATTGCGTAAGCCGGTACGACGACCAGAAATGATATCAGCATGCAGACGCATCCCTGAGTGACCAGTGGAGAGTTTTTAAATGCGCTGATGGCAGCAAACACACATTATCCGTTCGCAAGTAAAGTTCGAGGTGCGATGTCGTTATCCGGCGGCGGGTTAGCCGGATCAAGCCAGAGTGTTGACGATGGACCCGTTATCGATGTTTTGCGCGGCCTGGCCGGCCAGCTCCGGATTGGCTTGCAGTAGCTGTGCCCACTGATTGTTCAGCGTCGTTGTGGCAGGCGTTCCCCCCAGTACCTGAGAGATGATGCCTTCGGTGGTGGACTGAGCGGCGCTGCTGCCGGTGAGGCTGGAAGAGGTGCCGCCCAGCGTCGCGTTCACCACGTCTTGCTCGGTGCTTTGCTGCGCGGTGGTGGCTGAATCGGCACTGAGCAAACTCCCTTGCAGCGTGCCGGCCTGAGTAAAGCTGTTTAGCAGTCCGGCTGCGTTATAGGTGCTTGCAGCAGACGGCGAACCGCCCGACAGGGCGACCACCGTGCTTTCCTGTTCGGAGAGTTGGGCGGCCTGATTAACCAAAGCTTGCGTTGCGTTGGCAGACTGTGTGACAGGGGATGCCAGTACGCCGCCGTTGCTGTATGCAGCGGATGCAAGGTCCAACTGAACCGTTTGTGCAATGGTGGACATGACGTCCTCAGCCCGATATCCCGACTATTTTAATCTAGCCTTCTATTCCTAACGATTCCAGTAATGCTGCACGTGTAATGGGTTTGATCAGTAACTCGTCAAAACCCGCCGCCATGATTTCCTGTTTTTCGCTGGGAAAGGCATGCGCGGTATAGGCAACAATGCGCAGAGGAGGGGCCTCGGTGTTTTGTCTCAAAATGCGGCACACCTCGGAACCGCTCATGCCCGGCATGCTGACATCCAGCAAAATGTGTGTAATGTCGGGGTTCTGGCCGACAATATCGAGCGCGGATTGTCCGTCGCAGGCATTCACTACTTCAATGCCGAATTTTGTCAAAATGGCGGCGGGCAGTTTGCGATTGACTTCTTGATCGTCGACAACCAGTACTTTCACGATATCTCCTTAATTATTCTTTCCCTCGGGCCTCGATTGTGCCGGCAGCGAAAAGAAAAATTCGCTGCCCTGACCCGGGGTTGACTGAACCTGCAGTTCTCCGCCCATCAATTTGACCAGTTGGCGCGACAGCGCCAACCCCAACCCTGCGCCATCGTGGCGGCGGCTTTCAAAAGCGGCGGCCTGTCTGAATTTTTCGAAAATGACCGCCAGATCCTGCGGTTCGATACCGGGGCCGGTGTCCCGCACGGAAAACCGCACCGCATCGCCAAGCCGGTTGACAGACAGGGTGACCTCGCCCTGTTCGGTGAATTTGAGTGCGTTATGCAATAGGTTGTTGAGTACCTGGGTCAGTCGGGTGATGTCGCAAACAAAGGTATCGGGTGATGCATCCAGTGCCAGCGATAATGTCAGGCCTTTGGCGTTCGCCATGGGTTGATAACTGGCAAGTACATCCTGACTCAGCCGGTGAAGGTTCTCTGGTTGAAGGTCCAACTGAAGCCGTCCGGCCTCAACCTTGGCCAGATCGAGGATTGAGTTCACAAGCTGCAATAGATGGTGTCCGCTTTTGGAAATGATTTCTGCGTATTCGTGTCGGCTTTCGGCATCGTCCTCATCTGCCAATAGCTCGGCGTAGCCAATGATGCCGTTAAGCGGCGTGCGCAATTCGTGCGATACGGATGCCAGGAATTCGGTTTTCACCTGATTGGATTCTTCGGCGCGTGCGCGTGCTTCCAGCAAGCGCCACATCAACCGGGTCGTTGCCAGGGCAAAAGCGACCAGCGTCAGGCTGACCAGCGCGCCAAACAACAGGTAGGCACGGACGCGTGCATAAAAGTCGGCGAGAACGGCGTCACCGGAAATCCCGACAATGACGGACAGCGGATAGTCGGGTACGCGGCGAAAAGCGTAAAAGCGATCGACGCCATCAATGACGCTGTGGTAGTGGTAAATGCCCTGGTCTTGAACCTTCATGAGCTTCATGACCGGTGAGCCGTGCAGGCTCTGACCAAATGTCACATTTCCCCCTGCCCGCCGAACCAGTTCTGTGCCGTCATCGTTCACCAATGTAACGACGGAGTCGTTTCCCAGGTCCAGTGAGTCGTACAGGCTGACAAAGTAGTACGGGTCGAGCGAAACCACCACAACGCCGCCAAAACTGCCGTCTGACTTGTTGATGCGGCGGGTCATCTGGATGGACCAGCGACCGGAAGCGCGTCCCAGTACGGGTTTGCTGATGAACAGACAATGGCAGTCGGTAGGGATGTGGACCTTGAAGTGAATCCGGTCGGAGAGGTCGATCACCTTGTGGTTGGACAGGTTCGACAGGATGTATTTGCCGTGTTCGTCGATGACCCCCAACTGGTTGAACAGGGTGTTGAGCACCATGCCTTCCTTGACATAGCGCTGAATGTCGACGTGATTCCCCTCTTGCTCGTAGCGGAACTTCAGAAACAGCACCGCCTGGTCCACGCTCTTGATGGTGCGCAGGGTGTGTTCTTCAAGGACCCGTGTCAGGTTGAGGTTGGTGCGATTGGCGTGACCTGTTTCAAGGGCCTGTTCGGCCTCGATCTTGTAGCCGATGCCACCCCACGTCAAAAACAGCAACAGTAGCGTAAAACCCCATACCAGCTTTAATCCGGGTTGTCGCCACCACGAAGGGGGCGTTTGCTTATCATTGGCCATGCCATTTTCGATCAAATGGTGAATCAGCTTTAATGTTAGGAACTGTGCAAATCAAAGTAAACGCAAATTGGGTTGTAAGTAACTTAAATTTATCAAAAATGCTTAAATGGTCAGTCCAGTTCACTGGCCATTTCACAGTCGCACTCATAGGCGCCAAGCAATGCGTCCAACAGTCGGCGTGAATGCGCCGGTAGGCTGGCGGCATCGCGCACGCAGATTTTAAGGTCCCGAATGGCCCAGGGATCATCGAATTCAATGATGTGCAGCGCATTGAGCGGGGCATAGCGCTGCGCAATGCGCGAAGGCAGAATCCCCAGCCCCGCGCCGGAGGCCACCAGGCTGGCCAGTGACTGGTAGTTATTGGTGTGGACACGATGCCGCAACGATTTGCCTTTCAGGCGCGCCATTTCTTCAAGGAACTGCTGCAAGGCGCTGTATTCCGATAGGCCAACGTAGGGGTGGTCCAGCGTCTGGGCGAAGGCGACGTGCGAAAGCCGGCTCAGTTCGTGGCCGATCGGGGTGACCAGCACCAGTCGGTCGCGTGCGAACGGCAGCATCTGCATGCGCTCGACGCCCAGTGCGCCATCGACGATGCCGATATCCGCTTCTCCATCTTCGATGGCTTTGATGATGTCCCGGCTCGGGCGTTCCACGAGCCGGATATCGATGTCCGGCTCATGCGCCAGGAATCGTCCCAGCACGGCCGGCAGAAATACGGTACTGGCAACTGTGTTGGCCAGGAGGCGTATTTCGCGCTTCAGACCCCGGCTGATTTCACCCATTTCACCCGTCAGACGATCGCAAGCCTGCAAAACGCTTCGTGCGTGGTAGAGCAGGACATCGCCCTCGCTGGTCAGTCGGATACCGCGCGAATGGCGTTCGACCAGTCGTACGCCATACATTTCTTCCATTTTTTTCAGGCGATGGCTGACGGCTGAAAGTGCCATCGGGACTTTCAGGGCGGTTTCGGACAGGCTGCCGGTTTCGGCCAGTAGCACGAACAGACGGAGATCGACTAGATCGAGACGCATCGGTTTCGCCTCACACGAAATCAGATTGCACTAATGAGATAAGATAAGCATTTGCACATATTGCATAATGCGAGCATCAAATGAGGCTCAATCATGCAACAGATTCTTGCACTAACTCAACCCCTGCGCTGGCCTGCCTTCTCGAAAAATAAAGGCGTCTACCTGGCGATCATGTCTGCGGCCGGTTTTTCGGCCAAGGCCATTTTCGTCAAACTGGGTTTTCGCTACGGGGCCACACCCGAAGCGCTGCTGGCATTGCGTATGTTGATCGCCATGCCGTTTTTTCTGTGGATGGCGTGTATCAGCACAACACCGGCCAGTCTGAAAAAGATCGGTCGCCGCGATGCCATGCTGATTGTGGTGCTGGGACTGTTTGGCTACTACCTGACCAGTCTGCTCGATTTTATCGGTCTGCAGTATGTATCGTCCGGGCTTGAACGCCTGACGCTTTTTCTTTACCCCACGCTGGTGCTGGGCATTTCTACCTTGTGGCTCGGGAAAAAATATCCGCGCACCGTGTGGTATGCCGTGGCGCTTGCCTATGTCGGCGCTGGCCTGGCCGTCGCACATGATCTGGGTGACAGTACTTTTGGCCCGACCGTGTTCCGCGGCATTGCCTGGGTCGGGGGGAGCATGGTGACCTACGCGATTTATATCGCAGGCTCGGGTGAGGTGATCAAACGGGTCGGCGCAACGCCGTTTGCCGCGCTGGCAACGCTGGTGGCCTGTGTCGCCGTGTTGCTGCACTTTGCGATCTTTCAACCGCTGTCGGCGCTGATCATTCCCTGGCAGGGTTATGCCGTGTGTGCGGCCATGGCGTTGATCAGTACGGTCTTCCCGGTGTGGGCGCTGAATCAGGCGATTCGTCACCTGGGCGCCGGACGGGCGGCCTCGATCAGTACCTTTGGCCCGGTGGTGACGATTTTTCTGGGCTGGACCGTTCTGGGAGAAAGTATTTCCCTGATTCAGGTTCTGGGCGCCGTTCTGGTGGTGTCCGGTGTTGTCATGGTTTGCAAGAGCCGTCAGTAAGCGCCTTCAATCCTCATCTGTGCCCTTGTGCGTGAGTGCGGGGGCGCGGTGCGATTTTATCTGTTCTTCTGTTTCTCGGGGCTTTGAACAAAATAGCCCTGTCTCCTCGTCTGAATTTTTCTTTTCTGCCCCTTCCGTCGTCGCGAATCACTGCTGGCGAACGTGTTTTTATATTCTCTTTCGTTATATTGCATAAATAATATATTCCTTTTTCTCGTTGTGTCGTGAACGTAAAGTCGTTCAGGCCGCATCCGACCAGGGGGGGCGCAGTCCGTAGGCTCCGTGTGTATTGCTTTGCGCCATAAATGTGCTGATTGAGAATTTTGCGCGCTATATTGGTGCGGGTTACACCCAAATATTTCAAAAAAACGAGAAATGTTCGGTTGATTGACGTTTTTGAGCTTGGCACGATTTCTGCAATGCACTGGATCGAAACGGAAATGTGGGGGGCGCACGAATGGGGTGCCGTCCCCGCCTGTTCGTTGACAGCGCGATTAAACAAAT
>Ga0326727_10018314_pt1 | contig 14319 bp, 8 predicted proteins | sample MB2enrmetagenome_FD_207643 | JGI IMG/M metagenome (GOLD analysis project Ga0326727, IMG submission 207643) | Lab enriched peat soil microbial communities from McLean, Ithaca, NY, United States - MB29MY | ecosystem: Environmental > Terrestrial > Soil > Wetlands > Peat | place: USA: New York...
CTCATCACGTTCTTCCGGCGTCAGTGTCACTCGATACCGTGGCTTCATGGCAAATCCCTCCCCAAGGATTTACCATGCTTTTATCATATTTTATTTACGAAAGATATAATGTTACATGGTACTAGCTCTCTTTAGTTAATCTTGAAAAATTCGTAGGCGCTCTCGATTTCGGATTGTATCTCACCGAACCAACCGGGTGCACTGTCGATAAGATTCAATATGCTCTTGGCATGTTCAGAGGTGGCTGCGATTAAAGGAGGCGTGTCTGATCCATTCATCATCCTGTTCACGATGTTGTCGCTTGCGTGAACCAAGGAGATCAGGTTGCTGCGTACTACATCCTTCCTGGGTTCATGATGGAAGGTGATGGTATTGATGAGGCACTCCGGCAGGTGCCATTTGTTCGCAAGATACCCGCCGATCTTTGCATGGTCCAATGGGATGAGGGATCTCTCAGCCTGATAAAAGCTCATGCCGGTCTTGTATAATGCCATGACCTGCTTGAACTCATTATTGAAATAGCAGGACAGGATTACTTTGCCCATGTCATGGAGAAGCCCTCCCACAAAGCAGGTCTCGGGTACCTCCAGGGGGACGCGTATGGAAAGTTGCCTGCAGGTTACCGCCACAGCAATGGAATGCCTCCAGAAATCGGTTATCGAGAAATCGTCTGAGCCGTTAGTCTTTGAAAGTGTCTGTGTAACCGATACCGAGAGGATGGCATTTCTCAGTGTTTCAAAGCCAAGTACCATGATCGCACGGGAGAGACTGTCGATCTTTGAAGGGAATCCATAGAATGATGAATTCACGAGCTTAAGGATGTTTGTGACTATGGCCTGGTCCTTCATGATCGTATCACCCAATATTCTCACTGAGATGTTCGGATCCTGAAGTAACTCATTTACCTTGAGCGCCACCTGGGGAAGGGTCGGCAAGTTCGATATCCGATCAAACCGTTTTTTCATGATAGCACTATCCATTCATTACCATCCTTCCTTACTATTCACTTTCTCTAAGCACACCGCAGAATGGACAGCGGACCCAATCATCGTCGAGCGGCATCTTGCAGCTTTTACAGATGGACTGATTAAAGTAACCACAGTGCGGACAGTAGAGGAACTTGGTGTCGATGGTCTTCCCACAACCATCACAAACACGACCACACCGACTCTGCGGCCCGAGAACCCGCAGGATTTCATCAAGTGTTGTTTCTCCTCGTCTTACCTTTTCAAGACCATCCTGTAGCAAGGTCTTCATTCCATAGGAGAGAGCTACGTTGAGAACCTCAGCTTCACGGTAATTGGTATTTATGAGATGACGGAGATCATCGCTTAGGGTGAAGATCTCGTATATCCCTGTTCTTCCAAGGTATCCGGTGTTGTTGCATTCTCTGCAGCCTGTCCCTTTCCAAGCAGCCTGATCGATTTCGGGGCTGTCTATATTAAGGAGTTCTATGACTTTGCCGTCGAATTCGGTTTGGGTCTTACAGTGTTTGCAGATTCGGCGAACAAGCCTCTGGGCCACGATGCCCTCAAGGCTTGATGCGATGAGATACGGTTTCACACCGATATCGATGAGTCTGGTGATGGAGGCCACCGAATTGTTCGTATGCAGTGTGGACAGCACCATATGGCCTGTCATGCCGGCCTTGAAGACCACATCCGCTGTCTCAAGGTCTCTGATCTCCCCAACGAGAATCACATCCGGGTCTTGCCTGAGGGTCGAACGAAGTACACTTGCGAATGATAACCCGATTCTTTCCCGCACATAGACCTGGTTTGCATCCTCGAGGAAATACTCCACAGGGTCTTCTATGGTCTCGAAGTTCTTCGTGCTCTGCATCATGGCGTTGAGGATGGAGTAGAGCATGGTCGTCTTACCGCTGCCTGTCGGCCCGGTCGCGATAATAATACCCTGCGGCTTCTTGATCATCTGATGGATCTTCTTAAGGTCAATATCGAGGACCCCGAGTTCCTCGATGCCCCGGATAGCCGCACTCTTGTCCATGATCCGCAAGGTGGCCTTCTCTCCGTTGATAGTCGGCATGGTGGAAACCCGGATATCCACCATGCGTGTCCCTGATTTAACTGTGAGTCTGCCGTCCTGGGGCCTTCTCCTTTCGGAAATATCCATCTTTGAGAGTATCTTGATCCGTGAGATGGTGGATGCGTGATAGTCGATGGGAATCTTTATCTTGTTATGGAGTATGCCGTCAATACGGTAGCGGACCAGGGAGTATTTTGTCTTCGGCTCTATATGAATATCGCTCGCCCGATAGCGAATGGCCTCGGATATGATGGCATTCACGACCCGGATGATGGGTGGTACCTCTGAGGAATTGAGGAGTTCCTGGACATTCACTGCATCCTCGTCTTCTTCTATGACTATGTCGATCTCGTCGATGGGCTCCATCTCGGAAATGACATCCACATCCTTATAATCCGAGGACTCCTGTTCACCGTAGACCTCCATAAGCGCATGTGAAATTACCGTGCTCTCTGCAATAAGTGGTACGGCTTTTAGCCCGGTCAGGAACTCTATATTGTCGCGGATAAAGACGTCCGATGGGTCGGCCATTGCTACCATTAGTTGATTGCCATCGAGCCTGATGGGGATGAGACGGTTCCGTTCACAAAATTCCCGCGGGAGTGTCCTCACAACACCTAAGTTAAGGTGCGATTCCTTGATATCGATATATTCGATGTTCAGGTGGTTCTGCAAAGCTTTGATGATCTTGGCCTCGGTAGTGACTCCGAGCTTCACCATGGTCTCGGTCAGAAACTCTCCTTCCTGAACATCGTGATGGACTTTAACAAGCTCCTCCTGTTTGATCACCCCGAGCTTCACAAGCATGTTGCCCAGGGCCTTGTGGTCCTTGTTGGAGAAGGCCGAGAGGTTCTTGATCCTGGCTTGTTGCTGGTGAGTGATCTCCTTGAGTGTCTTGTTCTCCTGGATAAGCACGTATTGCTGGATTGCAAGGCTCACCGTAAGCCTCAAATCCTCGTCGTTCCAGGGTTTGGTGATGAATTTATAGACCGCGCCGTTGCTCACCGCCCCCATGATGGCCTGGACATCGGCATGGCCGGTGAGCATGATGCGAATCGTCTCTGGCCAGCGCTGCTTGATCTCCTGGAGGAGATCAACACCATTTACGTCGGGCATCATATAGTCGGAGACTACGAGGTTGATTTGTTCCCGTTCCAGGATTGCAAGGGCTTCCGTTCCATTGTTGGCAGTGAGAATCCGATAATTTTCCTCGATGAAGATGCGTTTGAGGGACTTGAGCACGTTCTCCTCATCGTCTACAAAGAGGAGTGTAAAACTGCCCGAACCGCTCGACACGGCCTGGTCCCCCCTGTCAATGAGCGGTTGGTCCTTTGATGCTGATTTGAACAAATTAGCGTATTTCGACATTTAAGTTCTTATCGGGAGTTTGACTTTAAAAGTCGCCCCGTTTTTTCCTTCCACATCTATCGTCCCCCCATGGGAAACGATGATGTCATAAGCCATGGTAAGTCCCAAGCCTATACCCTGTCCAACCGCTTTGGTGGTGAAGAACGGTTCGAAGATCCTGTTGATGACCGCATCCGGGATCCCCGGCCCATTGTCTTTAATCAGGATGATGATCCGATTACCATCGCATGTGGTCTCTATGAGGACTTCAAGCCCTTCGGACCGCGACTGAAGTGCATTCAAGATAATGTTGAGGAAACACTGAGATATAAGTCCTGGATTGCAGATAAACAGAGGGACTGGATTAAATTTCTTTATTATTTTTGTCCCCGGTGGAATCTCATGATTTAACAAGGTTAGGATCATATCCAACTCTTCATTGATATCGACTTTACCGACAACATCTTCATCAATATGGGATATTCCCCGCAAATTTGACACGATGCGTTTGACACGTTCTGCTCCTTCAATGCTATCGTGAATGAGATCATCGACATCGGACAGGATCATATCCATTTTGAGCTGTTTCCATTTTTCTCTGAAGGATTTACCGAATTCCGGAAGAACCTTACCCCTATCCGCTGCAGAGAGGCATAGCTGCAAAAGGTCCTTGCTGCGCGCCATATACGTTTTCAGTGTATTCAGGTTGCTCATGACAAATCCCATGGGGTTGTTGATCTCATGCGCGATACCGGCAGCCAATTGGCCGATGGAGGCCATCTTTTCCTGTTGCAAAAGACGCGTATGGATTTTCTTGAGCTCCTCTGTTCGTTCCCTCACTTTCTCCTCGAGATGCTCGGAGAGTTCGCGGTATTTTTTTTCTGAGGCAGAGAGTTGTTTATTGATTTCAAAGAGTTCCTCACTGGATTTATTTAATACCAATAAATGAACCTCCGAGGTGAGCATCCTTTTGAGGTTCGTTTGCATGAGCAGGTTCAGGGAATTGTATGTTATCTTTGAGATGTGATCTACCCGACCATCCCCTTTTATGACCAGATGCCCTACGATCTCTCCCTCGAGCGAGAGCGGATACCTTTCGATATGGCCGCCCTCACTGTCCGGCCCTGAGGTCCATAGGACATTCCCTTCAGGGTCTGTCACCATGGCCATGGACGCCCCGGCAAGGAGGGTATCCTGCAAAAGTGGCCTCACTTCATCATCCCCGATGATCTCTTCAAGTTTTTTCTCAGATCCCACGACGAATTCGAGATTATCAATGATGTCTTTGCCGCCCATATTCATGCAACCTCTTTATCCTGGAGTCTTGATAATCTGTTGACGAACGAGTCTCTATCGAGACCATGTGCATCGTTGAGTCCGTATTTTCCGTCAACCCGGTCATAGGTTCTCTTGAGTAATGCCGTGTAGCTTTCCAAAACCCCGGTTCCATACAGGGCCGAGGCAATGAATACGGGTATTCCGGTCGGGCTCCAGATACGGCGTATATCCTCTTCAGGAATGATACGGGGCAGGTCCCGCTTATTGTACTGGATGATGAGCGGAATGGTCTCAATATCCAGCCCAACATAGGCAAGGTTTTTCTCCAGGTTCTCAAAACTCCCGGCATTATTTGCGGCTTCGGAAGGTTGGGAGTCAGCAATGAAGGCCACCCCGTCGGCCCGCTGGAGAACCGCCTTGCGTGTGGCATCATGTTTCACCTGTCCGGGAACGGTATACACCTTGAGCTTAATCTTCAGACCGCTCGGCGCAATAATAAAGAAGGGCAGCAGATCGAAGAAGATGGTGCGGTCATCCTTAGTATCGAGGACCATAAGGTCCCCCCTGCCTTCTTTGTTAAGCAGATCATGGAGCTTGAGGAGATTCGTGGTCTTCCCCGAAAGTGCCGGTCCGTAATAAACCAGCTTCAGTACCATCTTGTTCTCAAGTTCGTCATATTCGATCATGGCTGTCTCTCCGGAACCCTGTCAGGTCTGGGGAAGAGGAACATTCTCAGTTTGTCCACACAAACACCCCGCGCGGCGGCGGATCAATCCGGTAGAAGCGTTTGATGGCCTCGATATTGGTTCTGTCGAGACTCACACCCTTGCTCAGAAGTAAAAGACCCGTCCCGCTCTTCACATCCCGGGAGAGCACCATGCCTTCCTTCAAATCGTCGGGCTCTAACTCGCGTTCCGAGCTTTTAACATCTTTCGACAGTCTGGTATAAAGATCGGTAACGGGTTTTCGCATATACGGAAATATCTGAGGATCGAATTTCTTTTCGAGCTCCTCCTGTGCAGACAGCATGATTTGTTCAATGGTATTCCTCACCGAGATCTTACTCATGGCTCTATCGATATAATCCGCCATGGCGATGATCCGGGAGCCTAACGGAATAGCCGCGCCTTGGAGTTTGTCAGGGAAGCCCGTTCCGTCATGGGATTCATGGTGGTGCCGAATCAGGATTCCGGCTTTCCTCAAATCTTCAATGTTGTCTATGGCCGTCTGCCCCCTGACAGGGTGTAGGCAATACTCCTTCCATCCTTCAGGAGAGAGCTCATCTGCATCCTTATCGAGTATGCTGTCTGCAAGGCCAATCTTGCCTATGTCATGGAGGAGAGCCGCCACATATATGATCTCCGTATCTTCCTTGGATAGCCTCATGTCTGTGGCTACTCTGGTAGAAATTTCAGCCACGTTCCTGGAGTGGCTTTTCACGTTTGTGTCCCTGAGCTCGATGAGGCTCGAAAGGGAAGCAATGATTGATTTGAAATTCTTATTCTGTTGCTCATTGATCTTTTTGAGCCGGTCATTCTTCTGTGTGAGCTCCATGGTCTGTTCTTGCACCATGATTTCGAGCTCCTGGCTCCATTGCTTGAGCTCTTCATTTTTCTGCTGGATGAGAGCGGACAGTTGCTTGTTTTTCTGAACGAGGATATATCGCTGACAGGCCTCGCGGACACTCATGATGAGCTCTTCATCCTTCCAGGGTTTAGTGAGATATTTCGATGCACCACCCCTGTTCATGGCATCAATGGCGGCGTTGATGTCGCTGTATCCAGTCAGTAAGATTCGTATGGCGAAGGGACGTATCGATTTTGCTCTTTCAAGAAAATCCACGCCCGTAAACCCGGGCATCCGCTGGTCCGATATGATGAGGCCAATGTCCTCATTATCCTTGAGCACGGAAAGGGCTTTATCCCCGGAATTGGCGGTCAGGACCTCAATATCTTCTTCCATGAGGAGTCGTTTCAGCGAATGGAGAATATTCTCCTCGTCATCTACTAGGAGCACCTTCACCGGGATATCCAGATTGATATAATCCATGGACGATCCCCTAAAACCCTTGTGATCCCATCAGGGAGAAAAAGATATCGAGGAGTTCTGGGTCAAGCTCGGCCCCCCGCATGGACTTGATGATCCCCAGGGCCTCATGGAGCCTGAATGCTTTCCGGTAAGACCTGTGGGAGGTCAGGGCATCGAAGATATCGGCTATAGTCACGATGCGTGCTTCCAGCGGTATGTCCTTTCCTTTTTTCATTGTAGGGTAGCCAGTGCCATCAAACCTCTCATGGTGATAATAAATGATGTTCACGATGGTATCTGACAGATGGGCAAAACGAACCATCTCGGCTCCCCATGCAGGATGCTTTTTAACGATATCCATCTCTGCCGGATCAAGGGACCCTGGTTTGTTCAGGATATGCTCGGGCACACCGATCTTGCCACAATCATGGAGCCAGCTGCCGTATTTGATATCGTCTCTGGTATCCTGCTGCAGGTCCAGGGCTTCTGCCATCATGAGGGCATAGTCCGCCACCCGGTTGCAATGCCCCCGCGTATATGGGTCTTTGAGCTCAATAGCCTGGGCCAGGGAGAGGAGATGCCCTTCATCCCCTTTTTTCAGGGACTGGATGATGCTGTATCGCCTCACGCCTTCCTCTACGGCATTGATCAGGAGGCCATTCTCCCAGGGCTTGGTGATGAACTTGAATACTTCACCGGCATTGATGGCATTTATCACGGTCTCCAGATCCGCATAGGCTGTCATGAGGATCTTGACCGTATCCGGTGATAACTCCCTTATCCGGACAAGCAGTTCAATGCCCGTCATACCGGGCATACGGTTGTCCGATACAAGCACGGCGATCTCCTGCCTTTCGATAATGTTCAGTGCCTCGTGAGGATTGTCCGTAGTAAGCAGTGTTATGGCTTTATGGTCGAAGATCCGCTTGATGGCAGAAAGTATACGCTGGTCATCATCGACGAAGAGCACCGTATTCGGATTATTCTGTAGTTCAAGGGAAGAGAGATCGTTCACTGTCGCACCTCCTGTTCTCGAATCATTATTCCTCATCAAAGACGAGCACGATGCCCTGCTGTGCTTCTTTATGATTCATAACCATGCCCTTGGTTCTCATTGTTCGTCCCGAAACAAAAATTTTTTCTGTCAGGTGACCTTCCGCTATGACACGATCGATGAATATATTGATCTCAGGTGAAAAGGCCGTGAGCCTCTCTGCCCCCAAGATCGTTTCACCAAAAAGTGAAGCGCCCATCTTGTTGTACAGGGCGATCATACCATCCGGTGTAAGGCCCACAACAGCCACTGGGAGCGCGTCTAAGATGTTCTGAGAGCTTATCAGGGCCTGATTCTGGAACAGGAGCTCCTGGGTCCTCTCATCGACCATCCTCTCCAGATTCTCGTTGATGATCCGCAGTTCCTCGTTCGTGTCCTTAAGCCGATTGGTGAGCTCGATATTCTTCGTGCGAAGAAAGTATCTCTCAACGGCGTTTGCGATAGTGATTTTCAGCTCGTCATCATTCCATGGTTTCGGGATGAACTTGTAGATTTCCCCTTCATTGATGGCGGAGACGATGCTGGCTGTGTCCGCATAACCGGAGAGTACGATTCGTACGGTATGTGGCCACCTCCTGCACACCTCTTGAAGAAACTCCACCCCGTTTATACCCGGCATCCGGTAATCGGATACAACTACTTGTATGGGCTGGGTACTTGAGAGCAGATCGAGTCCTTCTCCACCCGATGAGGCTGTAAGGATTTCATATTCGGTATCCATGAAAAGGCGTTTTAATGTCTTCAGGATGGGGATCTCGTCATCAACGCAGAGTATCCGGACCTGTTCGTCCATGCCTATTTCTCCTCCACGATAGGGATGCGGACGGTGAATGTAGACCCTTTGCCTACCTCACTTCGTACCGTGATCTCCCCGCCATGCTTCTTGATAATGTCATAGGTGATGCTCAAACCCAGGCCGGTCCCTTCTCCCACCTTCTTGGTCGTAAAGAATGGATCGAAGATGCGGGTTATGATTCCTGGCTCTATACCCCGGCCGGTATCAGAAACCGAGATGAAGATGGAGTCGCCCTCTCTCAATGTTTTAGCCGTGATCGTTCCTTGCTTTTCAATGGCATGGGAGGCGTTGACGAGCAGGTTCATGAAGACCTGGTTGAGCTGTTGCGGGAAACACTTGGTGAGTGGGATCTCCCCATATTCCTTCTGGACCGTTGCCTTGTATTTCAGCTCGTTCCAAACGATATTGATGGTGCTCTCCATACATTCATTGACATCGGCGTGTTTGTATTCAGCCTGGTCCACACGTGAGAAGCTCTTCAAGTCCTGTACGATCTTCTTGACCCGCTCTGCGCCTTCTAGAGACTCCTTGATCAGATCTTTGATATCTTCGGCGATAAAGTCGATCTTGAGTACTTTACGTTTCTCGTTGAGTTCGGCCAATGCTGCCTTATCATTGATCTGATCGACGAGTTGTTCCATGGCGGCCATGTACTCGGCTCGCTTATCAAGATACTTGCTGAGGGTGCCTAAGTTGCTTGAGATGAAGCCCATGGGGTTGTTGATCTCGTGGGCGACACCCGCAGCGAGCTGGCCGATGGAGGCCATCTTTTCCTGCTGGAGGAGATGTGCGTGGGTGGTCTGGAGCTCAGTATAGGCCTTCACTAGATCCTCCCTGGTTTTCTTCAATTCAGAAGTCTCTCTTCTAACGGTATCCTCAAGCCGTTTTCTCTCAGTGATGTCACGTATTATGGAGGTAAAGAAGCTTTTGCCTTCCGAGTTCCAGGAAGAAAAAGAGAGCTCTATGGGAAATTCTATGCGGTCCTTTCTCAGGCCCACTATTTCATCCATCCTTCCGATTGGTGTAGAATCCGGAATCCCCATCTCGTTCACGGGTTTTATCATCTTCTTCATCTCGATATCGTAAAACGCCCGGAACCTTTCCGGGATTATCATAGTGAAATTTTTGTCAAGGACCTCCTGTGACGTATATCCGAACATCCTTTCCGCCCTGATGTTCCAGAAGATGATCCTGCCGCTGCTGTCGCTCGTGATGATCGCATCGTTAGCGGTTTGGGCGAAAGACCGAAACTGATTCTCACTCTGCCTGAGCGCCTCTTCCATGTTTTTGCGTTCCGTGATATCCCGTATGACGCCGACGATATACCTGTTGCCGGATTTGTCTGTGAACAGGCTCTTCTTGGTTAAAACGGTTAAGACTTGACCATGTGAATTATTGATGAACTCCTCTTTTGTGGTCTCCCGGCCTGTTTCGAACACCTCGTCATCGAATTTCCAGAATACATCCACCTGCTCCTTCGGGAAAAAGTCTATGTCGGTCCTTCCGATTATTTCATTATGTGGCCTGCCGATCAAATCTGCAAAGGCCTTGTTGACTAATACATACCGGTGCTGCTGATCATTGACAAAGACAGGGTCTCCTATGCAGTTGATGATGGTATTCAGGTACTCCCTTGATTCCCTGAGGGCCTGTTCTGCCTCGATCCGTTCCGTGACATCCCTCCCCACCCCTCGAAATCCGATAGGCTCTCCTGATGAACCTCGCATAAGCGAGATGGACATCTCGATTATTCTTTTGGTCCCATCCTTTCTGATGATCTTATGATCCAAGATGGTTTCTGGTTTGCCGCTACGATAAATCTCGTTGAAAATCTGATAAGACCTCTTGGCGGTATCAGGTGATGTATAGACCCGGTAGTTCATGCCCATGAGTTCTTGGCGTGAATAACCATGATCTCTGCACAGGGAGTTGTTGAAAAAGGTGTAGTTGCCCCTCAGGTCCAATTCGAAATATGACTCATCCATGTTCTCCAGGATGGTCCGGTGCTTCTCCTCGCTCTTGCGCAGATTTTCTTCAGCACGTTTCCTCTCTGATATGTCCCGCGCTATGCCTCTAAACCCGATCGGTTTACCGGATGAATCCCGGATGAGGGATATCGATAGCTCATGGGAGACTCGTGAGCCGTCCTTCCTGATGACCTCACATTCCAGTCTCTTGGAAGACCCCCCGGTCTTGAATACCTCATGGAACGCCTTAAACAAAATTTTTGCGTTGTCCACATCGGTATAGTCCCGGTAGTTTTTCCCCAGTAACTCATTCGGATCGTATCCGTAAGCCCTGGGAACCCAGTAATTGAAGAAAGTCATGTTCCCTGCAAGATCAACCTCATAGTAGCCGTCCTCGATGCTGTTGAGAATGGTCCTGTACTTTTCTTCACTTTTCTTGAGAGCCTCTTCGGCAATCTTTTGGGAGGAGATGTCCGATATGACACCCGTGATACCAACCACTCTGTTCCTATCATACAGGGGTCTGCCCGATGTCCTCAGATAGAGGATGTTTCCATTCCGATCGATGAACCGAAACTCCGAGGGCTCACTGTTCCCTGACAAGGTGAGTTCAAATTTTTTCAGGATGAAGGGTAGGTCATCGGGATGAACAAATGTAGTGAAGGGCTTCCCAAGGCATTCTTCCACCTTGTATCCGCTTATATGCTCAACGGCAGGGTTGATATAAACGATAGTGCCCTCCAAATTCACGGTGAATATGATGTCGTCAATGTTCTCGATCATTTGACGATAGATATTGCCTGATTTCGTAAGAGCCTCCTCAGTTTTTTCCCGTTCAGTGATTTCTTCCGCAGTACAGAGGAAGCTAATAGGTTTCCCTTCATCGTTTTTTAGGAGGGTAACTGTCATCCAGGTAGTGAGGATTGTCGCATCTTTCCGTAGGTTAGTGGTCTCCCGGCGATATGAGCCGTTTTTTAGCACTCTATCATGAAAGGGGAATACCTCGTTTCCCTTCTGATCTCCGCCGAAAAACATGCTCGGGCTTCTCCCGATGAGCTCCAGCGGATTCTCGTATCCATGCATACTGGCCCAGGTATGATTACAGAACAGGATAGTGCCTTCGAGATCCATGATGATAATCCCTTGGATCGACTGTTCCACAGCGGTGCTCAGCATGGATCGGAATTGTTCGGGGGCAATAATCTCCATAATCCTTGGTGACGTACCTTCTTTCAAAACACTCATTCTCCACCCTGTTCTTTCTGAATTATTGGTGCCTATAACTTATCGGAATGTTGCTATGATTTAAAAAGATATGATGCAATGCATCACTGTTCATCAAGATTTATCTGACTCACAGGCACATAAAATATTTCTCTCTAAAGTCCTCGTCTTATTGCAGTGGTAACAAGATTTTCTGGTTTCTTATTGTATATCCAAGATTTCTCTGATCTTCTTAGAGAGATCTGTCATAGTAAAGGGTTTCTGGATAAATCCTTTACAACCTCTTTGCATGATCTCCTTTGCCTGGCTATCAAGGCTGTAGCCGCTGGAGAGTAGAACTTTCACAGAAGGATTGATCTGGATCATGGTATCAAATAACTCTCTTCCGCCGATTTCCGGCATGATCATGTCAAGAATAATCAGATCAACGCTATCTTTGTTCTGTTCGTAAGCATGTAATCCCATCCTCCCACCTGCAGCGGAAATAACCTGATATCCGAGTTCTTCGAGCATCTTTGCGCTTACATCAAGAATCATTTCCTCGTCATCAATGAGCAATACTTTTTCTCGACCTTTTAGAAGCTCGTCTACTGGCTTCTTGTCATAGTCGACATCCTTGTCTGAAACCGGGAGATAGATCATGAAGGATGATCCAATATCTTTCTCGCTCTCAACATGAATAAATCCGCCATGATTCTTGACAATGCCATATGCCGACGCCAATCCTAGTCCAGTACCACGCCCTCGTTCTTTTGTAGTGAAGAATGGTTCAAAAATCCTTGCCTTTGTAGCTTCATCCATCCCTGTTCCGGTATCTGTTATTGTTACCTTTATGAATCTTCCTGGGTTTATTTCGTAAGGACTTACATCAACATTGTCCAACTCAACATTCTCTGCAGAAAGGTATAGATCGCCCCCATTGGGCATTGCCTGCCAGGCATTCATATACAAGTTAAGGAGTACTTGCTCTATTTGTCCTCGGTCAACTTCTACTGTCCAGAGTCCTTTTTGAGCTTTGTGGTGAATACGGATCTCCTTCTTTGTTCGGCCAAATAAATCCGAGCTTTCCCTGATGAATTCACCAAGATTTATGGGTTTGACCTCATATTTACCTCCTCGGGCGAAACCCAGGAGCTGCTTTGTCAGGTCAGAGCCTCGCTGGACATATCCCTCCATACTCTTAAGACGATCATATATTGGGTGAGTCTGATCAAATTGCAGGAGAATGAGAGAGATGTTGCCGAGAATACCCATGAGCAAGTTATTAAAATCGTGGGCGATACCTCCTGCAAGTGTACCGATTGCTTCCATCTTCTGAGCTCTCGTAAGTTGGTTCTCAAGATTTTTCTTTTCTGAGATATCAATCACGAATCCTCTGTGTCCCACAGGCTTACCTTCACGGAAAATTGCCGTCGCGTAAACTAATGCGGGAAAGGTACTGCCATCTCTTTTTCTGGCGGTATATTCACCTAAGCCAATTCGTTCACCTTTGATGAGTTTTTGATAAGTTGTGGTCAAACGCTGGTGATCTCCCGGAATGATTACATCAAATACGGACATCTTCGACGAAAGATCCTCTTGTACATAGCCAAATTTTTCAAAGCCTGTTTTGTTAACAAAGGTAAAGACCCCGTTCCTGTCTGCTTCATAGACAATCTCAGGCAGGAGCTCGGCGAGTTCCCTGAACCGTTCCTCACTCTCGCTTCTGGCCTGCTTGGAGCGTTTCCACTCTGTGATATCTATCATAGAGGCAACACTATCTTTCGTCTCAGGGATGAGGGCAACGTTCATAAAGAGATCCCTGACTTCACCTTTCCGGTTTATAAAACGGAATTCATAGGAAGATGGTGCTGATCCTGGGTTGATCCTGCGCATCATGTGATAGTTTTTCAACCTTTCCAGGTCTTCATTTTCAACAAATACTGTCCAGCTGATCTTTCCTTCCAGTTCCTGTTTTGAATACCCCACTAAGTTGGCAAAGTTGGTATTTGCCAGGAGAATGGTCGTGTCTTCAGCGGTAATGATATTGGCCGTTGCCGTACTTTCGAAGATAGTCCGATATCGTTCTTCACTCTTTCTGATGGCTTCTTCAGCAAGCTTACGTACAGTTATGTCATCGTATGTACCAAGCAATCCATTAATTCTTCCTTCAGCATCATAAAGTGGTACTTTGCTTGTGGACAACCATGCAGTGTTACCATCTGACTTTCTTTCGAGATGTTCGAAATTATATATTGGCGTTCCGGATTCTATAACCTTACAATCATTTTTTATATAAAGTTCTGAGTCCTCCGCCCAGGGCATATCCCAATCATCCTTGCCGATTATTTCTTCACTTGATCCTAGACCTGAGTAGATAGCAAATTGTCGATTACAACCTAGATATTTTGAGTCCTTGTCTTTCCAGAAGACGCCTACCGGGATTGTATCCAATACTAAACGCATTATCTGTTGTGATTCGCGTAGAGCTTCCTCCGTATGTTTTCTCTCCGAAATATCTCGAACAATACCACGGAATCCTGTCGGGTTGCCGGACCTATCCCGGATGAGGGAAATGGATGACTCAAGAGGAATCATGG
>Ga0326727_10018318_pt1 | contig 14318 bp, 8 predicted proteins | sample MB2enrmetagenome_FD_207643 | JGI IMG/M metagenome (GOLD analysis project Ga0326727, IMG submission 207643) | Lab enriched peat soil microbial communities from McLean, Ithaca, NY, United States - MB29MY | ecosystem: Environmental > Terrestrial > Soil > Wetlands > Peat | place: USA: New York...
CTCCCGGCGTCTTCCGCACCGATCTGAACGCCAACCTGCTTGACAGCACGGCGCGCGGCCAGGAACTGCTCATGCGCACTCCCATGGGCCGCTTCGGAAAGACTGAAGAACTGATCGGAGCCGCCGTCTATCTCGCCTCCGACGCCGCTTCCTTCGTCACCGGACAAATCCTGGTCGTCGACGGAGGCTTCCTGGCCAGCGGCGTCAATCAATAATTCCCGCTCTCACATGCAAAGAGGGGCTGCGCCCTTTCGCGCAGCCCCTCTTTGCTCGAATCCCTGACGCCTCAATGCAGTGAGACCTTCGCCCCCGTCAACTTTGTAATCGGTTCGCCTTGCCCGGCTGTTACAACCACGCCCTCGCCCGACACTTCGGCATATCCAATCGAAAGCCCGGTTTCCGCAATCGGCGCTTCCGGCAGTCCCATGATCGCTCCAGCCGTCGCGCTCCCTGTCGCCGTCACGTTTTCGAGAGTAATGTCGTGGAAGTGCGGCGTCAGCCGCGTCACCGGTTGCGCCGCTTCGTCCGCGGGCGGCATCACCCTGGGGTAATACTCGCTGATGATCAGCGCGTTCCTCACGTCCTTCATCGTAATGTCGCGGAACACCAGGTTCCCTACATCGTGGCCGCGATCCCGATTGGCCTTCACGCGAATCCCGTTGTCGGTACCCTCAAAACTGATCCGCTCCGCCCGTATGTTCTCAGCGCCGCCCGAAATTTCGCTGCCGATCGACAGTCCGTGCCCATGCAGAAAAGTGCAGTCCGTAATCGTAATATCGCGGCTCGGATCGTCCGGCCCCGGAGAATTGATCGGACCCGACTTGATTGCGATGTCGTCGTCCCCTACGTCGGCATAGAGATGATCGATGTGTACATTCGAAGAAGAAAACGGATCGACGGCGTCTGTATTGGGCGAACGCGCCGGCGCCAGAACTCTGATGTTGTGAATGGTCACATCGTCGGAGTAATACGGAACCAGTTGCCACATCGGCGAGTTTTGGATCGTAACTCCCTCCACGCGAACATGCTTGCAATGGTCGAAAATAATCAGCTTCGGCCGCGGGTGGCCGCTGCCAAGAATGCCCGCATCCCTGATGCTTCGCGCCATCTGCCACCAGCTTTCTCCATTGCCGTCGATCGTGCCCTCGCCGGTAATGGCGACATTCGAGGCATTCACCGCACTCACCAGCGGCTGCAGGTCGGGCAGATGAAACATCGTCATCGCCGGATAATCCCCATGGTCGGGAGACCCCAGCAGCGTGGCGCCCTTGTCGAGTTGCAGCGTGATCTTGCTCTTGAGCACGATGGGAGCGCTCAGATACGTGCCCGCGGTCAAATGCACCGTGCCGCCGCCCTTCTTTTCACAAACATCGATCGCCTTTTGAATCGCAACCGTATCCTTTGCGACTCCATCGCCCTTGGCGCCATAAGCGCGCGGGTCGCAGTTGGCGGATGCATGAAGCGCGCTTGTCGAAGTGCTCACGAAAGCGACGGCCAGAGCCGGTATGAGCAACAGGCGCCTGAGTGAAATTCTCTGTCGAATCATGGAAGCTCCTCGCGGACTAAAGGTTTGCCAGCCCAACCATAATACGCCACGAGAGCCCCCGTGGTCCTACCACGGGCAGAGGTAAGTATTGCACCTGCGGTCCGGCCTCTTTGAATTCGGCCTGGGTGGTACAATTCCGGCTGAATAACTGCGGAGATTCAACAACCAGATGAAAAACATTCCCATTACATCCCTCCGAAACCGTTTCCTGCAATTCCCTTTCCTGATCTTGATGGTCTGCCTCACCGTCTCGATAGCGGCCACAGCCGCGCCCGTCCCGCAGTCTCGCCTCTCGCACGCCCAGGCAACCGCCCGCGCCCGCCAGCTGGTTGCGCGCATGACGCTCGATGAAAAGATCGCGCAGCTTCATGGTATTGGCGACGCCACGCATTACCGCATGGTGCCGGGCCTGCCCCGTCTCGGCATTCCGGCTCTGCATACCACCAACGGCCCGGCGGGCGTGGGACCCGGAGGCGCGGGACCGCAGAAGCCCGCCACCGCCATGCCCGCGCCGGTCGCGCTGGCCGCCACCTGGGATCCCGAACTGGCCCGAGCTTACGGCAAGCTGGAAGCCGAAGAGACCCGATCGTTGGGCAGTGAGCTGTTCGAAGCGCCCGACATCAATATCGCGCGCGTGCCCCAGGGAGGCCGCGTCTTTGAGAGCTTCGGCGAGGACCCCTGGCTCGACTCGCGCATTACCGTGGCCGACATTGAAGGCATCCAGGGCGCCGGCATGATCGCGAATGTCAAGCACTACCTCGCCAATAACCAGGAATCGCAGCGCATGAACATCGACGAGCAGATCGGCGAGCGGACTCTGCGCGAGATTTACATGCCGGCCTTCGAAGCATCGATCGAAGAGGCGCATTCCGCGTCGCTGATGTGCGCCTATAACAAGGTGAACGGCCCATTCAATTGCGAGAACGGACCGCTGCTGAACGATGTGTTAAAGAGGGAGTGGAGATTCGACGGGTTTGTGATCTCGGACTGGGGCGCCACCCACAGCACCGTGCCCAGCGCATTGAACGGCCTCGATCTCGAGATGCCTACCGGCCGCTACTTCGCCGACGATCTGAAAAAGGCGGTTGAATCCGGCGCGGTCCCGGTTTCCGTGATTGACGAAATGCTGGTGCGCCGTTTCGCCAAGATGATGGAGTTCGGCTTGTTCGGCCCGCAGCCCAAACCAGTTCCGATTCCCGCCTTCGAGCACGGCGCCGTTGCGCGCAGCATCGCCGAGCAGTCGATGGTCTTGCTGAAGAATGACGCCAACCTGTTGCCCCTCGATGGCACAGCGGTGAGGACGATTGCGCTGATCGGCCCTTACGCCGTTCGCCCCGAGACTGGCGGAGGCGGCAGCTCGCACGTGATTCCGATTTATACCATCACGCCCTACGACGGTCTCCAGGCCGCGGTGAATTCGCGAACCCGAGTCACCGTCCTCGACGGCAACGATATCGACGCCGCAGTTGCGGCAGCCAAGCGCGTCCAGGTTGCCATCGTGATGGTCGGCGACCAGGATACCGAGGGCCGCGATCAGAGCCTCGAACTCCCCGCCGCTCAGAACCAGCTCGTTGCCGCCGTTGCCAAGGCAAATCCAAAAACCATTGTCGTCCTCAAGACCGGTTCAGCCATTCTGATGCCGTGGATCAATGACGTCGCGGCGGTGCTTGAAGCCTGGTATCCCGGCGAAGAAGACGGAAGGGCAGTCGCCGATGTTCTTCTCGGCAATGTGAATCCTTCCGGCAAGCTTCCGCTCACGTTTCCGCGCAGCGTTGACCAGACGCTGGCCGCCAATCCCGACCAATATCCCGGAGTCGGCAACACCGTGCACTACAGCGAGGGCCTCGATGTCGGCTACCGCGCCTACGCCGACCACAACACGCAGCCGCTGTTCGCGTTTGGCTTCGGACTCTCTTACACGCAATTCAGCTTCGACGGCCTGAAGGTCAGTCAGCAGCCGGGCAGCACCGGCGCAACGGTCAGTTTCAAGGTGACCAACACCGGCAAGCGCGCCGGGGCCGAGGTTGCGCAGCTCTACCTGGGCTTTCCGCCCATTGCCGAAGGCAATGAGCCGCCGATTCAGTTAAAGGGATTCCGCAAGATCATGTTGAATCCCGGCGAGTCGAAGACGGTCGATTTGAAACTCGATGCGCGCTCTTTCTCCTACTGGTCGGAAAAATCGCATGCCTGGCAAATCGCCCAGGGCGAATTCCAAATCATGGTTGGTGATTCATCGGCAGACATGCCGCTAAAAGCGGCGCTCACGATTCAGTAGCTTCTTTCATCGGCAGCTTTACAATAAACCGCGTGCTTCCCGGTTCCGATTCCACCTCGATCGTGCCGCCGAACTTCTGCGTCACGATGCGGTGCACGATCTCCAGCCCCAGCCCGGTGCCCGAACCCTGCGGCTTGGTGGTAAAAAACGCCTCAAAGATGCGCGGCCGCACTTCCGCCGGAATTCCCGGGCCGTGATCCGTGATGCTCACCGCCAGCAAGCCCAGTTCCGTCCCCGTCCCCGCTTCGTTCCAGGTCGCTATCTCAATTTGCGCACCCTCCGGTGAAGCATCCACGGCATTGTCGATCAGATTGGTCCATACCTGGCTGAGCGCCGATCCCCGGGTGCGAATGGTAGACGGGCTGGCCTCGAAGCGCTTCTCCACGCCAATCTGCTTGATGCGCAGCTTGTGGCCCAGAATCGTGAGCGTGCTTTGCAGGCTGTCATGCACATCCAGTTCCCTGTCCGGCGACCGTTCGTCGTAGGCGAACTTCTTCACCGCCATCACCAGTTCCGAGATGCGGGTGATGCTCTCCTCGATGGCGCACACCAGCGTAACGCTTGAAACCAGCGCCTCCAGCCAGTTCAGCGCGTCGGAAAAACTCTCAGCCTCGAATGCCTCGCCGGCGCAGGCAAGTTCCTGTTGGTCGAAGCCGATCGCCACCAACGCCGGTCCTATCGTGAATGCGTTTTCCACTCCGGCCGCCTGCAGCCATTCCGACATCGCCTCTTCCGCATCCGACTGTTCCACCGTGCTCAATGCGGGAGCGTGGCAGCTCCGGATCGCGTGCTCCAGCAGACTATGCATGCACTCCAGTTGCAGTTGAGTCTTCGGTTTCCCTGCTGAGCGCAGGCTCAGTTCCTGCAACCGTTTCAGGTTCTCGCGCAGTTGCGAGGCAGCGCGTTTGGCGGCCGAGCCAGGATTGTGCAACTCGTGCATCAGCCCTGCCGCCAGCGTCCCCAGTGACACCAGCTTCTCTCGGTGCAGCGCCTCCACCTGGTAGGCCTGCAGCCGCTGCGCCATATCTGCCAGAACCACTTTGCGCGCCGCCGGGCAGCAAGCCATCAGCTTCCAGAACTCCTGCTCCGTGAATCGAACCAGAAGCGAATCCCGTGCCGCCGTGATCAGGAAAGGAGAGTAGCCTTTGCCGGTCAGAATCGGCGCCTCGCCAAAACCCTCGCCGGTGCGCGCGATTCCCGCCAGGGTCCGCGATCCGTCCGGCTCCGACCGCTCGGCGCGCGTCTCACCGTCAAGCACCAGCCAATAGAAGCGCCACTCCTGCCCCGGATCCACGAGCACCGCGCCCGCCCTGGCCCTAACGCGCTCCACGCTGTCCACGCCGGCGAGCGCTTCCGTCAGAGTCCCGGCGCTCGTCTCGGAAAAGGGACGGGTCCGGCACAGAGCGTCGACGATCTCCCGCAACGGGACCGATTCGATCTCCAGCGATTGTCCGCCCAGGCTCATCCTTGCTTGCCTACCCTCCATCTAGAATCCCGCCAGATACTGATGAACAAACTGCACCGCGATCGACCCCTCGCCCACCGCCGAGGCCACGCGTTTTACCGAGCCGTGCCGCACATCACCGGCCACAAACACCCCCGGCACGCTGGATTCGAGTAGAAACGGTTCGCGCGCTTCGCGCCAGCTATCCGGCAGCTTGCCTTCGCTGCGCAGATCCGGCCCGGCCAGCAGAAATCCCTTGTCATCCCGCAAGATCGAGGGCGGCAGCCAGCCAGTACCCGGCGCCGCGCCGATAAACACAAACAGCGAAGTCGCCGGAACCCGATACTCCCCTTGCGGCCCGCTCAGTTTCAGCGCCTCCAGCCGCTCCTCGCCCATCGCCTCCAGCACCTGCGTCCACGGTTCCACCACAATATTGGATGTGTGCTCAATCTCATCGATTAAGTATTTCGACATGGTTGCTGAAAGCCCTTCGCCCCGCACCAGCATAGTGACCTTGCAAGCAAACTTGGCAAAATGCAGCGCCGCCTGACCGGCAGAGTTAGCGCCTCCTACCACATATACCTCTTCGTCCTTGCAGGCCACCGCCTCAACCAACGCGGCTCCGTAGTAAATGCCTCGTCCCGTCAGCCGATCCGCGCCCGGAATACTGAGCTTGCGGTATTGCACCCCTGGAGCCAACAGCACCGCGTGGCTTGAAACCTCGCGTCCGTCGGCCAATTGCACAAAGCGGTATTGCCCCTCGATGCGCAGGCCGGTCGCCCGCTGGGTCAGAAACTCGGCGCCGAATCTGGTCGCCTGGGTGTGCGCCCTGCGTCCCAGGTCCGCTCCCGTCACTCCGGACGGAAATCCAAGGTAGTTCTCGATCTTTGAGGAGGAGCCGGCCTGTCCGCCGGGCGCCATGGGCTCAATCACCAGCGTGCGCAATCCCTCGCTGGCGCCATAAACGGCGGCCGCCAGCCCTGCCGGACCGGCGCCCACCACCACCATGTCGTAGAACTCCTGCGCCGCCTGGATCCGCAGCCCCACCCGCGCCGCAAGCTCCTCCCGCTCCGGGTCCACCAGCGCGCTCCCGTCGGCAAACAGGACGACCGGCAGCCGGGCCGGATCGAGCCCTGCATCCTTCAGTAGCTTCAGGGCCTCCTCATTGCCGGCAACGTCCAGCCAGCGGTAAGGCACTTGATTCTGGGAGAGGAAGTTGCGCACCCGGTGGTCCTTCGGCGACCAGCGGTGCCCAATCACGCGAAGCCCCTCAAACGGAGGCCGGTAACCTGCCTGCCAGTCTTCCAGAAGATCGGTCAGTACCGGATAAAGTTTCTCTTCCGGCGGATCCCAGGGTTTGGTCAGGTAGTAGTGAATCCGGGCTGTATTGATGGCCCGGATGGCAACCTCGGTGTCCGCATAAGCTGTCAGCAGCACCCGCCGCGCCTCCGGATAAAGCTCCCGCGCGCGCTCCAGGAACTCCACGCCGGTCATCCCCGGCATCCGCTGATCGCTCACCAGAAGCGCAACCGGCTCCTGCCTCGTCTTTAGCTGTGCCAGCGTGTCCAGCGCAGCCTGACCGCTGGCCGCCCGCATCACCCGGTAGGTGGCCCCATATTCCCGGCGCAGGTCCTGCACCACCGCCTCCAGAACGCTTACGTCGTCGTCCACCGCCAACAGTATCGGCCTCGCCATATATCCTCAGTTTAGAGTCTGGTGGTCCCACGGGAAAAACCAGCTCCCACGTTTCCTCTTGCCGGTTTTCCTGAATCTTCGTCCCACAAAGGTTGTAAGCTCATTCTTAGGAAAACTTTCTTGACATTCCGCTTCCTGGTCCATCAGATTACTTAAGGAACCCCGACGATTCGCAGTGTCGCAGATACGGGCATTTGCAGGGTTTTTGCCTTTTTGCCGATAGGGCCGCAAGGGAAGAAAATAAGGTCCGATTTCAGGCCGCCGTTTCCGGTCTTGCCGGAGAGAAAGTTCGATCCGATTGCCAATGGGTCCGCAGGGGATTCGAGCAGATGAGGCGCACGTTATGAATAAGTTAATCCTGGCCGATTCGCAGGCTATCTTCCGTGCAGGCACCGCCAAGGTCCTGGCCATGGACGAAAGTCTCCGCATCATTGCTCAATGCACCGACCTCGATCGCATGTACCATGCGATCACCACTTTCCCCGGATCCATCGTCCTGTTTGCCGCGTCCCTGCAGCCCGATCTCACTCGCCTGCGCATGCTGCTTGAGACCATGGGAAGCCGCGGCGTCGTCATCGCAGAGAACACCGAGGTTGCCAGTGCTTACCTGCAACAGGGCTTTCGTGGCGTGGTCTTCAGAAACGTTACAGGCGCCGCGCTCATGGAGTGCGTGCGCCGCGTCGCCGCCGGCGATACCTGGCTGCCCCCCCAGCTCATGCTCCCCGACTCGCCCGAGGAAGATATGGTCGGTACCCGCGTTCGCGACCGCCTCACCCCCAAAGAGATGCGGATTGTGGCCCTCATCGCGCAGGGTTGCAAGAACCGCGAAATCGCGATCCGGCTCAAGACCACCGAGCAGGTCATCAAAAACTACCTGCGTTCCATCTACGACAAGACCGGGGTCAGCGACCGCCTGGAACTGGCCTTGTTCACCATCCACCACCGTGTGCTTGCCAAGGCCGCTGCCGAAGTAGGCAGCAAGCTCGAAGCCGAGGAAAACTCCGCACCCTCCGCTGTGGCCTAGCGCTCAGCGAGCGTCTGCCGCTTGCAGTGTTTCGCCTACGCTCTTGGCCTGCGTGAACAGGTAGAGATAGTCCGGCCCTCCCGCCTTCGAGTCCGTCCCGCTCATGTTGAACCCGCCAAACGGGTGCGCCCCTACCATCGCGCCGGTGCATTTGCGGTTGAAATACAGGTTGCCCACATGAAACTCTCGCCGGGCGTGGTTGAGCTTTTCCCGGTCGCTCGAGTAGATCGATCCGGTCAACCCGTACTCGGTGTTGTTGGCCACGCGCAGGCCCTGCTCGAAGCTCTCGACCTTGACGAGCGCCAGCACCGGCCCGAATATCTCTTGCTGCGCAATCACCGCGTCCGGCGCCACATCGGCAAACACGGTTGGCTCCAGAAAATAGCCGCCTTCTGCCGTCACTGGCGCCTTGCCGCCCGCAATCAACCGGCCTTCTTTGTTGCCGGTCTCCACATAACCAAGCATCGATGCAAGCGCAGATTCGTTGATCACCGGACCCAGGTTATGGTTGGCTACCGGATCCCCCACAGTCAGCTTTGCCACCCGCTCCCGCAGCCGCTCCACAAAAACATCGTAGACAGGAGCTTCAATGATGGCCCGCGAACAGGCCGAACACTTTTGTCCACTGAATCCAAAGGCCGAAGCTACCACGCCTTCGACCGCGGCATCCAGGTCCGCGTCCGCGCAGATCAGAATCGAGTCCTTTCCGCCCATCTCCAGAATGGTCCGCTTGATCCAGATCTGCCCTGGCCTGGCCTTTGCAGCCCGCTCATGAATCTCCACGCCCACCGCCTTCGAGCCGGTGAAGGCAACGAATCGAGTCCTGGGATCCTCGACAATCGCGTTGCCAAAGGTCGTGCCGGAGCCGGGACAGAAGTTCACCACGCCGTCCGGTATACCCGCCTCTTCCAGCACCTCGACAAACTTGGCCGCGATGGTCGGCGCGTCACTTGACGGCTTCAGAATCACCGTATTCCCCGTAACGATCGACGCTGCCGTCATCCCCGCCATGATCGCGAACGGAAAATTCCAGGGCGAAATCACGGCGCCAACGCCGAGCGGGATATAGATCAACTCATTGCGCTCGCCTGGGTACTGGATGGGCGTCGTCGCCGCGGCCAGCCGCAGTGCTTCGCGTGCGTAGAATTCCAGAAAATCTATCGTCTCCCCCACATCGGCGTCGGCCTCGGCCCAGTTTTTGCCCACCTCGTACGTAAGCCAGGCCATGAACTCGAACTTGCGCCGGCGAATGATCTCCGCCGCATTCAGCAGCAGCGAAACTCTTTCCCCTGTCGAGGCTCTGCTCCAAGACTCAAAAGCACGGAGTGCCGCGGCAACGGCCTGCTCGGCGTGCCCCGCTCCGGCTTTCTGGTGCATGCCCACCACCTGCGCAGGCCGCGCCGGATTGATGGAGCGAATCTTGTCTTCGGTCTTCAGCCGCTTTCCGCCGATAACCAGGTCGTACTCGTGCCCTAATTGCGATGCCACCTCGTCCAGCGCGCCCTTCATTGCGCGCACGTTGTCCGGCGACTTGAAATCTGTAAAAGGCTCGTTCGCAAATCCGCCCCGAGGGGAGCGCGGCAGAATCGAAGAGAAAACAATTGCGGCGGTCACATCAGAATCGGTAGTCATAGCAGAATTAGTGTAGTCCAAATCATTCGGCGACACCCATGCAGCGAGCAGCCCGCATGAAAAACCGGCCTACCTGGATTTGCCGGGCTCCTGCGCCTCGGACTTCTGCTCATGATAATCCTGCTCGGTATTGATACTCCATATATTGTCCTTGCCGGTCTTCCCTTGCAGCACATTCTCAACCGCCTGCATCGCGGTCAGCATCGAGTGGTCCTGGTTGTTGTACTTATGCATGCCGTTGCGGCCAATAAGAAACAGGTTCTCGAAGCTGTCGGTAAACGTCCGTAGTTCATCGAACCGGCCGTACGTCCCAAAGTATGCCGGATAGGTCTTGGGCACGCGGACCACATGCGAATCGAGCACGTCGCCGGCCTTGAGAATTCCTATCTTCTCCAACTCCTGAGCCCCAAATTTCTTCAGCTCTTCGTCGGGCATCGTCCACAGCGGATCGCTTTCATAGCAAAAATATTCCAGGCCAATCCAAACCTTGCCGGGCTGGGTAAGATACGGGCTCCAATTATTGAAGATCTGCAGCCGCCCGATCTGCACGTCAGGCTCCTGAATATAGATCCACGTGTCTTTCAGCAGGCCCCCGTCCGGCTCTGTCACCGAGAGCCTGTCGATCAGGATGCCGATAGTAATGAAGTCGCGGTAAACAAGGCCGTCGGAAACCTGCTTCACATTGACGGGAATCGCCGTACCCGCGGCCTCAATCGCATTCACAAGTTCGCGTATCGGCATCGTCGAAAAAAAGTAATCGGCGGCAAAGTTCCGCATCTCCCCATCTTCGCCAACCGCATCCACTGAAACCACGCGCTTACCTTCAGTGTGGATCCGCGCCGCCTTCCGCCCCAGGTGAATCTCACCGCCCGCTTTCACAACCTTCTCCGCAACATGCTCCCAGAGTTGCCCGGGACCAAACTTGGGATAAAGGAAACGCTCGATGAGCGAGGTTTCAGTCCCTTTCTGTGCGAGGCCTTGTTCACGCCCGCCAAAACTCTTCTTGAGGAAGTGCTTCACGGCGCTGGTCAGCGAGAGTCCCTTGATCCGCTGCGCGCCCCACTCGGCCGATATCTCGTTACAGGCCGTGCCCCATACCTTTTCGGTGTAGCTTTTGAAGAAGGTCAGGTAAAGCTGCCTGCCAAAGCGGTTGATCAGAAAATCTTCAAGCGATTTCTCCGGCTTGATCTGCGTCACGCGTGAAGCCATATAGCTGAAGCCGACCTTGATGGTGCGTGCGATGCCCAGTTTGCTCAACGTGTCTTTGGTCAGGGTGATCGGATAGTCGAAAAAGCGGCGCAGAAAATAAATGCGGCTCTTGCGCGGACGAACCAGCATCATCAGGTCTTGCTCAGCAGCAGTCCCTGCGGCCGTCGCTCCCATGCCCGCAATCGTGCGCGTCTGGTTCTGATAGCTGATGGCGGCCGCATTGTCCGCACCTGCTTCCGTCGGCATTTGCTCCAGCCACCACTCCATAACACGGTCGCTCTTTGAAAAAAACCGGTGGCCGCCGATGTCCATCCGGTTGCCCTTGTACCGGACGGTGCGCGAGATGCCCCCAATCTCCCCAGATGCCTCCAACACAATGGGTTTTATGTCCGATTGTTTCAGGAACTCGAGCGCCGCTGTCAGCCCGGCCGGGCCGGCGCCGATAATCAGGGCAGTCTTGCTGTTCGAACTCATCGAAGACTCTCCATCCGGGAGCAAATACGGCCCCGGGCCGCTATCTCATAGCTGTAATGGGTTGAGAAACAAACGGGGATCTTCTCCATTGAGTTCGATTTGTTCGAATTGTACCGCTCCAGACGGCTTCTCCAAGACCAAAGCTGCATTTGCAGCCGAAAAAATGCGCGATTCGGTAACTTCCTGGGTTCCCCAGCACATCCGAGAAACCCCATCGTCTTTCTTTCAGCCGCTATTCTCTACTTCCCCCGCCCTCAACGACTCAGTTTTCCGCATGGCGGTCATTCGCCGGAGGAAGAGTATGGCACGTGGTCCCGATCGCCCACAATGTACTGATGAATTGCGGTGTCCCAGGAAGTCTCGGGCGATAGTGTCATGATTTGCCGAAGCTTGTCGTCCGAATCGGAAATGGGCGCGTAGGGTCGAACGAGGCCAACGGGCGATGTAAATGAGGGAAATCTCCTCGCAAGAAACCCGGGTCATTTGCCCATTGCTGGGCTATCAATCTATCTCGCATGGACGAAATACAGCCGCAGCGCCTTTGCCGTGCTGCTCGGATCAATTCCCGTGAAATCATGCGGCATATCCGGCTGGATAACGTCATTCCTTATCGGGGTTGGGAAGCATGATATCCCGGATCATCGCATTCATCTCCGCACAGGCCGCGATAAAGCCTCTCAAGGTCCTCCGCGTTGACCCGAAGGAGTCAAACTCTTCAGGAGACAGACCGTTCTCGGTGTAGGCGCGCTCGAAGTCGGGAAACTTCCTCAGCAGTGTGTCCACTATCTTCGCATCGATTGGCTTATCTATCCTCGGGATCACTTCGATGTCGCTGGCGTTGTAACGCCGCTGCCAGGCGCATGGCGGAGAGATCACCACATCGCCGCCGATGAACTCGCTCCAGTGCATGTGATTGCGAAAGGCCGCGGAGAGGAGGCGCAGCCGGTAGCCGCGCTCACGGTAAATCTTGTACGCCTTCTTGAAGACCGCGACGCCGGCCCATTCCAGATAGCCTGGATCGACCGAAAGATTCTTCTTGTCCAGCAGAACTTTGAGCCAGTCGTCCAGCCGCCCCACCATCAGGGTGCACACCGGCCCCATGGTGGCGATCTCAAGTCCCTCAGCTTCCCGGCGCTTCAGCCCCCGCTCCACAGCCTCAGCAACCGCGATGGCCTGTGGCAATGTAAAGCTGACGGTCGCGTTAATGCTGATGCCTCTATAAGTAGCTTCCTCGATGGCCACAATGCCCGCGCGTGTGGCCGCGATCTTGACAATCATGTTCGGGGCGAGCGTGCTGAACCTGATGGCCTGAGTCAGCATGGCATCGGAGTTGCGATAATTCCTCGGATCCGTCTGGATGGAAAGGCGTCCGTTGCGTCCGTGCTCCTTTTCGAACACCGGCATGAGCAGCTTGGCCGCGTTCGCAGACATTTCTTCCACGACCATCCACGCGATATCATCTTCCGTTGCCTGCGGGCAGCTTTCTGCCAGCGCTAGAATGCGGCCTTTCCAAACCTGCATTTCCTGTTTGAGCACCGCTACGGCGATGGAGGGGTTGCAAGTGGCTCCCACGGCTCCGTGCTCAATCGAGTAGGTGAGCTCCTCGATAGCAGCCGAATCGTTCCACAAACACGTGGGCGTGGTCTGCGTCATCTTAAACAGCGGGCTCTTGTATTGGACCTGCGATTCTGTCTGCGTCATAGGTTTCTCCGCAAATGAACACGTGTGCAACCAAATGGTACCACCCCTTCGCAATTTCGGGCAATACGCCTCAATACCCTCTGATGCAATGCCCGCGTGAAAGCTGCCGTAAGCATGTATCCGCAAAAACCCTCAGCTTGTTTGGCGTTCAGCGTGCCGCGCCTTTGAGCAAGGTTGGTTCCTTAAGGCGCCTGCAAGATCGTCGGAGGCGGATTCCCAAACAATCGCCAATGCACCAGAGGCCAATGCGACTTCAGATCTTTGCCTGCGCGCGATGTGCCTAAGGTCATCTTTATGAAAATACAGTAGAGTGAATTCTCCAGCCGATGAAATCGACAATAGCTCGCTGGATCTTTGTTCCGCCTTGACAGCTTCGGCTGCAACAGGCGATTATCTAGGCAATGCAAACGTGTGCATTGATTCCGTTGGCTTCTGGAGGAACTCGGCTTCGTTACGAAAAGTCGACCTGGATCAACGCCATTTTTCGTGCCCGTCGTCTCCCGCTCGACTGTCTTCAAAGTGGGCAAGATCTCCAGGGCAACCGGAAGAGAACGGGAAATTTCCGGCGCGGAGCGATTGGCTCAGGATGCCGATTGAGGGGCGCAGCGGAGCCCAAGGAGAAACCATGAGTGACTTGCTGGTGCGTGCGGAAGCGTTCCGCAACCGGATCGAGGATTTCGGTTATGAATATCTGTCTTTCGAAAGTCGCCAACTGGAGCAGGGTGAGGGATTCAACGGAGAGACTGCCGGTCGCGAGTTAGCGATCGTGGTGCTTGGCGGCGTCTGCTCAGTCAAAAGTTCGCGGGGCGAGTGGCAGCGCATTGGCGGGCGGGCCACGGTATTCGACGGCCTCCCTTACACTCTGTATCTTCCGATAAACACTGCATTCGCAGTTACGGCCAAGACAGCTTGCGATCTCGCCTTCTGTTACAGCCGCGCCGAAGAGGAACACCCCGCCTGCCTGGTGACTCCTGACCAGGTGACGATCGAAATTCGCGGCGGCGGCAATGCCACGCGCCAGATCAACGGTATGTTGCCGCCGAAGTTTCCTGCGCATCGTCTGATTGTGGTCGAGGTCTTCACGCCCGCGGGCAACTGGTCAAGCTTTCCGCCTCACAAGCATGACCTTCACAACCCTCCCGGAGAAGTCGACCTCGAGGAGATTTACTACTACCGCATACAGCGTCCCGAAGGCTTTGCCGTGCAGAAGGTTTATACCGCCGACCGCCGCATCGACGAGACACTCACGGTGCGCGACGGCGAAATGGTGCTGGTGCCGGAAGGCTATCATCCGGTTGTAGCCGCGCATGGATACAAC
>Ga0326727_10018319_pt1 | contig 14318 bp, 18 predicted proteins | sample MB2enrmetagenome_FD_207643 | JGI IMG/M metagenome (GOLD analysis project Ga0326727, IMG submission 207643) | Lab enriched peat soil microbial communities from McLean, Ithaca, NY, United States - MB29MY | ecosystem: Environmental > Terrestrial > Soil > Wetlands > Peat | place: USA: New York...
CAAGACCGTCTTCGGACTGCACATGCGCGGCGCCGCGCGAAGCTGCCACATCGAACTTGACGCCGGATTTGAAGACGAGTTTCGGGCGTCCGCTTCCCCTCACGTCGTTCTGGCCGACCGGCTCGTGCGCGCGATCCAGAGCCTGGATGCCCGCCGTGCGGAATTCGACGTATTGTTCATCTATATACCGCAGCGCTGGGAGCCCGGTTATTCGGGAGGGCCCGAAGAGGATTTCGACCTTCACGACCATATCAAGGCGATGACCGCCGCCCGCCGCATGCCCGTTCAACTCGTGCGCGAGGACAAGGCCCTCGCCTATCCGGATCGCGCAAGCGTCATGTGGCGCATAGGGCTTGCGCTCTATGTTAAGGCCGGCGGCGTACCATGGAAACTCGCCGAGACTGACCCCGAAACCGCATATGTCGGCCTCTCTTACGCCGTCCGTCCGGTTGAATCAAACCGGCCGCGTTTTGTCACCTGTTGCAGCCAGGTGTTCGACGCCGAAGGCGCGGGCCTGGAGTTCGTCGCCTACGATGCCCATGAGGTCGAGGTTCAGAGGGACAACCCGTTTCTTTCTCGCGCGGAGATGTTCCGCGTGATGACGCGAGCCATGGACCTCTACCGCCGGCGCCATGCCGGCCGTTCCCCACGCCGGGTGATGGTACACAAGACGTCCGAGTTCAAAGCCGAAGAGACTGACGGATGCATGGAAGCGTTTCACCTGTGCGAGGCGGTCGATCTGGTGCAGGTTGTCGAAGATGTGGGCTGGCGCGGAGTCCAGATCCAGGGGACTGCGGCGGTCAGGAAAGGCGAGCCGACCGCATTCCCGGTCTCCCGCGGCACATTGCTCGGCATCGCACCGGCGGAAGCCCTCCTCTGGACGCATGGCAGCGTGCGGGGCATTGGGAGTCGCCAGTATTTTCAGGGTGCCCGGAGCACGCCGCGTCCCTTGCGGCTCGTCCGTCATGCCGGCCATGGTCCGTGGGATGACGCGGCATTCGCAATCCTCGCCCTTTCCAAGATGGACTGGAACAACGATGCCCTCTACGACGCGCTGCCCGTGACCCTCGAATACGCGAAAGTCCTTGCCCGCGTGGTCAAACGCATGAATGTTCTGGGCAGTGCGCCGTATCAGTTCCGTTTCTTCATGTAGGTTGTGTAGCTGGCTGGCGATGTCTCATCCAGCTTGCCCCTTCACCGCTCGGCCATGTAGTCTTACACCTGCCCCCGCCGCGTTTCTGTCTTCCCATCCGCTACGGTTCTAAATCCCTGCGAGCGCATGGACATATTGTTGAAGACCTCCCGGCGGGATGCGTCTGTCTGGCTACGCCTCCTCATACTGGAGCCGCTTCTGAACTGCAGTCTCAATCTTGGCGAAAAGGTCGGACACCTTCTCCATAGCTTCCTTGTTCTTGCGAACTTGGCTCGCGGCCTTCGCTGCCTACGAATGAATGCTATCTGGGAATTGTTGCCGATGACCTGAAGTCCCGTCTTCCGGTGACGCCCTCTTACCAAATTGCCCCGGCGGTCCGAACCGACTAGTGCTCGGGGGATGGAAGCCCCAGGCAGAGCCCCGACAAAACGGGCGCAACGTGATGCTCGACCGAAGCTGGGCGCTCTCAAACGCGACGAGATGCAGGCCGCTGCAAACGGGCTGGCCACATGGTTGGGCATCGATCGTATCCAAAACTCCTGAGAAACGCCCTGGGCTTCACAAGGAGGTCAGCGTGGAGGTCTCCCAGTGAATCACTCCCGGAAAGATGACAATGGAAACCCGGCGGGCAGCCCTTTGGCACTTCCGGAGGCGGTGCCGCCCGCCGTTTCCCTGTTGTTTACGGTTTCACCCCTTCGAGCCGATGGCACGCTCAAAGGTGTAGCGCAGCTTCCCGGCGATGACTTCTGGGCCGCTGATGGATGCGGTCGCCACGTCCGGGTACTGCGTCGCGTAGATTGCCCGGACTTCCTCCACTGGCAGGTTCGGGTTCGGGTCCGGTAGCCGGATCCCATTGAAGGAAAACTCCCGTTTGAGCGGTTCGGTGGTCACGGTCTCCCTCCCTGCTGCCGAGCGTCGGCGCTATCGTCGGAGTTCGCCGCACCGTCCGCCTGGTCAAATAGGCTCAGCGGGGTCGGACCCGTAGGTGCGGCCGGCCCAGTCCGAGGCTGCGACTCGGGAGCGGCTGCCTCAGTCGGCTTGCCCTTCTCGGCGCCCTTGCCGTTCCTCTTGCGGGCGTCTTCTCTTGCCTTCTTCGCCGCCTCGTCCATCTCTCGCTGAGCCTCCCTCAGGTCACTCACCATCGTCGCGTGATACGCCACGTAGTTCCTGACCTGCTCCACCAGGTGCTGGTCGAGTTCGTCCGGCGTCCCCTTGAGACAAAGGGGCGTCGCCAGAGCGTTGTTCTCCGTCCCGTTCAGCTTGGGCACGAAGTTCACGCACAGCGTCTTCTCGTCGAGACGCGAGATCGTGATGAGAATGGTGCGTTCCGCCGCCATCGGCATGAGTTCCGAGAACATGCCCCTGCCGGCGACGGCCGTAGCTTCGTTCAATTCGTTGTTCATGGCTTTTCACCTCGCTCCTGACCCCGCTAGAACGGTACATCACTGTCCGTGTCGCCTTTTAGGGCGGGAGCGCGCTTGGCCGCGGTCGGGTGCTCGACTCCGTCGCGTGGATTGCCCTGCTTCGGCCGCGAGTCGGCGCCGTCGCCCTCGGTGCGCGGGCTGTCCAGGAAGATCACCGTGGATGCGAGCAACTCGGTGATCGTCTTCTCCTCCTCGTTCCGGTTGGTATAGGTCCTGGTCCGCAGGTGGCCCTCGACATAGACCCTCCTCCCGGAATGAAGGAACTGCGCGCAGGCTTCGCCGACGCCGTTGAAGGCCACCACCCGATACCACTCGGTGTGCTCCTTTTCCTCGCCCTCGCGATCGCGCCACCTCTCAGTCACTCCCACCGTAAACCGGGCCACATTCTGCGCCCCGTTGGTCTCCGGATCGCGGCCCAGGTAGCCGATGATCGTCGTCTTGTTCAATCCTTGGGACATCGTTGCGTTCTCCTCTTCGTCTGCTTTGGCCGGCGGACCGGGCACACTGCCGCCCGGTCGCCGGCCACTTGTGTGAAAACCAGGCCCTCGGACACACTCCGGCCGCGGGCCGAAACAGAGAAGTGCGAAAGGTGGGTCTAGCGATGTGGAACGGCGTCGCGCTGAACTTCCCGGCGCGCCTTAAGAAAGCGAAACGGAGTCCAGGAAGCCCGCCAGTTTCGCCGTCGCTTTGTACTGCGGGATGGGTTCCAGTTCCTTGAAGGCGCTGGTAAACGCATTCGACAGGCTCCACAGTGTCCGTGGCCGAAACTCGTCGTACTGCGGCTCGAAGTACAGCTCGTGCACCCGCCGCGCGAGGTGTTTGGGCGCTTCCAGCGCGTCCTCGATGAACGCCTGGTAGATGACCAGCTTCGCCACGACAGTGGACAACTGCCGGGTCTGCCACTCCTCCACCTGCTGCTTCAGCGGGCCGAAGTTGCGCTGCATCCGATCCACGCCGATGGCCAGGCTGTCCTCGAGCGAGAAGTTCTTGGAGTGCTTCGCCAGGACCGGCGTGTAGTCGCCGTGGAACGCCAGGTTCTCGCAAACGAAGACTCTGACGCCACAGCAAATCGACAGCCGGAACGTTTTGTCGTGAGAATTGCGCAGCCCCAGGGCGAAGCGGCAGCCTTCGAAACCGGTGGCCAAGTCCATGACCCCGAACATGCGCATGCCGTCGCTGGAAACTGCGTACTCGTCCCGAACCACGCCGATCTGCCGGAAGCCGAGAGTCTCGATGAGCCGCTCGACTACCTCGATGTGCGGGATCGGCTTGTGCGTCGCGGTTCCCGCCGGCGTCGGCACCTGAGCGAGTTCGGCGCGGGTCAGCTTCCCGCCATAGGACAGCAGCGTCACGCTGGGGGCCTCTGCCACCGCGACCGGCGCCGCCGGGTGTGCCTGTTGCATTTCAATGATGTTCGTCTCCTGCACAGTGTTTCCTCGTGTGTAAACGAAACGGGGAGAGCCGAACGAGCCTACGGCCGGTCGGCGCTCCCCGGTCATGTGATGCCGCTGCCGGCGGCACGGCCCCCAACGCAACACAGGCACGTTCGCCTGCGCCGGGTCAGAGAGTTTGGAAGAGCGTGCTGGGCCTGTTCCCGCGCTCGCGCCGGAACGCCTCCGGAAAGCCCTGCGCCCGCAGGTTGCGGTCCCACATGCGCGCGAAGGCCTGCTGGTCGCGAAAGAGGCGGCGGTCAACCAGCGACCCTCCGTCTCCGGGGGGCCGCGAGTACTGCTCCACGCCCGCGTAGTCGTTCCGGTAGTAGTACGGCACCATGAGGACCTTGCCGCCATCCTCGACCAACTCGAACAGCATTTCCGGGTCTCGCATCGGGTCGCCGTTCTGCTCGCCGTAGTGCGCCACCGAAATCGAAAGATGCCCGTTCGGGCCTGGGATCTGGATGTCCTCGATCACCAGCCGCATGTAGGGCTCGTTGTCAATCCGCAGGCAGAACCCGGGGCACAGTTGCCCGGCCGCACGCAGAATCTCCAGTACCGTCTGCATGGAATCCTCCACATAGGTTGCTTCGGCGCCGTCGGGGCGCCGCCCGCTTTGGTTCACCGCAGCAGGGAGCCGCACGAAGTGATGCCCTTGGACCGCAAGCGCTCGGCCATAAGCTCCAGCGCCCGCTTGTGAATCTGGGAGACGCGGCTCTCGTTGATGCCGAACGCTCGCCCGATCTCGCGCATGGTCAGCCCGCGCCAGTGATACAGGGTGACGATCTGGCCGTACCGCGTCGGCAGCGATTTCATCGCATTCAGCAACACGCCCGAGAGTTCCGCCTCGCCAGCCGCCACATCCGGCCGCGACCCTGCGCCGGCCACCGGCTCGCTCGGTTTCGAGCTTGAGCACCCGGCACGTGCAGGCGCGATGCCGGTGCCGCACTGCTCCGGCCACACTCCCGTCCAGATGTAAACGCCCGGCGCGGGATCTTGCCCCGGTTCGCTCTCAAGGGCGCTGGCGTCAGCCTTCTTGACCTTTGAGCGCATGTCCCGAGAGAGGTGATCCATGCGCCTCAAGCCGTCAACGATGGCGCCGCGGATGCGGTGCTTGGCGTACAGTGGAAACGAGACTCCGCGCGCCGGGTCGTAGCGCTGCGCCGCCGCGATCAGGCCAAACACCCCGTCCTCGATCAGATCGTTCAGTTCGACGTAGCTAGGCAGTTTCTCCAGCACCTTCTTAGCGATGGCTCGAACCAGCCACACATGAGTCGTGACGAGTTGGTCGGCGGCGAGACGGCCGCCATTCTCGGAATTGGACACACATCCGGTTTGCATAGGGAACTCCTGTTGATTCGGGAAATCGCCTCAGGAACTTCTGGGGCCGGAGGAGAGCAGGCGAGCGACTCTCAACGCAATCGCGTCAAGAGGTCCTGTCAGGAAAGAGCGTCTGGTGATCAGGGGGCGGCGTCGAGGCAGCCAGGTCCATCGGGCCGATTGGCAGATCACCGAGTCGGCGACTATGCGGCCCTTGCCCCGTGTCGGCAATCGGCTTCCGCAGCGTTTCTGGCTCGCGTGCCGCCGACCGCGACCGGGATCGGTGGGTGCAGGCGAGACGTGTGCAACCGCAGCTCTCATCCGTAGACCTCAGCCGTCGGTCGTTGGTAGAATCGAGCTTCCTGCATTTCCAGTAGGAGTGGCACTTGGCGAAACGAGACATCGTCTCCGAAATTCAAGAGGTACTGATCAGGTCACGGGGCAGGTCTGGGGTCTGGCCGCCCGACAGGTTGTCATTCCTGGAATGGTCGCTTAAGAGGTTAGGGGCGGTCGGCGGGATGGACGAAGTCTTCAAGTACTTCCCTATAGGTGCCATTGCATGCGTTGAAGGCTACTTCCGCCGGGTGATCGCGCACCTTATCGACAGGGGCAGCCCATATTCGGAAAACGCGGGCGATCTCGGAAGGGCAATCGAAGGCAAAGTCGATCTCAGGGGAGTCCTCGCCATTCAGGAAGATAAGCTGACGGCGGGAGACTTCATAGCTCACCTGCTGCCGATCAGTTCCCTCGGCGATGTTAACCGGCACATGAGCGTCGTATTGAAGGTCGATTTTCTCGAGGCGCTGCGTCCATGTATCAAACCAGCGGCGTCGGTGGCAGTTGGCGGCGACCCGCCAGAGGGGCAGCCGAATCCGAGCGGTGACGACCTTGCAGGTCGAGTTTATGCGGATATCGACGAGTGTTTCCGTTTACGGCACATTTTCTGCCACGAGTCCGATAGCGCCGTGAACATCGAGCCAGCGACTGCCCGCCGACTCCTGGAGAGCGCCGACGTGTTCCTCGCGGGCACTGCGAGACTGGTCAAAGATCCCGACGAGCCGTCGACAGCCGAGGGGGCGACCACACTGAGCATTAACGACGCGTTGATCACCAGAAGAGAAGAACTGAATCGGCAACTGCAGGCAGCGTTCGATAAACTCCGGTCCGTGGAAGCCTCGACCGAGGAGGAAGCGTCAAGCCTACAGGAAGTACAGCGACTATGGGAAGTTTTCCGCGACGCTCAGTGTCAGTACCGATACAACCAGTACCGTGACGGCAGCATCCGCAACTCGTTGCTCCTGCTAGAAGCTGTCCGGTTAACGCAGGCAAGGATCGCAGATCTGGAGCGCGCTTACTTCGATTGGGATGTAGGCGGCAGAGCCCACGAACTGGTTCCCCCTCCGTCGTTACGGAGGCGCCGCTAAGGCCGGACCTGACCGTGTCACGCCTTCGCCGTAGGTGTGAAGCCAATACTCCCGAAGGGCCCACTCCTCGGCGGTCTGGGCGTTGCCGCTGGTTCTCTTCATCTGTACTCCCGCCATGCCGTCACACGCTGATCGGTCCACCGGTCCTCGCGTCCGTCCCGGTGCTCCGCTACCCAGCGAAGCGTGTAGCTTTGGAGCCCGTCGAGCCAGACTCGCGGGTCGCTGGAGGCCAATTTGCGGCTCTCCTCCGCTGTGAAGTGCCCGTTGCCCGCCTGGCGGTCACGCGATTTCGCCATGTACTCGCGGAGTTCTCCGCTTGCCGCTGCCATTGGCAGGTACAACCATGCCGGCGTGATCGCGAATGCCACCTTATCCGCATAGCACAGCCGCGAAACTCCCACTCCGTGTTTCTTCGCCCAGTGTCTGGAGTGCCGCAAGGTGAAGTCGGCCCACGCCGGTCCGAACAGCGCGCCCATGATCCGCGCACCCAGATTGACGTGCTCCTCGCCCTCGGCGCCCTCGACATCGCGGCAGCCGAGATAGCCAATATCGTGGAGGAAGAAGGCCAACCAGAGCCTCGGATCCCAAGGAACCCCGTGAAGCGCGGCCCAGCCTTTCGCGGTGAAGAAGCCGTGCAGCCAAAACGCGTGTGCACCAAACAGAACACTCTTCGTTCCAACCCTCATAGCTGATCTCCTCGCGTCGCGCGTCGACCTTCAGCGCAAAGTGCCGAAGCAAAACGCCAAGCCAACGAAGCTGACGACGGCAATTCGCATGAATTCCCGCGTGTACGGCCGCCAAGCACCCCTCGGCAGCAGGACCGATACCAGAGTGAAGAGCACCACCGCTGCGCTGCCTGCCAGCAATCCCGACTCGCACAACAGGAGGAACACGCCTCCCGCCGTGCGCTGGTGAGCGGCGTAGACTCGCAGGCTTGCCGACGCATTCGCCCAGCCCGCCGCGAGAAACGCCAGGCCAAGCAGCAGGTCCTTCCAGCGCCCCGGCGCCTGTTCCGTTGTTGCTTTCATGTCGCCGCCTTGTCAGCCGGCAGGGCCTCCGCCTCAGATGCCGCACCTTCCGGTGCGACGGCGTACTGCGCCTGATCGCAACCGATGCAGGTCGCCCCTCTGGTGACAGCTTTAACGACGGCAACGAACGGTGACGGGATCTCGTTGCGTTCGCCGGAACGAGTGAAGAACTCAGGTGCGATCTGGCCCGCGGCCGCCCGGTCTCGGCCCCAAAGCTCCAGCGAGAGGTGCCCCTGTTTTCCGCGAAACAGCACCTCCGACCGGAGCCGCGCCGTCCCGTCCGCTCCCGGCGTCTGCGGCTCGTGCGCCGCGATCAGGAGTTCGTAGGTTTGCGCCACGCGGAACATCTCCACGCTGACGACCGACGGAGCGACCACGACGGCGTGCGGACCGTTGCCGCCCACCGACTGCACCGGCTGAAGCCACGGCAGCGCCTGGCCGTCCAGTCCACAGAAGGCGACGTAGTGCCCCAATTCGCTTACCGCGCCTCCCGACTCGACGCCGCGAATCACGTAGCGCCTCGCGCCATTCTGATATCCCAACGCGACTACCGGCCGGCAGCGAATACCAGCCTTCAGCAGCGCCTTCACCGTGGCCGCGGGCAGGGGCAACTGCACCGCCCTGCGGGCCTTCTTTTTCGGTTCGCTCACGCGTACCTCCTGGCCGGAACCGGCCGGCCCAAGGCCTCCCGGATCATCTCTCTGGTGCACCCGGCCCAGCACTTGTACTTCAGCGGCTCATCGATCGAGATCGACAGATTGTCGCCGCTGGTGTCACGTCCTGTCGCCGCACATGACGGGCACCGCGCCACGTAGTTTCGCCCCACCTTCCGCTTCGGCCGGACGTAGTCCAGGATGCGAAACTCGTTCCCCGACGACGCGAACGGGCGTGGCGGCTCCGGGCTTTTCGCCGGCGCCGCGAACTGCGGCGGAATGGTCTTGCCAGCGACGAAACGCCCCAGGTCCTCTTCGCTCACGGGCCGCAGGCCCGCCAGATACCGGAACTGCGCTTCCAGGGTGTAGTCGGCGTGGTAGAACCAGTACCGCTTGCCGGCGCCGCGGTGAATCCCGAGCGGCGCCCGGAGCGCGCTCCCGAATTCGCCCTCGCGCAGCTCATCCTGCCGCGGGAAGACCTCGATGCCTTCCGGCCATCCGGCGCCCTTCACCGGCAGACTCAGGCGAGCCGCCAGGTTGAGCACATAGATGCGCGCCTCCCGCGCCAGAACGGGCTTCTCGAAGAACACCCACAGGTGGGCGCCGCGCTTCGATTTCTCCAACGCCGCCTCGACCCCATCCCGGCCCAACTCGCAATGCAGCTTGAGCAAATCCTCCAGGGCGTGGCGGTAGTCCGCGTCGATCGCCACCCACTTCGAGCGCTGCGTCCTCGGGTTGATGGCGTACGCCGCAATCGTCAACTCGCCCTCCAGATGCTGCCGGATCGTCTCCGCCGTCAGCGCCAGTGGTTCGCCCGTGCCCTTTCGGGTGGGCCGGTAGTAGTAATGGCGGCCGGTTTCCGGATGCGGCCGCATCGATTGAATCGTGTAAGCCCGCCGATTCACAAAGAGGTTGTGGAACCGGCGGACCATCTCCGGAGTTGCGCTCAGCTTCAGTCCCACCGCCTGCCTCCTTTGTGCCCTGCTCTTACATAAACCGGTTTCCGGGATTCCGTCAAAACCGGTTTGCCAGGGCCGCCCGCAGAGCCCTCGGCCGCTCGGCGAGATGCTTCAGTCCGAACGCCAATGCCAGCGGCTCGAACTCATCCTCCCGATACCCGCCCCACCGGCCGGCCTGCTCGATATCCAGGCTGTAGAAGACTCGTTTCACCCGGTCCAGCAGGTAGAACCAGCCGGACTCCAGGTCTCCAGGGACCATCAGAAACAGCAGGACCCCCCGCGGGAACTGGACCCACTTCGCAATGCGCGCCTCCGCGTAGCGCGCGAACGCCAGCACCGCCCGATCCGTGGCTGTCGCCCGGTCCAGGCCCAACTCCGCGATCTCCATCACCTTGCGCACTGCCAATGCCTGCGCCATCGTCATCCTCCTTTCGGTCTCACGAGGCGTGCTGCGCTGCTTCCAGCGCGGCCGCGTCACACCGCTGTTGATCCGGGTCCGGCCCGTGGCCCCGAACCCACGTCCACTGGATCTTGTGATCGCTCGCCAGGGAATCCAGCTCCTCCCACAGTTCTCGGTTAGCCACGGGTTCATGGTTCGCCGTTTGCCAGCCATTAGTCTTCCACCGGGGCATGTGCTCCAACATTCCTCGCTGGACGTACTGCGCATCGGTGATCACCTCTATCCGGCAGGGCTCGTTGAGCGCCCGCAGACCTTCGATCACCGCCCGTAGTTCCATCCGGTTGTTCGTCGTCCGCTTGTCCGCGCCCGTGAGCATCCTCTCGTGGTTGCCGCACCGGAGCACGCACGCCCAGCCGCCCGGACCTGGGTTTCCGATGCAGGAGCCATCCGCTATCAACCGCACTTCCTTCACGGTTCTCACCTCCTTCTGCTAGACATCCATCCGCGCGAGCTCGGCCAGTGCCGCCTCGACCTTGCCGCAGTCACCCTCCGTGAGCTTTGCGAGATCGCCGAACCGGAAAGCGCCGTTGCTCGCCGCCGCAATGACGGTGCCGATCCCTTTGCGCAGCTTGGCGGACACACGCCGGGCCTCAACCTGCAGCCGCTCGCGCAACTGCGCGATGCCGCCGGTTTCGGATGCGCTCCCGGACGCCGCGAACGGGCTGCCGTTCTCGGTTGCGTTTCCATGGGAACCATTCCCGCCGGCTGCGGCAGCCTCCATTCGATCCACGAGTTGCCGCAACACTTCCCGATTCGGGATGTCGTCGATCGCGTCGCTCGCCAGGTTCAGCTCCTGGCAGACCTTTACGTGCACCGAAGCGCCCGACTTCTCCACCGCCGCCTTCAGCCGCCGCACTCCGCGCGCCCGGTCCTCGAGCTTTTCCAGGACCGAGGTGAGGTGCGCCACGTCCCGGATTTCGTCGATGCGCTCCTTCCCGGCGACCCGGCGCACCACATCCCGCGTCAGGCTGAATCCGGCCTCTTCGCTCAGCGCACGGAGCGCCGCTAGCAGCTCCTCGCCGTAGATCCCGGTCTTGCGTCTCCCATTGCCGTTCTCCGGTCGCTTCCCGTTCGTCTTGGGAGCCGGTCGGGCTTTCTGGGGCACGGCCCAATCCGGCAGCTTGGGCAGCTCCAGCGGGCGCTTCTGCTCGTCCAGGTCCACCCATACCCGGGGAAGGTTGTAGAAGTAGCGGCCCAGCCCGAAGCACGAGCACGCCCGCTTGAAGGCCTGCGCCTCCGCACGGGTCAGCGCGTTCTCGTCTGTCGCCCACTCCTCCCCCGTTCCGGCGTGCGTGCCCAAACCGTAGATGGTCACCTTGCAGGTCAGCAGCACCTTCGCGGTGATGAGCGTGCTCTTCCCGTCTCCCTTCTGCGGCATCTCGAAGTTCTGCACGGTCTGCACCGCGTACTCCCGCGTCCAGCCGAGCGGCGTGAACAGCCCGTTCAGCCGGTCCGTGTACGCCCGTGGATCCGCGTACGCCACCACCTGGCCGCGGAGTCCGTGTTTGCCTCGGCTCGTGTTCGTCACTCGCCACTCGACCGACTCCGGCTTGAATGGCTCCCCTAGCGCGGCCAGGACCTCCTGTACCCGCTCCGGAGTGAACGACCCGCTCACTCCTGGCAGTCCGTTCATCGTGTGGGCGGGCGGCATCGCCGCCGCCAATCCGTTCGCTTGCGTCATACGCATTCACTCCTTTCCTTCCGTTTGACTACCCCGGAATTGCGCCGAGGCCTCTGTTGCAATATCTCGGTAAATGTGAGAAACTACCGATGTCTGGTAACACACCATGCCGACCGCTTCCGCCCAGATTCTGGAGATCGCAAAACGACAGCGCATCGTCCGCCCTCGCGACCTCGCAACCCGCGGGATCGCACGCGAGCACCTGACCCGTCTACTGCGGAAAGGCGCTCTCACGCGAGCGGCGCGCGGTGTCTACATGCTCGCCGGCGCTCCAGTCACCGAGCATCACGGCCTTGCACTTGTCGGCAAGCAGGCTCCCAACGCCGTCGTGTGTCTGCTGTCCGCGCTTCAGTTCCACGGTCTGACAACCCAGCAACCGCACGAAGTCTGGATCGCGGTCGGGGTGAAGGCGCATAAACCGGCGATCGCCTGGCCCGCTGTGCGCGTCGTCCGCTTCTCCGGCGCCGCGCTGACTGAAGGCGTCGAGAGTCATAAACTCGAGGGCGTTCCAGTCCGTGTCTACGGCATCGCCAAGACGGTCGCCGATTGCTTCAAGTACCGGCGGAAGATCGGCACCGATGTGGCCATCGAGGCCCTGCGGGACGCGCTGCGAAAGCGGGTCTCGGTGGATGACATCTACCGCTTCGCGAAGATCTGCCGTGTCGCGAACATCATCCGGCCCTACCTGGAGTCTGCCGCGTGAAGAACAGGAAGGTTGTGAACATCGCCGCCTCGTTCCGTGCCCGGCTGTTGAGTTTATCGCGGGAGCGGAAAGAGGACTTTCAGTTCGTCCTCGCCCGTTGGATGGTTGAGCGATTTTTGTACCGGCTCAGCGTCTCGCGCCACAAGGAAGATTTCGTCCTGAAGGGCGCGATGCTCTTCGCCGCCTGGACAGGCAAGGTCTACCGTCCGACGAGAGATCTCGACCTGCTCGGCTGGGGCAGCCCTGACGTTGATCGCCTTGTGGGCGCATTTCGCGAGGTATCGATGATCGACGGCGGCGACGGACTTGCCTTCGAGCCAAGCCGAATTGAGGGGGAGCGAATCAAAGAGGATGCTGAATACGAGGGAGTGCGTGTCAGAATCCCGGCATCGCTTGACGGAGCCCGCCTGCTGCTCCAAGTCGACGTGGGATTCGGGGACGCGGTCGAACCGCCGCCCGCCGAAATGACGTTTCCGGTCCTACTGCCAGCCCCGGCACCGCGACTTCGGGCGTACCCTCCAGAGGCAGTCGTCGCTGAGAAGCTGCACGCCATGGTCCTTCTGGGAATCGCCAACAGCCGCATGAAGGATTTCTACGACCTCTGCACCATCGCGGAGTCCTTCTCCTTTGATCTGCCGACGCTCGCGCGTTCCGTCAGAGTCACGTTTGAGCGGCGTCGAACAGCCGTGCCCACAGATCAGCCGTTTGCCTTCACATCGGAATTCCTGGAGGACGGAACGAAGCGTGTGCAGTGGCAAGCCTTCATCAAGCGAATCGGGGTGCAGACCGATCTGACCCTCGCCCAAGCCGGCGAGCGAATACGTGAGTTCTTGCTTCCCGTGCTTCAAGCGGCTTCGACCGAATCCGAGATCCCCCGCCGATGGGAGCCCGGCGGCCCGTGGCGGTGAGCTGGCGAGAGGTGACTGTACAGAGCCGCTGAGCCGATTCTTGGGCAACTGGGGATTTTCGCAAGAGCTTTCACCTCCTAAACCCTGCGGCGCCAGCGAGGATCTATCCCGCTGTGCCCAGCAAATGTCAACAACGGGCGTTTTTCGTCAAGTCATAGGATGAGCACGGCACAGGGGATTCGGGCGGACCCTCTCTCCGAGTCGCCGACCAACCGGCCGGTGCGGGCAGCTTCCCCCGGGGGCTGTCGACTGCAAACAAGACGCGTAGGCGTTTTTGCATGGCCCGTTCTGGCGAAGACGACCATCCCGTCGTCTTCACCCCGAACACACCCAACCACACGATTGGTGTTCAAGTAGTGTTCGCGCGCGTTCGCTTCGCACAGAGTTCTTTTACCGCGAGCGTGGTCTGCTCTACCTCCGCCTTGACAGTCAGCGTGAATTCTTTCGGCGTCGGGAGATTGTCCGCGAAGACGTGGCCATTGATCGGGTAGTCGTCCGTCTGGCCCGCGCCGATGAAGAACGTGTCCGACCACACCCGCCGTCCCGGCTGGAGATCCTTGCAGTCGATCTCGATGCGGAACCGTTCGTCGTTCCGGTTGATGTCTACTGCTCCAGGATCGCGCCGGTGGACCGGCCGAATCCCGCGCATGGCTCTCGCGCCCGGCATCTCTTCCTTCTCTGGTTTCGGCGGGAGGTCTTCGAGCGGAAGCAGCCCGCAGCCCATGGGAACGACGAGTTCGAGGCGTACGTTGTTCGCCGCCACCGCGCCGATGTTCTTCACGGTGAGACGAACCGGCCGGCACAGTCGCGTCAGGAACTCGTATTCGGCGAGCTCGCGGTAGTAGTCCGCATTGTGCGACCGCAGGTAGTCAGTTCTGATGTCAAAAGGACCCTGATACGGGTCGGCGAGCGTCGGAATATCCTTCGCTTCGGGAACATGACAGAACTCGCACTTGATAGAGACGATCGCGCCGATGGAATCATCGCGATGAACGTGGGCGAATTCCACGAGCAGTTCGGCCCTGTCTCGTGGGTTGTCCTTGCCCATCTGAGCGATCTCGTTCGGTGATGCGGGTCTCGGTTCTGTCGAACTGCCGTACCGGATGTAGACCTCGTCCCTCTTCAACTTCCCGTAGTTCTTTTTGAGATGAATCGGACGTAGCTGTTCCTCG
>Ga0326727_10018320_pt1 | contig 14318 bp, 10 predicted proteins | sample MB2enrmetagenome_FD_207643 | JGI IMG/M metagenome (GOLD analysis project Ga0326727, IMG submission 207643) | Lab enriched peat soil microbial communities from McLean, Ithaca, NY, United States - MB29MY | ecosystem: Environmental > Terrestrial > Soil > Wetlands > Peat | place: USA: New York...
TCAGGTCGTGTCCCTCACATACCGTGTCCGGGCGGTGCCGGCGCCGGCGACGCCTGCCCGAGTGCATCGCGCACCCAGGCTCAGCTGTGACCGAGCCCGCCCGCGCCTGTTCCGTGGACCCCCGCAGGAGCTTCGGCGTGCTCGGGCGTGGAGATAACCCAGTAGAGGGGGTTCACCATCCCCACGTTGCGGCCGCGCGTCGCGACCATCCCCTCGACCACCACCCGTGCGCCTGGCTCGATGCCGGCCACGCGTCGGCGCCCCTGGAACACCGCCATCAGCTGGCCCGTCCCGTCCGCGATCATGCACTCGAGCGATGAGACACCGGCCCGCGGCTGCACGCGCACCGTGCGGATCCGTCCCGCGACACGGGCCCGCTGACGGGGACGCAGGTCGCCGATCGGGATCGCACCCGCGGCGACTCCTGACATCGAAACGCTCTGGAAGGCGGCGACGCGCTCCGCGGCTGTCTTGACGCCGGCTTCGCGCGCCGCCCGGCTCGGCTCATTCGTGCCGAACTCGGCGTCGTGCAAAGCTCCCGAGCCCCGCTCCCCTCCGGCCTTCCAGGGGACCAGCTGCCTGCGTCGCTTACCCAGCTGGAAGGGCACGATCGTCGCGTTGACGTTGGGCAGCTCGCCGACATAGGCGGCGATGCGGTCAGAGGTGCGGTCGTGCAACAGTCGCTGCCAGTATCCGGAGACGACGCGGTGGGGCAGGAGAACGCTGACTTCAGTCTGGCCGTCAGCCGCGACGTCCGCGATCAGCTCCATCGAGGCCCGGATGAGGCGCCGGTCGGGGCATTCGACGAGATCCAGAGGAAAGCGCGTGAGCCCGAGCTTGCCCCATTGCACCTCGAGCTCGGCGGCACGGGCGCTGTCCAGCACGAAATGGACCGCCCGTAGCTCGTCGGGGTCGAGCATCCTCGCGTACTGGAGGGCTCGGGCGTCGGCAAGGTCGAGGCGGTCGACGAACACGAGCACGACGTGGCGCCGCAGGATCGGCGCCACGAGGGCGTTGCCCACGTTCTCCTCCAGCTCCTTGCTCTCCTCTTCGTACTGTTTGTGGAGCCGTATCAAGGTGGGGACAAGGATGAGGAACAGCACGACGACGATCCAGACGCCTTCGCGGAACTTCACGATGACGAAGATCAGAACGACGCTGAGCGCCAACAACCCGGCGAAGCCGTTGATGGCGAGCTTGTACCTCCATCCCTTCTCGCGGGTGCGGAGGTGGTGGCGGGCCATGCCTGCGCCGGCCATGGTGAAGCCGGTGAACACCCCGACGGCGTACACGCCGACCAAGATGTCCAGTTGGGCCCGCGTCACGATGAGGAGCGCCTCGGCGGCGATGGCGAGGATGATGATCCCGTTCGAGAACACGAGCCGGTGGCCCCGGCGGGTGAGCCGGCGCGGCAGGAACGAGTCCTCGGCTACGAAGCTGGCGAGGTTCGGGAACCCGTTGAAGCTCGTGTTTCCCCCGGTCCAAAGGATCAGCACCGTTGCGGCCTGCACGAAGAAGAAGCCGAAGCGCCCGTACCAGGCGGAACCGAAGACGTACTTCGCCTCCTGGGACAGCACCGTCGGGCTACCGTTCAGATAGGGGACGGCGTGGGTGATGTGGGCGAGCAGCGAGACGCCCGACACGAGGGAACCGAGGATGATCGCCATGATGACCAGCACGCGGCGGGCGTTGGGGCCCTCGGGCTGGCGGAAGTTGGACACGCCGTTCGAGATCGCCTCCAGGCCCGTCAGCGAGGAGCCGCCGTTGGCGAAGGCCCGCAGCACGATGATGATCCCGGCCCCGTACAAAAGGCCGCTCCCGGGCGTGCCGAAAGGCACGATCTTCTCGTGAAATGGAATCGGATGGGCGTGCAACTGGCCGAGGGCGGCACGGATCAGTCCGATAATGATTAGAGATCCGGTCGCTGTAACGAACAGGTACGTCGGCAGGGCGAAGACGCGTCCCGCTTCTCGGATCCCCCGCAGGTTGCCGTAGCACATGAGGGCGACGACGACGACCGAGATCTCGACGTCCCAGTGCCCGAGCGAGGGAAAGGCAGAGGACACGGCGTCGGTCCCCGCCGCTACCTGCACGGCGACTGTCACAATGTAGTCGATGATCAAGGCCACAGCGGCTATCTGAGCCACCTTCACGCCGAAGTTCTCCCTGGCCACCACGTACGAGCCGCCGGCGCGGGTGTAAACCATGACGACCTCTCGGTAAGAGAGGGTCACGAAGAGGAGGACGACTATCACCGCCAGGGTGATAGGTAGAAGGAGGGTGAAAGCGGCCACCCCGACGGCCCTGACCAGGACGAAGAGGATCTCCTCAGTTCCATAAGCGGTGGAGGAGATGCAGTCCGGGGACAAGACGCCGAGCGCCATGGGCTTGCTCAGGCGTTCGACGGAAAGGCGCTCTGTGACGAGCGGCGGTCCGAGCAGTGCCTTTTTCAGACGATAAGAGAACGACTCGGGCAGGATTACGACTTCACCCAGCTCCTGGCGGGTGAACCTCTCGCCGTCGGCTGTCTCGCCACGGTGCGCTGCCGTCGGCGAAGCCACATCTAAGGCCGTGGGCGTGCCAGCGTCGTCAATGGTTTCGCCCGGCACAACCATCGAGCGTACTTTGTCGCCCTCAGGCCTATCAGGGGACCGGCCCCCGGAGGCAGAGCGGTGGCCGGGTGCTGTGAGTTGTGTAGGCACGCTCGCGGGTGTTCGATAGGTGTCATGCACGTCATCGTCGTCGGGTGCGGCAGGACCGGCGCGGGACTGGCCATCGAGCTGACCAACGCCGGCCATTCGGTCGCGATAATCGACAAGCTCCCCCGCGCCTTTCGCCGCTTGCCGGCCGAGTGGCCCGGACAGCGCATCGTCGGCTTCGGGTTCGACAGGGACCACCTGGAAGAAGGTGGGGCGAGACGTGCCGACGCGCTCGCCGCGGTCACGAGCGGCGACAACTCGAACATCCTCTGTGCCCGCATCGCGCGGGAGACCTACGAGATCGCGAACGTGGTCGCCCGCATCTACGACTCGCGTCGCGCCGAGATCTTCCAGCGCCTCGGAATTCCCACCGTGGCGACGGTGCCCTGGACCATCGACCACGTGCTGCGCAGGATCCTTCCCGAACGTGCTGCCGCCGAGTGGAGCGACTCGACGGGCAACCTTCACCTCATAGAGCGGCCCCTGCCCGCCGAGTGGGAGGGGCATCCTCTTCCGGCTTCGGTTCTTAGCGGAGAAGGTTTGCGCGTCGTGGCCGTGACGCGGGCGGGCCTGCCGACCATCGACGTCGGTGATCTCGTCGGTCAAGAAGGCGACGTCCTGCATCTCGTCGTCACCTACGGCGTTGAGGCCAAGCTCCAGACCCTGTTCCCTGCCTCTTCGCTCGTCTCGGGATCGAACGAGGAGGCGAAGCACCTGTGAAAGTGGCCATAGCGGGCGCAGGCAACGTGGGGCGGTTCCTCACCGACGACCTGGCCCGAGGCGGGCATGAAGTGGTGCTGATCGATCGCGACCCCGACCGACTGGCTTCTCTGCCGCCAATGGAGGGTGTCCGCTATGTCACGGCCGACGCCTGCGAGGTGTCCTCCCTGCAGGCGGCCCACTTCGACGAGATGGACGTCGTTGTGGCCGTGACCGGCGACGACGAGGACAACCTCGTCGTGTCGCAGCTCTCCAAGCAGGAGTTCGCCGTGCCAAGGGTGATCGCGAGGGTGAACCACCCGAAGAACCACTGGCTCTTCAACGAGATGTGGGGCGTGGACGTCGCGGTCTCGACACCTCATCTGCTCGCAGGCCTCGTGGAGGAGGCCGTATCGGTAGGCACTCTCGTACGCCTGCTCCAGTTCGAAGGCGGTCACACCCGCTTGATGGAGGTGACGCTCGACGCCGACTCGCCCGTTCTCGGCAGAGAGTTCGGGTCGCTCGTGCTTCCCCGCGGCTCCGCAGTCGTCGCCCTCGTGCGCGACGGCCACGTCGTCGTGCCCCGGGCGGACGCGCCGTTGGTCGTCGGGGACGAGGTCGTGCTGCTCGTCAGCGCCCAGTGCGAGGACGAAGATATCCGCTCGCTTCTCCTCGAAGACTCGTGACCGGCGCCCGCGACGACAGTCACAACGGGGAGGAGCCTGAACAAGCGCCGCAACGGCCCGAGGAAGCTGAGCTGCCCGAGCCCGGCGGACCCGACCTTGCAGATGGCGCGGACGGACTAGCCGGGCCCGACGGAACCCCGCCGCCGACGGCACCGAAACGGCGCCGGAGCCGAAACCGCGGACGCCATCGCCACGGCACGGAGACCGCCGCGCCGACCGAGGGCGCGACCAGTTCCGCGGAGGACGCCCCCGATGGCTCGCCGAGCGGCGACAGCCCCGGCGCGGAGGTCTCACGGGGCCTGAAACGCCCCGTCCCGCCCAGCTACGGGCAGCTCGAAGCGGCCTTCTTCGACCTCGACAAGACGGTCATCGCCAAGGCCTCCATGGTGGCCTTCGGACGGCCCTTCTACCACGGCGGCCTGATCAACCGCCGTACGGCGCTGCGCGCCCTGTACGGTGAGCTCGTCTACCTGCACCTCGGCGCGAGCGAGCAGAAGCTGAACCGCATCCGCGAGAGCGTCCTCAAGCTGATCAGGGGCTGGCGGCGCGACCGGGTGTGCGAGATCGTCGCCGAGGCGATCGAGGAGATCGTCGAGCCGATCATCTTCGAGGAGGCCGCCGACCTGATCGACTGGCACCGGGATCAGGGACGCCTCGTCGTCATCGTCTCGGCGTCGCCCGAGGAGATAGTCATCCCGTTGAGCAGGTTCCTGGGTGCCGACGAGTGCATAGCGAGCCGGGCACAGCTGGACGACGAGGGACGCTACACAGGCACGATGCAGTTCTACGCCTTCGGGCCGTTCAAGGCCGAGGCGATGGACGTCCTCGCGTCCGAACGCGGCATCGACCTTGCCGCTTCGTACGCGTACACCGATTCCTACACCGACCTACCCATGCTGGAGGCTGTCGGCCATCCCGTGGCCGTGAACCCGGACCGGGTGCTGAACCGCTACGCGCGCGAGCACGATTTCGAGGTCCTCCACTTCAGCCAGACCGTCAGCCTGTGGAGCCGGGTCCGCGACAGGATCGGGGCCGTCCCACCCCGCCCCGCCATCGCGGCATCGGCGGGCGCCGTGGCTCTCGGCGTCGCAGCCGCGGCAGCAGGCTGGTGGGTGGGCTCACGCAGGCGCGAAGCCTGATTCGGCCTGCGGGGGATGCCGCTGCGTCAGTCCCCGCGGAGGCGCTTCGCCGCGATCACGCCCAGCGCGACGAGCAGTGCCAGTATCACGAGCTTCTTGATCATGGCGCCATCGTAGCCAGCCCGGCCGGCGGCTGGGTGCGCAGCTCGGCGCCGAGGGTGCTCCAAAATCGCCCCGCGCCGAGGGAGCGGTGAAGCTCGCTGCTCGGACACGCAAAGACAGCCTCGTATGGCGAACGGTGGGCCAGGCGGGACCGGGCCGCCAGGGCGGCCGGGATCAGACGGTCAGAAGGTCCCTCGCGCCGGTGTCGCTCGAGGGGTGCCTCAGCTTGGACATCGCACGCGCCTCGATCTGGCGTATCCGCTCCCTGGTGAGGTTGAAGTGCTCGCCGACCTCCTCGAGCGTGCGCGGCTCACCCCGGTCCAGGCCGAAGCGAAGCTTTAGGATCTCACGCTCCCGCTCGTCTAAGGGGGCGAGGAGACGGTTGATCTCGAGCGGCAAAAGGGCCGTAGCGGCGACCTCGAACGGTGACTCGGCCGAACGGTCCTCGACGACGTCACCGAGCTCGGCATCGCCGTCTTCACGCAGCGGCTCCGACAGCGACAACGGCTCGGCACGGAATCTGAGCGCCTCGATCAGCTTGTCCTCGGGCAGCTCCACCTCGATGCCGAGCTCCACCAGAGTCGCCGGGCGGCCGAGTTTGAGCTCGAGGCGGGCCTGGGCCTTCTGTACCCTGGCCAGGGTGTCTCCTGCATGAACGGGGAGACGAATGGTACGTCCCGTATTGGCAATGCCACGGGTAATCGCCTGGCGGATCCACCAGGTTGCATAGGTCGAGAACTTGAATCCCTTACGCCAATCGAACTTCTCGACGGCGTGCATGAGGCCGAGGTTGCCCTCCTGTATCAGGTCGAGCAAGGGCAGGCCGGATGCCTGATATTTCTTCGCGATCGAAACCACCAAACGAAGGTTCGACTGGACGAAGGTCCGCTGGGCCATCTCGCCCTCGCGGACCTTCCGGTTGAGCTCGCGGCGCCTGGTGGGGGTCATCCCCTTGGACTTCGACCTCAGCTCCTCCTCGGCCCCCCAGCGAGCCTCGATGGCCTGAGCGAGGCGAACCTCGTCATCCTTTGTGAGCAGCGGATACTGGCCTATATCGGTCAGATAAAGCCTGACGAGATCTTCTTCGTCGCGCTCAACTCGCTCTTTCGCCAAGATACAAAGGCCTCCGTGGGTTCGGCCGGTACAGCTTGCGCTGTTCCGAAGTTATTGACGCGAAGGCAGGGCCTTGCGCGTCCGACCGTCGCTGCCCCACACCGCGCCGGTCAGCGAACCTTGCGCTGCTTCCTTACTCGAACGTAAGTGTAACGGTGGAGTCAAGCTTGCCCGCGCAGCGGTCCTTGCCCTGGCTGAGCCGTCGTGCTATGTGGGCCCAACCGCAGGCCGAAGGGCCGAGCACTCCGCGCGCGCACAGCTCGGAGATTCAGCGGGAGGACTGAGCCCGCCCGGGGCCGCCCGGGTGCTCAAAGCCGGCCGCGCCAGTCCCGTCCGAGGCCCGGTACCTGTTCGTGATCGGCATACGCCTGTCCTTGCCGAAACCACGGCTCGTGACCCTCGGGCCCGGGGGGGCTTGACGCCGTTTGTACTCGGCGTGATCGACCAGATCGATGACCCTGCGCACCGTCGCCTCGTCGAAACCCTCGCTGACGAGGTCGAACACCGTCAGATCGCGTTCGACGTAGCCCTCGAGGATCGGGTCCAGGACACCGTAGGGGGGAAGGCTGTCGTCGTCGCGCTGGTCCGGTCGCAGCTCGGCCGAGGGAGGCTTGTCGATGACCGCACGTGGGATCAGGTCGTGACCGGCGATGGCGTTGCGGCGCTCGCACAGCTCGTAGACGAGCGTCTTCGGAACGTCCTTCAAAACGGCGTAGCCGCCCGCCATGTCCCCGTACAACGTGGCATACCCGACGGCCATCTCGCTCTTGTTGCCGGTGGTCAAAACGAGCCATCCCCGTTCGTTCGAGATGGCCATCAAGATGATCCCGCGTATGCGTGCCTGGAGGTTCTCACCGGCGAGCCCCGGGTCACGGCCGACGAACAGGGGCCCGAGCATCTCCAACAAGACACCGTGGGCCGCTTCGATCGGGACAGTGTCGCTGCCGATTCGGAGATTCTCGACCAGCGAGGAGGCGTCCTCGAGCGATCCCGCGGAGGAGAACCGCGACGGCATCAGCACGCCGTGCACCCGGTCCGGGCCGAGAGCGTCGGCCGCGACCGTGGCCACGAGCGACGAGTCGACGCCTCCTGACAGTCCCACCAGCACTTCACTGAAACCGTTCTTGCGGACGTAATCGCATGTCCCCACCACGAGCGCCTCGTAGACCTCCGCGACGCGGTCGAGGCGTCGCGCGACCGGTGCCGGCGCCTTGGCCTGGTGGCCGGTGAGCACGGCCGCGGACCCTGTCGGGGACTGCGGCGCCTGTGAGATCGTCACGAGCGGCAGTGGCGACATTCCCTCGTGGCCGCGCGGGTCCAAGAGCCGCTTGCGGAAAACCGGACGGATCGCAAGGTCACAGACGACAAGGTCCTCACGGAACTGCGGGCCCGAGGCGACGAGATCGCCGTCGTGGTCAAAGACCATGGAGGCTCCGTCGAAGACCAGCTCGTCCTGACCGCCGACGAGGTTGACATAAGCAAGCGCGCAGGACGCGTCGGCGGCGCGGGTGGCGAGCATGCGCTCGCGCTGGGCGCCTATGCCCGCGCGGTACGGCGAGGCGTTGATGGTCACCACCAGCTCCGCGCCTCCCTCGCCGAGGCGGCCGACCGGCCCCGAAGGGCTCCAGACGTCCTCGCAGATGGTCACCCCCACGCGGACCCCACCGATCACAAAGAGCCGGTCCGACACGGCCCCCGGAGCGAAGTAACGCCGCTCGTCGAAGACTCCGTAGTTGGGGAGCAGCTGCTTTCGCACGATCCCGCGCACGGCGCCCCCGTCGCAGACCGCCGCGGCGTTGTAGAGGTCGCCGTCCTCCTCCACAAAGCCGACGACGGCCGCACAGCTCTGGGTGGCGGCCGCCACCTTCTCGAGGGCCAGGAGATTGCCCGCCACGAAGCCAGGCTCGAGCAGCAGATCCTCCGGTGGGTAACCGGTGAGCACGAGCTCGGGGAACACCGCCAGTTGGGCTCCTCCGGCCTCGGCAATGGCCAGCTGGGCGATCACCTTTTCGGCGTTGCCCTCGAGGTCGCCGACGGTGGCGTCCAACTGGCAAAGCGCTATGCGCAGACTGCCCACGTCGCAAAGCGTACTGGCGGCGCGCCGGGCCAACATCGATGACTAGAGCCGCCTGGCGGCGCGGACAGTAGCCTCTTTGGGAGGACGCCTGCCCATGCCACCGCCACAGCTGCTCGACGAGGTCGTCCGTGCGTCTGCGGCTCCCGACTCGGTGAGGCTGGTGGCCGACCAGCTCTTCGCCGCCTTCCCGGAGGCCAGGGAACGACTGGAGTCCGAGCCCGCCCTCGTGGCCAGGTTCGCTGCCGTGGCCGCCGCCAGCCGCTCGTTGTCGCGCGTTCTCGTCACCGATCCGGCGGCCCTCGATGTTCTCGCAGAGCTCGGCGCGCCCCCGCCGGGACCACCCGCGGGCCCTGGCGCGATGCGCTTTGACCCTGGTGGCGCCGACGACGTCGAGGACCTCGTGCGCCGCAAGCAGCTTTGCCTCCTGGAGGTCGCCGCCCAGGACCTGAACGGCCTGAGCGACCTCGAGCAGGTGACCGGCTCGCTCTCGGTCGTCGCCGACCGGGTCCTCGTCGGCGCCGTCCGCCTCGCCGGGGCGGACAACGACCTCGCGGTCATCGCCATGGGCAAGCACGGGGCGCAGGAGCTCAATTACTCGAGCGACATCGACATCCTCCTCGTGGCCGCCGATGCCGGCGAGGTCGACCCCGGCCTCGCGCGCTCGGTCGTGGCGATCGGTTCGCGCGCCTTCCGCATCGACACCAACCTGCGCCCGGAGGGGCGTTCGGGAGTGCTCGTCCGGTCCGTGGACTCCTATGTCGCCTACTGGGACCGGTGGGCTCGGCCCTGGGAGTTCCAGGCGCTCTTGAAGGCCCGCTACGCCGCCGGCGACCCGGCGACCGGGCGGCTGTTCGAGGAGGTGGCGACGGAGCACCTCTGGTCCCGGCGGTTCGGGGCCGACGATCTCGCCGAGCTGAGGACGATGAAGGCCCGCACAGAGTCGATCGTCGCGAAGAGGGGCCTCGACCACCGCGAGCTCAAACGGGGCCAGGGCGGCATCCGGGACGTGGAATTCTCCGTTCAGCTCCTGCAACTCGTCCACGGCGGCAGGGACCCGGCCTTAAGGTTGCGGGGGACACTTCCCTGCCTCGCCGAGCTGGCGGACGCCGGCTATGTGGCGTCCGAGGACGCCGCCGCCCTCGCCATCGCCTACCGCTTCTTGCGCACCGTCGAGCACCGCCTGCAGCTCGTCGAAGAGGCGCAGGTCCACACGGTGCCCGCCGACCGGCCTTCGAGGGATCGTCTCGCGCGGGTGCTCGGTTTCCGGGGCCGGCCCATGCAGACCCCCGGCGAGCGCTTCGACACCGTCCTCGCCCATCATCAAGCCACGGGCAGGGCGATCCACGAAAGGCTGTTCTTCAGGCCCCTGCTCGAGGCCTTTGCCGGCGGAGGAGCGCGCGAGCTGGCCGCGGCCCACGACCACGACGGGGCAGTCGAGCGCGGCCTGGAGTCCGACGCCGCCGAGGAGCGCCTAGCAGCCTTCGGTTTCGCGGACGCCGACCGGACCCGCCAGGCCCTGAACGAGCTCACAAGGGGCCTCACGCGCTCGTCGAGGTTGATGCAGCAACTGCTTCCGCTGCTGCTCGACTGGCTCTCCGAGTCGCCGGACCCGGACCAGGGCCTTGTCGGGCTGCGGACCCTGGCCGGCGCCCCTCACCGGCGCGACCTGCTCGTGACCGCCTTCCGGGAGTCGCCCGAGGTGGCCCGGCGGCTATGCCTGCTTCTCGGAACGAGCCGCCGGCTCGGCGAGATCATTGCCCGGCACCCCGATTTCGTGGAGCTCCTCGACGACCGGACGGCTCTTTCGGACCTCGACGCCGGAGAGCTCGCCCGCAAAGCCATGATCGCCGCTGACCAGGGGCCCTACAGGCGCCCGACGGCCTTGCGGCACTTGTACGAGACCGAGACCGTGCGGATCGCGGCCCGTGACCTGTTGGGCTTCGCGGGCCTGCACGAGACCGGGCGTGCCCTGGCAGATCTCGGGGCGGCCGTCGTCGCGGCGGGCCTGCACGCGGTGACGCCGGGTGTGCCCATGGCCGTGATCGCCATGGGCAGCTTCGGCGGGGCGGAGATCGCCTACGGCAGCGACCTCGACGTGCTTGTCGTCTACGAGGGCAAGACCGCTTCGGACATGGAGGAGGCCGAGCTCGCGGCATCCCTCCTGTTCCGGCTCTGCAACGGGTCCACGCCCGCCGAGGGGATCGTCCGGATCGACGCCTCGCTGCGGCCCGAGGGCCGCCAGGGACCGCTCGCCCGCAGTCTCGACGCCTTCGAGCGCTACCACCAGCGCTGGGGCGAGACCTGGGAGCGCCAGGCCTTGTTACGCGCGCGGCCAGTAGCAGGTGACAAAGCGGTCATCGAGCGCTTCGCCGCGCTCGCGGACCAGGCGGTGTGGTCGACCCCGTTCGACGACTCGTCCGAGCGGGAGATACGCAGGATGAAGGCCCGCATCGAGCGCGAGCGGATCCCACCCGGCGATGACCCGCTGTTCCACTTGAAGCTCGGTCGTGGCTCGCTCACCGATGTGGAGTGGACCGCACAGCTGCTCCAGCTCCGTACCGGCACGCCGGCGACTTCGACGCGTGACGCGCTCGACCTGCTCGAGGCCGCGGGGGCCCTCGAGGCCGCGGACGCCGCCGCCCTGCGGGAGGCCTACGGGTTCTGCGCGAGGACGCGGAACCGCTGGCACCTCGTGGGGAGCTACGTCGCCGGGGCCGGGGGAGTGGCCGGCGCCGGCGCGGATGCCATGCCGAGCCAGCCCCATCTCCAGTCGCGCCTTGCGAGGAGCCTCGGCACGACCCCGACCGAGCTGCGCGAGTCCTACCGCCGCGTGACCAGGCGCTGTCGCAAGGTGGTCGAGCGCGTCTTCTACGGACTGTGAGCCCGGGCGGGCAAACCAGAGGCGCCTGATTCACAGCCGGTTCCCAGGCTTCCTTCACTTCCTACCCAGCCGGCCACCCGAAGCTTTGCCGATGCTCGCCTCTGCGACCGTGCCGACCGCACCTGTCCCCGGCCCCGGCCCTCGAGGTGGCCGGCAGCATGGTCCGAGGGGGGATGCGAGAAGCCGGCCGCACGCCCGGCGCGAGTGGCCGGCCAACGTGGTCACTGCAGTGGCCTCCCTCGGGTTCGGCGTCACAGTCGCGCTCGGCCTTACGGCCCTGACCCGGGGGTCGCTCGCGGCACCGGGCGGGATCGAGATCGCCGCCGGCCAGATCGCCGGCCTGGTCGGCAGCTACCTGCTCCTCGTCATGCTCGTGCTGATATCGAGACTTGCGTGGCTGGAAGCTGTCCTCGGCCAGGACCGCCTCGTGCGCTGGCACCGCCGTCTCGGCCCGTGGCCCATCGTCCTTCTCGGCTGCCATGCCGTGCTCATCACCGTCGGCTACGCCGAGCAGGCGTCGGTCGGGCCCTGGCACGAGCTCGCCATCCTGCTCAAGTCCTACCCGGACGTGCTGATGGCGACCGTGGCTTTCGGACTGTTGGTCATGGCCGGCGTGAGCTCGTTCCGGGCCGCCCGCAAGCGGATGCGCTATGAGACCTGGTGGGCCGTGCACCTGTACACCTACCTGGCGATCGCCCTCGCCTTCTCCCACCAGCTGGCCGACGGCGCCTCGTTCGTCGGCCATCCGCTGGCCAGGCTCTTCTGGGTCGTCGTGTGGGCCTCGACGGCTGGCGTCGTGCTCGTCTACCGGGTGTGCCTTCCCCTCTGGCGCACGCTCTACCACCGCCTGCGCGTGGCCGAGGTACGCGAGGAGGGCCCGGGGGTCGTCTCGGTGATCTGCTCGGGGCGCCACCTCGAACGGCTCGGCGCCGCAGGCGGGCAGTTCCTGCAGTGGCGTTTCCTCCACGACGGCCTCTTCTGGCAGGCCCATCCCTACTCGCTATCCGCGCTGCCGCGACCGCCCTTGCTCCGGGTGACCGTCAAGGCGCTCGGCGACTCCTCCGAGTCGCTCGCCAGGCTCCCGGTAGGCACCCGCGTGGCCATCGAGGGGCCCTACGGCGTGGTCACGGCGCGTTCGCGCACCGGAGACAAGGTCCTTCTCGTCGCCGGCGGCGTGGGGGTCACCCCGATGCGCGCCATCCTCGAGGACCTGCCCGAGGGTGTCGACGTCGTCGTGATGCTTCGCGCGCCCACACGGGACGACCTGATCCTCCACGCCGAGGTGGAGGCGCTCGTCGCCGAGCGGGGCGGCCGGCTCCACCTGCTCGTCGGGAGCCGCCAGCGGGTGCGCCTCGACCACCACCTGCTCGGCCGGCTCGTGCCCGACGTCGCCGAGCGCGACGTCTACGTCTGCGGGCCCGAAGGCCTCACCGAGCGCGTCCTCGGTGCCGCGCGACACCTCGGCGTCGGCCCCGAGGCCATGCACACCGAGACGTTCGCGTTCTGACGACGACCACGACACCCGACCCCTATCGAGACTTGGAGATCATGAGATGAGGCGCACGCCGATCGTCCTGGCCGGAACCGCCGCAGGGCTCGCCGCCGTGCTCGGGTTCCACACCGAGAGCCTGGGCACCAACGTCGTGGCGACGCCCTCGGGCTCGTCATCAGGTGCGAGCACGGGCAAATCGACGACGACCACGACCGGGTCCTCGTCCAGTCCGGGCCGGGTCTCGAGCTCCGCGTCGACAACGACGACCACGACGGGGACGACGGGGACCCGCACGGCCCTCGGCGCCGACGTCCAGTACCGCTACGGGGACCTGGAGCTGCAGGTGACCGTCACCGGGAGCCGGATCACCAACGTCGAGCCCGTCGTCGACACGGCTTACGACCCGCGCTCGAGCCAGATCAACTCCTATGCCGAGCCGCTCCTCGTGAGCGAGACCATCGAGGCCCAGAGCGCCGCCATAAACGGCGTCTCGGGCGCGACCTTCACGAGCCAGGCTTACGTCCAGTCGCTGCAGGCGGCTTTGGACAAGCTCGGGATCAAGTAGAGCTCGCGTGGGCACACCCGCCCTCAAGGCGCCCCGGCGCCGCGACCCTGACCCCGGTGTCTTCGCGTGGGCCGGCCCGGTCCTCCTCCACGTCCAGGCCGTGATGGGCACGATGGTGTCGTTCGAGATTCGCATCGGCGACGCCGAGGCGAAGGCCGCCCATGTGGCCCTCGCCCGGGCGTGCTCGCGCCTCGAGCGCGCGGATGCCGTCTTCAGCACGTGGAAGCCGAACAGCCCGATGAGCCTTCTCCGCCGGGGCGAGATGACTCTCGGCGAGGCGCCGGCGGAGATGGCCGAGGTGCTCGAGCTTTGCAAGGTCGCCCGCGAGCTTTCCGGTGGGTGCTTCGACCCGTGGGCGATGCCCGGCGGGATCGACCCCACGGGGCTCGTCAAGGGCTGGGCGGCCGACAGGGCGCTCGGCGAGCTGCGGGCCGCGGGCGTGCGGGCCGCGACCGTCAACGCAGGCGGCGACCTCGCGAGCTTCGGCGGCCCGGGGCCGGGATGGCCCTGGAGGATCGGCGTGCGCGACCCCCGGGCCGAAAGCGCCCTCGCCTGCGTCGTCGAGTCGCCGGGGGCGGTCGCCACCTCGGGCTGTTACGAGCGCGGGCCCCATGTCATCGACCCCGCGACCGGCTGTCCGGGGACCCGCTGTGCCTCGGCGACTGTCACCGGTCCCGAGCTCTGGCTGGCCGATGCCCTCGCGACGGGCCTGGTCGTGGCCGGCGAGGCGGGCTTGGCCCTGATCGAGGCCGTCGAGGCCTACGAGGGCTGCGTCATCTCCGATGCCGGCTCGATCGCCATGACCGGTTCCTTCCCGGTGGCCACCTGACAGCACCTTGGGGCGACGTCACCGTTGGCCGAGGCG
>Ga0326727_10018321_pt1 | contig 14317 bp, 9 predicted proteins | sample MB2enrmetagenome_FD_207643 | JGI IMG/M metagenome (GOLD analysis project Ga0326727, IMG submission 207643) | Lab enriched peat soil microbial communities from McLean, Ithaca, NY, United States - MB29MY | ecosystem: Environmental > Terrestrial > Soil > Wetlands > Peat | place: USA: New York...
CTCTCGGTCAAGCTCAACCATACGCTGAACGACAAGAACCGCTTCAGCCTGAGCTTCGCCATGCAGAGCCGCAACGGACGCCAGGCGCAACTCTACGGCTTCGAAGACAAGCTGGACGGGTTCGGCTGGCAATCCGAAGCCGGCTGGACGCATAACTTCGGGCCGCGCGCCATCAACGCCTTTCACTGGGCGTTCAGCCGGAACCGGGCGAACTACGTCCCGCAGTTCGCGTACGGTCCCAATGTGGCGGCCGCCATGGGCATTCAGGGTACTTCGCAGGACCCCATCAACTACGGCCCGCCCAATCTCTCCTTCACCAACTTCGGCAACATGACGGACGGCACGCCGCTGGTGAAGCGCGACCAGGCATCCGCGTTGCGCGATGCCGTGACCGTGGTGCGCGGGGTACACAGCGTGACCTTCGGGGGCGAATACCGGCGCGTTCAAAGCAACGCCACCACCGATGCGTACGGCCGCGGCTCCTACGCGTTCACCGGTCTGCTGACCAGCGGCTTCGACAACAACGAGCGCCTGCTGCCGGCGACCGGCTTCGATTTCGCGGATTTCCTCTTCGGTTTTCCGAACCAGGCCAAGGTCCGGTATGGAAACCCCGCCAATTACTTCCGCTCGTCGGCGTCGAGCGCTTACGTGGTGGACGATTGGAAGGTCCGCTCCAACCTGTCGCTCAATGTGGGCCTGCGCTACGAGTATTTCGCGCCGTACACCGAGAAGTACAACCGCATGTCCAACCTGGATCTGGCCCCCGGTATCACCGGCGCGGCGGTGGTCACGCCGGGACAAAGCGGGCCTTACACCGGCACGTTCCCGCGGGCGCTGATCGATGGCGACCCGAAGAATTTCTCTCCACGAGCGGGGATTGCCTGGCGCCCCACCCCCAAGAAACACATTATCCTGCGCGCGGGATACAGCATCTTTTACAACGGCTCCGTATACGGGGAATTGCCGGGCCATCTGGCGTCCCAGCCCCCATTTGCCCAGAGCCAATCCATCCTTGCCAGCCTGGACTATGCGCTGCGGCTGGCCACCGGTTTCATGAGCGCCAGCACCAAGACGATCAACAACAGTTTTGCCATTGACCGCTATTACAAGGACGGCTACGCGCAGACCTGGAATGTCTCCTTCGAGCAGAATCTCAGCCGGCGTTGGGTGATGGAACTCAGCTACATGGGCACCAAAGGCACGCGGCTCGACGTGGAGCGCGCGCCCAACCGCGCGCTTCCCGGTTCGCCCTTGACCGCCGAAGACCGGCGTTTGATCGACAACGCCGTGGGCTTCACCTACGAAACCTCCGACGGCAATTCGATCTTTCACGCCGGGCAGGCGCGGCTGACCCGCAAACTAAGCAAGGGAGTCTCCATCCAGGCGCTCTACACGTACTCCAAGTCGATCGACGATGCGTCCGTGCTGGGGGGCGGCGCCGCCGTGGTGGCGCAGAACTACAACGACTTGCGCGCCGAGCGCGGCCTTTCCACGTTCGATCAGCGCCAGTCGTTCAACCTGGCTTTCACGGCGCAATCGCCGGTGGGAAAGAACTTGCCGCTCGCCAGCCCGGCCCTGACCGGCATCCTGCGTTCGTGGATCCTGGCCGGAAACATCGCCGCCATGAGCGGTCTGCCCTACACGGCGCGGGTCCTGGGGAGCCTGTCGGATTCCGGAGGTAGCGGGAATTTCGGGGCCAGCCGCGCCGACGCCACCGGCCTCAGTGTCTCCGGCGGCAGCGGCATCTTCAACCAGGCCGCATTCGCGCCGCCCGCGCTGGGCGCATTCGGCGACGCGGGCCGCGACACCATTCCGGGGCCGTCGCGGTTCTCCGTGAATCTCTCGCTCACGCGCTCTTTCCACGCCACCGAGCGCAACCACATTGAAATCCGCATCGACGCCACCAACATCACCAATACGGCGATTTACTCCAACTTCGGCACGGTGCTGAATGCCTTGAATTATGGCCTGCCCATCATGGCGCTGCCCATGCGTACCTTCAAGGCTACTTTGCGCTACAAGTTCTAACCAGGAGATCCAGCATGTACAGGCTCGCGGCAACAGTCCTCCTCACGCTCGGCTTGGCCGGGCAGCAACCGGAGACCGCCACGTTTAAGACGACTACCAAGCTGGTGGTAGTGGATGTCTTCGTTCGCGGCAAGGACGGCAAGGCCCTCGCCAATCTGAAGAAGGAAGACTTCACGCTACTCGAGAACGGCAAAGCGCAGCAGATCGCGGTGTTCGAGTTTCAACGCATCGCCGACGAAGCCGCGCAACCCGCCGTCCTGGCGGCGGCTCCGGCTCCAACTCCCGCTCCACCTGCCGCTCCCGCGATGGCCGCCCAAGCCAACGTCATCAACGTCCAATCGGCGGGCAACGTCCAATACCGGGACAAGCGCTTATTGGTGCTGTTCTTCGATTTCTCTTCCATGCAGCCCCAGGAACAGATCCGGGCGCAGGAAGCGGCGTTGAAGTTTCTGGCGGAGCAGATGACCCCGTCGGACATGGTGTCCATCATGACCCTGGGCGTCACGGTTCAAGTGGCCCAGGATTTCACCGCCGACCGGGACCGCCTGACGCAAGTGATCAAGAGTTTCCAGATCGGCCAAGCCAGCGAACTGGCCATTGAGGCGGATACCGGCGACCCCAACAGCGGCGAATATACCGGGGCCGCTTTCATCGCCGACGAAACCGAATTCAACGTCTTCAACACGGACCGCAAGCTGGCGGGGCTGGAATCCGCGGTCCGCATGCTGGCGCCGCTGCCCGAGAAAAAGGCGCTGGTCTACTTCTCCGCCGGGATCCCCAAGACGGGCGTCGAGAACCACTCGCAGCTCGACGCCACCGTCAACGCGGCCATCCGCGCCAACGTTTCTTTCTACCCCATCGATGCGCGCGGCCTGGTGGCGCTGGTTCCGGGCGGAGACGCCAGCAAGGCATCCCCGCGCGGCACGCAGGTGTTCACCGGACAGGCCATCACCACGCAGAAGACCAAGTTCAACGATCAGCAGGAAACCCTGTTCACGCTGGCCGACGATACCGGGGGCAAGGCGCTGCTGGATTCCAACGACCTCACCCTGGGCATCCAGGAGGCTCACGAAGACCTGGGCAGCTACTATGTGCTTGGCTATTACGACACCAACCCCGTGGAAGATGGCAAATTCCGCCGCGTGCAGGTCAGCGTTTCCAAGCAGTACCAGGCGCAGCTTGACTACCGCAACGGATATTTCGCCGGCATGGAATTCAACAAATCGACCTCCACGGACAAGGAGCGGCAACTGCAAGAGGCGCTGCTGCTCGGCGATCCCGTGACGGACCTGCCGCTGGCTCTGGAGATCAACTACTTCCGGCTGGTGGGCGACCATTACTTTGTGCCGGTAGCGGTCAAGATCGCCGGCAGCGAAATCGCCCTGTCGCGCCGCGGCGCCGGCGACACCACGGAATTCGACTTCATCGGCCAGGTCACCGATGCCAAAGGGCAGGTCAAGGGCAACGTCCGCGACACCATCAAGGTCAAAATGGGCGAGGGCGCCGCGCAGCTCGCCAGCAAGAACATCCAATACGACACGGGATTCACGCTTTCGCCGGGCAAGTACCGCCTCAAGTTTCTGGCGCGCGAAAACCAGGGCGGCAAGATGGGCACTTTCGAGACGGACTTCACCATTCCCAACCTGAATGCGGATCGGGAGGACCTGCGTGTCAGTTCGGTGGTGTGGAGCGGACAGCGCCAGCCCATCGCCGAGGCCATCGGCGCGGGCGCCAATCAGAAGTTACTGGTCAACCATCCGCTGGTCTACGAAGGTCAGAAGCTGATTCCCAGCATCACTCGCGCCCTCACCAGTAAGCAGAACCTGTACGTCTATTTCGAAGTCTACGATCCCGCGCGGCAGGCAGACACCAAGAAGCCGCGCGTGGTTGCGGTGGTAAGTTTCTATCGCCAGGGCCGGAAGGCCTTCGAGTCGGCGCCGGTCGAGCTGAGCACGCTCTCGACCACCCGCCAGGGCACGCTGCCGGTGCAATTCCAGGTTCCGCTGAATGTGCTGAAGCCGGGCCGCTATACGTGTCAGGTGAACGTAATCGACGAAATCGCGAAGAAGTTCGAATTCCTAAGGGCGCCGCTGGTGGTTCTGCCGTAGGGGCAGTTCACTTGAGGGCAGTACGGGGATTCTTCCGGGATCGCCGTCCAGACCGCGCGCCTGATTGCGGGTGCTGTGGGCTGTTGGCGCCACCTATTGTCCGCTCCGCCAACGAAAGCACTCTCCCGAGACGGCAACTCATCTAAGTGAAATTCGCGAACTCGTCAGCGGTTCCGCAGCGTGGTTATCCAGCGTTTCTCCTCGGCGCCGCCGCCCCTCCTCTTCACTTCGCGTAGAACTTCAGCGAGTAAATCCGGATGGACCTCAATGGGATGTAAGCTATGCCACGGGTAGCGACCCAGCAGAAGAAACGCCTCGTCAAGAGAATCGACCTGCTGACCACGTGATGAAAGTTCGCCTGCCCCAAGCAGATCATCTCCGTCGAGCAAACCGGACAACGCAGTTTCGTCGTTTTCGATCCAGAACTGGTAGCTCTCGCCAGCATTCTTTTCCCGCAGAAGCTTGATCGCGCCACCCTCCGAGCCAACCTCCAGTACGATCTCGGGCATCCGCTTTGAGGTCGGCCGATCGTTGTCATAGCCCCCACAAGTCACGAAAAAGAATGTGTACACATCGACAAAATCTACCGCCCCAAGGGGCCGGAGAAGATCGAGATAAGTTCTTCCCATTCGCAGCAGCGCTTCGTACGTTGTCCAGTTGAGCGTGGGTTCGTACTTCAGGTTGAATCCGAGCGATTCGGCTGCGCGCCTTGTGACCTCCGGCTTTAAGAACATATGGACGTCGGGACGGGCGAGGAAAGGAAGGACCGTGGCAACCGGCCAAGTCGCGACTCGTCCTCTTGCTGCAGGCAGAGAGCATACGGCGTCGGTATACCGGTCAAATAGCCGACTGTCAACCGAAGGGGACTCCAAGAGTGCGACAAGAGCGATGAAAAAGGAGCTGGCCGCATTTTCATCCTGCATCGCATCGCGAAATGCTGCGCTCTCAAATAGGGCCAGCAAGGGCGCAGCACTGAGCACGGATAGGGCTTTTGTGGCGAGCACCTTAATCTGACCTCGTGACAGGAGGTCTTTGGCTTCGTCAAGGCCGAGTCGGGTCTGGAATGCCTTATGTTTGTAATCCCGCTCTTCCAATGTGTACTTTGGATCGGCGAATGCCGCTGGAAACTCGTGTAGGAATCTTTTCTGCAAAGACTGCAAAGATTGGCTTTTGCCCGGCACAACCCAACAGCCATCCTTTTGGACAAGGGGAGGCAGATTATCCAAGATCGGGTCCGACTGCGAAACTGCAATCCGTAGGGCTGGACTGTTTGCCTTGACCGTCTTCGCAACGTTTCCCTCGATGTCCCTGAATAGGATGTGCAGGTGGTCGCCTGCAATGTGAACGATCTTCCCTGGGCCCCACTGCGGAGCGCCCGCATTCTCGACCAACGTTCCTTCCTTGTACTGTGCCATCAGTTCTCCCGTAAACCGCTTTCGATTTCGATGCGGCTGCTACTTCGCCAAATTCGGCATCCAACGGCGCAACGAGATCCGGCCGCCGGGCTGGCTCGGCTGGTATCGCCGCGACTGCCCCCGCTCCACCGCGAATTAATCCGGCTGCTGCTTTCGCCCAAGCCAGAGCAGCCGTTCGGCAAGCAAGAGCGCATCAACCGGCCAAAACGCCTCGGGTCTGGGTCGCTTGACTCCGGACATGCCCGAGATTGGCCTGCAACTCAAAACCCGATCCATCCACTGTATCGGGATCGCGCTACGCCCTTGGACCGCGCCCAAAAGGGCTCCTGCTATGGCAGCATTTGTATCTGTGTCGCCCCCGGACATCACAGTGTTGACAATGCCCTCTTCCAGGTTTACCGCATGCAGCAGTTGCCAGAACGCATTCTGCAGCGCGATCAGCACCCATCCCATCTGCCTTGAGTAGTCGTCTGGCGGCTTCGAAGCGGCTTTGATCAGGACGTCCGTGATGCTCTGGGGCGATTTGGCTTGATTGGCCATTTCCACCGCGAACCTGTATACCTGTTCCGCAGTACTGCCGGTCCGAATGGCGAAGGCGAGCGCCTCGGCATACACCATGTTGGAGTGCTGGCATATTGGATTTGGGTGCGTCAGCATTGCGTCCTGCCCGGCCCACTCTCCAGCCTTGCCGTCTTCGGCTCCGCCGCCGAGAATCCCAAGCGGGCTGACACGCATCAGCGCGCCGTTGGCCTGGCTGTCGCGCCGGGCGGCATTCCTTGACGCTTCCGCCGTGGATTGTCCGGTGCGCACTCTGGTAGAGGCCGCGGATACGGCGGCACAGGTCGTGCCACCGATGTCGAACGGATTCGACTCATACCACCACGCATACGCACGGGCGGCGGCTTCGGGATCGTACGTCCCGTGGTTTACGACGGACCTTGCCAGAGTCAATGCCATCTCCGAATCGTCCGTCGGTTGCCCTCCGAGCGTGCTCCAATGGCCCCCGTCTTCCAGCAGGCGCACTCCCTCGCGATACTCCCGCCGAATCAGAGCCGTGCTTTCAAACTCGACAAGTCCGCCCAATGCGTCGCCGGCTAATTGGCCAAGCATGCAGCCCTGCGCACGCGGCAGCAGGCCGGCATCGCTGACCGTGCACCCCCGTTTCGGCCAGCAGAGAGCGTACGGTTCCGGGTTTTTGGTATCCCGGCGCAATGCGGAGTTCCATTCCCGCCCGACCAGTTCCCGCACCACATCCCGAGATCCACCGAAGCAACGCCCGCCGCAACTGCTGTTGCCGTGTCGGTCGTAGCGGATTGGTTCGCCCATGTGGTCGTACAGGTCCAAATCTGCGCCCAGGAGGAGCGCGTGGCCGCCGGCGTAGTCCCACCCTACCGGACCGTTCAGCGAAACTGCCGCTCGTGCCTCCCCCGCCGCTACGAGTGCCAGTCGATAGGCGATACTCGGAACTGCTCGGAAGCGCATCGGCGCAACCAGCATCGCGTTGGCGCGCGGATTGCGGTCGGCGTGGTGCGAGACCAGAATCGTCTTAGGGACGCCGGTTCCTGGTCCGGGTATAGCGGTCCCATTTCTTTTGACGGGCCCCGTGCCTTCGGCCCACGTGGACCAATCGCCCGCATCGTCAGGGGCGCAGTAGGCATAGACCACGCCCAGAACGGGCCGTCCATCCTTGAGGAGAGCGATAGATACCGATGCTCCCCGAAAGCCCTTCTCAAAAGCGGCGGTCCCGTCATCGGGGTCAACCAGCCAGAGGTGTCCTTCTGAATCCTGTGAAGGCGAAACGAACCCCAGTTCCTCGCCGTGATATCCGTACTGTGGGAAGCCCTCCATCAGGGCTTTCCGGATCTCCTCCTCCGCGCGATGATCGATCTCCTGTTCGCCCGAGTGAAACACCCGGCGAAGCAATGTTCCGGCAGCGGCGGCCGCGCGCGCGGCGCAATCGAGTTCGCCTCTGTAATCGTGTGTCATGGCTGTTTCCTGGGACGATGCCGCTGTGTACCGCCCTCTTTGACTCGCCCGGATTTGCCGGTCCTTCTGGCGTGGGCTGCTCGCAGGTTCCGAAGAAGTCGTTGACCCTCCTTGCGGTTTTCCAGAGTGATACACATATGGTAGAAATGATAGGCCTCGTCGACCTCCTGGGCGGTGTCGGGATACACATCGCTCAAACCGTATTTCTTCGCGCAGCAAATCCAAGCCCAGGTCATCGGCTGGCTCTTGTCCACGCCGAAACCCCGGTTGTATATCCTGCTGAGAAACAAGCTCGCCATCTGGCTGCCGGAAAGCGCCATGTCCTCTAGCTCCGCGCGATATTCAGCGATATTGCCCCACGCCACATCGTCCCCGGCTTCGGCGGCAATCAGATGGAATTCAGCCGCGGCCAATAGGTTGCGCGGCACCCCCTCGCCAAACCGGTGCATGGTGCCCAGTTCGCACGAGGCCCAGGTTTCGCCCTGGGCCGCAGCCTTCTCGAACCACTTGCGGGCCTCGGCGTAGTCCTGATCGATACCATCGCCGCCGTAGTAGCGTTTGGCGAGGTTGTACTGCGCTGTGGGCTGGCCCTGTTCAGCACTCTTGCGATACCAATGAATGGCTTGTGCCTTGTCCGGCTCGCAGCCGATGCCGTCCAGAAAGAGCGTCCCGAGATTGTTCTGCGCTTCCCTGTCGCCAAGCTCGGCGCCACGCCGGTACCAGCGGAATGCCAGATTCAAGTCCTGCGAACCGGCATCGGCTTCCCTATAGTGATCTCCCAACAGGTTTGCCGCGGCGCCATCTCCGGCCTCGGCCTGCTGTTCGAGATCCTTCTGTGAAGGTTTTTGAGCCATGTAGCCTCCCGTCAAGCGCTCCACAAGATCATGACGCCACTTCCATCGCGTTCCGAACCGTCTCGGCAATCTCGGTAACGGCGACTTCGAACGCTTCGACTTTGTCCTTCAAAATACCGTATTTGGGCATCAAAGCATTGGTCTTGCCTGGGTCGTCCACATCCATGGGGCGATAGAATACCGGGGCTACGCTGTTGATTCTGACCTTGCACTCTACGAATCGATCATCGCCGAGAGCCCGGACCGCTCGCATTGGAATTAGAAAAGAAATGAACTGAGCGGATAGATGAACAAGCGGAATAAACTCCTCGTCAACTCGCACTCCGTACTGGATCTCTGAGGGCAGGGATCGCGTTGCCATGCCGGACGATTTGAGCAGAAATCGCACTTGCTCGGCAACTTCCACAATCTCAGGGGGATTACTGGTCCGTATCAATTCTGTCAGGCGATCCTCCGTCAGTGGAATACCCGGAAGCGGGATCTTGCGGGTCTCGTGACGCTTATCGGGTCCGGTGACGGTGACCGACACCTGATCTCTGGCTGTGCCTTGAAGATTGACGCTCACTACATGGCGCGAAGCTTCGCGGGTCCGTAGCAGTGTTCTTGGAACAGCAATTCTCGCAGCGCCTGGCAAGTCGTAGAGGCAAAGCTCGATCAGTCCGAGTTTGTAAGGCGCGCTGCCGGCTGTCGCGTTCATCCAATGGACGAGGCGTTCCGCGCTACGGCGAATACCGTCGCCGACAATCAGAAGTAGGATCTCGCCGGCACGGCGCAGCCGGTCGAAGGCATCCTCGAAGTCGTCGGGCAGCCCCGGTAGCGAGTTGGAGGCAGCGAAGTTCTGGACGTAACGGGCAACGGTTTCGTCTTTGCCCAAACGTCGCCATCTTGGATCGGCGCGGCTGAGGCACGCCTCAAAGTCGAAGGGCGACAATTGACTGACTGCCATGGCGTAGTGGAGCGTTTGCGAGACTACCTCGCGAATTGCTTCAGAGTTGCGCCAAAGCTTGGTTTCAACGACCACCAGATGACCATCGTCGGTCACTAGCATGTTGTCAATGAAACCTTCGCTGCCGCCAGTATCAACCGGTATCTCTCGACCCAGCGAAAAGAGATGGGTTGCGTCTTCATAAAACTCGTTTACAGGTAGCAGGCTCGGTTGGCTGTCGATCAGCTCCTGAAGCAGCTCTTCCTTGTACTCCTCCGTGACGTCATTCTTCATTGCAACACGGGACAGCAGTGTGGTCGTGAGTTTGTTCTCGTTGACGGACAGTAGAACTGGATTACCGAAGGTCATAGCCTCTCCATTCTCTCCATAAACTTCATGTTTGTGAACCGCCTATTATAGTACCGTCCGTCAAGCGTCAAGGAAAGAACGTCGCAGATTGGATCAGCAACCGATAATCCACGCCCGCTGGGCAGTCAATCTCGAGGAGCAAGAGAGCGTTGTCATATGCCGGCAGTTCTGCTCCGCTTTTCAACTGGTGGAGTTGGACCAGGACGCGGGTGAACGATCCGGCGCCATCAGGGCGGACCCGGAAAACCCGGGTGAACGGATAGGCGCCTACGATGTTTTCATTGCAGGGTTTGCCTCGGCGCGTGGTCACGTCCTGGCAACGCACAACGTTCGCGAATTTGGGCGCGTTGCGGGGATTCAGACCGAAGGCTGGGCTGCGATCCCATAGGTCGCCACGAAATCGCAAAGAAGTTCGAATTCCTGCGAGCGCCGCTGGTGGTTCTGCCGTAGGCGCGAAAACTGGCGCTTGACTGATGTTGTCACATATGACAACATGAACTATGCACTTTGTGCGCTAGCGGACGGGAGATGACCCGAAAGACACGGCCGGTTTCATGGATCAGGGCGGCATTGAAGGAATTCGAGACGTTCCCGGAAGGTGCCAGGTCGATCTGCCTTGCTGCCCTGACAATCGCCGCAGAGGGTGGAAAGGCCGATATTGCCAGGCCGATGCACGGCATAGATTCGGGCATCTTCGAGATCGCGCTCCCCTTTCGAAGCGATGCGTTTCGCGTGGTCTACGCGGTGCAGTTGGCCGAGGAAGTCTGGGTTGTGCATGCGTTTCAAAAGAAATCGACGCAGGGCACCAAGACACCGAAGCGTGAGATTGACGTAATCAAGCAGCGTTTGAAGAGACTGAAGGACCTGTTGCAATGAAGAGCGGGAAACTGGAAGTGGTGCGGGGCAGCGGCAATGTGTTCCACGATCTGGGGCGCGAGAATGCCGATGCCGAACAATTCAAGGCCATTCTGGCCGCCGAAATCATTAAGACGCTCGACCGGGAGCTCCTGACCGTGCGCGCCGCCCACAGCCGCACCGGCATTGCCGCGGCGGATTTCTCGCGCATCCGTAACGCCGACCTCGGGCGGTTTACGGTCGATCGTCTTATGTCGATCATCAACCGGCTCGGTTCGCGGGTCGAGGTCAAGATCCGTGTGCGGCGCGCCGAAACGACCGCGCGCCGGCTTGGGCCCTTCGCGACTGGGCGGCGCGGCCCGACAGACCACAAAGAACGATGGTCTGTCCCACAACAACTCTAGTCCGCTGTCCGCTCGTGCACCCGGAACTGGATCGCATGAAGCCGGGCGTACAGGCCGCCCTTGGCCAGTAGTTCCTCGTGCTTGCCGGTCTCCACAATCCCTCCGTTCTCGATCACGATAATCCTGTCGGCCCGCTCGATAGTGGCCAGCCGGTGGGCGATCACAATCGACGTCTTGCCTTCCATCAGGCGGCCCAGCGCATCGAAGACCAGTCGCTCGGACTCCGCATCGAGGCCCGATGTCGGCTCGTCCAGAATCAGGATCGGAAGGCTGCGGATCAGCGCCCGCGCGATGGCGATGCGCTGGCGCTGGCCGCCGGAAAGCGTCACCCCGCGCTCACCCACCACGGTGTCGTAGCCGTCCGGCATCCTGTCGATGAACTCGGCGGCATTGGCCAGTTCCGCGGCGCGCACGATCTCCTCTATGGTCGCGCCCGCCTTGCCGTACGCGATATTCGTGGCGATGGTCCCGTGGAACAACAGCGTCTCCTGCAGCACGAAGCCGATCTGCTGGCGCAGCGTCGATTGCTGCAGTTGCCGGATGTCGAATCCGTCGATCTTCACCACCCCGGCGGTGGGATCGTAGAAGCGCGCCACCAGGCTGGTGATGGTCGATTTCCCCGAGCCGGTCGGACCCACCAGCGCCACCATCTCTCCCGGCGCGATGCCGAAACTCACGTCGCGGAGCACCGGCAACCCGGGACCGTAGCTGAAGGCGACGTGGTCGAATTCGATGCTGCCCTGGAACGGCGGAGCGGGCAGGGCGCCCGGCAAGTCCTCTACGTCCCGCTTGGTCTGCATCACTTCCTGAATGCGTTCCCACGCCACTGCTGCCTTGGTATAGGTATCGGTCATCTTGGAAAGCTCCTGCATCGGTTTATACATCCTTCCCAGATACAGGACGAAAACGATCAGCGAGCCCGTCGACAGGCTGCCGTCCAAAACCATGCGCGCGCCAAACCACAGAACCAGGCAGGTGCCGGCGGCCACGATCATTTCCACCATCGGCGAGAGCCTGGCCTTCAATCCCCGGGCGCGCAGCGCCATGCCCACGCTCTCCATGCTCTCCACTTCGTAGCGCCGCTGCTCATAGTCCTCGCGCGCGAAGGCTTTCACCACGCGCACCGCGGAGAAGACTTCCTGGATGATGGAAGCCATCTCGCCTTCTTTTTTGCGCACCGCCCGCGAGGCTTTCTTGATCTTGCGCGTGTAGGTGAACACCACCGCGAACAGCAAAGGCATGATCGAAAGCGCCATCAGCGTGAACTTCCAGTTGATGTAAAACATCACGCCGATCATCCCGAACAGGGTCAGCAGGCTGACCAGCGTGCTGAGCAAGCCCGACGCCAGAAAAGTCTGCACCGAATCGATGTCGCCGGTCACGCGGCTGATCAGATCGCCGGTCTGCTGGCGGTCGCGGTACGCCAGAGAGAGCCGCTGAATCTGCGCATAGAGCGTCCGCCGCATCTCATGCAGCACCTTCTGCCCGATGGTGGTCGTCAGCGATTTCTCGGCATAAGAGCAAGCGGCGCCCAACGCCGCGATCCCGAGCACCGCCAGCGCGGCCAGCCGTAGGATTGCCAGCGGATCGTTTCCGGCAAGCCCCACCACCACACCGTTCAGCCACGTCTTGGTGGTGCGCGCCTTCAAAACCGTATCGATGATGATCTTCAGCGGCCAGGGTTGCAGCAGGTCCGCGACACTGCCACCGGCCACCACCAGTACGCCCAGCGACAGGGATCTTAAGTGCGGGCGTAGCAGCCGCTTGATCGTCAGCGGTTTCTGTCCAGGGTCAGACATGAGGCACCCATCAGTATACTCATTCGATCATGGTGCGCAGCATCGGGCCCGCCGCACGGGCCGCTGGGATTTGAATCCGAAACCTCTCTCTGTGGGAAAACTTGGTGGTTGAAACTTGGGGCTCTGCGCAGCTACAAAATCGACTACAGCGAGTCCTGCCCGGACTCTTGAAACGCCCATATCTGATTGAAAAAATTGGTCGGGGCGGGGCGATTTGAACGCCCGACCCCCTGCGCCCAAGGCAGGTGCGCTACCAGGCTGCGCTACGCCCCGACTGAACTCATTCTACACCACTTCCGAATCCGGCTGCTCTGTGCGAACACCGAGTTTTGATGGGTTCCAGGCTGACCCGCCGGAGAAGCGGAACGATCTGCCGCTGGAGGATCGCCGAGCTGGCTAGGGAAGAAACAGCGGGGAATAGGGGACAGCCGGACCATCCTCTGAACCTCACGCTCAAGCGAATCGATCACGGTCATCCGTACTTGGCCCGGCGCTGCATCGACAAAAAGACCGCCGAATACTGTGGCGTGGCATGGCCGGGCGCATCGTCATCCCCAGCGAGAACGAGAGCGGAGAGTCGATCGCCTGTGCCCGCCGTTCGATTGACAGTGCCGAGCCGAAATGCAAGCTACCGGCGGGATTCAAAAAGAGTCAGGCGCTGTTCAACCTCCGCCGTGCTTTGGAAGAGGGTTTCTCCGATACCGTAGGCGCTAGTCGAGGGATCTCTCGACTGCATGAAGGTCACCCAAGCATTTCCGCCAGTTCGCCATCATGCTCGACGGCCATGAGGCAGGGCGCAATGCGGCTACCGGGATGGCCACCCGCCTGGCACTCGGAGTGTGGGTAAGAATCGCGGACGTGGCCGAAGGCACGCAACTGGATCGCCCCATAAAGCGCCCCTGTGCTGCCGATTGCGTTGGGATCTTCTACTATTGAGATTCGGGGTGTTTGCTGAGTTTAAGGGCCGGGAGACATGGCTGAGTACTGCTCTGGTCGTGGCCCGCGCGGCACTTTCGATGACTTTCAAGGGCTAAGAAAGGACTCGCTTTGAATAGAACACGCGAGTGGTTCGAGACACCGCACCAACTCGGCAAGAAGAAGGTCGCTGGCAGATTTGTTGTCCCGTCCGGAATCAGGTGCACACACGCCAGTACCATCGCCAGGTGTTTTCAGGAAATTCCGTCAATTGGCATCATTACAACCAAGAGCATAAGCTTAAGCCCCAAAGCTGGATATCGCGAACCAATTCTCGCTCAGTACGCCGACGGATGCTACATTAATGCCGTAGGCCTCGCAAATCCCGGCGCCATCGCGTTTCGGTCGGAACTGGATGCCATCGACATCCCTCCGGATAAGTTCCTTCTCGTCTCGATATTCGGCGCCACGGTCGCGGACTTCATTGACGCAGCCAGGATTCTGGAACCAGTCGCCGATGGCTTCGAATTGAACATGTCCTGTCCGCACGCCGAAGGTTATGGCGCCGAAATTGGAGGAGACCGGGACCTGCTGGTCAAGATCACTCGGGCTATGGTGCAGGCGGTAAAGGTCCCGGTATTCGTGAAGTTCTCAGCTAT
>Ga0326727_10018322_pt1 | contig 14317 bp, 17 predicted proteins | sample MB2enrmetagenome_FD_207643 | JGI IMG/M metagenome (GOLD analysis project Ga0326727, IMG submission 207643) | Lab enriched peat soil microbial communities from McLean, Ithaca, NY, United States - MB29MY | ecosystem: Environmental > Terrestrial > Soil > Wetlands > Peat | place: USA: New York...
CGTCGGCGGAGACGATGGCGTAGCCTTCGTAACGAAACGCGCCGGGCATCGACGCAGGGTCTCCATGGCGACGTTCAGGTCTCGCCGTACGAGTCGACGAGCGCCGTGACTTCGCTGCGGGCCGTCGGCAGGTTGCGGAAGGCGCGCTTCGCCTCGGCGGCGTCCGCCGCAGCGGCCGGCCGCGACGCGGCGAAGGTCGAATCGGCTGGCGCGGGCATGCGGCTTCCCCGGGCGCGCCGGGACGGCGCCCCAAAGCTGTAGCCGCGGCGCGCCGGCCGCGTCAACGGCGGCCCGACGGCGCGCCAAACGCGCGATTGGCGGGACGCGAGGCCGCCTTCAACGACTTCGCCGGCCGCGCGGCTTGAAAACGGACCGGGTTTTCACCGACAATCCACCCGAGCTGGAGGCTCGCTTCATGAACGCATTTGACCGGTCCGTCATTCTCGCGCCGTCGATCCTGTCGGCCGACTTCGCCAATCTCGGGCAGGAGCTGCGCGACATGGCGGCGGCCGGCGCCGATTGGATCCATCTCGACGTGATGGACGGCCATTTCGTACCCAACATCACCTTCGGGCCGCCGGTGGTCGCGGCGCTGCGCCCGCACAGCGGCAAGACGTTCGACTGTCACCTGATGATCGAGCCTTGCGACCCCTACCTCGACGCCTTCGCCCGCGCTGGCGCCGATGTCATCACCGTCCAGGCCGAGGCGACCCGGCATCTCGACCGCTCGCTCTCCGCCATCCGCGCGCTCGGCAAGAAGGCGGGGGTTTCGCTCAACCCGGCGACGCCGCCCGAGGCGATCGCCTACGTGCTCGACCGGCTCGATCTGGTGCTGGTGATGACCGTCAATCCCGGCTTCGGCGGCCAGGCGTTCATTCCGGCGATGCTGGAGAAGGTGACGCGGGTGAGAAGGATGATCGGCGAGCGGCCGATCCATATCGAAGTCGACGGCGGCATCGCCAGCGACACCGCGCCGCTGGTCGTCGGCGCCGGCGCCAACGTGCTGGTCGCCGGCTCGGCGGCGTTCCATGGCGGCCAGGCGAGCTACGCCGCCAATCTCGCCGCGCTGAGGCGCGGCGCCGCGGCCGCGGGCCGCGCGGCCTAGGCCGCGCTGCGGCCAACCGGGCGCTTGCGTCGGCCGAGCCGGCGGAGCAAGCTTTCGGCCCATGAGCGAGGGGCAAGCGATTCTCGTCACCGGCGCCGGGCGCGGCATAGGGCGGGCGACGGCGCTTCTCGCCGCGGCTCGCGGCTGGTCGGTCGGGGTCAATTATCTGCACGACGAACGGGCGGCGCACGCGCTGGTCGAGGAGATCGCGCGCGGCGGCGGCAAGGCGGTGGCGCTGCGCGGCGACGTCGCCGACGAGGAGGATGTCGCGGCGACTTTCGACGGCGCGGCGCGCGCGCTCGGGCCGATCCGCGGCGTCGTCGCCAACGCCGGCATCGTCGCGCCGGCGGCGCGGCTGGTCGACATGAGCGTCGAGCGGATGCGGCGCGTCTTCGAGGTCAATATCCTCGGCGTCTATCTGACCGCGCGCGAAGCGGCGCGGCGGATGGCGACGAGCCGCGGCGGCGCCGGCGGTTCGCTGGTCCTGGTCTCCTCGACCGCGGCGCGGATCGGGGCGCCCAACCTCTATGTCGACTACGCCGGCTCGAAGGCGGCGGTCGACACGCTGGCGCTCGGCCTGTCGAAGGAGCTCGCCGTCGACGGCGTGCGGGTCAATTCGGTGCGGCCGGGCCTGATCGACACCGAGATCCACGCGAAGGGCGGCGGCGAGCCCGAGCGCGCCTTCAAGATCGGCGCGACGACGCCGATGGGGCGGCCCGGCACGCCCGACGAGGTCGCCGAGGCGGTGATCTGGCTGCTCAGCGACGCCGCCTCCTACGTCACCGGCGCCATCCTCGACGTTTCGGGGGGACGGTAGGGGGCGCCGCTCCTCATCCGTCATGCTTCGCATGGGCGCCGTCTCTGGCGGCCTAGCCGAGCGCGGTCGAGAGGCGGATCAGAGGGTCGCTGGACAAGGTCGCCCGCCGCCGGTTGAGCGGCGCCGAAAGCTTCGGCTGGTCGCCGCCCGTCATCGTCGCCGCCGCCTGCGGCAAAAAGCGCATGTATGATGATCGTGAATAGACGTCATACATCCGGGCTGATACAAGCCCTAATCGGCGGCCGCGGAACGACGCGCGGCCCGATCGAACGGCGGACCGAGCCATGCACATACCTGACGGCTATCTCAGTCCATCGACCTGCGCCGTGGGCTACGCCATCGCGGCGCCCTTCTGGTATGTCGCGCTCGAGCGGGTGAAGCGCCTGCTGCAGACCCGCCTCGTGCCGCTGCTGGCGGCGGTCTCCGCCTTCTCATTCGTCATCATGATGTTCAATCTGCCGATCCCGGGCGGCACGACGGCGCACGCGGTCGGCATGGGGGTGGCCGCGATCGTGCTCGGCCCCTGGGCGGCGATCCTCGCCATATCGATCGCGCTGATGATTCAGGGGCTGTTCTTCGGCGACGGCGGGATCACGGCGTATGGCGTCAATTGCATCAACATGGCGATCATCGGCTCGCTCGTCGCCTACGCGGTCTATCAGGCGATCGCCGGGCGCGCGCCGATCGCCTCGGTCCGCCGCATCGTCGCCGGCGCGATCGCCGGATACGCGGCGATCAATGTGGCGGCCTTCGCCGCGGGTTGTGAATTCGGCATTCAGCCGCTGTTGTTCCATGACGCGACCGGCGCGCCGCTTTATGCGCCGTACCCGCTGAGCGTGGCCGTTCCGGCGATGATGCTCGCGCATCTGACGCTCGCCGGCGCCGCGGAAGCGATCATCGCCGCCGGAATCGTCGCCTATCTGCAACGCGCCAATCCGAGCCTGCTGCAGACGACGGCGATGGCGGCGAACGATCAGCAGTCGGAGCGCGAGCGCATCGCGGCCGCCGGCGGATGGCGGGGAACGCGGCCGTTGTGGATCGGGATTGGCGTGTTGATGGTGGCGTGCCCGCTCGGGCTCATCGCCGCCGGCATGGCCTGGGGCGAGTGGGGGACGGACGACCTCCAGAATCCGGAGGTTCGTCAGCAGATTGCCCAGGCCTCGGGCAATATTGCGCCGCCGGAGCACGTTCCGGCGGGCATGGAGCGCCTGGCGAGCCTCTGGACCGCGCCGATGCCCGACTATGCGCCGCCGTTCATGCACGATGCGAATTTCGGCTACATCATGTCGGCGATCATCGGCGGCGGCCTCATCTTGCTGATCTTCGTCGCTCTGTCCTGGCTCCTCGGGCGCGTCCCGAGATCCCGCGAGCGGAGCGCCTGAGCCGACGGGCGCGGCGCGAGAATGGAACCGCGTATGGCCGAGCCGTCCTCTATCGGGCGCCGTCGTCGACATGACGGCGCCTTTCTCGACCGGCTCGCCGGCGGCCTTGCGCACGCCATGGAACACGCGCTCGACGCCGACGACCTCGCTCGGCGCGACGGGCTGCTGCAAAGGCTCGATCCGCGGGTCAAGCTCGCGGGTCTCATGACCTTGATCGTCGTTGCGGTGTTCGTGAAATCGCTGATGGTTCTCGGCGGCCTGTTTCTCGTCAGCGTCGCGTTCGCCCTGCCGTCGCATGTCGCGCTGTCGCGCCTCGCCAGGCAAATCTGGCTGAAGGTTCTCGCCTTCACCATTCTGATCGCGCTGCCGGCCGTCTTTCTCGTGCCGGGAACCGTCGTCGCGCGCTTGCCTGTTCTGCTGTGGCCTGTCACGCTGCAGGGCATGCGAAGCGCGACCTTTCTCATCGGTCGCGCCGAAACAGCGGCGACCTACGCGCTGCTGCTGATTCTCTGCACGCCTTGGCCGCACGTTCTGAAGGCCCTCAGAGTCTTTCGTGCGCCGATTGTGCTGGTCGTGATTCTCGGCATGACGTATCGCTACATCTTCGTCTTTCTCGAATCGGCGTCTCGGATGTTCGCGGCTCGGCGCAGCCGGATGGTCGGTCCGCTGAGCGCGCGCGATCGCCGCCGGGTCGCGACGGCGACTGCCGGCGTGCTGCTCGACAGATCGCTGCAGCTCAGCGCCGACGTGCAACTGGCGATGGCCTCGCGCGGCTATCGCGGGGAAGTGCGTCTCATCGACGATTTCCACACGACGCCGATCGACTGGCTCGCGCTGGCGGGCTTCGCCGCAATCGCTTCGGCGGCGCTGTGGTTGCAGGCGTGAACCGTCCTTGCCTTTGGAGATTCCCGTGACCGCGGCGTTCGAAGTCGTCGACGTTCATTTCGCCTATCAGGACGCGCCGGCCTTGCAGGGCCTCAGCTTGACGATCGAGCAGGGGCAGCGCGTCGCGCTGCTCGGCGCCAACGGCTCGGGCAAGTCGACCTTGCTGCTGCTGTTGGACGCGCTTCATTTCGCCGCTCGCGGAACGGTCTCGGCCTTCGGCGAGGTTCTGTCGGAAGGGCGAATGCAGGACGACGAGACCGCCTTCGCCTTTCGTCGCCGCGTCGGATTGGTGTTTCAGAATCCCGACGTGCAGCTCTTCTGTCCGACCGTATTCGACGAACTCGCTTTCGGTCCGCTGCAGCTCGGGTGGTCCAAGAGTGAAATTCGCCGACGCGTCGACGCCACGCTCGAGGAATTCTCGATCGCCCATCTCAAGGACCGCTCGCCGCATCGATTGTCGGGCGGCGAGAAGAAGCGGGTCGCGCTGGCGTCGGTGCTGATTCTGAACCCGGAAGTCCTGCTGCTGGACGAACCGACCGCGGGACTCGATCCGCAGAGCGCCAGCGAGCTGATTGATTATCTCGTCAAATGCCACGGCTCGGGCCGCACGGTGATCACCGCGACGCACGATCTCGATATCGTCGAGGACATTGCCGATCGTTGCTTCGTGCTGCAATCCGGGCGCCTGGCGGCCTCCGGCGCGGCGAACGAAATCCTCGAAGACGCGGCTCTCTGCAAACGCGCCCATATTGCCCATGCGCATTATCACCACCATGGCGACGCGGTCGAGCATAGTCACCATCATCGGCATCGTGACGAGGCGGCTCCTGTCGCCGGCAAGGCTGCGGGCGGGTCGGAGTGACAGGAGAGGCGAGGAGGAGCGCGGCGGCTTGTCCTGGGCGGCGGCGCGTGGGAAGTCTATCGAGACGTCGTAATCGTCTCCATCCGCCGAATTGGAAAGGCCGAGGACATGGAGCGGGTCACCATCAGCATGTCCGACGAGTTTGCCGAGGAACTCGCCGCGTTCATGGACGATTACCACTACGACAATCGGTCCGAAGCGTTGCGCGACCTGGCGCGCCTCGGCCTCGAGAAGGCGCGCATCGATCACAGCACCAAGGGACAATGCGTCGCGACGCTGTCCTACGTGTTCAACCACCATACGCGCGAACTGGCCAAGCGGCTGACCGACGCGCACCACGATCATCACGATCTTCAGGTCGCGACGATGCACGTTCATCTCGACCACGACAATTGCCTCGAAGTCGCCGTCCTGCGCGGCGAGGCGTCGCGCGTCAGGGAGTTTTCCAAGGCCGTGATCGCCGAGCGCAACGTCAAATACGGCCAGGCGAGTTTCGTCCCCGTCGCGATGGCGAGCGAGGCGCACGCGCACGACGGCGCCGCGCACGCGCACCCGCACCCGCATCTGCACGCGCATCCGAAGGACTGAGTCGCCTGACGCCGGCGCGTCGCCGCTTCCCGCCAGATCGCGCGGCGTTTGCTTGGAATCGCTTGCTGCCTACGCTCCTCGTCCTGAGGCGCCGCGAGGCGGCCTCGAAGGACGCTCCAGCACGCACGGACGGCGGCGCGCTCTGGAGCATCCTTCGAGGCCCTCGCCAACGCGAGGGCGCCTCAGGATGAGGTCCGCGCAAACCCCAATGCGTTGCGCTTCAAGGCAGACTGCGGGACTCCCGCAGCGCGCGGTCAGGACGCCTCTGCAAAATCGTTCCGCGCGGCGCGATGGATCATGCCGAGGAGATCGCGCGGTTCGTCCGGGTCGGCGAGCAGGTCGAGATCCTCGTGGAAGTCGCCGTCCGCCAATTTCGAATGCACGTAACGCAGGGCCGAGAAGTCCTCGATCGCGAAGCCGACCGAGTCGAACAGGGTGATCTGATCGCGCGATCGCCGACCGGGGTCCAAGCCGGCGATCACGCGCCAGAGCTCGGTCACCGGATGATCGGGAGCGAGCTGCTGGATTTCGCCCTCGATCCGCGTTTGTGGCGGGTACTCGACGAAAATCGCCGAGCGCAGCAGGATGTCGCGGTGCAGCTCGGTTTTGCCGGGGCAATCGCCGCCGACCGCGTTGATGTGCTGTCCGGCCCCTGCCAGATTGTCGGTCAGCACCGTCGCGTTGTGCTTGTCGGCCGTCACGGTGGTCACGATGTCGACGCCCTCGACGGCGTCCTCCACGCTCGGGCAGATCGTCAGGTCGAACCCGTAGCGGGAGAGATTGACGGCGCATTTCTCGCTCGCCCAGCGGTCGATGTCGTAGAGGCGCAGCCGATCGACGCCCAAGAGCGCCTTGAAGCCGAGCGCCTGGAATTCCGACTGGGCGCCGTTGCCGACGATCGCCATCGATCGACACCCCGGCCGAGCGAGATATTTCGCCGCGACCGCCGAGGTCGCCGCGGTTCTCAGCGCCGTCAGGATGGTCATCTCGCTGAGAAGCAGGGGATAGCCGGTGCCGACGTCGGCGAGCAGGCCGAAGGCGGTGACGGTCTGGCGTCCCTCGCGCATGTTCTTGGGGTGGCCGTTGACGTACTTGAAGCCGTAGGTGACGCCGTCGCTGGTCGGCATCAGCTCGATCACGCCGTCCGCCGAATGGGAAGCCACGCGCGACGTCTTGTCGAAGGCTGGCCAGCGGCGAAAATCCTCCTCCACGAAGCCGGCGAGCTCGGCGAGAAATCGCTCGACGCCGATCGCGTTGACCAGGCGCATCATGTTGGCGACGCTGACGAAGGGCACGAGGTTCAGCGCGCGGGTCATGGCCACCTCCGCGTCGGCCGATCGAGGATGCGCCGGCCCATCAGGCTGGCGACGAGATCGACGAGCAGAATGGCGGTGCGGCCGCGCTCGTCGAGGAAGGGGTTCAGCTCGACCACGTCGAGACTGCGGACGAGGCCCGCGTCGTGCAGCATCTCCATGACGAGATGGGCCTCGCGGAAGCTGGCGCCGCCCGGCACGGTGGTGCCGACTCCCGGCGCGATTTCGGGATCGAGGAAGTCGACGTCGAAGCTGACGTGCAGGACGCCGCCCTGCGACGCGACCTTGTCGAGAAAAGCGCCGACGAGCGAGCCGACGCCGTACTCGTCGATCGCGCGCATGTCGTGGACGGTGATGGCGCTGCGCTCGAGCGCCTCCCGCTCCGCGGGATCGACGCTGCGCAAGCCCATCATGCAGACGTTCTCCGGCTTCACCGGCGCGGCGAGCGGCGGATACCAGCCGTCGAAGCCGCCGCGGCCGGTGACATAGGCCATCTGAACGCCGTGGAGATTGCCGCTCGTCGTGGAATCGAGCGTGTGGAAGTCGGGATGGGCGTCGAGCCAGAGGACGAACAGCTCTTCGCCCCGCTCGCGCGCGCTTCGCGAGACGCCGGCGATCGAGCCGGCCGAAAGGCTGTGGTCGCCGCCGAGGAAGATCGGAAAGCCCTCTGCGGCGGCTTCATAGGCGGCCTTCTCGATCGCCGCGGTCCAAGCCGCGATCTCGCCGAGGTCGCGAATGGCGCGATTGGGGTGGCATTTGGGCTCGGTCGCGCCGATTGCGACCGGCGCGCGCTCGATCACCTCGTAGCCGAGCTCGCTGAGCGTCTCGGCGACGACGGCGGCGCGGAAGGCGCGCGCGCCCATGTCGGCGCCGCGCCGGCCGGTTCCCGCCTCAATCGGGGCGGGGACCAGGATGCAGGTCCTCGATCGCGTCATGGCGCCGTCTTCCTCCGCGAACCGTCCTCGAGACTAGGCGCATGGCGTGGCGAAATGAACGGGTCATATTGGCAAAAGAGTTGCAAAGGCTTATCGACTTGGTAAGTGCGTGGCGCCATTTTGGTATGATCATGGACGCCGTCGACCAACGACTCATCTCGATCCTGCGCCACGACGGCCGCAGGAGCATTTCCGATCTCGCGCTCGAGCTGGGCATGAGCCGCGGCGCGGTGCGCGCCCGCATCGCCAAGCTCGAGGCGGAGGGCGTGATCATCGGCTACACCGTGGTCCTGCGCGCCGACGAGGTGTCGTCGCCGGTGCGCGGCCTGACCATGATCGAGGTGGAAGGCCGCATGCTCGACCGGGTCATCGACGGCCTCGTCGGCTTTCCCGAGGTCGGCGCGATCCACACCACCAACGGCCGCTGGGATCTGGTGGTCGAGCTTTCGGCCCAGAGCCTCGCCGATCTCGACGCCGTCCTGCGCCGGCTGCGGCAGGCGCCGGGCGTCGCCGCGTCGGAGACGACGTTGCTCCTGGCCACGCCGCGCAGCGCCAGGGCGCGGCTGTAGTCGGCGAAGCCGGCGCGGCGCGCCGGGGACAACCTTCGGTCCAAGGCTGCCAGGAGCGCCGAAAATTCCCCGGGACGCCCTTGACAACGATATATCGTTTGCGACATATTGCACGTACGATATATCGCTCACCAGATATGTCGACTTCCGACGAGGTTCCGATGCCTGCTGCTTCCTCCTCCTTCGACCACTCCGGCGATTCCGCCCCCGAGGGCGACCGAGCCGGTTTCTGGCGCCATCGCTGCGACGGATTTGGGCCGCCGCTGCCGATCAAGCTGCTCGCGGTGGCGGGCGCGTTCTGGATCGCGCCGCCGCTCGGCTTCGCCGCTCTCGGCTTCTGGGCCTGGCGCGCCTGGAAGCACAACGGCGGCGCGAGCCGCTGCGGCCGTGGCGAGGCGTGGCGCGATTTCGCCGAGCGCGCGCGCTCGCATTGCGACTGGGGGCGCCGCCGGTCGAGCGGCAACGCCGCCTTCGACGAGCGCCGGCGCGAGACTCTGCGCGCGATCCAGGAAGAGGCCGACGCCTTCGCCGATTTCGAGCGCCGTCAGCGCGAGGCGCGCGACCGCGAGACGTTCGACCGTTTCATGGCCGACCGCAAAGCGGCGGAGGCCGCAAAACGCGACGAGCCCAAAGGGCCCGACGCGGTTTGATCCCGACATGGCCGCGCCGCGCTCTTTCCCTCGCGGCGCGGCGCGTTATCGTGCCGGCGACGCGCCGATGTCCGGCGATTCGCCGCTGATGGAATGACCAAAAGACATCCTCCCTTCGGCCCGGGCGCGGCCGACGACGACGGCGCCGACTTCGGCCACGCCGCGCATTGGCGGGGCCTGTTCGGCCGCCATCGCGGCGGGCCGTTCGCGCGCATGCGCGGGGCGCGCATGTTCGATTCCGGCGCGCTCAGGCTCTTGGTGCTCGGCCTGATCGCCGAGGCGCCGCGCCACGGCTACGACATCATCCGCGACCTCTACGACCGCTTCCAGGGCGCCTACCGGCCGAGCCCCGGCTCGATCTATCCGATCTTGCAGGCGCTCGCCGAGGCCGGCTTCGTCACTTCGGAAGCGCACGGGCGCCAGCGGCTGTTCGCAGTCACCGACGAAGGCCGCGCCTATCTCGCCGAGCAGCGCGCCGAACTGGACGCGATCAACGCCCAGGTCGAGGAAGCCGCTCGGCCGATCGGCGATTCGGCGATCGGCGAAGCGATCCAGGAATTGCGCGCGGCGCTGTTCGACAAGCTGCGCAAGAGCTCGCTCAGCCCGACCCAGGCGGCCAAGCTGCGCGACGCGCTCGAGCGCGCGCGGCGCGAGATCGAGGGGATCTGAGCGCGTCGGCGCGCCGCCTTGACCTTGCCTGCCGCGCGGCGTCTATGACCGCCCCCATGGCGAGCGACGAACCGGATTGGCTGACCTGGGCGCGCGAGTTGCAGGCGATCGCGCAGACGGGCCTGACCTTCTCGCGCGACCCTTACGACCGCGAGCGCTACAAGGCGCTCAGCGCGCTCGCCGCGACCATTTTCGCGGCGCGGTCCGACGCGCCGGTCGAACGGATCGCGGCGCTGTTTGCCCGCGAGTCCGGCTACGCGACGCCGAAGATCGACGTCCGCGCGGCCGTGTTCGACGACCGCGAGCGCCTGTTGATGGTGCGCGAGACGTCCGACGGCGGGCGCTGGACCTTGCCGGGCGGGTGGGCCGACGTGAACCGCACCGCGGCCGAAAACGCGGCCAAGGAAACGGCGGAGGAGAGCGGCTACACGGTCAAGGTGGTGAAGCTCGCCGCGTTGTGGGACCGCACCCGGCAGCGTCATCCCGCCGGCGTGTTCTCCTGCGCCAAGATCTTCTTCCTCTGCGAGCCGACCGGCGGCGCGGCGACGACCAGCCACGAGACGTCCGAGGTCGGCTGGTTCGCCGAAGCCGATCTGCCGCAGGATCTGTCGCTGGCGCGCGTGCTGCCGCAGCAGCTCGCCCGCATGTTCGTCCACCGGCGCGATCCGGCGCTGCCGACCGACTTCGACTGACGCCCATGCGCCGCCGCACGATGGACGCGGCGCGGCGGCGTCGCCATAGTGCGCGCTCCTGTTGCTCTCCCTCGAAAACAAGGCGCCCGCCGATGAATGTCCGCCTGCTCGCCGCCGCCTTGGCGCTCGCGCTCGCCGCGCCCGGAGTCGCAACGCCCGCCCGCGCCGACGACGCGGCCGGCCACCCCGCCTATTGGGGAACGCCGTCGGCCGACGGCGGCAAATGCTGCGCGAGCCTCGCCGACGTGCGCGCCAACATCGACCGCATCGACAAGCAGATCGTCGCGCTGATGGCCGAGCGCGGCCAATACGTCGCCGAGGCGGGCCGCTTCAAGGCCGATCCGGCGGCGGTCAGCGCGCCGGCCCGGGTCGACGCGATCATCGCCAAGGTCAAGGCGCTGGCGCGCCAAGACGGCCTCGCCGAGAGCGTCGCCGAGCGCAGCTACCGCGCGATGATCGCCGCGTTCGAGGATTACGAGCGCGACGAATGGACGCGCCGCAACGGCGGCGCGGCGGCGCCGGCGAAGTGACGGAGCGGGCGCGCGCCGACGGGCTTCGGGGCAAGCCGCCGCGCGGCGACCGAGCCGGCGGTCAAGATCTGACGCTTGGTCCTCGCGTCGAAAATGTTCGGGATCGATCCAAAGGCGGCGGTCTCGCGATCGACGTTTGCGCCGAAGAGAGGACATCGAATGGAACTTGCGCTCGCCGGCGCCCGCGAAGCCTGTTCAAACGACCGCGTCGCGGACTTGGCTTCGATCAGACCGGTCTTTCCGACCTCGAGCGGCGGCCGCAACTTCAGCCGGGGGCGAGCCATGACAACGCCAGCAGCAGCGTCGACATGGTCAGGAAAGACAGCGTCGTGGCGACCAGCAGCGACGCCGCCGCGACCTGCTCCTGTCCATATCGGCGTCCCAGCAGCGGATAGATGCTGAGCATCGGCGCGCTGGCGAAAATCAGCATCGCCCTACGCAAATCCGGATCGAGCCGCGGCGCGAAGATCAGGGACGCCGCGAGAATTGCGACGGGATGCAGGATGAGCTTGCCGGCGACGATCCTTCCGACGTCCCGCATTACGCCGCCCAGTTTCAGGCCGACCAGGGCGCCGCCCACAGCGAACAACGCAAGCGCGCCCGACGTCATCGAGAGCATGTCGATCGACTTGCCGACGGGACCCGGCAGTTTCAGCCCGGACAGGGATGCAGCCACCCCGAGAGCGATGCCGATGAACATCGGGTTGCCGACCAGCTGGCCGACGAGATGGACAAAGACTTGCGGCAAGCTCTTGCCGGCATGGCGGCCGCTTTCCGCCAGCGTCAGAGCGAGCGGGATGATGAAGACGTTCTCGGTGATCATGTTCAGAGCAAGCGCGAAGCTCGCCGACGGACCCAAGAACATCAGAGCCACGGGGTAGCCGACGAAACCGCTGTTGGAGGCGGAAGACCCCAGCGCCGACATGGCGTTGGCCGCAACGCCGCCGGGCTGCAACACCCGCGCAAGAGCGAACATCGTCGCGAAGACGACGCCCGACCCGACGGTGTACGCGATGAGATAATCCGCATTGACGATCTCGGCGAAGGGACGCTGCGACAGCGATTTGAAAATGAGCGCGGGCAGCGCAAAGCGGATGACGAAGGCGCCGAGGGCGCGAATGTCCGCGGGCGTCGTGACTCCCAGCCAGGTCGAGGCAAAGCCCAGCGAGATCAGAATGAAGATCGGCAGCGTGATGGAGATGACGTCGAGCATCGGCCGGCGTCAGTATTTCAGCCGGGACAATTGGCGAAGTTCCTCCGGAGTGCTCTTGCCGAAGCCGAAAAACTCGAGATAGGCGGGAATCATCTCGTAGAGCATGTCGGCGCCCACCTGAACCTGGCATCCCCTGGCGACGGCCGCGCGCAGGAGCGGCGTAAATTCCTCCTTCATCACGACTTCGCCGACGAAGGTCGATGGCGCGATCTTCTCGACGTCGATCGGCAACGGGTCGCCAGCCCTCATGCCCAGCGGCGTTGCGTTGACGACAAGGTCGTATCCCGCGGGATCGGCCGATCCGGTCGAAATCGTCAGCGCGGGGTAGTGCGCTTGGAGACGATCGCCGAGCTTGTCGGCGGAGGCTGGCGCAACATCGAACAGGCCGAGCTTGGCGGCCCCCGCTTCGGCGAGCGAAGCCGCGATGGCGGAGCCCACCCCGCCCGAGCCCACGACGAGCGCCCGCGCGCCCTGGATCGCTTTGCCCTTTCGCGCGACCCCGCGCACGAAACCCGACCCGTCGAACATGTCGCCGAGCAGCGATCCGTCGGGGCGCCGCAAAATCGCATTGGCCGCGCCCGCGATCTTTGCCGTGACTGACAGGTCGTCGACCAGCCCGACCGTCGCCGCCTTGTGCGGCATCGTCACCAGCGCGCCGCGCAAATTGGCGGCCTTGAACAGAGGGCGCAGCACCGATGCGTAGTCCTCGGCCTTCACGCCCAGCGGCACGACGACGGCGTCGACGCCCTTGGCCTCGAACCAGGGATTATAAATCATCGGCGCTTTGAACGCCTCGGTGGGATATCCGAGATGCGCGATGACTTGGGTCCTGCCGGTAATCATGGAGCGAGGTCTCGTTTTCCCATATTCGCGATTTGCCGGAGGCGCCGCGATGCGCCAGCCGCGGCGCCACGGGCGCGGTTCCTATGAACGGTCAGGACTCCGCGGCGATTTCGATGCGGCGGACATCGCCGAGAATGAAGATGTAGGAGACCGCGCCGAGCAGCGCCACGGCGCCCACAAAGGCGAGCGCGCCGACAAACGAGCCGGTGGTGCTGACGATATAGCCGATGACGATCGGCGTGATGATGCCGGCAAGGTTGGAGGCGAAATTGAACAGGCCGCCCGTCAGTCCCATCAGCGGCTTGGGCGCGATGTCCGAAATGACCGTCCAGCCGAGGCCGACCATGCCCTGGCCGAAGAAGGCGACGGAGAGAATCGCGATCACCGCGTTGTCGCTATCGACATAGTTCGCGCTGATGATCAGCGAAGCCAGCAGCAGGCCGACGATGATCGGCGCCTTGCGAGCGATATTGGCGGAGCCGGTCGACCTCAGCAATTTGTCCGAGACCCAACCGCCGGCGAGGACTCCGATGGCCGCGGCGATGAACGGCAGCACCGCGAAGAATCCGACTTTCACCCAGGCCATGTGCCGCTCGGCGGCCAAATAGGTCGGGAACCAGGTGAGGAAGAACACCAGCGTCGAATTGCCGGCGAACTGGCCGATGCCCGCGCCCCAGATCTGACGGTGCGACAGCAGCTTGCCGACGTTCCCCCAGGAGAACGGCACGCGGTCGTGGGTGTGCAGCGCCAGTCCGCCGCCTTCGGCGATATGGTCGAGTTCAGCCTCGTTGACGGAAGCATGATCGCGCGGTTCGCGATAGAGCCAGAACCACACCAGGCCGAAAACAATGCCGGCGAGGCCGACGACGATGAACGGGGCATGCCAGCCGTAGGCCGCCATCAGCCAGAACAAGAAAGGGCTGAACAGCGCGAGCCCGACATATTCACCCACCGTATAGATGCCCGTCGCGGTCGCGCGCTCCTGCTGCGGGAACCAAGTGCCGACGATACGGCTGTTGGCGGGAAAACAAGGCGCTTCGGAGACGCCAAGACCGAAACGGTACGACAACAGCGAAACGAGCCCGGTGGCGAAGGCCTGCAACAAGGTGAACAGCGACCAGAAGGTGACCGAAAGAAAATAGGTCGTCTTCGCGCCGAAGCGGTCGAGGAAGACGCCGCCGGGAATCTGCGCTCCGGCGTAGGTCCAGGAGAAGGCGGAGAAGACGACGCCCATCGTCGCGGCGTCGATCGCCAAGTCGGCTCG
>Ga0326727_10018323_pt1 | contig 14317 bp, 14 predicted proteins | sample MB2enrmetagenome_FD_207643 | JGI IMG/M metagenome (GOLD analysis project Ga0326727, IMG submission 207643) | Lab enriched peat soil microbial communities from McLean, Ithaca, NY, United States - MB29MY | ecosystem: Environmental > Terrestrial > Soil > Wetlands > Peat | place: USA: New York...
AGTTTCAGAAATGAAAGGAATGTGCCAAATGATGCGATTTCTAGGAGTACAAACACTAGCGTGTTGCTTTGTTGAGCGGCCGTTACGACCATGCCCTTTGACACGAAGCCGTTGAATAGGGGCACACCAGAAATTGAGAACGCGGCGATCCAGAACGCTATTGCGGTGACAGGCATTTTCCGCATGAGTCCGCCCAACTTATCTAACGTGTTCTCGCCGGTCTTCCAGATGACTACGCCGACGGTCATGAAGAGCAGCGCCTTGTAGAGTATGTGGTTGAAAACGTGCGCCATTGCTCCATCCAAAGCCAGTTGGGCTATCTGAGTTGATATTCCAGGCCAACTTGCCAGTCCTACTCCTGCGACCATGTAACCTACCTGCGAGACGATGTGGTAGGAGAGAAGTTTCCTCATGTTGGTTTGAAAGACCGCGAAACTTACCCCGTACACTGCCATAATAGCGCCCATGAAAGCTACAAGTTCCGTGCTGGGTTGCGCCCGGGCGAGTAGGTACACTGCAGCTTTTGTCGTGTAGACGCTTAGAAAGACTGACGCGGCGATGTGCGCTCGCGGGTAGGCATCGGGCAGCCACGTGTGTAAGGGGATCATACATACGTTGACGCCGATTCCGATAATGATGAAGAGTGAGGGCCAGAATCCAGTAATAGGGCCTACGGCAGGGTTCGCGCCTTGGAGAACGAGTAGGGTGATGCCAGCCGCGAGCATCGCACCTCCGAAACCATGGAAGAGCAAGTATCGGTACCCAGCCTGAACCGCTTCACCCCTCGCTTCCCAGATAAGTAGTAACGATGTTATCGCCATGAGCTCCCAGAAAATTAGAAGGGTTATCCAATCGCCCGCGAACACAACACCAAGCGAGGTTCCCGCGTACAACATCGCAAACATATGCATCCAAGGTTTGGCGAAACCAGCGGCATAGAGCGCCGCCAAGAATGTGATTATGGCAAAAATCACCCCCATCAGGTAGGATAGACTGTCGACTCTCATCAGAACCAATCGGTAGCCCATGAACGGCAAACTCCACTGTGTTGTGTGAGGTAAAGAGACCGTGTCAATCAGGGCGAGGCCTGCGAGAATAACGAGAAGTGCTTGTCGCGCTCTTCCCCTGAAGAGCCAAACTACTATCGGACCACCGACCAGGAACAAAAGGAACGGCGGAACAGTAGTGCCCGCAGCAAAGCTTCCGGCCGCCGCGATACCAGCCCCCGTAACCGCGGCAGCAACTTTGCCCGCTATCTCCAGCGGACCATAAGGCATCGTAGTCCAGATGCCTAACGCGAGTGTACCAGTTGCGGTCGCGATGATTGGACCGAGGAGGGATCCACGTGCTTCGCCTCGAACTCCCTCAAAGGGACGGAGGAAAGCTCGGAAGATGATTGGCATGAAGTAGGCGAGGTTCAACACTCCAGAGAGTACTAACACAAAGAGAATCCACCAGTATCCTCCGTTCCACACTCCCAACGAAAGGTACCACTTCCCCACAAACCCAGCTAACGGAGGGAGTCCCGCCATGCTCAATGTGGCTAGGAAGAAAGCGAACATTGTTAGGGGCATTTTCCTCCCAATCCCATCCAACTCTGAGACTTTTGTTTTCCCAGTCTCTACGGAGATGGCGCCTGCAACGAAGAACATTGTAAGTTTCCCGAACGCATGGGCTGCCATTAGGAAAACCGCGGCTGTGACGGCAGCAAATCGGCCGTCCGCGCTGACTCCTAGAGGAGACAAGACGGCCGCTGCGAGAATCATGTAGCTCAGTTGGCTTATCGTGGAATACGCTAATCGCAATTTCAGGTTGTCTTGCGTTAGGGCGAATAAAGATCCGACCAGGATAGTTATGACGGCTGCTGCTATCACCAGATTCTGAATGCCAAGTACCTCCATCAGAGTAGGTCCATAGAGAAACAACATCACCCTGAGGAGGCCGAATACTCCGGCGTTCACAACTGCAACCGCATGAAGCAGTCCGCTTACCGGTGTGGGTGCTATCATCGCGGTCGGCAACCAACCGTGTTCTGGAACGAGCGCGGCTTTCACACCGAACCCAACGAAAAGTAACACGAGGGCTACTCTAGCGAATTCCAGTGAGATGGATCCAATTGTTTGGTTTCCTCCAGGCATGAACGTGATCGCCGCCCCACCCCCGGCGCCTAACAGGGCAAGCATTCCGACGAGAACGGCGGCGCCTCCGCTGAGCGTGTAGACCAGATATTTGCGGCCGGCTCTGAAGGCCTCCTCAGTTTGATTGTGGACGACGAGAGGATAGGTAGAGACTGTGAGGATTTCGTAGAAGATGAATAGAGTTAGTAGATTTGCAGCGACTGAGACGCCCATCGTCGCTCCGATCACAAGCGCGAAGCATGCAAAGTAACGGGTCTGTGAATGCTCCTTCAACCCGCGCATGTAACCCGTAGAGTAAATCGTTGTGATGATCCAAAGGAACGACGCAAGACTCGCGAACATGAGTCCTAAGCCATCAGCCCAAAGCACAAGTTGCAGGTCGGGGTGAGATGACATGACCCCTAATGTGATCGCTACGGCCTGGCCGTTGAAGACCTGCGGTAAATTGAAGACGGCACAAAGAAATGTCCCTATCGAAACAATGAGAGAGGCCGATTCTCTCGCGTTTGGGTACTTTCTGAGCGAGACAATTATCGGTGCACCGAAAAACGGCAGTCCCACCGTGCCTAGCAACGCCAATTGATTGAGGTCGATCAATGTCTAAGCCTCTTAATCTTCCAAGGATCAAGGGTTCCATACGCTCTGTGAACCAGAACGATGAGTGCAAGGCCTACTGCCTCCACGCCTGCCCCAACGACTATGGAGAAGAGAACGAGTGTGTTCGCCATCAAATTGGACGCGTGGCCGAGGCCTGATGAGAATAGGGCGAGGTTAGCCCCAAACACGACGATTTGGAAGGAGATAATGGTCTTCAACAGGTTCCGTGAGTAGAACATTGAGAAGAGCCCTAGGAAGAATAGGATTGCGGCCGAGGTTGCGAAAACCGTCTGATCTGTTATCACGCTCGTTCCTCCTTGGAAAGCAGGTTGACCACTCCGATCATTGCGGCTGCGAAGATGATGATTAGAATGAGCAGATCCCACGGCCTGAACATCCAAACGAACACCAGAATACTTTCTGTTGACTGCGGCGTCGATTGTGGGAGGGACGATGCGCCGGAAAAAAGTGAGTAGGATGACGCGGCGACGATGAGGATCGTAATAGTTGCAAGCAGTGCGGCGAGTTTGCGATTGCCTATGTCTAGTTTCGATTCTCCCGTCATCAATACAACTGTCATTAGCATCACTGACATCGCGCCAGCAAACATCGTGATGTGTAGGAGGCCGATCACAACTCCCTGATAGATTGTGAAAACAATACCTAGAACGAGACTCGCGTAAAACATCATAATTATGGTCACTGAGATAGATTTCGAGAAGATAGCCGTAATGACGGTGACTAGGAGAGCTGCGCAGAGGAGTAACGCCACTTCCGTCGCCATCCTTACCACCTCAACACCATGACTAAGCCGAGTTGAATCAGGCTCAATGGTGTAATCACCATCCAAAACAGTCGAGCGGCTTGGTCAATCCTGACTCTGGCTAGGGCCGTCTTTATTGTGAAGATTAGAAATCCGACTGCAAACAATTTGATGATGAAGTAGATGAAGTATAGAACGCTCTGCAGGATTGGGTCAGCGAAAAGTATCGGGCCCAGGGGACCGCCGAGGAACAGGCTGACAGCCAACGCAGAAAGAAAGGCGTAACCCAACTCTTTTGTGAGCTTGATGTAAGCGAGGGGCCTGCCTGAGAACTCAGTCATCCAACCCCCAACAATCTCCGTCTTGGCGCTCGGAATATCGAACGGAGGCTTCTCTAATTCTGCTAAGGCCGCGACGATGAAGACACAGAAACTAATAGGGGCCAGGACTATGAACCAAATATTCTTTTGTGCAGCAACAATGCCACTGATCGAAAGGCTGCGGGCCAATAGAGCTGGTGCAACTAAAGCTACGATTAATGGTACTTCATAACCGGTATACTGTACTACCAAACGCCCGATCGAAATTATTGACCACCTTCCACCCGCCGCGTAACCCAGCATTGTCGCCATGAGAGCGGAAAATCCCAGTATAAAGAGAACGAAGAGAAGGTCGTAGTCGTTGCTCACGATCGCTTGTGCTCCCAGTACTGGGATGAAGATAGTTCCGATTGCAGGCGCCGAAAAGAACAGTGAGGGGCCGAGTAAGAAAACGAATTTGTCAGCAATCTCTGGAATGATTTCCTCTTTTGATGTAAGCTTGAAGAAATCTGCAACAGGTTGTAAAATGCCGAATGGTCCCGCTAGGATAGGGCCTCTTCGCGATTGCATACGCGCTTGTGTTTTGCGGTCGAGCCAATCGAAGATGAATCCTATCCAAACGAAAAAGGTTAGGCCAGGGAAAAGCAGGATTTCAAAGAGCTGGGTTGCAATCATTAGGGCCTTAGGCCTCCAACGATCATAAGCCACCAACTTACGATGAGAATTACGCCAGAGCCACCAGCCAAGAAGAGTAGCGGGTAGAAGTACGACGTGGCGGCAAAAGATCCTGCGAGTAAGAGGGCGAAGGCTTCTGCGATCATGAAGAGGGTTGCGTACACGAATAGTTCAGAGCTGTATGTGCCCCGCGGAGCGACCTCTTCTTCACCACCTGTGAATGGTTGATATTTGTCTCCCTTCCCCGAAGATCTCTTTCCAAGTCTTCCGACGAGTAAGTAGATTACCAGATCCGCGACGATAATCAGAAGGGGGCCGCCGACTACCATTATGTCGAAGGCCGTCAATTTTCGACTGCCTTCCTCATTATGAGGTCGGCCTTGTTTGGTGTGGCAAGTTCGAATTGTTTGGTCATTTCTAAGGCTTTGAAAGCGCAATTGTCAACGCATTCGCCGCAGAAGATGCAGGTTGATAGGTCGAAGAGAGGACGCTTGACTGGTAGTTCTCTGTTCCCTACTTTTCTCGTGCCCTTGTCGATCATTGTGATGACTCCTGCTGGGCAGACAACTGCGCAAACTTGGCAGCCAGTGCACCTTTCGGGATCAATGTCGAGCTTACCGCGGAAGCGGTCGGGTAATTGAATTGGCTTGTAGGGGTAAGCTTCGGTCGTTGGTTTCTCAAGCATCAACCGAAACATTTCAGGGATAACTGCGCCTAGCTTTCTGTGTGGCAATTAGTGGGCCTCCTTGAACTTTGAGTGGTTCGAAGAGTTGATTCGGTCTGGGAAGTAGTGCTTGATTCCATACAGGCGTAGTTGCTCCCCTGACCATGTCCACTGCTTCTGCGATTCAGTCTCAAGGAATGACATACGGTCCATACAGCCAAAGCATGGGTCAATGGCTGTGAGCACCATTGGCACATCCGCAAGTGTCTGTCCCTTCAGTAGTTCAAGGGCGGTTGGAATGTTGGCCATGGTTGGTTGTCTTGACTTCACGCGGTCTGGGGTTCTGCCACCCGTTGACTTCACGTAATAAAATATCTCGCCTCGCGGTGCTTCGCAGTGGGATGAATGTTCACCAGCTGGAATGATGGGTGCAATCTTGACTCTAATCGGCCCCTCGGGTATGTTCTTGACGGCGTAGCTGATCATGTTCGCTGAAACGATTAATTCGTCTAGGCGTAGACGTAGTAGCGCGCGGACATCGCCTTCGGTGCGGGTTACGATGTCAAAAGGTACTTCGTCGTACGCTGCGTAGGGGTCGTTCAGTCGAACGTCTTGGCGAAGCCCAACATATCTTGCCATTGGGCCGACGGCGCAGAGTTTCTGGGCAGTTTCTTGATCTATCTTGTTGCCTACGTGTTCTGTCCGTGCTAGCATTGTTTCTTCGGTATCGATTATCTCTCGGTAGTAATGAGCCCGGTCGGTAATGAATTTCATACGCTCGACGATTCGATCTTCCATATTCTCCGGCATGTCGCGCCTTACGCCGCAGAACGCATTCATTGACTTGTGGACTCGGTTGCCTGAAATCGCTTCAACTAGGTCTAGTATGACTTCTCGATCGTTCCAAACCCACATGAACAGGGTCTCGAATCCTGCCCAGTGTCCCATCAACCCCACCCAGAGCAAGTGGCTGTGAATTCTCTCCAGCTCGGCTATGATTAGGCGAATGTACTTCGCTCGTCTCGGAACTTCATAGATAGTCAGGCCTTCCACTGCTTGGCCATAGCAGAGGCTGTGAACGAAGCTGCAGATGCCGCAAGTGCGTTCGAACATGTACATGTTCTGCACCCAGGGACGTGACTCCGCGGCTTTTTCGAGGCCTCTGTGCACGTATCCAATTCTAGGAATGACCTGTATGATCTTCTCTCCTTCGAGTATGAGTTTGAAGTACTCGGGTTCCTTCAGGGCTGGATGGATGGGTCCGAATGGGACGAGGTTCTCGACTGAATACTCAATTAACCCTGCTGACTCTTCTCTAACCTTCGACTCATCGCTCATTTTCGCTCAACCTCCAAGTGTAATCGCTTTCGGATCTCGGCTGGCTTGGTAGTCTTCAGAAGAGGCGGGGGTAAGTCGCCGGGCCAGTTGTCTGGTAAGAGGAGTTTCTGGTTTATCCACGGGTTTCCGGGAAATGTGACTCCAAACAGGTCGTGAATTTCCATCTCGTACAAAATTGCGCCGGGGATAATATCGACGATTGAAACGGCAGTTGATTGAGCCTTCGGCACAGTGCTCCTAACGTAGATCGTATCCTTATCCTGCAAAAAGTGATAGATGATTCCGATATTCTCGCCCAGGTCCAGGCCTGTTATTGTTGCGAGGTGGAGTATTCTGAGGTCGTTGACTAGGTGAGAGATGAAGTCCTTAATGTGGGCTTGATCAACCTCAATGAAAGTCTCGCCCTTCCGTGCCACTGAAACCTTGCTGTTCGATTGTGCAGCGTACGTTTGGAGTTGCTCAACTAGTTTTTCGCTCATTTCACCGCCCCCAACAGTTTCAAGACACCGTACATGATGGCTTCGGGCCGCGGTGGGCAGCCTGGGATGAACATGTCAACAGGTATGACGTCTTGGATTCCCTGTCCGGCGTTGTAGCATCCCTTGAACACGCCGCCGGATACCGCGCAGGCACCAAGAGCTATCACGTGCTTCGGTTCTGGCACCTGATCATAGACCCGCTTCAGTCGGTCCTTTGTTTGGGCGTTGACCGTTCCTGTTACTATCAGGACGTCGGCATGTCGCGGGCTCGGAGCTAGAATCGCTCCGAATCTTTCAATATCATAGCGGGGCGTAAGGCTCGCGACTAATTCTATATCGCAGCCGTTGCAGGAGGAGGCATTTATGTGGTAAACCCATGGGGAACGCGTCCTTGCCCACTTAGTTAATCGCTCAAACAATGTTCATGCCCTCCTTCGCTAGGCTCGACGCAATGAACCTCGAGATGTAGCCCGCGGCATGATGAACTTCAGTTGAGAGTAGTTCGCCAAACTCAGTTTTCTTTGGCTGAATCGCGAGAACCCACACTCGACACTCCATTAGCAGCTGTTCCGCTAACACTTTCAGAGGGATTCCGTGAGTTGTGAAGAATGGATACTCGGTTTCATTAATCGACAGTAACTTCATTTCACCAGGTTTAGTCCCCATCTCGCATGCATCGATGAATATCGCGTGGTTCGGGCTGATCCTTGAGAGCTTAGTGACGACACGTTCCACGTTGCCTTCAGCATCAAAGAGGTAGACGCTGTCGTACAGGGTACTTCCCCTTGCCTTGATGATTCCTTTCATGACGTAGCTTCCGACGTAATCGTCGCCGCGCAAAGGATGCCCAATGCCTACTAATGCGACTTTGGATGTCGGTGAAGCTGTAATGAGCAATTCTTTCAGGTGCGATTTCCATTGCTCAACAGTCGAGGTCGTCTGGTCGCTTAGCCATTGCGACTGCGCCAAGTTCAAACGAACCTCGAAAGGTGAGTCTGAATTTGATTGTACTTAAGAGGGCAGAGTAGTTTCCGTGCTTGAAAACGAAGGTTTTCGGATCAAGTAGTGACATTATATTCGCTTTAAGGACATATTTTCGCGTCCTAAAGGCCTGAGCCTTACCTCCGCGGAGAGCACACGCGAAACCACATATTTGAGAGTCATATCAGCAGTGAAGTGACGCCTAGGCGCACTGTGAAGAGTCAATTGCCATCAGAAATCAGTAGCATGACCTTCGTAAACCGGATCTTCCAAAACCTTGAACAGACCAACCGCGCCGAAATTGAAGCGCTATACCATGATATTATGGGTGCTGGAGTGATTCTACCATCCGGAGAGGGCCGCTCGAAGGGTGCGCTCAGCATTGCGTGCAGTGAGATGGCTAAGATGCGGAGGGGTAAGCTCGTTCTAGATAGAGGAGACATCGGCTTTCCTGGCAGAACGATGATTGAAGCTGCTCCTATCTTGAGACAGAGATTCGGGGAGGTGTGCCTCTTGATCAATTCGGGTAGCGGAAAATCTATGATGCCTCTTCTTGACGCTCAACAATTGGCAATGTACATCGCTCAACATGGCAACGCTCGAGATTTTCGCATAGACGTGTTGACGTCGGAACGGGACTCACCAATAGGAAAGCTTGGGACAAAGTACGGCAACATGCTTATGCTGAAGGGTCGCGAACCTGATGAAGCCCCCACAGAATCCAAGGAATTTCGAACCGCAGGAATACTCGAAGACCTGTTTATTCTCGGAACGGGAGTGCTCTTTCAGGCAATAGCTGAAGCCCTTAACGAAGAAGCCTCGGCGGATACTGTCGTCGGGCGATCCAAGCAAATCTTCACCGAAATAGGGTCCGTCGTGGATCAAATTGTCGCCTCGGACTTTTTCAAGTCACTTGTTGACGCGCTCGAGCAGAGACGCTCATGTTTCTTCGTGGGGTTAGGAAGCGGCCGAGAAGTGGCACGCATGACCGCTGTTAGGATTGGGCATGTGAAACGAGCCATGGGCGACCAGATCTACGTTGCCGGAGAATCAAACACACCTGCACCGCGGGCAGGCGACGTATTACTGGTAATCTCGAATAGTGGAGAGACTGAAATTGTTGCAGGCTGGTGCAAGAATTTCAAGCGCATGGGAGCTACCGTCGCATCAATTGTCGGAAACCCTGACAGCACGATTGCAGCAACATCCGACCTATCGTTCACGATAAAAGGCAACGGTGTTGAAGGAAAACCGAACAGCTTCTACATCAAAACCGCGTTCGCACTAAGTCCCCTACCAATCTACCTTGTCGAGAAAGTTGGAGAACGTGGACTCAGGTTGCCGGAGTACATACTGCGATGGCACCACTCGGTAACATCCTGAGTTAACCCGACCTTTAGATCATGTCGATGTGATCTGCTGGGAATCCCAGCTTGACCAACTCGTCTTTGACATGACTCCGATGATCTCCCTGAAGTAGAAGCTCATTTCCCTTTGTAGTTCCTCCTGCTCCGAACTTACGCTTAAGTTCGCGACCGATCTCCGCAAGTCGCGCGTTGGGCAGACCTTGTATTATTGTCACGGGCTTGCGAAACCGTCTAAACTCTAATTTGACAACAATGCGAGCTTCACTGCGATCGAGCTCATCTAACGGACTAAATCCAATATCATCCGGATTCGACATGCACATTCAAGTTGGCACACAGGTTTCCGTGGAATATTGGGCTTTCTTTATCCACAAGATTGGGGAGATCCCGGGCAGCTGATTGAGTCACTAACTCAACCCCTGCTTTTACCCTAGCGCTCGAGATGAGGACCAAATGGTCCACACCGAATAGAGGATTCTCTCGTTATGCGACTAACGCCGTGATTTTGGCCAGACGGCGTGGACGACACCGGCGACTAGCAGGGTGAGCTCTACCAACAACTCCATACGAGAATTCTGCAGCCCCGCTTACACTAAGCGATAGGGTCATGCTGGGGCTTCCGTAGAGCGTGGTGCGGGCTCGGTCACTCTACAGCTACGGTGCGAACTGGGCGGAAGAGACTTTCGTAGTATTCGCGCATCCACGGAAGTATCTCACGTCCAAGGAGGTTGAGGAATCGTTCTTCGATGGGGCTGGCGCTGTGGATGTATACTCTGTCGAAACCCATTTTGAGGAATTCTCCGAGGCGTTTGATTATGTCGTCTGAATCGGTCGTGATGAGCCAGGATTCCTTAATTTGTTTCTCCTCTTCCGGTCCAACGAGGGCTTGGAGTTCCCTTGGATCCCAAACGTTCTCCCGTTTTTCTCTCGGTATCGCGGTTGTGGCCCAGAACATGGCTGATTTGAGTGCTCGGTTATAGTCTATGTCGTAAGCGACCTTGAACTCCATGCTCTTGCTAAGCTTCGACGGGTCTCTCGCCACTTTTGTGGCTGCCTTCTCCATTGCGTTTACAATCTTCCTGAACCTTTCGAGTCCCCTAGGGTTGGTTAGGATTCCGTCACAGAACTGCCCGGCAAGGCGGGCAATCCTTTCGTTGGAGGTGGCTAGGTAGATGGGAATCTTAGTTTTCGGTTTCGTGTATAGCTTCGCCTTGTTGAGGTGATAGTATTTCCCTTCGTAAGTTACAAAATCACCAGCCCACAGTTTCTGTATAATTTCAACCGCTTCCTGTAACCGCACGACCTTCTCCTCAAAACCGGGCCACTTGAAGCCAAGAGGTGTTTCATTCATCGAGTGCCCTGTGCCGAGCGTTACGAAGATTCGTCCTGGGTAAAGGTTATCGAGTGTTGCGAATGCCTGCGCCACTATCGCGGGATGGTAGCGGAAGAGGGGAGTTGTGACTGCCGTTCCAACTTCCACTTTCCTAGTCTTTTCCGCAGCGGACGCGAGCCATATCCAAGGAAACCCTGACTGGCCGCCAGTGTCGCCCCATGGGTGAAAATGGTCGCTCGTAACGATAATGTCGAATCCCACGACCTCGGCGCGCATAGCGTACTGGAGCAAGCGTTGAGGGTCGTATTGTTCTTGCGCCGCCCAATACCCTAGCCGAAGCGTAGCAACCAACTATACGCGCCTTGAAGCACGCCTACTTACCGTAACCTTCGCTTAAAGTTTCCAGAACCATATTTCATTGATCAAAGGTGGGATATGGCTCTTAGCATGTTTGGAATTCCGCTTAGTCTGTCGAACTTTAGTTCCGAAGCGGCCAACTCCAAACTCTTGATCTCGCGTTCGGTGAGCCGCCAGCCCGCAGCTCCAGCACTATCAACTACATGTTGTGATTTTTTTGTTCCCGGTATAGCGATAACATTGGGTTTGCTGATCAACCAGTTCAATGCAATTTGGGCTTCAGTCTTGTTGTGGGCGTTAGCTATCGATGCGAGTACCTGCTGTACGGAGTTCATTCGAGTCAGGTTGCGGGAAGAGAAGCGGGGGTTGGCTGCTTGGACCAGGCTGGTTGGCTTGGTCCCGGTAGTATACCGACCTGTTAACAGAGAGTGCGCTAATGGGCTGTATGCGATAATTGTAACATTCGAGGTTTCAGTGTAAGGAAGGAGGTCGGCCTCAACGGTTCTATCGAGCAGGTTGTATTTGACTTGATTTGACGCTAGTTCCAATGGGGAAAGAGCTCCTTGGGCCGCCTTCATTTTTGCTAAGTTGAAGTTGCTGACGCCGACGGAACGCACCTTCCCACGTTGTACGAGTTTTTTCATAGTTTTCATTGTATCGCGGATTGGAAGGATTGGGTTTGGCCAGTGGATCTGGTACAGGTCGATTACATCAACACCCAACCTGTGTGCACTCCGGTCCGCCGCTCGGACGAGCCTTCCGGCTGTTAGGTTCCAAGGCCATACCTTCGTGGCTATGACGACTTCGTCTCGGTACCCTTTGATCGCCTCACCGATCAGTCGCTCGGATTTTCCCCTTCCGTAAATCTCAGCTGTGTCTATGAAATTGATGCCAACCTCGAGAGCCTTTTGAAAAGCTTCGAGCACGTCCTTCTTTCCGTAGTTTCGACCCCAACCCCATTCGTGGCTTCCCCACTGCCACGTACCAAGCCCGATTGTTGAGATTCTAATTCCTGATTTACCTAGCTCCTTGAACTCCAACTCAGCGACCAGATTGACAGTACCTAAGGGTTAGCTTGTGGCGATGCTGCCTTTGACCCTAGCGTCTTGCTCAATCCTATTGAATGCAACAAAACCAAATACCATCATGAACAGCGACGACACGACCGCTGCCGCATACTCGAGAGTCAAGGGGAGGATCGTAGGCGTACCTAACGCTGCATGTCTCATTACGTCGTTTAGGTACGTGAACGGGATCACCATCGAAAAGTAGCGGACTGGAGTGGGGAGAACTGTGATCGGGAACAGGGCACCTGTAAGAATCATGTACCCGAAGAAAATCATGTTTCCGATTGAGTTGTAAGCCTTAATTCGCATAGTCAAACCTGCCATGAAGAGCCCGAAACCGATTAGACTGAGTTCATAGAGGGCTAAAGAGAGCAAGAATAGCGAAGGGTTGAGGACAACGACAGCGGTCCCACCGAGCAAATAAAGCAACAATGTCGTGTAGCCGATTATGAGTGAATCAGTCAGAAATATTCTCGCCCATCTTCCCAAGATCAGTGTGGCACGATTCGCAGGGGCAAGGAAGAATTGTTCCAATGTTCCCGATGTTTGCTCGTTTCTGACACTCTGACCGACCCCCCAGACTGATGTGCTGAATAATATGATGAAAACAAACCCGAAAAAGAATGAAGCCAACCCATGAACGTCGGACGCGGCTGAAGCGACCGGCGCGAAGAGAGTGACGCCTAGAGCGAAAAAGAAGAACCAGAGGGGGGTACTGACGAATTCCCCTATGACCCATGCTGGATATCGGAAGTAGGACCTGAGGTCTTTGAGGAATGAAGCTTTGAATTCCTCAAATAACCTAAGTGGGCAGCTAGTATTTCGAGAATTCACCTGTTACAGCCGCCCTCTTCTCAATCTTCCTGAATACCGCGTACCCGACGAGTGGGTATGCGAGAGCTAAAGTCAGAAGGACGAAAATGCTCCCATAGAGACTCACCAATGTTTGATTTGCTATAACGATTCGGCGCATATCGTCGATGACATAAGTCTGAGGCAGCACGCTTGACAGAAATTGAACCCAGTAAGGTAGAAAGGTCACGGGGTAATATGTTCCGGTTAATGTAGCGAATATGAGGCTGACTATTTGGATGAAGATGTAAGGTTCCTTGAATCGTACCACAAACCCAGCAAATAGAAACCCAATCCCGAACAACGGTATCAATCCTAGAAGTAATGTAAGAAAAGCAGGAACTATGCTCAGAAAACTTGAGGGTATCACGATGGCGACCGAAACGCCGACGACTACAAGGAAGAGGGCTGACGTAATCACGATGTCCGTCAGGCTGAGGCCAATTAGTAGGGTGAAGCGGTTCACGGGTGCCAGAAAATTCTGTTCAAGAGTACCCTTGATCTGTTCATCCCGTATGCCTGCCCCGACATCCTCAATCACGACCCAGCTGGTCATCCAAACCGCACTGCCCAAGATTTCATAGATGACAATATTCGTCGTCCCTGTTCGAGTTGCAAAGTATGCGGCGGCATTTGTACCTCCTACGGCGTTTCCCATGCCAAGAATCAGGAAGGTGAAAAGGAAGGGCAATAGCAGGAAGACTAGGAACTCACCTGGGTATCTGATGTGATGTTTCAGTCCTTTCCAAAAAATCGCCGCCAAGGCCTGCGCGTCAGCCTTCACGCCTGATGTCGTTCCCAGGTTAATCCCTCAGGCTCCTCCCGGTTTCAGCAATGAATACGTCCTCAAGGGTTGGTTCAATGAAGCTGACCTTCGTTATCGTGACTTGTTTGTGGACGAAGAACTCGAGGATTCTTGGAAGGACTTCCTTACCTTTCTCGACATGCACACGAACTAGTTGTGTTTCCCCTCCCTGAGCGGAAGAGGTAATTGCAACCTTTGATACCTCGCTGAAGGATTGAAGAGCATCTACGGTCTGTCCAGCTACATTCCTTGCTTCGATCTCGATTATATCTGAGCTTTTCACTTTCTGTTTCAGTTCCGAAGGAGAACCTAGTACGACTATTTTTCCGTGGTCGATTATGGCTACTCGGTCGCTTAACGCGTCAGCTTCTTCCATGTTGTGGGTGGTAAGAATTATTGCGTATCCTTGCCGTTTCATGTCTCCAATTATGTCTCTTATCAGGTGGGAGGATTGCGGGTCGAGGCTTGCAGTAGGTTCGTCGAATAGTAGCACCGGCGCTTCATTTAGCAGTGCTTTAGCGAAAGAGAGCCGTATCCTCATACCCGTCGAATAATTCTCGACTAACGTGTCCTGGCGTTCA
>Ga0326727_10018324_pt1 | contig 14316 bp, 11 predicted proteins | sample MB2enrmetagenome_FD_207643 | JGI IMG/M metagenome (GOLD analysis project Ga0326727, IMG submission 207643) | Lab enriched peat soil microbial communities from McLean, Ithaca, NY, United States - MB29MY | ecosystem: Environmental > Terrestrial > Soil > Wetlands > Peat | place: USA: New York...
CGTGGATAATCGTTTGCATCCCCAGGTTAATGGGGGTGCTAACGAAAAAGTACAACCCAAATCATTGATTATCAGCAGGTTATGAATGTAGGCAAATACTATGTCACCCAACCTCAATGACAGTGGGGCCGGGCTTGCCCCCCAACGACACCGCCCCACCGCTTCACCCCCGAGGAACGACCGCCGTAGTCCGTTTCGGTGCGTCCTGCCAGCCGTTGACCTGTTGGCAGGTCTGGATGAAGACCCTTTTGGTGACCGGGGGCACGCCGTACTTATCCACATACAGCTTGGTGATGTCGCTGACGCCCCCCACCGGGTTGGGCAGCAGCCCGAGGAACGTGAAACGCCCGGGGAAACTCGCCCCCGCGCTGCACGGCACCGTCCCCCACACCAGGATGGTCCCGGCTGGGGCGGTAGGGACGCTGAGCTTGAGGGCCACAGCCCCGCGAGCATTCGTGATCGTGAGACCCCCGACCGGGTTCGTACCGAACCGAGGATACTGGGGCGGATCATCAACCTGGGCTTGGCCGATGAACCCCAGGTTGGAGTTAATCTTGACGAAAAGCTGGCAGCCCGTGAGCCGGCCGGACTTCCCCAAGCGGCTGCGGCTTGAGACCTGTCCCGAAGCCGCGTTCCAGGCAGCGCGCTGTTCGTCGGTAAGCACCCGCCAGCGGGCTGACACCCGGCCAAACCGCGAGCGCACATTCAGTTGCGCCGGGCTGCGGGGATCTTTCGGAACCACATACCGGCGTCGGAATTGCCCGAAACGGTTTCTGAAGGTGATGAATGTGCCGAGCTTGCCGCTTTGCGGAACGTCAATAATCTTCATAATAGTCTCCGGAGGCGCGGCCTGCCTGCGTCCCCCAGCGTGCCCCTCAACGCCGCTGCGGACTCGCCTGGCAATCCCGCCTGCCCATTGCCCCATGAAAACACGGACCCCCGCCAGCGCGCAATTCCATTCCGCCTCAAAACTATCAGGCCGGTGCCTCCTGTCGCCGCTCCAAATCTCGCCCCTGCGGCAAATCAGAGCGCTGCGCCATAGGTTTGCCATCTCCCATCTGCCATCCTCCGCCTTGGCTGCGCTGCGCTAGAAGATTGCTTCCGCCAAAAGGCCAGGCATAATCTGCGCGCGACGATTCAGGTGCAGTCACGTCGAAAGACCAATCAGATGCGCACAAGCTCAGCGTTCGTCAGCCAGGCGCCGGCTGGGAAGAATCCAGGCTGGGGAATCGTCCTCAGTCTCGTGCTCGCCCAAATAGCTTGGTCCGGCACCTCCCAATCCGCGCCAAGCCAGACCGTCATTCTCCGGCCCGCGCCTGCCCCTCCGCTGCGCATTGAATTTAGCTACAATTTCCAGAAGGCCCTGCCTCCCTTTCCCAAAGAACCCGTGCTCCCGGGAAAGGAAATCGCCCGCGGCCTCATCCCTACCTTTCCGCCCACCCCTTTGCTCCGCGTCATCACCGATAACAAGCTGCGCTTGAACACCGACCATACCGGCGATTTCGTGGCCGGCAAAACCGCCACCTATCGCAGCTTCTATAACGGCCACGTCGTCTTTACCAACCTGACTGTCACCACCATCCGGGACGGATTGGAGATCCCGTACACGCTTGATATCTTCACCTACGAGCACGGTTGCGCAGGGTGGCTGGATGTCCGCTCCGGCTGGAAGGGCCAGTTCACCGTCGCCGACCAGCCCTGGCGCGTCGTTCTCGTGGACAACCTCAATGGTCAGGTTGGGCCCGACGACACCCTGTTCCTCCGACGCCTGACGGGAGCAAAGACAAACGCGGTGATAGCGCTCACGCCCGTGCCTAAGACTATTTTCCTCGACGGGCACGCTTTCAACATCGGTTTCGCCTTCAAGCCCGGCGAGACGGGCGCTGTCGTCGAAGCCGTCTTCTCGGAGACCAATATTCCCTTTGGTACGCTGAACGTGGCTGCTCGGGGTTGCAGCTATGTTCACCTCAGCAATTCGTTGGTCACCGCGGTCCTGGACGCCGGTGCCAGCACCAGCTCAATCCCTGCCGGGACGTATCGGATTACAGGGTGCGTCCTGGATAACACCCCGGGCCTGCTCTACCAGCCCTCGTTCATTCGCTGCGACCGGACCGTGGTTGTCAAACCCGGTGAGACCGCTTCGCTGGCCATCGGGCTGCCACTGCGAAACACCGTCCAGGTCACTCGCGAACGGAACCTGCTGCGGCTCAACTACCAATTGCTCGGTCAGGCCGGCGAACAGTATGAGTATTACAACTGGCGCGACCGTCCCCGTTTCGCCGTCTGGAACGGGCCGGTGAGAATTGGCGCCGGCGCGCTGCCCTTTGGCTGACGCAGTTGCGAGCCGTACTCATGGCGAGTACCTTTCTATGGCTTCGGGACCCTCAAAGTAGTTGCTTCACAGAACCTCGGCTCGCTCGGAGCCCGCGACGGTCCCGCAATCCCGGTCGCGTGCCCCATCGGCGATTCCCTGCGAAGTGTTGCCGGCTGGTTTGTCCTGGTCCTGCTGCTCTTACTGCGTAAAGCCAACCGCCTCAAGGTGGCCTGGGCGCTGCTGATTCCGCTGCTGGCGGTCTATCTGGCCCTCGCCGTTGCGGAGCGAGCGCTCAACGCCTACCTGATCTTCCACTACCACCAATACATCTGTTCGGCCCTCGCCGACCTTCTCCGCTACTTCGCCCTGAGCCTGGCGATCCTGCTGGCCATTGCGGACCGCCTCGATATCCCCTGGCGCCCGTTGCGCTTCGTCTTGGTCTCCCTTTTCCTTCTCCTGTGCGCCGACGGGCAGATCGCGACCAACGGATGGCCGATGCTCGACGCCGGCAAATGTGCGATCATTTTCGCGGTGATCCTCTTCCTTTTCATGGTCGGCCACAGCCTGGTCCATGCCGTCCTCCGCCGCTGCTTCAAGCTCCCTCGCTTCCGATGGTGGTATCCCGGGTTCTGCCTGGTGTTCGGCCTGGTCCCGCTACTGGTGCTGGGCGCGATCGAGTTTTACCCCCGCCACTCGGCCCAATTGCAGAGCGCCTTAGAGCTTTACCGAGTCGTGGTTGTGCTGACCAGCGCCATAACACTGCCGTATTTGGTATTCTACGCGTTCATTCTCTTGGCCCTGCGCAACCACATCTACCGCGAGCGTTTTGCCACCGCCTTCGGCGTCACCACCCTCACCCCGGAACCGGCCGTCAAAGCCGAACCCTTGCCCTATCAGAGCTCAGCCGCAGGCCAAACACCCGATGCCGCCAAAAGTAAAGCGACGACCGCTATTGGACAATGACGGCTCGGCCCCTGTCCCGGAGGGACAACCGAGAATAGCCCGGCGTTTCAACACTGGGTGTGAACGTCCATAGGAATTGGTCCCGCAGGGACGGCTGAGGCAGGGGCTCACAGCCTTCTCGTCGGAGCTAGCCCTGCGCGCCGTGTACACTGGCAATCTGGCCCTCTCAATACGCGAACCCGTCACGAAAGCCGACCCCGCCGCGTACCCGTCTTACGGCATCGCCAGGTCGTGCAACTCGAACGGCACCTCGAGCCAGCGCGTCTCCGGCGGCGTCAGCCAAAGGAGCGTCGCCGGCCTCAGACGCTTTGAGAAATACAGGTTCCAGGACATCACATCCCGCCCCGCTGCGTGTCGCACCTCGCGAAACTGCCGCCCGGCTTGCGGCGGCGTCACCGGTTTCCCTCCTCCAAACGCATCCCACATCATCACCTCGGCCTCCACCCAGGCACCTCTCATATAGGCCACGTTCATTTCCGCCCGTGACTCGTCAAACACCGAGAGGTTGCAGTCGGGCGAATCCCCGAATGTCCGCGCATAAGGGCTGCCCGCGGGCGCCGACACATCAACGTGAACCTCATTATAGTAGTCCTTCTCGCTCACTTCGCTGATAGCAACCCGCAGCCCATCGAACTCGCGCGACTGCCCCTGCGCTTGCATGAGGTTGGTGATGGACAGGTAGCGCTGGTCCACGGTCAGCGCCACATTGAACCGGCCTTTGAACGACCTTATCCGCCGCCCTGGCCCCGGCGCTCCCAGTTCCACCGGCATGTTCCAATACCAGTATTGATGTTCCTCAATTGAAGGGAAGGTTCGCGCACCTTCAAGCAGGAGCGATCGCCCCCGATCGTCCAGGCACTCGTCCGCCTGCACCAGCGCGTGTTGCCCGCTGTTCCACACGTTCGGCTCTGCACGCGCCTGCACCGTCAACTTCACCCGCGCCGACTTTCCGCCATCGCGATAGTCCAGCGACCGGGCCAACTTCACCGACACCGGCGTGATCTCGAGCGGGCCGCTGACCACTGAGCCCTGGGTGCCGCGCCGCCCAGGTGGAAGGGTGAACGGCCCTCGTTGAATCAGGAGCAAACGATTCAGGTTATTAAACGTCTCCGCCAAGCCAGCGGTCTGCTCGATGCGCTCCAGCGCCTGCCAATATGTAACCCGGTTGACATTAATGGTGATCCGGTTCGTCTTGAGCCAATCCATCGGCCCCCAGTATATGCTGCCCGCCGAGACTTCCGCGCCCGCCTGTCTTCCCAGGTCGGCCAGCACGTTGGTGACGAGCGCGTTCATGTGGTGGAGGGTAATGAGCGAGCCCTGCAACTGCCGTTGCTCCTCCAGATGGGAAAGGACCACTTCCAGTTCATAAAGCGCATAGTCCGGCTGGAGCAGCCTCGGATCCAAGATGAAGCGGTTCGAGTTGGCCGCGACGTTCAGGAAAGGAAATGTCAGCGGCGGTTCCTCCTGTTGCCAGGCCCAACGCACCTGCGGTTCAACCGTCGGCCCCATTGCGATCAACGACCGCGCCGCCGCCCGGCGCGCTTCGGCAGAATCGTTCGCGAGCCGGCCAATCAACTCCGCCGCTCGCCCCTCCGGCTTGCTCGCTCCGAACTCCGGTCGTGGCGATACCTGCACCGAACGTATGCCCAGACCCGGCTGCCCCATCACCGGCAGCCACGTCAGCCCCACCACGGCGCCGATCACCCAAAACGAGAGCACGCTGAAGCGACCTGTGCCGCTGGCGCTGGGAACCGATGGCGTCCTCGATCTGTTCATAATCTGTGTTACACAGCTACAAATGGCCACGAGATGTCCACGAGTCCGAGTGCCGGCATACTACCGTCTTAGGGAGTCCGAACAGGCTAACGGGAACATGCCGACGTCCTGACCACGCCGCACGCCCGCGTTAAGTGGCGACTCGTCCTGACTGACGACACTCCTCATCTTGGAAGAAATCATTCACCGGCCTGAGCATAGGCGGCGTCACCGCCAGCCGCAGATCCAGCCGATAATGCCGGCCGCTGACCGAGCGCGCGGTGGCCGCGAAATCCTTGAACAGCGCCCGCGCCGGCTTTTCGAGGCTGAAGATGCCCGGTTCGTCTCGCTGCCGGGCTTTCTGGATACGCTGGGCCGCCGTCGGATGCGTGGCGAATAAGCCGGCGGTTTCATTGAGGAGCGTCCGGCGGGCCTGCTCGTGGAAGTCAGCCGGAGCGCGGCGTTCGAGCTGATCGAGAAAGTCCGGCAGACTGTCGGGCAACTGGTGCCGCTTTTGCCAGATGTGCTGGAGCGCGTCGTAACCCAAGTGCTCCAGCACGGCCTGTTCCCGTAGGCGGAGGAGCAGGCTCTCCAGTCCCGCTGAGCCGGCGACGGCCATCGCGCAGGTGTCTGCGTGGTATTCCATTTGGCGGGACAGGAAGCAGCTTGCTGCGTGGCCGGTCCGCATGAGCAGCGTGAGGATCTTCCTGGAAAGCCAGACGGCGAAGCGTACGCAGACCACGATCAGACCCAGCCGCTGGTGCTGGGCGGGGTTGAGTTCAATGGGTTTGGCGCGTTTGGGGCGCCGGGCCAGCAACAGCTTGAACATGAAGAAAACTGCCACCACTCCTGCCACGATAGGTCCGATATAGGCGACGACCCTTAGGATGAGCAAATGGACGCCACCTGATACGCTGGAGAAGATCGCGCGGGCGTGCACAACATACCACCAAACGCAGTAGCCGGCAAAGGTGGCAAACGCGAGGTAGCCCACCGGCAGCAAGATCATGAACAATGCCACCAACAAGAGGCCCACCTGGTAAAACACCGAGATGCGTCGCCGGGGCACCACCCCTTCCAGGGCTGCCTTCAGTTCAGCCGCCGTGATTTCGTCCGCCTCCGCGGGACTTTCGCCCAGCTCCCCGACGAGCGTGGTCTCGCTTGCGCAATGGGGACACGCCACTTTGACCCCCACTGCCTCCGCAGGAAACTCGATGTGTTTTCCGCAGTGTTCGCAGGACGTGAGGCAAAACCTCTCATCGCTCATGTCGCAACTGATTGAACCCTCCCGCCTTGCGCCCGACAAGACGAAACAGGCATCACAGATCCGCGCGGCGCCGCGTATCGCATCCTGGCTTCGACAAACCTGGCCGCATCTTCGTGGCCGTTGCTCAGGAATAGCACGTAATCCGGCGAGGTGTTCACTTTCACCTGCAGCCAAGCCGCAAACTCTCCGCGAAAGTTCTATCGCGTCGTCACGCCGTGAGCGAGGCGGAGGACTGGATGCCTTCGACCAAGCCTTTGGTCCCGTGGATAAAGTGCAAGGCGAATGGCACACCTACGTCCGTCGCCTCAAGACGGCGCTTTCCAAGGGCGATGTCCAGTTCTTCAAATACGGCCATCTCCCTGACCTGACCAACGCTACCGCAAAACCGTAAGGCGCCTCCTGCCCGCTGGGACAGCGCAGGAAGGGTCAGCCCGTTTGCCCAGCCGATTAACGGCTGCCGGAAATATGACGATCTGATAGGCTGGATTGCGCTGCGATTCCTTGAACCCTTTCCCGCCTGGTGGCACAAACAAGGCATGGACGAGCAGCAACTGGCCCAGGCGCTCCGCCGCCAGGATCCTGGAGCCGCGCAGGAATTGGTGGCTTCCTGCGGGGACCGCTTGTTCCGTTCGGCTTGTCTGCTCTGCGGCAACGAAGCCGAAGCACAGGACCTCGTGCAGGAGACCTTGCTCCAGGCCGTTCGCTCCGCTCACCGGTTTGGGGGCCGGTCGAGTATCTATACCTGGCTGCACGGCATCCTGCTGAACCTCACGCGCCACTACCATCGGGACCGCAAGCGGATCATTTACGATGAGGAGTTGGCCCGCCGGGAGACCGGTACCGTTGAGGAGAACCCCAGCCGCCTGGATTTTGAGACGACCTCCGTCGCGCTGGCGGCGGCCCTGCGGCAGCTTTCCGACCCGCATCGCGAGGTGTTGGTCTTACGCTTTTATCAGGAGATGAAAATCCATGAAATCGCCGCCTGCCTGGGGATTTCCAAGGGCACAGTCAAGTCGCGGCTGCACTATGCCATTGCCGAGATGCAGCGCCGGTTGCCCGGTGAATTGAACCTTTTCGGCGCCTGCGGCACTGAGGAGAAAGCAAAACGATGAATTGCCGCCGCTTCCAGCTCGAGATTTACGAATACCTGGACCGGAGCCTTTCTCCAAGGGCGCACGCCGCCGCTGAAGAACATTTGTCCGCGTGCGGTGCCTGCCGTCAGATGGGGAGCCGGGAGCGGCAGATCGCGCAGTCCCTCTCCGATAAGTTCCGGGCGGCGGCTGGCTCGTTGCAGCTCCCACCCGAGGTTGGGCGCCGGGTCATCGCAGCGCTCGCTGAGCAACGCCCCGCCCCGGATGAGGAGCAGGGCATGGCTAACTTCTGGCGCCGTTGGGCGTTGCCGCTGGCCATCGCGACTTCCGGCCTGCTTCTGCTGGCGGGCTTCTTCTTTTTCGTGCGGCCGCCCGGGCCGGGCGTGCCTCATTCACAACCGCAGGTCGCCCAGGACGGGGTTTCGGTCCACCTTTCCTACGTCGTGCCGATCTACACGTTCCGCCGGGAAGGCGGATTCGTGATTGACGCTTTGACCTACCAAACCAACATCATAGACGAGAGGCTCGGAGTCGAGCTGACCCGCCTCCAATAACCAGGAAAGGAAGCTATCCTTATGAAAATCAACCGTGTCCTCCACATGCTAAACGCCACCCTGCCAGCCCTTCTGGGCTTCATCCTCCCGCTCACCGCCCGCGGCGGGACTGCCAATACCGCTGCGGACTTCCCCGCTGTGGTCCCGTTTGAGTTGGGAACAGTGGACTTCCTGCCCGGCGACAGCATCACCATCCAGCAATTGCGCGGCACCAGCCCGATAATTCGCACCGGGGAAACGTATTACGTCGAGGGCACCTACACGCTGGCATCCAAAGACAAGGCCGACCTGGCTTGGTACGCGACGACCTCAAGCGCCGTCCCCAGTCCCACTGACCCAAGCCAGATCGTTCGCGTCGAGAAGGGCGGCGGCACCTTCCGCTTGGTCAAAACCATGCGGGAGGACGGGTATCTCCATTTGAGCTTCTATTCGGTGCCGGGTGGCAGCGCGTTCGGGGGCCTCTATTTTGGTCAGGGCAAAGACGTGCTGCGCTCCAAGTGGAGCCACCTCGACCAGCCGGCCCAGGATAATACGACGACGGGAGCCTCGCCAGGCCAGCCCGTGTCTGTGACCGGGCCGAATCAAGTTCTGCTCGAATACCTGGGTGACCCGGTCGCGCCACCCGCCGACATGGACGCTGCCTACACCAAAGAGGGCCTGATTAAAGCTGTCCAGACTGCCGCACGGAATGCCGGCATCACACTCAAGCGGATTGAAATAGACGATTCCGAATACCCGTTCCTCGTGGGCGTGATCTGCAAAGAAGGCGATTACTCGAAACTGAAGGACCAGCTCAGGAAGATGGAGGGCTATGCCTACAACGGCTCGGTCGGCGGCGACACGCATAATGCGTTGAACATTGTGCCTTATCGCGTCTTTCCGTCGGCCTTGTTCGAGCGCGTCAGCCACCGCACCGGGCTCAGAATGCAGGTGCTCCACGACAAGATAAGCCGGCCGGAGTGAAGGCGGGAGAAGGCGAGGGACAAAGGTAGAACGCAGGCAAAGTGCAGAAGGGGCCAATACTGGGCTCCTCGCTATTCAGTGGTTACTGGGCCATCCTGAAGGGTCAGGCGTCAGACTGTGCCTCGCCACTAGCCATTCGCGGCTTTCCCACGTCTCGGCGACCCCTCGAAACCAAGCTTGGCGCCCCAAACAGCCGAGCCTTTGGCCCCCTATTCCTCCAACCCTGCACCAGACCGGCCTGCGGGCCGCGCCGGAACCTCCCGGGAGCCTCGCCGTAGTACCCTCGATCCGGATCGAGGGTACTACGGTGAGGCCCCGGTGCGGCTATGGAGGGATGAGCGGGCGGTAGGGGACGCTACCCCGCCGAAAGCAGCGAAGAACCAGAAGCTGCAACTTAACTGCTTCAACCGCAGATACTTACAGAGAAATGCCATGCGTACGGGCTGTAACCGCAGATGGTTACGCGATCCACACCGGGTACTCGCCGGAGTATCACCGGGGCTTCACGGGCCTTACGCCGGCTTACCTAAGCGCGAAAACCTGTTTCCGAACAGAGCAGACTCCTCTAAGCTCCGCCCCCTAATGACGCCCGATCAAAGGCCTTTATGAAGATTGCTCTGTTTGGCATATCCGAGATCAAGCTCGGCAGGCACAACCTCAAAGACCCGCGGCTCGACCAGGCTGACAAGTTGGTCGAAGCCGACAAGAAGACGCAAGCGCAAGCCGATGTGATAGGCGAGGACCAGTTGCTCGACGCCGACAGCATTCTCGCCCTCCAGGACACCAAGGCGGATCTAATCCTCAAAGACCTCGAGTTCGTGGAGACGCGCCTGGGCCGCGACCCGCAGCCGGCCGAGCGGGCAGCGCTGGAAAAGATTAGAGTCCTGCTCGAAAGCGAGCGGTTCCTCTTCAACTCGGGCCTGGGCCCCGAGGTCTTGCAGGCGGTTGCGGCGCACAGCTTTTACACCAACAAGCCGATTACCGTGGCGGCGCGCGAGGAGCTACAGAATCCCGACGCCCTGCTGCTGCGGGCTTTCGCGGATGCTGGCTACATCTCGTTCCTGACTGTCGGCGGCAAGGAGAACCGCGCCTGGCCGATTCGCAAAGGCACCACCGCCTGGGATGCGGCGGGCACCATCCATTCGGACATCCAGAAGGGGTTTATTCGGGCCGAGGTTATCAGCTTCGCCGATTTCGTCGAAGCCGGCGGCGAGACCCAGGCCAAGCGAGCAGGCAAGCAGCGCTTGGAATTGAAACAGTACGTCGTTCAGGACTACGACCTCGTGAACTTCCGCTTCAACAAGTGACGAAGCAGGAGATTGGATATAGGGGATCGGAGGCGCCCTCCCGCATCCCGCTTCACGCACCACGTTTCACGCCCATTTCCCTCCTTCCGTTTGCGCACGCTCTGGTTTAGAGTCGGTGCGCTATGCCCGTTCTGTGCCGCTGGATATTGCTTTTGACCCTGCTGCTCGCCGGTGGGCCACGGCTCTTGGCGGCAAGCGCCGCGGACCGCGCTCTCGACGAGGCGCGCAACGCCTTCCAGGATACTTTCTATGCGCGGGCGGAAATGCAGCTTGGCGATTTCTGCCAGAAGTTCCCGGCCTCGCCGCGACTGCCAGAGGCAATCCTGCTCCAAGCCCGGGCACGGCTCGAACTGACGAATTACGCCGGCGCAATCGAGCTGCTTAGCGCTAACCAGGGCAAGGCGGGGACGAATGCCGATCAGTACCTCCTCTGGCTCGCGAGAGCCTACTCGCGCAAAGGGGACCATCGCGCCGCCAGCGATGTCTTTGGCAGGCTGATCAGAGATTTCCCCGCCTCCTCACACTGCCTGGAGGCGGCCCTCGGCGAAGCGTCCGCGCGTTCGGCCCTCGGACCGAATGACCCTGCCGAGTGGCAGCGCGTGATCGGGTTGCTGCAGCAGAGCAACGGCGTTTTCCAATCCGCCGCACGCACAAATGCCGGGAGCGACCTGGTCCCCTGGGGTTACCTGTTATTGAGCGAGGCGCAGTTGGCCACGAAGGATTATCACGAGGCGGAGGGAACTCTGCAGCCGCTGGCCAAACTCCATTTGAGCCCGAAGCTCGCCTGGCAGTCACAGTATCTGCTGTGCCGCATCCAACTGGCCGACGGGCGGACGAACGCAGCGTTGGCGGGCACGACGAATCTGCTGGCGGCCGCGGCCGACGCAGCGCAAACCAACCTGCTGGCAGAGAGTACCGCCGTCCAAGCCGAACTGCTCGAACGCCTCGGCCGGACCAACGAAGCCATCGTGGCTTACCAGAAAAACCTGGCCGAGGGAATCCCCGCCGGGCGCCAGCGCCAGGCCCTGTTGAAGATTGCCGAATTGTCATTGGCACAGGGTAATGTCCCGCAGGCCATACAAACGTACGAGAAATTCCTGGGCCAGTATCCCGAGGCGGCTTCCGCCGACCTGGCGTGGCTAACGCTCGGTGAGCTGCGCCTGCGCCAGTGTGAGGCTGAGGCAGGCACAAACCAGCCCCCTGCTGCCGTCACGAATGCCCCAGCCGCAACCAACCTCCTCCAGTTGGCACTGGGATCATTCACTACCTTGGTGAAGCAGTTCCCGCAAAGCCCCCTCCTCGGTAAGGCCCAGCTTGATCTCGGGTGGTGTTACGAACGGCAGGGACGCCTGCCCGAAGCTCAGGCCGCCTACGAGGCGGCAGCAGCGTCCCTGCCCTCGTCCAAGGACCTGGCGACGGCCTGCTTCCATCTGGCGGACGTGCAGTTCCGGCAGACCAATTACGCCGCGGCCATCAAAAGCTGCCAGGCGATCATCGAGAAGTTTGCCAACCTGCCCGAGGTGCGGACGAACTTCTTCGAGCCTGCGCTTTACCAAATGGTGTGCGCCGGGCTCGCGAAGGGCGACTTGGCCACCACCACCAATGCCTTGCGGAATCTCCTGGCTTGGTATCCCGGTAGCTTGAGCGCCGCCCGCGCCGCGCTCCTCACCGCACAAGACCTCGGACGCTGGGGCGATCCGGACGCCGCGCGCAGACTGTTGGAGGACTTTGACCAGGCGGCGCCTGCCGCCCCGCTACGAGTGGAACGTCAGTTTGCCGTCGCCGCGACCTGGGACCAGGAGAACAAACCGGCGGAGGCCATTGCACAGTATGATGAGTTGCTGGCCGGCCTTACTAACCACGCAGCCCGGCCGCGCGCTGAGTACTACCGCGCCTGGGATACCGCCCAGGCCGGCCGCGACACGAACGCACTCACACTCATGACCAATATCGTCGCCAAGTTCCCGACCAGCGAGTTTGCCCGCTGGGCCCAGATGTGGGTGGCGCATTATTACTACCGCACCGGCGATCCCGTGTCCGCGGAGCGCAACTACCAGGCGCTGGTCCAGAGCACGAATTGGCCTCCCGACGAGTTGACCTATCAGGCCCAACTGATGCTCGGACGCGCGGCGGTGGCCCGCCAGGGCTGGATTGACGAAAGGTCCTACTACACTCAATTGTACAACAACACCAACGGCCCAAGCCTCGGCCTGCGCTACCAAGCGCTCTTCGAGCACGCCCTTGCCTTAATGCGAGCGGTGGGCCCGGCTGACACCAACAGGCTGGCCAATTTGGAACAGGCCACTATTGCCCTTGGCCGGATCTGTGACGACTACGCCACAAACAAGCTCGCCGTCCGGGCCTGGGGAGAAAGGGCCAATTGCTATCTGCAGTGGGCGCTCGCCCAGCAGCAATACGACTCCCTGACCAATGCGATCAATGCCTACCAGCACGTGCTTGAGTCACCGGAAGCGGACGTGGACCTCCGCAGCGAGGCCAAGGTCGGGCTGGCCGTTACACTCTCGAAATGGGCGGACCAGAAAACCGGCAAGGGACGAACCGCGCTGCTCGAGCAGGCGCTCAACCACTGCCTGGATGTTGTGTATGGCAGAATCCTGCGCGACGATGAGCGGCGTGATGAGTGGTGGACGAAGGAGGCCGCAGTGAAGGCTTTTGACCTGGCCGACTCCCTGCAAGCCTGGTCGCAGGAAGTCCGCCTTTACGAGCGATTGACGAACTCCATCTGGCCTGAGTTGCCCCCCACGCTGGTCAAGCGTGCCGTCAAAGCCCGGGAGAACCTCGAGCGGGAGAAGGCAGCCCCCTGAGTTGACACGCCGCCTTTCCAGGCCTACATTAACGCGCGAAAGGCCGTTACTTTGCGGCCCGGGCATTTGAGTAAGGCCAGGGCTGAACAACGCCGTTCCGTGCGATGCGGAACGGCTTTTCATTTAACTTGAGCATTTCGTGCGATCCAATCCGCGTAACTTTCGCCCAGTAAACACTTAATCCCTAGCTCTTTCAAGTTCCCCTTCATGATGAAAGACTTAATGGAAATCGAGCAGTAGGCACAAAAAGGCACAAAAAACTGGGCCGGAATTTCCTGCTTTGGCCTGCCGTTCAAGTCGGTGCTTTAGCCTTTTGCTCGGCCAAAGGCGGCATCAAGGTCGTGCGGGACGAGTTTAACATTATCGACCGGCGTGGCGACAAGCTCCGGTGCGTGTTCTTGCTCGATCTTGGCGCACCGGGCGTTGCATGATCTGGTATGGCCCGCACCGTTCTCAACACCACCGTCTCGGCGGAGCGGCCCTACGTCAGCAAATCGAAGTTCCTCTGGGGCAGCCAGTGTCGGAAGCTGCTCTGGTACGCCTACAACGCCAAGGACCGGATTCCTGAGCCTGATGCCGCCACGCAGGCCATCTTCGATCAGGGCCACGAGGTCGGCGCTCTGGCCAAAGCCCTCTACCCCGGCGGCATCGAGGTCAGCGCGGGCGTAAGCGATTTCAAGCAGGTGCTCCAGAAGTCGCTGGAGGCCGCCAAGGGGAGGAAGCCCTTGTTCGAGGCCGGGTTCGCTTACAACGGCGGTTTTGCCCGCGTTGACATCCTGAACCCAGTCGGCAGGAGCGAGTGGGACATCATCGAGGTCAAGAGCAGCACCGAGGTCAAGGACGTGAACCTGCTCGACCTTGCATTCCAAGCCTTTATCTACAACGGCGCGGGCTTGAGCATCCGCCGGTCCTGCCTGATGCACGTCAACCGGGATTACGTGCGGCGAGGTCCGGTTGACCCCAAGAAGTTCTTCAAGATCGTGGATGTCACCAAGGACGTGTCGGGCCTGAGCCGAGACATCGAGCCGCAACTGGAGGCCATGTTCGCCACGATCCGGCGCAAGCAGGAACCGGACATCAAGATCGGCCCTCACTGCTCCGACCCGTACCCCTGCCCGCTTCAGGAAAAATGCTGGGCCTTCCTGCCAGCGGACAGCGTGTTCGACCTGTACTACGGCGGGAGGAAGTGCTGGCGTTTACTTCAAGATGGCGTCGTCAACCTGAAAGACATCCCTGACCACGTTGACCTGACTGACCGGCAGGCGATCCAGCGCAAG
>Ga0326727_10018328_pt1 | contig 14314 bp, 13 predicted proteins | sample MB2enrmetagenome_FD_207643 | JGI IMG/M metagenome (GOLD analysis project Ga0326727, IMG submission 207643) | Lab enriched peat soil microbial communities from McLean, Ithaca, NY, United States - MB29MY | ecosystem: Environmental > Terrestrial > Soil > Wetlands > Peat | place: USA: New York...
CGTCGCCGCGCGCATCCAAGCGACACCCAAAGGCCTCGACATCCGCTACGTGGTCACCAACCTGCACGGCGGTGCTGCCGAATGGCTCTACGCCACCCTCTACTGTGCTCGCGGCCAGGCAGAAAACCAAGCTGCACAAGGACCAACTCGCGTCCGACCGCACCAGTTGCCGCACCCCTCTGGCCAATCAGGTCCGGCTGATCTTGCACACCGCCGCCTATTGGCTGCTGCTGACCGCGCGCGACGCCATCCCCCACCCGCAGCCGCGCGCCACCGCCGAGTTCACCACCGTGCGCATGCGCCTGGTCAAGATCGGTGCCCGCATCAGCGAAACCCTCAGCCGGATCCGCATCGCTTTTGCCGCCGCCTGCCCCGAGGCGGAGTTGTTCCGTGGCTTGGTCCGCAGCTTCCTGCCAGCCGGCCCCTGACCAACGGGCCATTGCCCCCAACCCGCCGCGTCCCACAAACCCCCAGCGCCTGTCCCGTCCGTCCTCAACCCGCGATGCAATGGACGCCTCGGATCAGTGCGCCCAACGCTCAGCAATCCCACCGCGCACAGCGCCGCGAATAGGTCGGGGTAGCAAACGCTCGGCCCTGCACGTCGTCACCGCCTTCGCCTGCGAGCATCGAATGGTGCTCGCTCAGGCCGCCATGGAGGGCCGCGAAAACGAAATCCTCACCGCCGGTGCGGTGCTCCAACTGATTGATCTCAAAGGCATGCTGGTCACTGGCGACGCCATGCATTGCCATGGCAAGACGGCTCAGCTGATCTGGGATCGCGGCGGCGAGTGGCGGTTCTCACTGAAGGCCAACCGTCCTGCCCTGCATGCCGATGTGGCCGGCTTCTTCGCCGATCCCCCCGCGCCACTGTCAGTTCACACCACCGTCGACGCCAACCACGGCCGTATCGAAACCCGCCGTCACCTCGTTTATCATGAGGTCGATCGGCTCATTCCAACCCGCAGTGAGTCCGACGAAGCCCCCATGCCCGGCTTGGCCATGATCGGGATGATCGAGGCCACCATCGAACACCCCGACGGCCGCTCCACCACCACGCGCCGCTACTATGTCTCTTCCGCCCCCCTCTCCCCCACCCGCTTCGCCGGCGCCGTCCGCTCCCACTGGCAAATCGAGAACGGATTGCACTGGGTGCTCGACACCGCTTTCGACGAAGACCGGGCCCGTAACCGTCGCGACCACGGCCCAGAAAACCTTGCCATCCTCCGTAAACTCGCCCTCAACGTGCTCCGCACCGCCCGCCCAGACATCTCCATCCGACGGAAACGAAAGCGCTCCGGGTGGTCCGACGCCTTCGCCCGCTCCGCCCTCGGCCAAATGCGATAGCCCTGCCCTCCCACCCGAATCTTGCGCCGCATGCGGCCCCGTGCTTCGCTTGAACAGTAAGCCTTCCGGGCGCGGAGCCACGCGGAGACCGGAACAATGTTGAGGAGCCCCATTTGGCATACGTACTGCAGCAATTCATCAATGGTCTCACGCTTGGAATGATCTATGGCCTGATCGCTATCGGCTATACAATGGTGTACGGCATTATCGGCATGATCAACTTCGCCCATGGCGACATCTTCATGGTGGGAGCGTTCCTGTCCCTCATCGCGCTCATCGGCCTCGCCGCGATCGGGATCACCTCGGTGCCGCTGGCACTGGCGCTCACCCTGCTGTTCGCCGCCGCCATCGCCGGGCTGTACGGCTGGACCGTGGAGCGCATCGCCTATCGGCCGCTGCGCGGCTCCTTCCGCCTCGCCCCCCTGATCTCGGCGATCGGCATGTCCATCCTGCTGCAGAACTTCGTCCAGGTCAGCCAGGGCGCCCGGTCCAAGCCGATGGCGCCGCTCTTCTCGGGCGATATCCCGTTGTGGACCGACGCCTATTTCACCGCCCACATCTCCACCATGCAGATCGCCGTGGTCATCACCACGTTGCTGGTGCTCGCCGTGTTCACTTGGCTGGTCACCGCGACCCCGCTCGGCCGGGCCATGCGCGCCTGCGAGCAGGACCTCAAGATGGCTGCGCTGCTGGGCATCGATACCGACCGCACCATCAGCCTGACCTTCGTGATCGGGGCCGCCCTGGCGGCCGTCGCCGGACTGCTGTTCCTGCTGTACTACGGCGTGATCGACTTCTACATCGGCTTCATCGCCGGGGTGAAGGCGTTCACCGCCGCCGTGCTGGGCGGCATCGGCTCGCTGCCCGGCGCCGTGCTGGGCGGGCTCGCGATCGGCCTGATCGAAACCTTCTGGAGCGCCTATTTCAGCGTCGGATACAAGGACGTCGCCGCGTTCTCCATCCTCGTCATCGTGCTGATCTTCATGCCCTCCGGCCTGCTCGGCCGGGCCGACGTGGAGAAGGTCTGAGCATGGCCTCGCGCAAGGGCGCCGGCGGGGCGCTGGTCGATGCCGGCCTGTCCGCGCTGGTCGCGATCGGGGTGTTCGGCGTCATCGTCGGGCTGAAGACCGACAGCGGGCCGACCAGCCTGGTCCTGGTGCCGCGCCCATGGACGGTGGCGATCGCGGCCGGCCTGGTGTTCCTCGGCCGGCTCGCGCTGCTCGGCTGGCGAGCCTGGCGGCCGGCCGGCACCCCCGCGCCGCGCCGCCTGATCCGGCTTGGCGGCTCAGCCGGGCGGTTCGCCACGCCCGTCCTGCTGCTGTTCGCCCTCACCCTGCCGGCCTATGCGGGACGCTACTGGCTCGACCTCGGCGTGCTGGTGCTGACCTACGTCATGCTGGGGTGGGGCCTCAACATCGTGGTCGGGCTGGCCGGCCTGCTCGACCTCGGCTACGTCGCCTTCTACGCGGTCGGCGCCTATTCCTATGCGCTGCTGGCGCAGAATTTCGGCCTCGGGTTCTGGACCTGCCTGCCGCTCGCCGGGCTGCTGGCGGCCTGCTGGGGCATCATGCTCGGTTTCCCCGTGCTGCGCCTGCGCGGCGACTACCTGGCCATCGTCACGCTCGCGTTCGGCGAGATCATCCGGATAGTGATCCTCAACTGGGTCTCGCTGACCAACGGGCCGAACGGCATTTCCGGCATTCCCCGCCCCACCCTGTTCGGCCTGACCTTCTCCATGGGCGGAGGCCCCGGCACGTTCGCCGGGTTCTTCGGCATCGAGCCGGACATCAGCCAGCGCGTCATGTTCCTCTACTACGTGATCCTCGGCCTCGCCCTGCTCACCAACTGGGTGTCGCTCAGGCTGCGCCGGCTGCCGCTCGGCCGCGCCTGGGAGGCGCTGCGCGAGGACGAGGTGGCCTGCCGCGCGCTCGGCATCAACGTCACCACCACCAAGCTGACCGCGTTCGCCATCGGCGCCTGCTTCGGCGGCCTGGCCGGCGCGTTTTTCGCCACCCGCCAGGCGTTCATCAGCCCGGAGAGCTTCACCTTCATGGAGAGCGCGACCGTGCTGGCGATCGTCGTGCTGGGCGGCCTCGGCAGCCAGCTCGGCGTGGCCCTGGCGGCGGTGGTGATGATCGGCGGCTCGGAGATGTTTCGCGATCTCGCCGAATACCGGATGCTGATCTTCGGCGGCGCCCTGGTGCTGATGATGATCCTGCGCCCGCGCGGCCTGATCTCCGTGCGCCTGCCTTCGGTTGCCCTCGGCCAGGCCCGGAAGATCGCCGCCGGGGTTCTCGCACAGGGGCGCGGCTGATGGCCTCGCCGCTGCTCGACGTGCACGAGCTCTGCATGCGTTTCGGCGGCCTCACCGCCATCGATGCGCTGTCCTTCGTCGCCGACGCCGGCAAGATCACCGCCGTGATCGGCCCGAACGGCGCCGGCAAGACCACGGTGTTCAACTGCATCACCGGCTTCTATCGGCCCTCCTCCGGCGGCATCGGCCTTGCCGTGCCCGGCGGCGGCAGGCTCGCGCTGGAGCGCATGCCCGGCCATCGCATCGCCCGCCAGGCTCGGGTGGCCCGCACCTTCCAGAACGTCCGGCTGTTTGCCGGCATGACGGTGCTGGAGAATCTCCTGGTCGCGCAACACAACGTTTTGATGCCGAACGTCGTGGACGGCCTGCTGGCGGTGTTCGGGCTGGGCGGCCATGCCAGGGCCGAACGCGCGGCTCTCGATCGCGCCCGGTTCTGGCTGGACGCGGTGGCCCTCACCGCGCGGGCCGACGACCCGGCGGGCACCCTGCCCTATGGCGCGCAGCGGCGCCTGGAGATCGCGCGCGCCATGTGCACGCGGCCGATCCTGCTGTGCCTCGACGAACCCGCCGCCGGCCTGAACCCGCGCGAATCGGAGGAACTCTCGGATTTCCTGCGCCGCATCCGCGATGGCGCCGGCGGCGAGCCGGGCTGTTCGATCCTGCTGATCGAACACGACATGGGCGTGGTCATGCGCATCTCCGACCATATCGTGGTGCTCGACCACGGCAAGAAAATCAGCGACGGCCCGCCGGATGCCGTGCGCGCCGATCCGCTGGTCATCGCTGCCTACCTCGGCGAGGGCGACGAGGACGAGACGCCGGCGCCATCGAGGGAGGCCGCCGGTTGAGCGCGCTCCTGCACCTGGCGGGGGTCACCGCCTTCTACGGCGCCATCCAGGCCCTGAGGGGCGTGGACCTGGACGTGCACGAGGGCGAGATCGTCGCCCTGATCGGCGCCAATGGCGCCGGCAAATCCACCCTGATGATGACCATCTGCGGCAATCCCCGCGCCCGTGACGGGTGCATCCGCTACGACCGCCACGACATCACCCACCTGCCCACGCACCAGATCATCCGCTGGGGCATCGCACAGGTTCCGGAGGGGCGGCGCATCTTCCCCCGCATGACGGTACACGAGAACCTGCTCATGGGAGCGCACGGCCGCGACGATGCCGAGGCCGAAGCGACCATGCAGCAGGTCTTCACCCTGTTCCCGCGGATCCAGGAACGGCTGCACCAGCGCGGTGGCACGCTGTCCGGCGGCGAACAGCAGATGCTGGCGATCGCCCGCGCCCTGATGAGCCGCCCCCGCCTGCTGCTGCTGGACGAGCCGTCGCTCGGGCTGGCGCCGCTGGTGGTGCGGCAGATCTTTGCCGCCATCCGCGAGTTGAACCGGCAAACCGGCCTGACCGTTCTCCTGGTCGAGCAGAACGCCTTCCAGGCATTGCGCCTGGCGCACCGCGGCTACGTGCTGGTGAACGGCACCGTCACCATGGCCGCCACCGGGGCGGAACTGCTGGCGAGGCCGGAGGTCCGCGCCGCCTATCTCGAAGGTGCGCGCTAACGGCGTGAAGCGCCAAACGATTGGGATCAAAGGGCCTCACGGCCCTTTGCGGGGTCCAGGGGCAGCGCCCCTGGCCTTCAGCGGCCTGCAAGCCTGCTGCCCGCAATCGGGAATAGGCCCGGAGTCCCTTGCATGTCTGTGACCACCGCCTCGCCCAGCCGTCCCGCCGTCGTCACCGGAACCACCTTCTCGGTGCTGATCGCCCTCAGCTTCTGCCACCTGCTGAACGACATGAACCAATCGCTGCTGGGCGCGATCTACCCGCTGCTGAAGACCAACTACCACCTCGACTTCGGCCAGGTCGGGCTGATCACGTTGACCTTCCAGATCACCGCCTCGCTGCTGCAGCCGCTGGTCGGCGTGTACACCGACCGCCGGCCGCAGCCCTTTTCGCTGTCGGTCGGCATGTCGTTCACCCTGCTCGGGCTCTTGGTGCTGTCCCGCGCCGGCAGCTTCACCATGCTGCTTGTGGGCGCCGCCCTGGTCGGCACCGGGTCGAGCGTGTTCCACCCCGAATCCTCGCGCATCGTCCGGGTGGCCTCGGGCGGGCGGCACGGGATGGCGCAATCGCTGTTCCAGGTTGGCGGCAACAGCGGGCAGGCATTTGGGCCGCTGCTGGCCGCCATCATCGTGCTGCCGCGCGGCCAGTGGAGCCTGGCGTGGTTCTCGCTGGGCGCGCTGGCCGCCATCATCGTGCTGGCCTGGGTTGGCGCCTGGTACAAGCGCCGCCGTGCCGCCACCGGCTCACGGGGCCGCGCGACCGCGCCCATCACGCGGGCGCGGGGGGTGGTGGTCACGGGGGTTACCGTGCTGGCCACGCTGATGTTCTCGAAAGCCCTGTACTCGGCCAGTTTCGGCACGTTCTACATCTTCTACCTGATCCAGCGCTTCGGCATCTCGATTGGGAGCGCCCAGGTCTGCCTGTTCGTCTTCATGGCGGCGTCGGCGGTGGGCACCATGGTGGGCGGCGAGGTCGGCGACCGGTTCGGCCGCCGCTACGTCATCTGGTTCTCCATCCTGGGCGCGCTGCCCTTCGCAGCCGTGTTGCCCCACGTGGGACTGGCCTGGACGATCGCGCTGACTGTCCTGATCGGGCTCATCATCTCCTCGGCCAACTCCGCCATCCTGGTGTTCGCGCAGGAACTGGTGCCCGGGCGGATCGGCATGGTCAGCGGCATCTTCTTCGGCTTTTCCTTCGGCATGGGGGGCTTGGGCGCCGGCGTACTGGGGCAGCTCGCGGATTACACCTCGATCGACTTCGTCTACCACCTCACGGCTTGGCTGCCCGCGCTCGGCCTGTTCACCTGGTTCCTGCCCGACATCGAGCGCGAACGCCTCGCCGCCGCCCGCCGCACGGGATAGCGAGGCGCTGCCGCGCGCTCCGCCAGGGCCGGGAGGCCCCTGGCCTTCAGCGCCGCCGCCGGCGGGAACCCGCGCCGCATCCGTCCGTTCGCCTGCCGCATGGACAGGCCGCGCCCCGAGGAGACCTTTGAGACCGACGTGCCGGCGCGGCTCGACCGCCTGCCGTGGAGCCGCTTCCATTGGCTGGTGGTGATCGCGCTCGGCATCACCTGGATCCTGGACGGGTTGGAAGTCACCCTGGTCGGCTCCCTGTCCGGGGCGATCGCCAACAGCCCGATGCTCAGGCTCTCGGGCAGCCAAATCGGCGCCGCGGCCAGCGCCTACCTCATCGGCTGCGTTGCCGGCGCCCTGTTCTTCGGCTGGCTCACCGACCGGTTGGGCCGCAAGCGGCTGTTCACCGTCACCGTGCTGGTCTACCTCCTGGCCACCATTGCCTCCGGCTGCGCCTGGGACTTCGCTTCGTTCGCGATCTTCCGCGCGATCACCGGCGCCGGCATCGGCGGCGAGTACGCGGCGGTGAACGCCACCATCCAGGAGCTCATCCCGGCGCGGCGACGCGGCTTCACCGACCTCGTCATCAACGGCAGCTTCTGGCTCGGCGCGGCGCTCGGCGCCGGCGGCGCGCTGGTGGCGCTCGACCCCCACGTGGTGCCGCCCGAGATCGGCTGGCGCGCCGCCTTCATCATCGGCGGCGCCATCGGTTTCGTCGTCCTGCTGCTGCGCCGCTGGATCCCCGAAAGCCCGCGCTGGCTGATGACCCACGGCCAGCCCGAAGCCGCGGAAGCCGCGGTGCACGAAATCGAGAAGCGGGTGCGCGCCGGCCATGGCGAACTGCCGCCGGTGACGGGGCGGCCGCTCCGCCTGCGCCGGGACGTGCACGCATGGTTCGCCGCCAGCGTACATGTCCTATTCACCCGCTACCTCAGCCGTACCGTGCTGGCGACCGCGCTGATGGGGGCGCAGGCGTTCTGCTACAACGCGGTGTTCTTCACTTATGCCCTGATCCTCACCCGCTTCTACCATATCGCTGCCGGGCGGGTCGGGTGGTTCATGCTGCCGTTCGCCCTCGGCAACTTCGCCGGCCCGCTGCTGCTCGGCCGACTGTTCGACAGCCTCGGCCGGCGCATCATGATCACCGCGACCTATGCGCTCTCGGGGGCGTTGATGGTGCTGACGGGCTGGGCGTTCGCGCGCGGCTGGCTTGGCCCCGTCGGGCAGACCACGGCGTGGACCGGCATCTTCTTCATCGCATCCGCGGCCGCCAGTTCCGCCTATCTCACCGTGGGCGAAAGCTTTCCGCTGGAGGTGCGGGCGGTTGCCATCGCGGTGTTCTATGCGCTGGGCACCGGCGTGGGCGGGGTGGCGGGTCCCGCGCTGTTCGGCGCCCTGATCGAAGCCGGTTCGCGCTCGGAAATCCTCTGGGGCTATCTGCTCGGCGGCGTCCTGATGCTGGCGGCGGGGGGCGTGGAAGCTGCACACGGCGTGCCGGCCGAGCGCAAACCGCTGGAAGAGATCGCCCGTCCGCTGTCCATCGCCCCCGGCTGATGCCAACTCTGCGGGCGCAACTCCGGGCCGAGGCAGCCGTTCACCCAATGGCGACCAATAAGGGAGAACGCAGAATGGATAAGGATCGAGTGCAGGGTGCGGCCCGCCAGGTGAAGGGCACGGTGAAGGAAGGGATCGGCAAGGCCACCGGCGATACCCGCACCGAAGCCGAGGGCAAGGCCGAAAAGGCGGCCGGCAAGGTGCAGAACACGATCGGCGGTGCCAAGGACGCCGCGCGCGACGCGCTGAAGAAGGACTAACAGCGACCGGCGAGCGAGGCGCTGCCTCGCGCTCCGCCCGGGCTTCGCCCGGGACCCACCAGGGGCCATAAGGCCCCTGGACCCCAATCAGGGACGCAACTTCCTTTCGGCCCGGCGGATGCAGCCCTGCAGCTCACGCAAGAAGGCGCGTGCCTGTTGAGGCGTCATCTCGACGAACATGCGACGGGCCACCGCCCCGGCGTCGATGCGGCGAAGCCGCAGGAACACGGCGCCGGGGACGGCCTGCACACAGGCCTCGTTGGCTTCCGAGTTCAGGTCGATGACAGGCGAGGTCGACATATCCGCGTCCCACGCATTCACGACGCCGCGAGCATCTCACGCCGTGGGTGCCGAAATCAAGCATCCCCGACCGGGGCGAAAGGAGCCGCCTCCTACATCTGGGAATAGCTGCCATTGTGCCAGATGTACATCGTGTAGTCGGACTCGACCAGGTCGCCCTTCTTGTCATAGGCGATCTTGCCCAGCACCGTGTCCCACGGCCCGCCGGACTTCAGCATCGCCGCCACTTTTCTCGGGTCCGTCGTGCCCGCCTTGGTCGCTGCCTCGGCCCAGGCCTGGATCGCCGCATAGGTGTAAAGCACGTAGCCCTCAGGATCGATGCCCTTGTCCCTGAATTCCTTCACCACGGCCGCCGCCGCCGGGCGGAGGCGAGGGTCGGCAGGGAAGGTCATCAGCGTGCCCTCGCCGGTATCGCCGGTGATCTGCCAGTACTCGGAGGTCACCAGCGCGTCGCCGCCCATGACCACGGCGTTCAGCCCCTGCTGCGTGGACTGCCGTCTGATCAGCCCGATCTCGGTCTGATAGCCGCCGATGTAGATCAGGTTGACGCCAGCCTGCTTCAGGCGGCTGACCAGAGCAGAGTAGTCCTTCTCGCCAGGAGTATAGGAAGAGTATATTACCTCCTTGAGTCCGGCTTTGTTCATTGCCTTCTTGGTCTCGTCGGCGAGACCTTTGCCGTACGCGGAGTTGTCATGCAGGATCGCGATCCGCCGGTCCCCGTAATTCTTGGCGATGAAGGCGCCGGCCACCGCGCCCTGCTGATCGTCGCGCCCGGTGGTGCGGAACGTGTTCCAGCTCCCCTCGTCGGTGAACTTGGGGTTGGTCGAGGCCGGGGTGATCTGCAGGATGCCTTCCTCCGTGTAGACCTTGCTGGCCGGGATCGAGCTCGAGGAGCAGAAATGCCCGTCGACGAAGACGACCTTCTTGGCGGCGAACTCGTTGGCTAGTGAAACGGCCTGCTTGGGGTCGCAAGCGTCGTCGCCGAGGTTCAGCACCACCTTCTGCCCGAGCACGCCGCCCTTGGCGTTGAGGTCGGCCACCGCCTGCTCCGCGCCCGCTTTCAATTGGGCGCCGAGGGCAGCGTTGCTGCCGGTGATCGGACCGGCGGCGCCGATCTGGATATCGGCCCGGGCCGGCGCCGTCGCGCACAGGGCGAGCAGCGCTGCTCCAATGGACAGCGTCCTTTTCATCATCCAGTTGGTTCCCTTCCTGGGGGTCACAGGTTCCGCCGCGCCGAACGCGCGGCCGCCATGCACCCTAGGCGGTTTCCCCTGCCCGGGGCAAATTTCTGTGATGTCGTCCGGCTCTCGGAGAAGTGGCGTGGAAACGATCTGGCTTGCGCTCGGCGTCAAGATGGCCACCACGGCGGCGATCGTCGTGACAGCCTGCCTGCTGGTCGAGCGCTCGGGGCCGTTGATCGGGGGCGTGGTGGCCACCCTGCCGGTCTCCGCCGGCCCCGCTTACGCCTTCCTTGCCGCCGAGCACGGCGCCGGCTTCATTGCCGCGAGCGCCCCGGCGAGCCTGGCCTCGATCGGCGCCTCCGCCGCCTTCGTTACCGTTTACGGCGCCCTTGCCCGCACTCAGGGAAGGGCCGTCAGCACATTTGGCGCGTTGGCAGTGTGGGCCGGCATGACGACCATGCTGCGGACTGTCGCGCCCGAACTGTGGACCGCCGCCGCCATCGACGTGGTGCTGTTCGCGGCCGCCATGCGCATCGTCGCGGCCTGGCGACGCGCGCCGCTGCGTGCGGGCGTGCGCTCCTCGGCATGGGACATTCCGGTGCGGGCCGGGGCCGCGATGCTGCTGGTCGCCTCGGTGCTCGAGGCGGGCCGGGTGCTCGGCCCGGGCGCCGCCGGAGCGCTGGCCCTGGCGCCGGTGGTGCTGACCAGCCTCGCCGTGCTGCTGCACCCCCGGATCGGCGGCCCGGCCGCGGCGGCGGTCATGGCCAATACGGTGCCCGGGCTGATGGGTTTTGGCATGGCCATCCTGGCACTCGGACTCACCGCCCAACCGCTGGGCGCCATTCCGTCGCTGCTGCTGGCGCTAGCGATCAGCCTGGGCTGGAACGCCGGTGTCCTGCTGCTGGCGCGCGTCCGGCCGCGCTGAAGGCCAGGGGGCGCTGAGGACGTGAACCTATCGGTTTTTTGGCAATTTTCCGATATTAAACCATTGATATTATTAGTATTGTTATTTGGAAACGTCTAGAAAACCGATAGATTCACAGCCTCGCTGCCCCCTGGCCTTCATTGCGCCTGGGCGCTTGCCTCGCTGCGCGTGGCGCCGGCGCGCGCCGCCAGCGCCGCCTCCATGAACCCATCGAGCGCCCCGTCCAGCACCGCGGCTGGATTGCCGGTCTCCTCCCCGGTGCGCAGGTCCTTCACCAGTTGGTAGGGCGCCAGCACGTAGCTGCGGATCTGGTGGCCCCAGCCGATGTCGGTCTTGGCGTTCTCCTGCGCCGCAGCCACTGCCTCGCGTCGTTGCAGCTCCTGCTCGTACAACCGCGCCCGCAACATGCCCATCGCGGTGGCCCGGTTGCGATGCTGGCTGCGATCGGTCTGGCAGGCCACCACGATGCCGCTCGGGAGGTGGGTGATGCGGATGGCGCTTTCCGTCTTGTTCACGTGCTGCCCGCCGGCGCCGGACGCCCGGTAGGTATCGACCTTCAGATCGGCCTCGTTGATCTCGATCTGGATGCTGTCATCGACCACCGGATACACCCACACGCTGGCGAAGCTGGTGTGGCGCCGCGCCGCCGCATCGAACGGGCTGATGCGCACCAGCCGGTGCACCCCAGCCTCGGTCTTCAGCCAGCCATAGGCGGTCGGCCCGCTCACCTGCAGCGTCACCGACTTCACCCCGGCCTGCTCGCCCTCGCTCTCCTCCAGCTTCTGCACTTTGTAGCCGCGCTGTTCGGCCCAGCGCGTGTACATCCGCTCCAGCATCCGCGCCCAGTCCTGCGCCTCGGTGCCGCCGGCACCGGCGTTGATCTCGACGTAGGCGTCATTGCCGTCGGCCTCGCCGGACAGCAGGCTCTCGATTTCCCGCCGCCTGGCCTCCTCGGCGAGCGCGCGCAGCGTCCCGATGCTCTCGGTCACCATGGCCGAGTCCCCTTCGGCCTCGGCCAATGCGACCAGCTCGACCGCGTCGCCGGCCTCGCGCTCAAGGCTGCGCACGGCTTCGACCCCGCTGCTCAACCGGTTGCGCTCGCGCATCAGCGACTGCGCGGCCGCCTGATCCTTCCACAGTTCGGGGTCTTCGGCGCGATGGTTCAGTTCGTCGAGACGGGCGAGGGCGGCATCCCAGTCAAAGATGCCTCCTCAACAGTGCGACCGACTGCCTGATCTGCTCGTTGAGGGTGTCGGATTCCGCGCTCATCCTGTTCAGCGCTCCCAGACCAAAGGCAGCGTCAATACAGCCCGCCCAGACTGCTGTCGACCCCGGGAGACTGCGGCGGCGGCGGCGCCGAACCGGCGGCATCAGCCGACGCGGCCGCTGGCGGCGCACTGCCGATCGGGCCCGAGGCGCCGGGAACCTGGTCGGGCTTGAAGGCATCGGTCACCATGCCGGAGCCGGAATCCCAACTCGCCAGGGTCACGCCCGGCGGGGCCACGAAATCCAGTTTCGGCCGGCTCTTCAGCGCCGCGGCCATGAAATCGTGCCAGATGGGCCCCGCAGCGACCGCGCCGGTCTCGTTGTTGCCGAGCGTGGTCGGCGTGTCGTAACCGACCCATACCACACTCACCAGATCCGGCGTGAAGCCGGCGAACCAGGCATCCTGGAAATCCTGGCTGGTGCCGGTCTTGCCGGCCAGCGGCCGGCCCAGGCCCTGTCCCACGGTCGCCCCGGTGCCGCGGGTCATCACGCCCTGCATCATGGTCACCAACTGGAACGTGCTGGCGGGGTCGGCCAGCTGCTTGCGGTCGTCGGCCAGCTCTGGCGGGTGCGCCGGATCATCGCAGCCCTGGCAGGTCGGGCCAGGTGCCCGCCAGATCACCTGCCCGTTGCTGTCCTGCACGCTCTCGATCAGGGTTGGCACCACCTCCCGCCCGCCGCTGTCGAGCCCGGCGTAGGCGCCTGCCTCGCGCAGCACCGTCGTATCCACCGCCCCGATCGCCGCCGGCAGCACCCGCGGCATGTCATCCACCTCATGGAAGCCGATCGCGGTCTGCGCCACCGCTTCCATGCCCACCTGGTTGGCCACCCGGACGGTCACCAGGTTCAGCGATTTCTCGAGGGCGACCCGCAACGGCACCGGGCCTTCGAAGTCCATCTCGAAATTGCTCGGCCGCCATTCCCCCGCCGCGCCCTGGTCCAGCACGAAGGGCGCGTCCAGGAAGCGCTGCGAGGGCGATACCCCGCTCTCCAGCGCGGTCAGGTAGACGAACGGCTTGAAGCTGGAGCCGGGCTGGCGATTGGCCTGCGTGGCCCGGTTGAACTGCGACAGTTCGAAGCTCCAGCCGCCCGCCATCGCCAGCACCCGACCGGTCCGTGGGTCCAGCGACACCAGCGCGCCCTCGACGAGCGGAATCTGCCGCAGCAGCAGGCGCTCCGGCCGGGCCGGCGAGCGGCCCTGTGCCGGCACGGCTGGCGCAACGTCCGTCATCACCACATCGCCCGGTTTCAGGACGTCGCTCATGCGGCGAGGCACCGGCCCAGGCGTGGCCCCCGGCGGCGGCGCCAAGGCGCCGGCGGGGACGTGAATCGGCCGCGCCCAGCCCACGTCGGCAAACTGCATCGGCAGGATGCGGGGTGTCGCGCCGGCGCCGGATTCGAGCACCCCCAGCTTCGCCTCCGGATCGGTAACCTCCAGCACTACCGCCAGCCGCCACTCCGACCGCATGCCGGCCGGCCGCGCCATCTGCCTGAGTTGGTCCGCCCAGGTGGTTCTGAGTGACGCCCCCCCATCCAGCCGCGCAACCGGCCCCCGCCAGCCGCCGCGACGCTGGTCGTAGCGCATCAGCCCGTCCCGCAGGACGCGCTCGGCCACCGCCTGCAGCCCGGGGTCGAGCGTGGTCCGCACCATCAGCCCGCCCTGCGTGGTCCGCTCGGCGCCGAACTGCTCGATCAGCCGGCGCCGCACCTCCTCAGCGAAATAGGCGGCGTCACCGACCGTGTCGGCCCGGCGGAACTGCGCCGGCGTGATCGGCTGCGCCCTGGCTTCCGCCGCCTGGGCCGGGGTGATGACGTGATCGACCGTCATCCGGTCCAGCACCCAGTCCCGCCGCTCCTTCGCCGCGTCCGGATAGCGGATCGGATTGTAATTGTTGGGCGCCTTCGGCAGCGCGGCCAGAAAGGCCGCTTCCGCGATCGTCAACTGGTCGAGCGGCTTGTTGAAATAGGCCTGCGCCGCCGCCGCCACGCCGTAGGACTGAAGCCCAAGATAAATCTCGTTCAAATACAATTCGAGAATTCGCTCCTTGCTCAGTGTTTCCTCAAGCCGGATGGCCAGAATCGCCTCGCGTATTTTCCGGGCGAGCGAAACCTCATTGCTGCCAAGGAGAATATTCTTCGCCACCTGCTGGGTGATGGTGGAGGCGCCCACCGGCCGCCGTCCCTGGCCGTAATTCAACAGGTCGGTCACCGCGGCACGCGCGATCGCCAGCGGGTCGACGCCGGGGTGCAGGA
>Ga0326727_10018329_pt1 | contig 14313 bp, 9 predicted proteins | sample MB2enrmetagenome_FD_207643 | JGI IMG/M metagenome (GOLD analysis project Ga0326727, IMG submission 207643) | Lab enriched peat soil microbial communities from McLean, Ithaca, NY, United States - MB29MY | ecosystem: Environmental > Terrestrial > Soil > Wetlands > Peat | place: USA: New York...
CACCACCAGCTCCGGCACCAGCACGCAGACCTTGCGGGAGCTGGACTCCCGTTCCGTCTCCAGGATGTAATCGACCATCGGCGTCAGGACGTAGCGGAAGGGCGACTGCACAATATCGAGCCTGGGAAGGCACTTGCTGGCTGCTCGTAGCGGGGCGGCCACGTCTTTTTCCCAATTCTGGCTGATCGAATCCGGCTCCTCGCCGGTCTGTATGTGCAGGCAGCGAATATCACTCGACATACCCAGCGCAAAGGTGAGGGCTCTCTCGGTAATGCGGCTCCAGCGGTCGATGGGCAGCACCACGATGGGCTGGGTGACCTCGGCCGGCACGATGGGCTGGTCGAGGTCCGTCTCGCGTTCCACATGGAGGTAATGGCGCTTGACGGCGCGCATCAGCAGGATCATGACCGCAATCAACAGCGCGGTGATCCAGGCGCCCGCGGCGAACTTGGCCACCAGCACCACCAGGGTGGTGATGCCCGTGGCTACCGCGCCCAGGCCGTTGACAAAGATGCGCAGCCGGGCCTTGCCCCGGCGCTTCCAGTGCATCACCATGCCGGCCTGCGAGAGCGTGAAGGCCAGGAAGGCGCCGATGGCGTAAAGCGGAATCAGCCGGTCGGTGACGCCGCCGAAGGCGACCAGCAGCAGCGCGGTGAGCGCCACTAGGACGTAGATTCCCCAGGAGTAGAGCAGCCGGCGTCCGCGCAGCAGAAAGACGTGGGGCATATAGTCGTCGAGGGCGATGGCGCGGGTGAGCCGCGGGAAATCGGCAAAGGCGGTGTTGGCCGAGAGCGCCAGCACCAGCAAGACCGCGCCGATGGTGACGTAATAGAAGGCTCCATAGCCCATTACCGCGCGCGTCAGCATCGAGAGCACGCTCTCGTAGCCGGGCGAGTCGGGGTTGGTGGCGGCGATGCCGTAGGCGCTGCACAGGAACGCAATGCCAGACAGCAGCACCGCCAGCAGGACGATGATGATGGTCAGCGTGATCTTGGCATTGCGGCGCGTGTCGTCGCGGAAGGCCATCACGCCGTTGCTCACCGCCTCCACGCCGGTCATAGCCGTGCAGCCTGAAGAAAAAACCTTCATCAGCAGCCACAGGCTGACCGCGGCGGTGGCCGCCGGCAGCGGTGGCAGCGCCGTGGCCGGATGGGGATGGCCGCCGCTGTGCAGCACACGCCAGACGCCGGCTCCGATGACAATCAAGAGCGTTCCCGTGAACAGGTAGGTGGGAATCAGGAAGGCCACGCCGGTGTCGTGGACGCCGCGCATGTTGATCATGGTCAGGATGACCAGCACCGCCAGGCAGAGTTGCAAAGTGTAAGGCTGCAAGCCAGGGGCGGCGGAGATCAGCGCGCCCACTCCGGCCGAAATACCCACGGCGGCGGTGAGTGTGTAATCGACCATCAGGGCGGCCGCAGCCAGCAGGCCCGCGCCCTCGCCCAGGTTCTGGCTGGCCACCGTGTAGGAGCCGCCGCCGCGCGGGTAGGTGTCGATGGTCTGCCGGTAACTGAAGTAGACGATGGCCAACAGGCCCAAGATCGCCAAGATCACTGGCACGATGTAATGCACGCCTACTAAACCCAGCGGAATCAGCAGTGTGAGGGCGGCTTCGGGGCCGTACGCGGCGGAGCTGAGGGCGTCCAGGCCGAAGATGGGAACTCCGGCGACGGGACCGATGTGCTCGGCGCGCTCCTCGCTGGTGGCCAGCGGCCGGCCGAAAAGCAGATCCAATGCACGTGAAGGTAATGCCATGAAGTCTTGTCCGGCAGCGGAGGAGTTGGGGATGGGGGCTGCCGAGAGCATTGTCTCACGGCGAGGGCGAGAAGCCAGCCGAGGCTGGTGGAAGGATTTTCGCGCGCCGGACGAAAGTTTTTTAACGGCGGCCGCAACTTAGATGCGAGAATGCTGTTTGAGAAGACAGGAGCCGGTTGGAACGAGAAATCTATGAGCCGGCGAGTGCTACGTGCAGAGCTAGTCTCCGGTTCTCCGGTCCGAAAGAAGCGGGGCTGGGCAGCACAAGGAGGTTGTTATGCGAAAAGTTCGCTTGGTTCTGTTTGCGATGCTGTTGGCTCTGCCGTTTGCGGCTGCGGCCAACGCTCAAGTGGATGTGGGGGTTGGCGTCGGCCCCGCGGTGGTGCCAACGCCCGAGGTTTACGGGCCGCCGGTCTGTGATTGGGGCTATTACCCTTACTACCCCTATGCCTGCGCTCCCTACGGCTACTATGGGCCTGACTGGTTCTACGACGGAATCTTCCTCGGCGTAGGGCCATGGTACGGCTGGGGCTGGGGTCACGGCTGGGGCTATCACGGCTGGGGTCACGGCTATCGTAGCGGTTACGGCCACGGTGGCTATGTGGGCCACGGAGGGTACGGTGGCGGTGGTGGCGGCTACGGCGGCGAAGTTCGCGGCTTCAGTGGCAGTCACGGGCGCGGTGCTTTTGGCGTTGGGCATGGTGGCGGACACCGGTAAGCTGAAAATCGGCAATCCAAGCCGATAAAGCGGTAAAAATCCGCGCCGTGGCCTAAAAAGGTTTCGTATGCCTCGGCAGGCGGGCCTTGTGTAATTGTGTTGAAGGCTGAAGCGAGGTCTACCGTGCCAGCCGGCGGCTTACTGCGGGTAGGAGCTGGGAGTATTTGGCTGCGCAAGAGCGGCGATGCGGTTGGCGATGCGCTCGGCGGCGTGGGGATGGGCCTGGGTGCGGGCGGCGGCGGCCATTGCGGCCAGCCGCTCCGGGCTCTGGAGCAGGCTGGTGAGGGCAGTCAGTAGCTTTTCCGGCGAGGCAAGCTCACGCTCATCGAGTTCCGACTCATCAAGCAGGAGAGCAGCTCCGACCCGCTCCATCTCCTCGGCGTTGCGCCGCTGGTGGTCGTCGGCGGCGGCGGCGAAGGGAACCAGCAGGGCGGGCTTGCCGGCGGCGGCCAGTTCGGCCACCGTCGATGCACCGCTGCGGGCCATCACCAGATGGGCCTGGGCAAAACGGGCGGGCATATCGTCGAGAAAGGGACTGACCTGCCAGCGGTCGGGATCGGCGCCGCTGGCGGCATAGGCGGTCACGGTCTGCTCGAAGAGGCGCGCCCCGCTCTGGTGGAGAACGGTGAGCCGGGGGATTGCACCCAGTAGGCGAGAAATGATTTTGGGCAAGACAGAATTGAAGATGCGCGCGCCCTGCGAGCCGCCAAAGACCAGCAGATGAGGCGCGGCGCTGGCGGGCGGGGGATCGAGAGAGAAGAACTCCGGGCGGACCGGAATACCGGTGACCTCGGCGTTCCGGAACCAGCGCGTCGCCGACTGAAAGTTGACGGCGGCGGCCTGTACGCGCTTGCCCACCAAGCGGTTAGCCAAGCCCGGCATGGCGTTGGGCTCGAAGACCATGGAGGGAATTCCGAGCAGGAGTGCCGAGGCCATTGCCGGGCCGGAGGCGTAACCGCCTACGCCGAAAACCACGCCGGGGTTGAACTCGCGGATCAGCCGCTGGCAGGTGAAGATGGCGCGGGGCAGGTCGGTGAGGGTGCGCAGGCGCGTAAGCAGGCTGACGTTTTTGAGTTGGCCGACCTCGACCAGGCGCAGGTTGAAGCCGGCCTCGGGTACCAGGCGCATCTCCATGCCCCGCTCCGTGCCGATAAATAGCACCTCGGCCGCATGGCGCGCTACTAGTTCGCGGGCCACAGCCAAGGCCGGAATAATGTGGCCGCCGGTGCCGCCACCGGCTATGAGTACGCGCAGGTTTGCCATCAGTCCGCCTTTCTGGAAATGTTCAGCAGCACGCCGATCGAGGCCAGGGTGACGAAGACCGAGGTTCCGCCGGAGGAGATCAGCGGCAGCGGAATGCCCTTGGTGGGCAAAAGCGAGAGCACTACGCTGATATTAAAGAAAGCCTGCAGGACGATGGTGGTGGTGATGCCGAAGGCCGCCAAACGGGCAAAGGGGTCCTGCGAGCGGAAGGCGACGCGCAGGCCGCGCAGGCCGAAGGCCGCAAAGAGCAGCAGAATGGCGAGAGAGCCGATCAGGCCCAGTTCCTCGGCGATGTTGGCGAAGATGAAGTCGGTGTGGGCCTCGGGCAGGAAGAAGAGCTTCTGCACGCCCTCCATGTAGCCGCGGCCGGTCAGGCCGCCGGTGCCGACGGCGATCAGCGACTGGTTGATGTTGAAGCCGAAGTGCCGCGGGTCGCTGTCGGGATGGAGGAAGACCAGCATACGCTGACGGCGCCAGGAGACCCAGAAGAGCAGCGCTGCCAGAAAGGGCAGCGTGGCGCAGAGGCCGCCGACCAGGTACTTCCACTCCATGCCGGCCAGAAACAGCATCATGGCGGTGACGCCGGCCAGCACCAGCGCCGTGCCCAGGTCGGGCTGGCGGACGATCAGGACGACAAAAACCAGCGGAATGAGGGCGGCGCGCAGGAGGGTGTTCTTCCAGTTGCGCATCTGGTCGATTCGGGTATGGAGAAACCAGGCGAGGAAGAGCACCAGCACGGGTTTGGCGATCTCCGAGGGCTCGAAGGTGAAGAAATTGCCGAAGCGAATCCAGCGGTGGGTGTTGTGCGAGCCGGGCATTAGGAAGACCAGCACCAGCAGGAAGGTGGTGACGCAAAGGGCGATGTAAATGAAGCGCGGGGATTTATAGAGGGAATAATCAACGTGCGAGAGCAGAAAGAGAGCCAGCAGGCCGGCCAAGGCCCAGAGGGCCTGCTTGCCGACAAAGGTGTAGGGCGAGTGGTAGCGCGCCTCGGCCACCACCGCCGAAGCAGAGAAGACCATCGCCAGCCCCACCACGATCAGCAGCAAAGTGACGAAAAAGAGCCACTTGTCCCCTCCTATGCGTTTCGCCATCTCGCTCAGCCTCGCAATTCTTGAACGAGCTGCTTGAAGACGCGCCCGCGGTGCTCGTAGTTTTCAAACTGGTCGAAGCTGGAACAGGCCGGGGCGAGCAGGACCACATCGCCCGAACGCGCGGCCGAGGCGGCGGCGGCGACGGCCGCGTCCAGGGTTTTGCAGGAGAGGATGGGGACCACGCCGCGCAGTTGCGATTCGATTTTGGCCGCCGCCGCGCCGATGGTGTAAACGGCGCGCACCCGCTCGCGCAGGAGGGGAGCCAGCACGGTGTAAGGCGAACCCTTGTCCTTGCCGCCGAGGATGAGATGAATGCCGGAGGGGAAGGCGGCGACGGCCTTGGCGGTGGCGTCCACGTTGGTGGCCTTGGAGTCGTTGTAGAACTTGACGCCATTGCGGGTGGCCACGTACTCCAGGCGATGCTCGACGGCCTTGAACTTTTCGACGGCGTTACGAATGACCTCGGCTGGGACTTCGGCCAGCCGCGCGGCCACGACCGCGGCCAGCACATTCTCGATGTTGTGCGCGCCCTTGAGGTGAATTCCGCTCAGGGGCATTATTTTTTCGATTGCCGCGTCGACAGTGGGGCGGTAGACCACAAAACCCTGCTCCAGCCAGGCTCCTTGCGGAACCCGATGCTCCACCGAGAACCAGTAGACCCTGGCGGCCGCGCGGCTGGCGGCGGCCGCGCAGGGAGCGTTGTCGGCGCTGAGCACCAGGCAGTCGGCGGCGGTCTGGCGGGCAAAGACACGCTCCTTGGCGGCGCAATAGTTTTCAAAGCTGCCGTGACGGTCCAGGTGGTCGGGGGTGATGTTGAGAATGACGGCGATGGTGGGGTGGAACTCGTCGGTGGTTTCGAGCTGAAAGCTGGAGACCTCGAGGACCGACCAGCTTTCCTCGGCGCTTTGGTCGATCAGCGCCACCACCGGCACGCCGATGTTGCCACCGACCAGCGTGGGCAGGCCGGCAGCGGTAAGAATCTCGCCCAGCAGAGTAGTGGTGGTGGTCTTGCCGTTGGAGCCGGTGACGGCGATGGTCCGGCCCTTGAGGAAGCGCGCGGCCAGCTCCAGTTCGCCGATGACCGGCAGGCCGAAGCTCTTTACCTGGACGAGTTCGGGGGTGTCCAGCGGCACGCCGGGGCTGACTACGATCAGATCCTGGCGGCGAAAGGTCAACAGGCCGTGGCCGCCGGCCTCGACCATGACGCCCTCTTCGAGCAGCGTGGGAATCTCCTTGGAGAGCGCCTCCGCCGAGCGCGTGTCAGAGACCGTAACCCGCGCGCCGCGGCGGCGCAGAAACAACGCAGCCGCCAGACCGGATTTCCCCAGTCCGACAACCAGAACCTTCTTGCCTTTCAAATCCAGCATTTAGCGTAACCTCGGGCTGATGCCGTTCAGTCTGACGGAATCCGCGGCTTCTTCAATTGTGCACCGTAAGGGGCCGCGCGGGAAACCGGTCTAACGCAGTTTCAGGGTGGTGAGTGCAAAGAGCGCAAAGATCAGGGCGCCAATCCAGAAGCGGGCGATGACCTTGGACTCCTGCCAGCCCAATTGTTCGAAATGATGATGCAGGGGAGCCATCTTGAAGATACGCTTCCCATTGCGGAGCTTGTAGCTGCCCACCTGGAGAATGACGGAGAGCGCTTCGAGGATGAAGATGCCGCCGATGAAGGGCAAGAGCAGCTCCTGGCGGATGATGACGGCGACCGTACCGATGGCCCCTCCCAGGGCCAGCGAACCAACATCGCCCATGAATATCTCCGCCGGATGGGCGTTGTACCAGAGAAAGCCGATCGAGGCACCGACCATGGAGCCGCAGAAGACGGTCAGCTCGCCCACCATGGGCATGCGCTGGAGTTCGAGGTAGTCAGCGAAGACGACGTGGCCGCTGACATAGGTGAGCACGGCCAGGGCGCCGGCAGCGATGATGGTGCAGCCGATGGCCAGCCCGTCCAGCCCGTCGGTCAGGTTTACGGCATTGGAGGACAAAGCCAGGAAAAGCGTGACAAAAACCACAAAGGGCAGAAAGGCCAGCAGGCCCAGATGGGGGATGGAGCCAAGCCAGTGCCATTCGAGGTCGGGCCGCCAGCTTTTGACAAATGGCACCGACAATTGCGTGGAGAAGAGCTTGAACTGCTCCATGACCACCAGCGCAATCGCCACCGCGGCTCCGGCTAGCCCCTGGTAGAACAGCTTGGCGCGCGCCGTCAGGCCCAGGCTGCGCCGCTGGACGACTTTTATATAGTCGTCGGCGAAACCGATGGCGCCAAAGGCGAGGGTGGAAAAGACGGTGATCCAGACAAAGGGATTGGCGGGATCGGACCAGAGCACTGTGGGCAGCAGAACGGCGATTCCGATGAGCACGCCACCCATGGTCGGCGTGCCGGTCTTCTTCAGGTGCGACTGCGGCCCGTCGTCGCGCACGTACTGGCCGATCTGAAACTCGCGCAGCCTCTGGATCACCCAGGGGCCGATGAGCAGCGCAATCAGCAGCGCCGTCCCGGAGGCAAAAGCGGTGCGGAAGGTGAGGTAGCGGAAGATGCGAAAAGGATGAAAAAACGGAAAGAGCTTTTCGTAGAGCAGCCAGTAAAGCAAAGGGCCTCCAAAGCCGGTTCGAGGCGGGTTTCAATTGATTTTACTAGGCCGGGACGCAAATGACAGTGGAATCGCGTGGATTCATCGGGGTTCGGATTGCCATGCAAGAGCCTCAATGGCCCGTTCGAGGTAAACGCCGCGCGAGCCTTTCACCAGAACAACGTCGCCGGGCTGGAGATTTTGTTTGAGCCAGCGGCCAGCGGCCTCGGCGTCAGGCAAAAAGAGCGCGGCGACTCCTCCCGCGCAGGCGGCGGCGGCCAGGCCTTTGGCGTTGCCCTGAACGCCAACGACCAGGTCAAGGCCAGCCTCGGCGGCCGCGCGTCCGCAGGCGGCGTGCAGCGCAGGGCCGTGTTCGCCCATTTCGAGCATCTCGCCGGCCACGAGAATCCGGCGGCGAGCCGGGCGCGTGGCCAAGGTGCGGATCATCGAACGCAGCGCCTCGGGATTCGAGTTGTAGCAGTCGTTCAGAATCGTTGCGCCGTTGATTTCGATCACCTGGCCGCGCTTGTCGCCGGAGGTGAGCGACTGGAGGGCGGCAGTGGCGGCTTCCAGAGGGACTCCCGCTTCGAGTGCGACCGCCAGACCGGCGAGGGCGTTCAACGCATTGTGAGCCCCCAGCATTTGCAGCGTAAATTGGCCCTCGCGCTCCCCGGCACGGAAGCGAATGTGCAATCCGGTGAGGTCTTCAACCACTTCGAGCAGTTGGGGATCGGCGCAAGGGCCAGAGCCGAAGTAGACGGCGCGGCCGGGGAAGTTGCGGCCAAACTGCGAGACGTAGGGGTCGTCGCAGTTAAGGAAGGCGACGCCGGTCGAGGGCAGCGCGGCCACCAATTCGAATTTGGCGCGGGCAATGCCGTCCTGACCGTCGGCGAAGTTCTCAATGTGCGCCGTGCCCACGTTGGTCACCACGCCCCAGTCGGGCGCGGCGATGCGGGCCAGCGCAGCGATCTCGCCGGGGTGGTTCATGCCCATTTCGATGACCGCCATCTCGTGCCCTGGCTCCAGGCGCAGCAGTTGCAGCGGCAGGCCGAAGCCATTGTTGAGGTTACCCACGGAGCGGAGCACACTGAATTTTGCGCCCAGCGCGGCGGCAATCGCCTCCTTGGTGGTGGTCTTGCCAGCCGAGCCGGCGACGGCCACTACGCGCCTGCCCCATTGGCGGCGGACGTGCGCGGCCAAGGACTGCAGGGCGGCGAGCGGTTCCTCGGTAATCAAAAGCGGCGCGGCCAGCGCGGCGTCGGGCAGGGCGGCGACGCGGGCGCGCGAAACCACTGCGGCTACGGCTCCGCGTTCCAGGGCGGCAGCCACAAAATCGTGGCCATCGAGGCGTTCGCCGCGCACTGCAAAGAAGAGTTCACCGGGAGCGACAGTGCGCGAGTCAATCGAGTAGCCCGTCACCACCAGCGCGCCGGCGTTGGTGACGCTGGCCGGAGCCTCCAGCACCGCGCCCGCCCCGATGGCCGCTTCTGCCAGAGTGAGCCTCATGCAAGTTCACCGTAGCCCAATTCGCGCAGAGCGGAAAGCGCAACCTCGGCGTCGTCGAAGGGAATCGAGGTGAAGCCTACAATCTGTTCCTTTTCATGGCCCTTGCCGGCGAGAAGAACCACGTCGCCGGGGGCAGCCTGCTGGAGCGCCAGCCGGATGGCGGCAGCACGGTCGGGTTCAATGGCGTAACGGACTCCGCTGGCCTTCAATCCGGGCTCGATCTCGGCCAGAATGGCCGCCGGCTCCTCGGAGCGGGGATTGTCGCTGGTGGCCACCACAAAATCGCTGCCTTTGCCTGCGGCCAGGCCCATCTTAGGCCGCTTGGTACGGTCGCGGTCACCGCCGCAGCCGAAAATCGTCAGAACGCGGCCACCGGATGAGGCCGTCATCTGGCGGGCCAGAATCGTCAGGTTACGCAGCGCATCGTCGGTGTGGGCGTAATCGACGATCACGGTGAAGGGCTGGCCGGCATCGACGGATTGGAAGCGGCCGGGAACGGGCTGGAGCTGGGGAACGAATTCAACCAGATCGGCAAAGGGCACGCCGCGCGCGTGAGCCGCGGTGAAGGCCGCCAGCAGGTTGAGAATGTTCACCTCGCCGGCCAGCCGCGAGACGACTTTGGCCGCGCCCGCCGGAGTCTCCAGTTCGATCACCGCGCCGGAAGGGGTGAGCGTGAAACTGGCCGCCCGCCAGTCGCCTTGGCCGATTCCATAGGTCCGGACCTCGGCGCCAGCCTTGCGGGCGGCCTCGGCCAACTCCTCACTGCGCGGGTCGTGTGCGTTGATGACGGCCACGCGCGGCGCCGGATAAACCGTGCCGTCGAAGAGCAGGCGCTTGGCGGCGAAATAATTCTCCATCGTCTGGTGATAATCCAGATGGTCGCGGGTGAGGTTGGTGAAAACGGCCACATCGAAGTTGATCCCCGCCGCGCGGCCCTGGTCGAGCGCGTGGCTGGAGACCTCGGTCACCAGCTCGGCGGCTCCACGGCTGACGCCCTCGGCCATCAGCTCAAACAAATCCCTCGATTCGGGGGTGGTGTGCGGCGAGGGGCGCACCTCACCGGCCACATGGCACTCGATGGTGCCCACCAGCACAGCCTTGCGGGCGGCGGCGTTGAGCAGTTCCTCGATGAGGAAGGCCGTGGTGGTTTTGCCGTTGGTACCGGTGATGCCGGTGGCCGCGAGCTTGCGCTCCGGGTGACCAAAGAAGGCTGCCGAAGCCTGGGCCAGTGCGCGGCGGCCGTGCTCGACCTCCAGGACCGGCAAACCCGGCTCGAAGACCAGCAGGTGATCGAACTTCTGCGCGGAATCGGTGATAACGCCCAAAGCGCCGGCGGCAATGGCCTTTTCGACGTAGCGGTTGCCATCGGTCGAGCCGCCCTTCATGGCCACAAAAACCGCTCCCGGCCGCACCTTGCGCGAATCGTACTCGACGCCGGTAACAGGCCCATCCGAGCCGCCGCCGGAGCCAACCGCCGCCACTTCTGCAATCAGTTCTATCCAGTTCATCACAGGTTCCATTGTAGATTGCAGGGCCGTTTGGGTTGAGTGGCGCAGCGGGGCTTCATCGCCCGCACTTGACCACAATCCGCGTTCCAGGCGCAACCATGTTCCCTGGAGCGGGAGCCTGTTCGCGCGCCGAGCCGCTGCCGATGATTTCAACTTCGAAGCCCGCGGCGGCGGCCTGCTCGATGACCTTGCGCACCGGCAGGCCGGTGAGCGAGGGAACGCGCAGGTTTTTTCCGTCGGCGACGATGACCGTGGTGGCCGTTCGCGCCGGCACGCTGGCCGGATTGGCCCTGCCGTTTGCAGCTGACTCGGTGTTGGCGACTGGATTTACAGGCTGAGTGTGAGTGCTGCCTTGCGGTTTGCCTGTGGCGGCGGACTGGCTAGCGGCTACCGGCTGGGCTGGCGCGCCACGCAGGGGATCGTCCGTGGGCAGGTCGTTGGCCGCGGCGTAGAGAGCGTTGATATCGCCGGTCTGCCCGCTGTCGTCTTCCGCTAATTTGACGCTGGAGTTGGCGGCGGCGTGCGTCGGGCGCAGGTCGATGTCGTGCGGCACGGCGAGGTATTCCAGAACCTGCTGCGCCACCTCGGCAAAGACCGGCGCGGAGACACTGGCGCCGTAGTACGCGCCCTTGGGGTTGTCCATGATGACGGCTACGGCGATAGCCGGGTTGTTGACCGGGGCGATGCCGGCAAACGAGGCGACGTGCATGGTCTTCGAGTAGCGATGCGTGGCCGGATCGATCTTCTGCGCCGTGCCGGTCTTGCCGCCCGAGCTGTAACCGTTGAGCTGCGCCTGTTTGCCGGTGCCGTAGAGCACCACGCCCTCCATCATCTTGCGCATCTGGGCCGCAGTCATGGTGGAGATGACGCGGTGCGCGCCGGGAGGCAGCGGGTCGGGCAGCTCGCCGCCTGGCTTGAAGGGTGTCGCCTGCGGCAGGGCGGACTTTTGGTTGGGAGCAGTGGAATCCAACTGGCCGGGCATTAGTACGCGCGGGGGCAGGTAGACGCCGCCGTTGGCGATGGTCGAAACCATCGAAACCATTTGCAGCGGCGTGACGCCCACCTCCTGGCCCATGGAAATCGAGCCGATCGAAGACGCGCCCCATTTGTTGACCGGCTGCAGCAGGCCGCGGGTTTCGCCCGGCAGTTCGATGCCGCTGCGCTGACCGAAGCCGAAGTTGCGGATGTACTGGTAGAAGTGGTCGGGACCGACCTTCAGCGCCAGTTTGACAGCGGCCACGTCGCTCGAGTGCTCCAGCGCCTCATGCACCGTGATGACCCCAAAGTGGTCGCCCTTGTCGTCGTGAATGACGCGGCCCGCCAAGGTGATCGCGCCACCCTGGCAGTCGATCTTGTCGTCGGGCGTGGTTACGTGCTGATCGAGGGCCGTTGAATAGGTGATCAGCTTGAAGACCGAGCCCGGCTCGTAGACGTCGCTGACCGCGTGGTTGCGCAAGAGCGCTGGCGTGGCGTGGCGGAAGTCGTTGGGATTGAAGGTAGGGCGGACGGCCAGAGCCAGAATCTGGCCGGTGTGCACGTCCTGGATGACCACGGTGCCATTGTCCGCATGGGTGCTCTCCATGGCGTGGTCCAGCGCCCGCTCGGCCAGAAACTGAATGTTCTCGTCAATGGTCAGCACCAGGTTCCGGCCCGGCTGCGGTTCCCGCTCGCTGGAGCCGAGCACCTGGCGGCGCGCGTCCAGGGCCGCGAACATGCGGCCGGGAACGCCATGCAACTGGGATTCATACTTCTGCTCCAGGCCGCCCAGGCCGTTGTCGTCCAGGCCCACATAGCCCAGCACCTGCGCGGCGATTTCGTTGCCCGGATAGAAGCGTTGAGGCTCCTGGCGAAAGTAGAGGCCTTTGAGAGCCTGCGCCTTAATCAGCTCCTTGACGCTGGCCGAGACCGCTGGAGTGACGCGGCGGGCGATCCAGACGAAGTCCTTTCCGGCGGTCAGACGGGCGGCGATCTGCTCTTCGGTGGTCTGGGTGTCGTTGGGGTCGGTGTGGACCACCGCGGCCAGCGCATGAGCCGCCGCCTGCTTGTCGCCAATCTCGCTGGGAACGGCGAAGATCGAATCCACCTGTACGGTCATGGCCAACTCGTGCAGGTTGCGGTCATAGAGCACGCCGCGGCGCGGATCCACTTCGAAGGCCCGCTGCTGCTGCTTTTCGGCGCGCTCGACGTACTCCTTGTGGCGCACCACCTGCAGCCAGAAGAGGCGAAGGGCGATCAGAATCGCCCAGACTAGAAAGAACAGGCAGACCAGCCAGAAGCGCGCCAGCTTCAAGGGCATGGCGCGCGGCGCGGGGTTGCGGTTCCGGCTGGGTCGAAGATTTGCCTGCATGGAGGAATTGCTCCGGGGAGTCGAAGGGCCGGCTGTTAGCTCTTAGTTTTCAGCTTATAGCTCTGAACTCAGAACTGCCAGCCTGCTCCCTGCCGGATTCAGTTTGCAAATTGCATTCTGAGCCCGATTTTACCATTGCCGGCGCAAGCCCATGGCCTCTTGCATAGCACTCCAAAGTTAGAAGCTAAAAGCTAGGAGCTAGCAGATAGTGCTGCGACCGCGTGAATTCGTAATTTCCCAGGTCCCAAAAACGGGACCTGGGGCACCCAAACTTTTGCGGCCGGCTTTCCAGGCCACACGGTCACGATACTAGGAGCTAACAGCTAACAGCTAACAGCTAAAGCTAGAAGCTAAAAGCTACGAGCTAGTAACTAAAAGCTACTAGCTTCTCCGACTATTGCGCCGCCAGCGCTGCCGGAGGCGAGACCTGCGCAAGAGTCGGCGCGGAGGCGTCGGGGCCGGCGCTGGGGTGAACCATCTGACCCGGCGCGGGCTCGGCCAGACCCAGTTTGCGGGCCTCCAAGTCAATCCGGTCCGGCTGGGTAAGCTGCGCCTCCGAGAGGCGCAACTGACGGTTCTCCTCGCGCAACTGCTCGCGAACCTGCTTTTCCGACTCGATCCGATAGCCGCTCTCGATGGCGCTGAAATGTTGCAGCCCGTAGACCATGGTCAGAGTGAAAAGAATAGTGATCGCCGCCGAAAACAGGCGCATCTCGCGAGCGCGCACCGGATCGGGAGCCTTGACCAGGCGGCTGTTGTCAAAGCGCTTGGGAAAATAAAACTCCGGAGTCCGCACGCCCCGCCGCCGCAGGGTCTGCTGGGCCAACAGCCCGGCGTTGCGCTCGTCCACACGCGCGCTCCAGCTTCTGCCCGCTTCGTAGTAAGTTGTTGTGCATGCTGCCATGGGTGCCTCCCTGAGTGGTCAGTAATCGGTGGTCAGTGGTCAGTTACCGATAGCCTTGAACTGGCCTTCTGCACCGATGCAGGCCCAAAAAACAATTCCCGTACCCAAATCTCGTGAAATTCGCGCTTTCTGTTTCATCTTCCCCGACTACTGAAAACTGATAACTGACTACTGTTTACTGTCTTTCCGCCGCTCTCAGCTTCGCGCTGCGTGAGCGCGGGTTGCGCTCGATTTCTTCCTCACTGGCCGTAACCGGCTTCTTGGTGAGAATCTCCCAGATTCCCTGCCGCGCGCCTTCGCGCAGGCTGTCCTTGGCGATGCGATCTTCCAGCGAATGAAAGCTGATGACCACCAGTCTCGCGGAGGGCTTGAGCAATTTCGGCGCGGCCTCCAGCAAGGCTCGAATCTCATCCAACTCGCGATTCACATAAATGCGAAGAGCCTGAAAGGTTTTCGTCGCCGGATGAATGTGCCCTGGTTTCATTGGCCGGGCGGCTGGGGCAATCAGACGGGCTAACTGCCCCGTGGTGGTTACCGGCCGCCCGCGCACAATGGCTCTGGCGATTCTCCGCGACCCTCCTTCCTCTCCGTATTCGTAAATCAGGTCCGCCAGCTCTCGCTCGCTCGCCTCATTCACCACCTGTG
>Ga0326727_10018330_pt1 | contig 14312 bp, 10 predicted proteins | sample MB2enrmetagenome_FD_207643 | JGI IMG/M metagenome (GOLD analysis project Ga0326727, IMG submission 207643) | Lab enriched peat soil microbial communities from McLean, Ithaca, NY, United States - MB29MY | ecosystem: Environmental > Terrestrial > Soil > Wetlands > Peat | place: USA: New York...
GGGATGGAAGGCAGGCCGGCACCTTGCGCGGCAGCGATGCCATCAATATAGAGCGTGTTGCCTGCCGGCCCGTAATCGAGCGCCAGAAAATGGGATTGACCCGCCTGCCACGCAATTGGCGCTTGCAGAACTTCCTGTAAACCCGAGCCTGTTTCGGCGAACAGTCCGAGCGTGTTTCCGTCGGCGCTGATTTGAAGGGACCATGCGAGCGCGCTCTCACCCCCGTTCACGGCGTCGAGTTCAAGCACTGTGGCCGTTGCGCCCGGCCCGGAGCCGCTGGCCACTGATTGGCTGGACCAGTACGGTTTCATCCAAAAATGGAATGCTCCGTAAGTACCGCAACTGACGTTGGTGTGTCCCGTGGCATCGACCGCCGGAATAACGAAGGGTATGACATCGCCCAATCGCTGAAGCGCAAATCCGGACCAACTCTCCTCCAGCGTTCCATATCCGGAAACCACGATTTCCGAGTCTGTCTCGCCGGCAAAGTATTCCTCGTCGAAACTTTCATCATACACAGCGGGCGGTTCCGGCACTGGCGGCAACGGCCAGCGGGGCATGGCGCAAATACTTTGCGCCCAAAACAGACCCGCTAAAAGCGCCATGCGCGCCGCGCTGTCAAACGGACGCGGGCGGGGATTGTTGCTCCAGGTTGGTTTCATGGTTGTTTCCATAAGTCATGTTGATTCACTTATGGATTTTCATCAGATGAATTGATACTGCTTTCGCCACAGCCGCACAAGAAGAAAATGAAAAAATGTTTCACCATAGTGAAATGCACACTTCGCATCTTTCTTTTGTAATTATGTGGGGTGACGCGAAAAGCCCAAGCGCTGTGCCTCAAAGTCATTTCGCTCCTCCAAGAGGAGCGGATGCGGCGCAAACTGTCCAAATACTTTGTCGCGCAGGAATCCGGCCTCTCGCCGCAAATGATCGCATACGTCGAGCGCGGATTGAGAAATCCCACGCTGGAGACGGTTTTGCGCATGAGCGAGGCGATGAATGTTGACCTCGCCAAGATAATCAAACGAGCGAGAAAAGAACTCTCCGAATGATTTTTTCGGTTGCTTTTGACTGGCCGCCATTGTTCTTTTGCACGGATGTTGCGCCGCTTCATATTTTACTGGCTGCCTTTGTTGCTCTGGATGGGTGTCATTTTCGGCGCTTCCACCAACCTGGGTTCGCCCCGGAACACCTCCCGGTTTATCGTGCCTTTTTTGTTGTGGTTGAATCCGCACATGTCCTGGCAAACCATCGAACAGGTGCATCATTGCGTGAGGAAAACCGCCCATGCCGTTGAGTATGCCATGCTGGGTTTTCTCATCTGGCGCGTCGTCCATACCGCCGCCGCCCTGGCCTCGTATCGCCCTGCCTGGCACTTTGGCCTCGCTCTTTTGCTCGCGGCCCTGTATGCGGCGACCGACGAAACGCATCAAATCTTCGTTCCCGGCCGTAATGCGTCGGTCCGCGATGTGTTCCTGGACACATGCGGCGCGGGACTTGGACTGGCAGTGACGTGGTGCGCCGTTCGGTTGCGAAAATCGAGACAGGCATGAAGCGGCCGCTTTGTTCGGTGGCATTGTTGTATATTGGCGGCATTCTGTTGGGCCAATGGCTCCATCCCCCGCTCACCGCCTTGTTTGCGCTTTCCTTCCTGAGCGCCATTGCGGCGCTGCTCTGGAGTCGGGGGCGGCTTATTCTGTTGAGGTCGCTCCTGGTGCTGGCCGGCTGGACCAATCTAAGCTGGCACACCGCGATCATTTCACCCGGCGATTTGCGCTTGTTGGCCGGCCCCGGGCCGGAGGCTGTGCTCGTGCGGGGCGCTCTCCGCGCTTCGCCCGTGCCGCGAATTTTCGAGCGGCAAGGCCGGGAGCTTTGGCATTCCTCCGCCGTCATTGACGCCGGACAAATCCGCCTCACGCGCGGATGGCAGCCGGCGTTTGGCAAAATCATTGCTTATGTGCCGGTAAATCTGCCGTCAAACTTCTTCAGCGGCCAAATCGTGGAGGTCTCCGGTGTGCTTGGCCCGCCGCCGAGTCCGCGGGCTGAAGGATTATTCGATGCCCGCTCCTATTATCAGCACGAGGCCATTTATTGCCAGTTGCGCACCGGCTCGGCGGAAGCGTGGAGCGTCGCGCCGGCAACCCCTCCCCGCCCGATGCCGCTCCCGAACCGTTTCTGCGCCTGGGCCAGAAAAACCCTGGCCCTGGGTTTGGGGCCGGAAGACACGCCGTTGCGCTTGATTTGGACATTGGCGCTGGACTGGAAAGCGCCGCTGACCGAAAGAATCGAGGAGCCGTTCATGCGCGCGGGAACGTATCACATCTTCGCGGTGGACGGATTGCGCATCGGACTTTTGGCCGGCATTGGGGTCGGGTTGTTGCGCGCCCTGCGATTGCCCCGCGCGGTGTGCGGACTTTTGGTGATTCCTGTCATTTGGTTTTACGCGGGCCTCACCGGCTGGCCGGCCTCGGCGGTTCGGGCCGCCATTATGATGAGCATTGTCATTGTCGGCTGGGCCAGCCATCGGCCGGCCAATCTGGTCAATTCACTTTTCGCGGCGGCGTTCATTATTTTGCTCTGGGACCCCGGGCAGCTTTTCCAGGCCGGCTTTCAACTTTCGTTCATGGTCGTCCTCTGCATTGCCGTGCTTCTGCCGCTGGTCCGCAAGCTGTTTCGCTCCTGGGTTTTTAAGAAAGACCCGTTCCTGCCCGAAACGTTGAAACCGCGCTGGCCGCCGCTTTTGCATGCGGCGGCTTGCTTCGCCATCGATACCTGCGCCCTGTCTCTGGCGGCGTGGCTTGGATCCATTCCGCTCGCGGCGGCTTACTTTCACCTCTTCACACCCGTCAGCGTTCCGGCCAATTGCCTGGTCGTGCCGATCACGGCACTGGCCTTGATGAGCAGCATCGGCAGCCTTTTGACGGGGGCCTGGCTGCCCGGAGTGGCGGTCCTGTTCAACCACTCGAGCTGGTTTTTCATGAGGTGCATCATCGAATTGAGCCGTTGGGCCGCGCACTGGCCGGCTGGCACATTCAACATCTCAACGCCGGCGCCCGTCACGTATGCCTTGTACTATCTGGTCCTGTTCTCGGTCTTAACCGGCTGGATCTTTCGTTCCAGATTCAGATGGGCGGTTGCCGTGGCGATCCTTGGCCTGGGCGTCTGCTGGCTGACGCAGCGGGCCGCCGAAAATAAAACAGCCCGCCTCCACTTACTCCCCCTCAGCGGCGGTTCGGCCATCTTTGCGGACAACGCCGGTTCCAGGGAAAATATGCTGTTCGATTGTGGCAACGCCCAAGCGGCGGAGTCCGTCGTCAAGCCGTTTCTGCGCGCCCAAGGCGTTAATACCCTTGACACATTGGCCCTGACCGTCGGGCATGTGCAAGAGAGCGGCGGGGCGAAAGTGGTCTTGACTAATTTTGCGGTGGGCCGCGTCTTTATCAACCCGGTCCGGGACCGCTCGCCGGCTTACCGCGATGTCATCGATGACATCAAACAAACCGCGCACTGGCAGGCATTGCAGGCGGGCGGCGATGCCGGAGGCTGGTTGGTGCTGCATCCGGAGGCGTCCATCCGGTTCGACGATGCCGACGACAACGCGCTGGTTTTTTGGCGGGAAATCAACGGCCATTCGATTTTACTGCTCTCCACTCTCGGCCGAAGCGGCCAGGATTCATTGGTGGAGAAGCATCCAAATTTGCGCACGGACATTGCCGTGGCCGGCCTGCCAGCGGAAGACGAGCCACTCTCCGAGCCGTTGCTGCATCTGATTCAACCGAAGCTGATTATCATCATTGATTCGGAATTGCCCGCCACGCGGCGGGCGTCGGCCAGGCTGCGGCAGCGGCTGGGCAGCCACGGAGTGCCGGTCATTTACTGTAGCGATGCCGGGGCCTTGAAGCTAAGTCTTTGGCGCGGCGGCTGGGGCTTGAAAAACGCCAGCGGCGAGGTTGTGCGCCAGCAGGAGCGTTCTGAATATGACTTCTCAAAGACATCGACTCATGATACTTTGAAATCCGTGAAAACAATCCCGCAAAGTTTGCTGGACCAAGCCGTGGATCGGTTGAAAGCCGAATTTCAGCCGGAGGAAATTTACTTGTTCGGCTCGCACGCCTGGGGCGTCCCCGATCAGGACAGCGACATTGATTTAATGGTGATCGTGCCGCAAAGCGACGAACGCCCCATTCGACGCGACCAACGCGCCCAGCGTTGCCTGGGAAGGTTGCTTCTATCCGCCGATGTACTCGTCAGGACTCGGGGCGAGGTCAACCGAGTCCGCGAAGTGCAGGGAAGCCTGACCCACGCCGTGCTGCGCAATGGCCGCAAGCTCTATGGATGAAACCCACAAAGAACTGCTTCGCTCCTGGCTGACCAAAGCAGATCATGACTTACAGAACGCCCGCATCGTCGGCGCGGCGGCAGATGGCCCGCTCGACACCGCCATTTATCATTGCCAGCAAACTGCGGAAAAGGCGGTCAAAGCCTTCCTCGTGCATTGTGGCATCAGACCGGAGAAAACCCACGACATCCGGAAGTTGACGTTGCAAGCCGCCGCTCATCAACCGCGCTTCAATGACCTGCTTGATATGGCTGCGAGGCTCACCCCTTACGCCTGGCAATCCCGTTACCCCGACGATTTGACCGAAACGTATCCCACGCGCGAAGAATTTGACGAAGCCCTGCAACACGCCCAAGCCATTTACGATTTCGTCCTCAACCTGCTCCCGGTGGACGTGCGACCGTGAAAGGCAGAAAGATGGGTTGGGCAGACAAATGGAACCTCTGATTTTTCTGCCCCTTCATAGTTCTGCCAGAAGCTGAGTCAGCGCGGACAACTTGATTCCCACATGAATTTTGTTGCAACATCGGCCATCAAAAAACGAAATTGCCCATGAATGACCGGCGCAATTATCCGTTGTTGCTCGCCAGCCAGTTTTTGAGCGCCTTCGGCGACAACCTCATCCTCATGCTCATTCTCGGGCCGTTCCTGAACCAGCTCAAAGCGGGCACAATCACGGGGGAAGCGCAAAGTCTCGCCAATATCTATTACACCAGCCTGTTGTTCATGCCTTATGTTCTGCTGGCGCCGCTGGCCGGTTATCTGAATGACCGCTTTTCCAAAAATCGCTGGCTGCTGGGCGGAAACCTCATCAAATTGGCCGGTGCCGGCTTGATCGCGCTTGGCCTGGTTTCCGGCTCCATCTGGCAGGGGATCGGTTATTTCACGGTCGGAATCGGGGCCTGTGTTTATTCGCCGGCCAAGTATGGCATCCTGCCGGAAATCCTGCCGGCGGAGCGGCTGGTCAAAGCCAACGGGTTGATGGAATTGCTGACGCTGATTGCCATTTTGACGGGCAACATCGGCGGCTCGGCCGCCTTTGGCGGGTATCCGCTGCGCTTTTGTTATCTGCTGGCCATTGGCGTCTATGGGTTGTCGCTTGTCCTCAACCTGCTGATGTCCCGGACACCCTCCTACCGGGAGGTGCGGCTGCGGGGGAGCATCCGGCAATTTTTTTCCAACCTGGCCGACTTGTTTTCGCAAAAGAGACTGGCGCGCATCCTGGTCGGCACGGCGTTGTTCTGGATTTGCGGGGCGATCCTCAAGATGAATTTTCAGCCCTGGGGCCAGCAGGTTTTGCAGTTGACAACCATGTTGCAGATCAGCCTGCTCGGTCTCTGGCTGAGCGTCGGCGTCATGATGGGCAGCGTGCTGGCGGGACAACTTTACGCCGTGGGCGATTTGCATGGCACGCGGCGTTACGGGTGGCTGCTGGCCGCCGGCATCGCGGTGCTGGGAAGCATCGGATGGCTCATGGGCCATGGATTGAATTATCCCCGCATTTTGGCGCCGGTCGTTCTGATTCTTACGGGTCTGATTGCCGGTTTGTTTCTTATTCCGCTCAACGCCGCGCTGCAAGCCGAGTCGCGCAAGGACAAGCTGGGCAAAATCATCGCGACGCAGAACGGTTTTGAAAACCTGGCCATGCTGGGCGGCAGCCTGTTGGCCTTCATCGATGTCAAAGTGGGATTTAACCCGTCGGAACTTTTTCTTGCGCTGGCCTTGTTTGCCGCCATCGTGGTCGTCTGGTTGAGGATACCGCCGAGACTCCAAATGAACAATGCAACTTCGGAATAAAAATCTGAGCGCATGGTCCGCGCTGTGGTTTGCCCTGGCGGCGATCCTTTCGTTTCATCTGGCCTACACGATTGAGAACTGCCAGATATTGTTCGTCGTTTTTTTCTATTGTCTTTTCCATCTGGTAAATGTGCAAACGAGCCGCCGGGCTTTTTATATTGGTTTGGGGATTGGCTTGGCGATCTATGCCCCTGAACTCAGCTTTTTTTGGAGGATTTTCCAAGCCGGGGCGATTCCACTTTGGCTGATTTTGTCATTCTGGCTCGGCTTGTTCCTGCTGTTGGGCTGGGCTTGCCTTCTGCAGTTCGGCCTGGTTGGTTGGGCCTGCGCCGCGCCTTTTGTCTGGACCGGCTTGGAATATTTTCGCAGCGAGCTTTCTTATCTCAGATTTTCCTGGTTGAACGCCGGCTATGCGTTCTCCGATTCGGCCGGCTTGCCTTATTTGGCCTGCTACGGCGTTTATGGGATTGGTTTCATGCTAATGACAATCGCAGCTTGTTTGGGAGTTATCCGGCCTCTCGGGTGGTCCGGGAGAATTCTTGCCGCAGTTGTGGTTGGCCTTATGCTGTTATATCCAGCCCATATTCCAGCCCTGCAAAGCTCCGCTCAACGCAGCTTGCGTGTAACCGGTGTGCAACTCGAGTTCCCGGCCCCGTCTGAAGCAGTATTGGCATTGGATCAGGCCATCGACAAGTTTCCAGACACTGATTTGCTGGTCCTCAGCGAATACACCTTCAACGGCCCTATTCCGGAACTCATCAAGAAGTGGTGCCGCAAACATCGGAAACATCTCGTGGCCGGTGGAGAGGACCCCGTCTCAGCCTCGCAGTATTACAACACGGCATTCGTGGTCAGCCCCGAGGGCGAAATTGTTTTTCGGCAGGCCAAATGCGTCCCCATCCAATTCTTTAAGGATGGGTTGCCCGCTTCCGGGCAGGGGCTGTGGAATTCCCCATGGGGCAAGTTGGGTTTCAGCACCTGCTACGATGCCAGCTATACGCGGGTGACCGACGGATTGATCCGCCAGGGCGCGCAAGGACTGGTTTTCCCGACGATGGATGTGGCGGACTGGGGAATCCGCCAACACCAACTGCACGCCCGGATTGCCCCAATGCGCGCGGCAGAATATGCTGTGCCGGTGTTTCGATTGTGCAGTTCGGGCATTTCGCAATTTGCCGACCCAACCGGGCGGGTCCTTGAATCAGCCCCTTTTCCGGGACAAGGCGCGATCATGAGCGCTCCGATGCGATTGGTATATCGCGGGCGGATGCCGCCAGATCGGTGGCTTGCTCCTTTATCGGTCGGCATCACCGTTGCGCTCAGCGCATGGCTGGCCATCGACTGCTTTCGGCATCGGTTCTCAACTTCAAAGATTGGGGTCAAGTGAAATCGATTCTTCGCCTCATATTGCGGTTATTGTTCGGGTTCCGCGCGCATAACACGGCGGCGCTGGCCGCGCCGGGACCTGTCATGCTGTTGCCCAATCACGTTTCGTGGTTGGATTGGCTGTTCCTGACGGCCTGCCTCGACAGTCAATGGCGGATTGTCACGTCCAGGCAGGGTGCCCAGACCAGTTGGGTGCATCGGCTCCTGATGATCAACCGGTTTACGTTTCCCGTGGACACCGATTCGCCTTACGCCGTCAAACGAGTGGCGGAATATCTGCAGAGGGGCGGGAAACTGGTGCTGTTTCCGGAGGGCCGCCTTTCGCGCACGGGCGCGCTGATGAAGCTCTATGATGGCACGGGCTTTCTGCTTTTCAAAACCCACGCCAAAGTGGTCACCTGTTATTTGCGGGGCCCCAGCAGGCTGCCCTTCTCGCCCAATCCGAACCGGAAGAAATGGTTCCCGCGTGTCACCGCCCATTTCAGCGGGATCCTGACGCCGCCGGCAATGACGGGCATGAGCACGATGCGAGCGCGCCAAAAGCTCACCCGCTGGCTTTACGACACGATGGCCAGGCAACAATTCGACATCGAGCTGGACGCCACGCCAAAAAATGTCCTCGCCGCCATCCTGCAAACGGCGCGGCAATGCCCCGCTGTCGTCGCGCTGGAGGATACGACGCGCCGGAAGCTGACTTACCGGCGCTTGCTGGCCGGGGCCGACGCGATGGCGACGCAGTGGCGCCGGCACTGGCCCGGTGACAACAACGCACGCATTGGAGTGCTGCTGCCCGCTTCGCTGGCCATGCCGGTGACAATGCTCAGCCTTTGGGCGGCGGAGAAGGTTCCGACGATCTTCAATTTTTCCGCCGGCGTCCCCACCATGCTGGCCTGCGCCCGGCTGGCATCTGTCAAATATATTATTACAGCCAGGGCGTTTCTGGAGCGGACCGGATTAAACGTGCAGGCGATGCGGGACGCGGGCATTGTGTTCATTTATCTGGAGGACGTCCGCGCCGCCATCCCGCCCTGGCGGCAATGGCGCTCCCTCCTGCGCGTCTCCCTGAATCCGCGGAGCCTGGTCCCCAAGCCGCGGTCGGAGGTGGCGGTGGTCCTTTTCACCAGCGGTTCGGAAGCCATGCCCAAGGGAGTGGAACTGACCCACACGAACCTGCTGGCCAACATCCGCCAATTGCTGGCCGTGTTTGATGTGAACGACGCGGACCGTCTCTTCAACGCCATGCCGCTGTTTCACGGCTTTGGCGTCATCGGCATGGCCCTGCCGTTGGTTCACGGGTGTTATGTTTTCCTGTATCCTTCGCCTCTCCATTACCGCGTGATCCCGACGCTGATCTATGAATTGGATTGCACCGTGTTTTTCGGCACCAACACGTTCCTGAACGGTTACGCGCGCAAGGCCGGCCCGTTTGATTTCCGCTCGCTGCGCCTGCTCGTCGCCGGCGCGGAAAAATTGCAGGAATCGACCGCCAACACTTGGGCGCGGCAATTTGGGGAGCGCGTTTTGGAGGCTTACGGCGCGACCGAATGCAGCCCGTGCATCACAGTCAATACTCCGATTAATCCGCGTTTCGGCTCCGCCGGAAGATTCATGCCCGGAATGGAACACAAGTTCGAGCCGGTGGAAGGCATCGCCGAAGGCGGGCGGTTGTGGGTGCGCGGCCCCAACATCATGCGCGGCTATTTGAACGCGGAGGCGAATGAAAAGTTCCTGGCCTACGGCGGCTGGTACGACACCGGCGACATTGCGCGCGTGGACGAGGACGGCTTTCTCCACATACTGGGCCGGCTCAAGCGCTTTGCCAAGGTCAGCGGTGAAATGGTCAGCCTGGCCGCCGTGGAGGAAGCGCTGGAAGGCGCATTCCCGCAGTACGGCCTGCGCTTTCAAATCGCCGTCCTGGCCCGGCCCGACGCCGACCGGGGCGAAACGCTGATGGCGGTCTGCAACGAACCAAAGCTGCAACTGGCGGAGGTCCGTGCGGCGATCAAAGCCAGAGGATTGAGCAACCTGTACGTGCCGAAGGAGATCAAATACGTGCGGCACATCCCAAAACTCAGCACGGGCAAGGCGGACCACCGCGAATTGCAGAAAATCATTTCGGAAGGCGGACTTGCCGCGCCGTCTTGTCCGCCATAGCCGTTGCGGCGGCGGCGGAAGCCGCCTGGCGGAGCGAAGGCGGAAGACAAAACCGCGAAATGAGGAAGCATTTTGCATGACGCCATAGAAAACTTGCGAAAAAGGCTTGCAAAGACGAGAAAACTCGCCAAAATTACCCCGCAAGTTGTGCTGCAGACCCATTGTTTATTGGTTTAGCCGCTTGACATAAAGGGGCAAGATGGTGGCATCGGGTTCACTGAACAGAGGCTCGAGCGTATGCCTGATCAAGGAAATCAGAGCCGGACCTACAAAATGCTCGCTGTGGTATTTGGGGTGGCGGGGGTGGTGTGGATCGTTTATGGCTTCTTTACCCCAAGGTTCATCCTTTACCCTCTGATCGGCGTCGCCAATCTCGCCATCGCCTTCTTTTGCAAGCAATCCAGCACATGAAGGGAGCAGTCTTATGAAACATCGCAACACGTTCAAAAACCAATGCGCGTTTACCCTGATCGAACTGCTGGTGGTTATGGCGATCATCTCCATTCTCGCATCGCTGCTTCTGCCGTCGCTGAGCCTGGCGAAGGAGCGGGCGTTGCGCATCAAGTGCCTGAGCAACCAGCGGCAGATCAGTCTGGCCCTGACCATGTGGTCGCATGACAACCGTTTCCACTACCCTTGGGAAGTCACCGCCGGCAACGGCGGCAGTCAAGGTTCGTGCGTGACGTGGGCGCATTTCAACGTGGCTCAAGCGGAAATGGTGACGCCTCGAATTCTGGTCTGTCCGAGTGATCCTGACCGCTATCCGGCATCGAATTTCATCGGCACCAATAGCGGTTGCCTTGCTTGGAATGGAAACTACGCCGTCAGCTACTTCGCCGGGCTGGACGCCACCGCCAGCCGCCCGCAAATGCATCTTTTGGGAGACCGGAATGTCACCGGACTGGATCTACAGTGCTGTCCGCCCACCTGCGTGACCAACGTGGTCACGTGGCTGATGCCGAGCAATAATCCGGGGTGGGACATGTCCATTCACCGCAAAGTGGGCAACATAGCTCTGGCGGATGGAAGCGTGGCGCAGTTTGGGGGAAGGGGGATGCAGAACCATTGCGCGTCGGCGGCGGTCAACACGCACGCCAACTGCGCGTTGAAACCTGATTTCACTTCGGCCTGAAATCCGGTCAAGTAGGCGCTCATGGCGGGCGCCGCCAGAGTGGGCCGGCAGGAGACTGCCGTTGGGTACAGAACCGGATTGAAGGCAAGACGCGCCAATTGATTACTACAATCGTGGCATTGAAAAGAAAGCCAAGTTGACTTGGACGTCGCAACCGCAGATCACAAAAAGTTCATTCGAATCAAACGGGTGTGGTCCCCGTAAGGTTCATCCGCGGGAAATTGGAACTCACGGCCCACCGACCCGCAGAGGAAGTCTCGCCCGAATGTCATCCGACGCCGCGCCCGCCAAAATCTCATAGTCTCCCTTTTCCACCACATATTGCTTCCGGGCGGTGTCCCAATAGCGAAGCGCCTTGACCGGCACCTGGATGTCCACGTGCGCCGACTGCTGATGCGGCACCGCCACGCGCTGAAATCCGCACAACGCCTCCAGAGGTTGCGGCACGGCCGATTTGACATGCCGAAAATAAATCTGCACCACCTCGTCGCCGTCGCGCGCGCCGGTGTTGGTCACGTCCAATTTCACATGGATCGTATCATCCAGGCCGGCTTGCGTCCGGTCCAGTTGCGCGGGGCCGTACTTGAATTGCGTGTAACTCAGGCCATGTCCAAAGGCGAACAAGGGTTTGCCATTGAAGTAGCGATAGGTGCGGTCGGACATGCTGTAATCGGTAAACGGCGGCAGATCCGCCGTGGCGCGGTAAAAAGTGATCGGGAGCCGTCCCGCCGGATTGACCTCCCCGAACAACACTTCCGCCAGCGCCCGTCCGCCCTCCTGGCCGGGATACCAAGCCTGCACAATGGCGGGCAGATTCTCCGCTTCCCACGGCATGGCAACCGCGCTTCCGCTGCAATTGACAAAGACCAGAGGCTTGCCGGTGGCGCGCAACACTTTCAGGAACTCCGTTTGCACCGGCGGCAATTCAATGCGCGTGCGGTCCCCGTAGAAAAACCCCTCGAACGGCACTCCCATAAACTCCCGTTCAAGATCCGCGCAAATGCCGCCGAAGTACACGATGGCATCCACCTTTTGCGCCAGATCCAGCGCCTTGGCGCGGGCCTCGTCGTAAACGGCCTGGTTGGTGTCGCCCACCCGCAGGGCCAGCGGGCAGCCCGGCTCGTAATAGACCTGCGCGTTGGTGCCGAGGAAATCCAGGATGCCCCGCGCAAAGGTCACCGGATGCGACGGTTCGCCGTTGTAATTGCCCAGCAGCGTCGCCACATAATTGGCGTTGACGCCAAGGACTGCAATCTTGTGAATCCTGGCGCGGTCCAGCGGCAGCAATCCATCATTCTTCAACAGCACAATGGACTCGCGCGCCATCCGCAAGGCCAGTGTGTCATGCTCCGGCGTGTCGTATGCCGTTGCCGGAATTCTCGCGTAAGGCACCAGGGCGGGCGGATCGAACATGCCGAGGCGGAAGCGGGCTTGGAGCACGCGCCCCAACGCCGTGTCAACTTCCTGCTCCGTCAGCAATCCATCATGCACCGCGTCCGTCAACGAGCGATACTCGTGATAGTCAAACCCGCAACAAAGATCGCAACCGGCCTTGACGGCACAGGCCGCGGCCATCTCAAGCGTCGGCAAATAATTGTGCCCCATAAAAATGTCGTACACGGCGCCGCAATCCGACACCACATGGCCCTTGAACCCCCATTGACCGCGCAACAAATTGCTCAGCAACAGGGGACTTGCGCAACAAGGCGTGCCAAAAAGCCGGTTGTAAGCGCCCATCACCGCGCCGACGCGGCCTTCCCGCACCGCCGTTTCGAACTGCGGCAGATAGACCTCGTAAAAATCCCGCTCCGTCGGCTCCGAGTCGAATGAATGCCGTTCCGCTTCCGGCCCGCTATGCACGGCGAAATGTTTGACGCAAGCCAGGGCCTTGAAATACTTCGGATCATCCCCCTGCAAACCCTGAATAAACGCCACCGCCATTCGCCCTGTCAAAAAAGGGTCTTCCCCGTAGGTTTCCTGCCCGCGGCCCCAGCGCGGGTCGCGAAATATATTGATGTTCGGCGTCCAAAACGACAGCCCCGTGTATTGCGTGCTGTCGCCATCGTGCGCCTCGGTGTATTCGCGGTTCTTGGCCCGCGCCTCCGTGGCAATCGCATCGGCCACCGTGTGCAACAACGGCGGATCAAAGCTCGCCGCCATGCCGATGGCCTGCGGGAAAACCGTGGCGATGCCATTGCGGGCGACGCCATGCAGGCATTCGTTCCAATAATTGTAAGCTGGCAGCCCCAGACGCGGAATGGCCGGCGCCTCACTGCAAAGCTGCAGCGCCTTTTCTTCCAGCGTCATGCGGCCCACCAAATCGCTCACGCGCAACTCCAGCGGTTGGGCCGGGTCTTTCCAGAGAGGAGGCTTCGTGTCGGAAGGCGGATCCGCGGCGCCGACGGCCCGCGGCAGCAGCCACAAAATGGCAAAGAGCACCGCAAAAACAGACGGACGCAAACGAAGCGCCGCCTTTATTTGGCCGGGTTCGGATCGTTTCATCGACAATCTCATTTCCCGAAGCTTGTCCCCTCCCCGCCGCACAGTCAACCCTTGCCACAACGCCGGAAGCGAAACGCCTGGATATAGTTGTCGAAACATTGCCTTTGAGCGGCCCAAAAAAACGATTCCCACTTCGCCTTGTCGCCCTTTCAATCCACCTTGAAAGAGTCGGGAACCTTGACGTTTTCCGCTGATTTCCGGCGTAACTTGCAAACTACTGATAATCAAAGTCTTATGGATTCACATTCGACAATTCGATGGCTTTTCCCAGGAAATGCGTCGGAGAACGTTACATTTCCACGTGCAGCCTGAATTTAAGCACACCTTTCCATCATCCTTCTGTTTCCTTGTAAATGGCTCTTGCAGAACGCAATGCAAATGGCCGCTTCAATAAAGCAGATTACCGGAAGGACTTGGCATTCAATTTGCTAAAATTAGCGGGATTGGTTCTTTGGCTCGCGATCCGTGCTTTTGAATTCAGGCAAAAAACCTTGGTGAGACAACGACTAAAACTAAAATGAAGACACAAAAACTCGTCCTGATAATGGGTGGCGCAATGCTTGCGGTTTCCAGTGCTATGGCGCAAGAGGATATTGTCACATTGACCACGCCAGTTGACACGTTTGGCAATAATAACTCGTTCACACTCGGTTATGAATTCGACGTGACCACGCCGATTACGGTGATTGGTTTGTCGGTCTTCGCCGCCGACCCCTCGGCCGGGCTTAACGAAAATACGCCTGTCGGCCTGTGGAACTCTGCTGAAGATCTGCTCGCGTCGGTGATCGTTCCCGCCGGGAAAGTCGCCCCGCTTACGACGGATGGATTTTTCTGCTACGCGGACCTCACCTCGCCATTAATTCTGCCGGATGGCACTTACTACGTGGGAGCCGAGATTCAAGCCAAGGTTGACGACTTCACTTGGGCTACGAATGGCATCACCACAATTCCCGGAGTCACGTTCGTGGAGGACCAATCCGTTGCCAGCACCACCTTGGC
>Ga0326727_10018331_pt1 | contig 14312 bp, 10 predicted proteins | sample MB2enrmetagenome_FD_207643 | JGI IMG/M metagenome (GOLD analysis project Ga0326727, IMG submission 207643) | Lab enriched peat soil microbial communities from McLean, Ithaca, NY, United States - MB29MY | ecosystem: Environmental > Terrestrial > Soil > Wetlands > Peat | place: USA: New York...
CTTCAATCTATCATTTGTTACACGTTTCTCAGTAATGGGTGTGGTTGGCGATGAGTTTGCGGCACTCGGCGTTACACGGCTTTGGGTGGGGTGTAATGCCGGCGTACCCGTAGACCCGCAGCGTCTGCGTACCACCCCCGCCAGGACCTCCGCCGCCGCCCTCCAGCGTGATTACCTGGTCAGCGCCCGTGTGCTCGAAGTCGAACATGTGGTAGGCCTCGCCCTTGAAGTACAACGTCGCGTTGCCATCCGGTTCAAGCTTGAAACGGTACCAGAAATACGTCCGCTTGCCCGTTCCGTACCAGTCGCCGCGCACGAAGTTGGGGTTGCCGCCCAGAGGTTGCGCAGGCCACTTTTCCAGCAGCCGTCCTTGATTGTCGAACCAGTAAAGCTGCGCGCTGAGGCCGTTGGTATAGGTCCTTCCATTGGTGACCACCTGGGGCGTCTTCGAATCGCCCAGGATGTAGCCCGCCGTCACCTGCTGTGAGTGGTCCGAATTATTCTGCCAGAGTATTTTCCCATTCTGCGCGTTGTACTCCATGGTCCCCGCGTCCGACTGGCCGACCAGAAGCTCCGGCTTGCCGTCGCCGTTCATATCGAAGAACTCCATCGCGTCCATGTGGTCGTGATTGTCCTCGAAGTACTTGGCGTCGTTCCATATCTCCTTTCCGTTTGCGTCCAGGCATAGATGGCTGATCATCACCTCATCGATGCCGTCGCCGTTGATGTCGTAAGGATAGATATAGTGGCCAAAGTAATCCTTCAAGCGGTGCTCTGCGTGCTGCCATAGCAGGTTGAGGTCCTTGTCATACGCAGTGAGCCCGATCCATCCACCGGTATCCGCGAACACCAGCAGCGTGTCCGGCCCGTCAGAATCTTTATGGAACTTTGCCACTGCCATGCGGTAGTTGTTATCTACATGCGGCAGGGCCGGCGCTGGCCACGGAACCTGCTTGATCACCTTACCGGTCAGCCCCTCCGCCAGCACCAGCCACTCCTTGCCGTCGGGGGTTTCGCGCCATTGCGCCAACTCGTCGCGGCCTGTGTGATGAAAGTCCCACAGAACTCCGGCTGCCTCATTGCCGCGCGGATCGCCCTGCGTCGTAGGTGGAGCGTCCCAACGCCACAGGATGTGGCCATCATTGGCATACATGATGGTGGAGTAGTTATTCAATATGTCCAGGATGGCGTACTTTCCGGAACCATCGACATCCCCGAATTTGACGATATTGGAGGGCGCGATGGTGTACTCGTGCAGCAGCTTCACCTCGGTTGGCAACTCCAGCGGCTTTAGGTCGTCTTCCGTGAAGTTTGCGTTCTTGGTCAGTACCAGCACGTTGAATACTGGCCGAGGCTGAATCGAAGTGAGCTTGATTTCGACTGTCCCCGGCTTCAACGTGAAGTCGCCGCCGCGCTGCAACTGCATCGCACCCTGTCCGAAGGTCGCTGGATCCTGTTTGCCGTCGATGGCGACGTGGAAAGCGCTGGTTGACGTACCGCTGCCGCGCACAAACAGGTGGTATGTGCCACCTTCCTTGACCGGTATCTTTGCGGTCACATCCCCTGCAACACCCAGGGTCAGCGAGTTGTTATTGAATTCCCACGCGGCGGCTTCCCCTCGGCGGCCGAATCCGCCGCCGCTGCTATCACCTTCGGGAAAATCAGTAAAAAAATCCGATGCTGGCACCACAATGGTGCCTGGCAGTTGGTGCGCAGCGTCATGGTGGTGCAGCATGAGCTTCTGCTGGGCGGAAGCAGGGATGGCCGCAAACGCGGAAGAGACAGCGAGTAGACTTGCAAGAATGCATTTCATGGGCGCACCCCGTGGGCTAGTTCAAATTCGGGTGTGATATCGATGGGAATGTCCCGCGTGGATGCGAGAGCCTGGGTCAGCGCCGGCGGCATGACATCGTACTTGGCGAACCAGACCTCAACCCCGGCGCGGTCGCCGTGGGCCTCAAACGAGAGCAACTGCTGGGCAAGCGACGCCTCCGCAACAGGCATCGCTCCATAGTCGATGCTGTACTTGCCATCGCCCCCCAGAGAGAGAGCGCCGTGTTCCAGCAGGTAGTTGAACTCCATCAGTTGCGCGCGACCGTGGGCCTCCGCTGTGCCAAAACGCAGAGAGCGAAGTATCCCCGCCACGTACGACGCGTAGATGCCTTTCAGTTCGCTCTCCGGTAGCAGCTTCTGGTCCACCAGCCATTTGGCAAGATAGATACCAGTAACATCGGCCTTGGCTTCTTCCAGCCCGCTGTAGGCCGGGCCAATCGCCTCGTTGATAGCAACCTGTTTGCCATCCACATGTGCGTACGCGGGTCCGAGGCCGTGGGAGATTTCGTGCAGGATCACGCCGGTTAGATAGTCTTCGCTGCTGACGTCTTTAATCTGCGCAGGCGTCAGCATTTTTTGCGCAACCGGCAGGACCACATATTGCACACGCGCGTCCATAAAGTTCTTGAAAAATATCTTCTTCGATCCCTTCTCGGCATGGATGCGCGGGTCGTTGGGCAGATTATCTGCGACCGCCTGATATCCATAGTGCAGGTCGCCCGCACGCAGCGGAGCGTCGGCTACCTCCATCGGGGTCGCCTGCTCCTCCTTCGAGGACCTGTCCTCCGCGGGGACCGGCAGTGCCTGCTGCATTGCCGCTTCGTGCTGTTGATACATCGCCAGTTTGCGGCTCTCCGCCTCGTTGCGGATCAGAATCGCTCCGCCGTACGAAGTCTTCACTCCGAGGACGCCATCCAAATAGGTCTCATACGGGGCAAAGATCAGATCGATCTTCGGGGCCTTCAAGTCCAGCCATGCAACATCGCTGGCGTAGTAATCGTCGCTGAGCAAGGCATCCGCCCGCAGGTCCAGAAAATGCGCGAAGGCGGGATCGGGCGAGAGCTTGGCCGCCGCGCGCAGATCGGCGGCCATCGGCTTCACCCATTCTGCGTACGCCTCGTGGTAGGGATAGGTGTAGAGATGGTCGGCAACGCTGACCACCGGCTGGCTCAGAGCGGGCGCAAGGTCGAGCGGCGCCGAGCGAACCACCGTCCACGGGTTGTAGAGAGCGGCCTTTTGCTCCGGATGCGCAGCGGCGTATTTCTCAATCACGGCGCTGGTGGTCCCGAACGGATAAAGCTCATGGCCCGGAACCAGCGGTTCTTCTCCAATGACCGGGGTGTTGCGGTCGGCCAGGTCCCAGCGGCTGCCATTGATGGAGAACAGGCGGACCATGTCGGCGTTCTGCGTCGCGTGGTAGATCGCCCATCCGCCCAGGTCGCTCTGGTGCAGATATATTTCGTCCATCAGGCGGCACGCATCGGCGAGTTTGGCGATCATCTGCTGCTCGGCGGACGTCAAACCTGTGCGCGTATAGGGCATTGCAACCACCTTCCACCGCGCAGCGCGCTGGGCTTCGTTGTGGACCGGGCGGCCACCCGCGTTGCGTTCCGAGGGAGGAACCCCGGATGGCGGAACAGATGCCGGCCCGCGACCCTGTGCGCGAGGCCCGGCTGGACCCAACACCGGATTCTGGTTAGGGGTCTGGGCAGGAAGCTGGCTGGCGGCAGGGATCGCCAGCGCGAGAGAAAGCAACAGAACTATGGATTGAGACCGCGCCACGGAGTGACCTCGCTATGAGCACACACTATCTCACTGGAAATGTGTCTTAGACAAGTACAGGCTGCGACGGCCCCTATCCGGAGAGACCCCGTGATGTGCGGGCCATGCCGCCGCGCCGATCGCAGGCGAACACTAAAACCGCCAGCAACGGATGAAGGATACATGCTGGAGACGAACCACACGCCCAAAAGGTCTCGCCAACATAGCAAAGCTGCATTGCTGGTTTGCAGTTGCGGTCCGCATGGAAGACCTGAGAGCATGGCTGGCATGATTGAGTCGGTCTCATCGCAGCTGCATCCTGTGCTTCGTACGCACATGTGCCTTCTCGCAGCGGTGTTTGGAATTGTGGTCTCCGCGGGCGCGCTCGCCGCTCAGAGCAGCGCGCCGCATCCGTTGGTCATCGATGCTTCGACGCCCACGACCGATACGCCGTCCCCCGCGAACTATTCATATGACCCGGCCGACGCACTTTCCCCCGACGGCCATCTCCTAGGATTGAACTCGCAATATCTCACTCTGGATGGCAAGCCCTGGCTCCCTGTCATGGGAGAGATGCACTACTCGCGCGTGCCCGAGGCCGAGTGGGAGAGCGAAATCCTCAAGATGAAGAGCGCAGGCGTTCAGATCATCGCCGCCTACATCATCTGGATCCATCACGAGGAGGTGGAGGGCCAGTGGGAATGGACTGGACAGAAAGACCTGCGGCGTTTCGTCCAGCTCTGCGCCAAGCATGGAATGTACGTGGTCCCGCGCATTGGCCCGTGGTCGCACGCCGAGGTGCGCAACGGAGGATTTCCCGACTGGCTGCTGGCCAAGACCACGCAGCAACGCTCCAATGATCCGACCTACCTGTATTATGTCGATCTTTACTACAAGCAGATCGGCGGGCAACTGAAGGGCCTGATGTGGAGTGAGGGTGGCCCCGTCATCGGGATACAACTGGAGAATGAGTACAACAAACGCTGCGCACTCTGCGGAACAGAACACATCCTGCGGCTGAAGCAGATGGCGCGCGACGCCGGCTTGCGCGTTCCCTTCTATACCGAGACAAGCTGGGACGGGGCTGCCATCCCCGCCGGGGCTGTGCTGCCGGTGGACGGTGGTTATCCCGACGCGCCATGGGACGCATCGATCCAGAAGCTGCCGCCCAACGGGGTCTACGCCTTCCGCTTTAGCAGCCGCGCCGCTGGCGATATGGGGGCCGTGGGCGGCCAGGTTGCCACCGACAGCGCTGCAAACTTCACTCGCACTACGCCCTGGATCACCGCGGAGATGGGCGGTGGAATGCAGGTGACCTATCATCGCCGTCCCATCGTCACAGCAGACGACATTGCAGCCATGATGCCCGTGATGCTTGGTTCCGGCGTGAACCTTTACGGCACATACATGTTCCACGGCGGCGAGAATCCCGACGGCAAGCTCACTACATTGCAGGAGTCGCTCGCCACTCACTACGACAACGATCTGCCGCAGAAGACCTACGACTTCCAGGCGCCCATCGGCGAGTTTGGCGACGAGCGCGAATCCCTGCTCAAGCTCAAGCTCTGGAACTACTTTCTCGACGACTTCGGCGCCGATCTCGCCCCCATGCAGCCGCGCCGCCCGCAGACTATCCCAACCGGCCCCAATGATTTCTCCGTTCCGCGCATCGCAGCCCGCACCTCCGGCAACAGCGGCTTCCTCTTCGTCAACAACCATGTGCGCGAATACGCAATGCCCGCCCGCGACAACTTCCAGGTCACCATCAAGCTACCGGGCGACAAATCTGTAATCCTCCCCAGCAAGCCCATCACCCTGCCCGCCGACGCGTACTTCGTCTGGCCCTTCAACATGGACCTCAGCGGGCTGCATCTTCGCTACGCCACCGCGCAGCCGCTGGCAGTCCTCGGTACCAAAGACGCACCCATCTACGCCTTCGTCGCTCAATCGGGAATTGATGCTGAATTCGTGATTGACGATCTGGCTGGTCTCGTACTCAACGGTAGACAAGCGGGAAACCACCTCCAGGCAACTAAGATCGATGGAGCGTTTGTTCTGCGAGGAGAGGGAGAAGAGCGCTCACGGGAGACAGTCTTCAAACTGGGTAGCGGCAAAACTGTCACGATATTGCTCCTCGATAACGAGGGCGCAGAGAACAGCTGGAAGATCTCAACAGTCACAGGGACAGGATTCCTGTGGACACTGCTATCGGTCTATATCAACGGTGACACTGCAACACTACAGAATCTGGGTGACGCAACAATCGCATACAGTTTCAATGACACGCCGAGCGTTGGCCACTTGGTGCCGCTCGACCCATCCGGCCACGAGTTTTCGGCGACTGGGTTGGCCCATTTCTTCGAGCAGATACACAACGGGACACCGGCAATAACGAAGCTCGATGTTACTCAAACCAAACCTGCCGGCACTCCCGCCCCACTTCCCGCCGACTTCAAACCCTCATCCCGACCCCGCGTTGTCGCCGCCGCCCCCACAGAAGCGGACTGGTCCCGCGCCGCCACCTACTCCATCCCGCTCCCCAAGTCCGCGCTCACCGACACCCCCACCGAGCAGCACTTCCTGCGCATCACCTACACTGGCGATGTTGCCCATCTGTGCGCCCCCATTAGCGACCACTTGATGCCTTACCTGCTCGACGACAACTTCTCCGATGGCCGCCCCTGGCTGGTAGGTCTCAGCCGTTTCGCCCCGCAACTCGCGCAATCCGGCGGCAAGCTCGATCTATTCATCTACCCCCTGCGCCCCAACGCTCCCATCTTCTTTGAGCCCGGCCAGGAGCCCAAACCCGACGCGCCCACAGCCGTCCAGTCTGTTGAACTCGTCACCCAATACTCCCTCAAACTTAAGCTCGTGCCAAGCACGGAACAGAAGCCATGATGGCAGATTGCGCTGTGCATCAGGCTGCGATGCGAGGCCTCACGCAGTCGAAGGAGTCGGCCATATCTTCGGCAGCACAGGGAACTGGACGCCTAGCTCCTGCTCGATGAGTGGGCGAAGCGGCTTATCGAGGCTTGCAGCGTCATAGTCCGCGTAGGACTCCAGCAACATTCCGTAGTACAGTGCCGTGAATCCCCAGAAGCGCGTCTGGCCCAGGCCGTCGCCGGTCTCGGCGTTGTAGTACTCGCGCAGCACGGGGTTCTTAAGCACAGCCATGGTGAAGAGCCGGCGGGCCAGGTCGCGTGCTTCGGTGTGATAGCCATAAGCCTGCAACCCCTGGAAGATCATGTAGTTAGTTGGCGCCCAGGTCGGCCCGCGCCAGTTGCATTCGTTGTGTGAACCCTGGTAGTAGTCTGGCTCGGTCCTGGCGTAGCTGGCGACCGGATAGGCGAGCCAGAATTCAGCCGGATTCAGAAGATGATCGTGGATCATCCGCTTCGCGCGTTCCGGCGTCGCCGCTCCGGCGAAGAGAGGTGTAAAGTTGGTGGCCGATTTGACGTAAACGCGCTGGCCGGTCTTCTCGTTGCGGTCGAAGTACATGCCCTGCTTCTCGTCCCAGAAGACCGAGTTGATAAGCTTTGCAACCTCATCCCCATGCTGGTTGAATGCCGCGGCGTCCGCTTTGTTGCCAAGCTGTGTGGCGATCACCGCCATGGCGCGCAGCTCGCGGATGAGATAGCTGGCCAGGTCGACGCCTTCGACCTGGAAGGAGCTGAGTGCGCCCGCGCGGGACCACTGGTTGTCGGTGCCCGCGGCGTCCGCGGAGTTCCACACTGGAAGGCCATTGTGATCGGAGTCGTAGGAGAACCACTTCGTCACGTACTTGGTAAGCCGGTCGTAGTAGTTGCCGCGCAGCCACTCATAGTCGTCGTTGTTCTGCTTGGCCCCGAGCACGACGAGTTGAGCCAGAAAAGGCTTGAAATCCTGTCGATCTCGTTGCTTGATCAGGCTACGGTTGACGTAGCCGTCAGGCTGTTCGCGGTTGAGGAACTCCTTCAAATTGGTGAAGCAAAGCGGCCAGACACCGTAGTAGGAGAGATAAAGGTTCTCGAAGTAGAGGTCCCAGTCGTAGAACTCGTTGTATGGATAGCCTGTGAGGAAGGTGCCGGAGACACCGGGGATGTGTCGCATACCGCGTGCGATAAGGTCGTCGTTCACCGTGCGCAGGCGATGGTTGAGCTCGGTCCAGGCCTCTGCTCCAATGTCGGCGTAGAGCGCCTTTGCGGCCGATGTGTTTGGAGGCGAGACCGGGGGAAAGACCTGCGGCGCTGGAAGCGACGAGGCGGTTGTGGCGCCCATTTGCGCGAGGCCGAGCCGATGGAGGGCCGCGTAGCCCGCAAGGGTTGCGGACGCAGTGAGAACATTACGCCGGGTAATTGTCATCGTTAAATCCTGTCTCAGAGTTATCATCCCAGGTGTCGATGGCCCCTGTTCTGGCACCTGCGCGTGGAGTAGTCCGCGATAGAAAAGCTGGGTTAGAAAGTACCATTAATGGCTCACCATGCGGAAGTCCAATGCTGTGAGTGCAGGAGATAAGATGGTCGAATGCGGGTTATCGCCGGGAGTTTTCGTTCACGCAAACTGATTGCCCCACGGGGCAGCGGGACGAGGCCCACCAGCGACCGATTGCGCGAGACGCTGTTCAACATTCTGGCGCCACGCATCGCCGGATGCCGCTTCGCCGACCTCTACGCAGGGACCGGCGCGGTGGGGATCGAGGCGATCAGCCGCGGCGCGGAGCATGTGTGGTTCGCGGAGCGGGCAGAGCCGGCGCTGGCGGCCATGCGGGCAAACCTGACGGCACTGAAGATTATGCAAGGCTTTACCGTGGAAGAGCGCGGGACGGGGGCGCTGCTGGAACGGCTTGCAAAGTTGGCGATGAAATCTTCAGAAGCGGCTGAGCCGGTGCGAGCTCGCGAGTTGATCGACCTTGTCTACCTCGACCCGCCGTGGGAGGCTGAGGCGGAGTACGAGAAGACGATGGGACTGCTGGGCAGCGCGCGCGGACGCTCAATCCTTGTGCCGGGAGCGATGGTGGTTGCGGAGCACAGCAGCAAGGTCCCGTTGCCGGAGCGCTTCGGCGAGCTGGTGCAGACGCGCACGCTGAAGCAGGGCGATGCGGCGCTGAGCTTTTACGCGTTGGCGGTGGAGTAAATGCGGTCAAAGCCGCCGCCGGTGTGAGCGCCAGTGCGCAGATTGATGCAGAACTCAATCTCCTGGTCGGTCGTCATGTTCCAGCCGAAGCCGCGCAGCGCGTCGGCCCCGTTCGCATCCGCTCGGACGGTCGTGACGCGGATTCCTTCCCAACTCAGTCGCGCCGTCTGCCATGCGAGACCATCCGTACCCCAGGCGACGATTTCGTGGAAGCCGACGAAGAGGAGCAATTCCTGCGCGGTGAGTACAACCACTTCGGCGACCGGCTTGAGCGGGATGTGGGTTGAGCACTCGGGCGATTCGGTGTCGAGGACGTAGGCGTAGCCGCCTGCGACAGCGCAGAGTTCGCGAGGATTGGGGCAACTGAAGAGGCCGGAGGGCATCTTAGGGTCGGTAAAGCCGAGGGCGCAGGTTGCAAGAAATGATCCGCCGGCTGCCGGATGGACAAGGACGACAAGCGCACCGCGGGCCAGCGCATCTTCTTCTCCTGCGATCTGCCGGGGATAGGTGAACCGACGAGCGGGCGTGATGGGCGGCGAAGTAGAGAGCAGCTCCGCGCGCCAAGCGTGGGGGAAGCCCGGCGCGTCGTCCGGCTGGCCCATCAGGGCACCGCGGCTGTCGGCAGGGAATCGAGGGCCTGGGCGATGTCTTCGAGCAGGTCTTCGACGGCCTCGAGGCCGGCGCTGAGGCGGATGAAGCCCTCGGGGATGGCGTCGCCGCCCCAGCGGGCTCGGCGCTCGGCGCAGGTGCAGGTGCCGCCGAAGCTAGTAGCTTCGGTGATGAGTTTCGCCTTGGCTAGAAATGTTTCGGCGGCGGCGCGGTCGGCGAGGGTGAAGCTGAGGATCGCGCCGAAGTGCTGCATCTGTCGCGCGGCGAGAGCGTGGCCGGGATGCGTGGGCAGACCGGCGTAGAGGACTTCACGGACGACGTCGGTGCGTGTGGTTAGGTATTGGGCGATGCGCAGGGCGTTGGCGCTGCTTCGCTCCAGGCGCAACGGCAGGGTCGCGATGGAGCGCAGGGCGAGCCATGCCTCCATGGGGCCGAGGATGCCGCCCGTCAGAATACGCCACTGCTCAATCTGCTGGCGCAGTTCGAGGTCGCGGACGGCTACGTGGCCGAGGACGATGTCGCTGTGGCCGGTCATGGACTTGGTGTCGGAGGCGACGGCGAAGTCCGCGCCGAGGGCGAGTGTGCGCTGGCCGAGCGGAGTGGGGGTGGTGTTGTCAACGGCGACCAGAGCGCCCTCGCGGTGCGCCCGCTGGCTAAGCGCCGTGATGTCGCATATCTCCATCAGCGGGTTGCTGGGCGACTCGATCCAGAGCAGGCGCGCGCCTTCGAGCAACTCGCCCTGCGCGTCTCCGGCGGTCGGCGCCTGGCGGACGACCACGCCCATCTTGACGAAGTACTCCTGCATCAGGGCGCGCGCGGCGAAGTAGGCATTGGTTGGCAGCACGACCACATCTCCCGGACGCAGCACGGCGCCAAAGACCGAGGCGCAGGCGGCCATGCCAGAGGCGAAGACCAGGGCGCTGGCGCGGTAAGGCTTGCCTGCATCGGCATGAGAGGGGGCGAAGACGCCGGACTCCATCTGGCCGATGGCGCGCTCCAGCACACCCCAGGTGGGGTGGTTGTTGCGCGCGTAGTTGTAGGGCGCAGCGGAGGGGTCGCCCGGCGTGTGGAAGGGAGCGGCGAAGACCGGGCTGGGATGCAACGGCTCGCCCACGACCGCGCGTGTCAACGTCGAACGAATGATTTTGGTCGATTCATGCATGGTGCTGGGTTTAATCCTAATGCTTATGGGTGAAGTGTTCCCAGCCGCCGGGCTGGAGTGGAGAGCAGCGTCCTGTGGGGTCCATCAATGAGATGCTGCTGCCGCGCACCAGGCTTCCGATGCGGGTGATGCGGACTCCGGCGATCGAGCGCGGAACGCGGGCCGACAGAGGCGCGGCGAAGAGGAGTTCGTAGTCTTCTCCGCCGTGGAGGGCGAGTTCGAGGGCGGTGTCTGCGCGATTCACCTGCGCGGCGCGGGCTTGCAGCGCCAAGGGATGGATCGGAAGCGAGGCGGAGGATATCTGGGCGCCGACACCGGACTCGCGGCAGAGGTGGGCGAGATCGGTGGAGAGGCCGTCGCTGAGGTCGATCGCTGCCGTCGCCAGCCTACGCCGCAGCAGAGCAAGACCGACGGCGAGGCGCGGCTGCGGGAAGAGCTGCGGATGCTGGGCAGAGGACTTGGAGGTTGGATCCCACCTATTCCGCCAAGAACGCGGAATGGCGAGGGTACGCGGCATTCGCGGCGATATCGGCTTTGATTTCGATTTTGTTGCGCGCAACTCCATATAGGCAAGCTCTGCGGCCGCCCCGCCCAGTTCGCCAGTGACATAGAGCGCGTCTCCAGCTCGTCCTCCACTGCGGCGCAACGCGCGTCCGGCGGGTGCTGACCCGATGAGCACAATGTCTGCCAGCACCAGCCCACCGGACGACTCGGAGGTGTCGCCGCCCACCAGGGGTACGGCGTGCCGGTCCGCCAATCTGCGCAGGCCGGTGAAGAAGCGCTTGACCCAAGCCTGTTCTGAGCGGCTGGTGAGCATCTTCGCGGGCAGGGCCAGAGAGAGGAAGGCCGTCCATGGGCGTGCGCCCATGGCAGCCAAATCGCTGAGGCCGCGTGCCAGCGTACGGTGACCCACCGACTCCGGAGGATGCCAATCGCGGCGGAAGTGGCTGCCTTCGAGGGTAAAGTCGGTGGTGACTAGGAGTTCGTGGCCCCTAGGCGGGCGCAGGATGGCGCAGTCGTCGCCGATGCCTAAGACCACGCCACGCGCCAGACCGTGGCTGGTGCGCCCGGCTGCTCCCCATTCGGAGCGGATGTGTTCGATCAACGACAGCTCGCCCAGATTGTTCATCATCGTGTGCCAAGCATAAACCAGCCGTGGATTGCTGGGGGAACGGGGCGGAATCGGGTCAATGGCAGGCGAAGAAGTGGGGAAAGAAACTTGGGAAGAATTGCCGAAAACTTACAACTTATCGGTCATCTCAGCCACATAATGGATTGCGTTCCCCTCCGCTGATGATTAAAATTGATGCTAACGTCCAAGGAAGATGACCAAGTTCGAATGCCGATTGCTCATAGCGGCCGGCAAGGTTCATCGACAGGTGCGCTACGCCGTCACAGCGCCTTCTACACGCTGATAAGCGGAGATGGGCTTGGGCTGGTTGTACCTTTGCCTTTATTGAATGGATCAACGTTTCCATGGTTTTTCCCAAATGAAAGACCGCGGGTCGCACGCATCGCGTGATAACAGGTTGGATGGGTTCGCTCTCCTTCACTGCATAAGGTTCGGGGTTAGACACTGAAAAGTTCAAGTTTGAAAAAGCGTCATTACGTTGTCCTGGTCAGCCGCGATGAGAGCGGAAGTCTGCGCAAGATACCTGTGCCTTTGCATTACGCCTATATCTTTGTAGCAGCAGCAGTTATTGGGACGTTTACGATCGCCGGACTGGCCGGGTCGTACTCCCGCATGTTGATCAAGACGGCGCGCTTCAACCAGTTGCGCGACGACCACGCCCTGCTGCAGAAGGACTACGCGCACCTGCAGAAGCAGGCGCACGAGAAGGACGTACAGGCAGCGTCGCTGGGTTCGCTTGCGTCTGAGGTATCGGCGCTCTACGGTCTTACGGCCAGCAAGTTGGCCGCGCCCATGGGTCACCTGCGGATGAAGCCTTCAGCCAAATCGGCGGGAACCACGGCTGTGCAGGGCGAGTTGATCGCCGAGACGGCCTCCAACTTCTCCGATGACAGCTACTACAAGTCGCTCGACACCTTTTACAGCCTGCGCGACTCGGCTGTGAGCGGCGCTGTGACCCAGGCCATCGACGGAGTATCGGCAATGGGATCACTCTCCGGCATGGGCGGCACGGATCTCTCGATCAACGCGCCATCGCTGTGGCCGGTCATGGGGCCCATCACCAGCAGCTTCGGCCAGCGCGAAGACCCTATCACCCGTAACGGAGAGGGTGAGTTCCACACCGGCATCGACATCTCAGTGCCCCGCGGGACACCGATCCGCGCAGCCGCCGACGGTATCGTGAAGTCGGCCGCGATGCAGAACGGCTACGGGCGCGAGGTGGTGATCGACCACGGCAACAACCTCGAGACCTGCTACGCACACCTGTCTGGCTTCGCCGTGATGGAGGGCCAGACGGTAGTCCGCGGGCAGGTGATTGGATATGTGGGGATGAGCGGACGGACCACCGGCGCGAATCTGCACTATGAGGTGCGCATCCACGGTACGCCGGTCAATCCGCATAAGTACCTGCGCGCCACTCTCTCTGGCATGGGCAGCGAAGCAGCCGGCCTCTAATCGGCTCTACCTCCCAGCGGGGCTGGCGGGCGGGTTGGGCGCGACGGATGAGTCCGGAGCGATTGCGCTCTCCGGCGTCACCAGCTTCTTCAGCAACTGCAACGGCACACTGGCGGTGAGCACGGCGCGCTCCTTGTGCTGCTCGATCTGGATGGAGGAAGCGAACTCGCGCATGGCCTGTGCATCGGCTTCGTCCGATTGCGCCTCGATCTTGGGCTGAATGGCCTGAAAGATACGCAGCAGCGCGTCCAGAGCCGAAGCCGAGCGTGTGGCGTCGGCCTCGCTGGGGGCGATCTGCTCGATGCGCAGGTGCAGCGCGCCCAGGCCGACGCGCAGGCTGGCGACGAATGTGGTGTCCTCGGGCAGCGGAAGTTCGAGGCCGAAGACGGTGATGTGGCCACGCTCGGAGAAGGGCAGGCCGACGTGGCCGATGGCCCAAGCGCTGGAGAGCAGCGGAACGTCGTGGTAGCGCGCGGCCAGCAGAGACGAGCCGGAGAAGGGCGACGCCGAGGCGCGATAGCGGTCGAGCATGGCGTGGATCTGCTCGGTGGTAGGCATATTGGAGGCGGCGATGGTGTCGTAGCCAAGCTGCGCGATGCGCAGGCTGCGACCTTCGACCGGAATGGTGTAGATGGTGTGGCCGACGTACTTCTCCTGGGAGCTGGCGATGCTGGCGAGATAGCGGGCCAAGCGCGCGCCGTCGAAGCGTCCCTCGAAGACCTCGGAGTAGGCGACCGGGCCATTGGGGCCTTTGGGGTCGTCCATACGGTGCAGGGCGAAGGCGGCGGCGTCCAGGTCTCGCTCAGGGTCGATTCCGGTGGCGTCGACGAAGTGCCGGTACTCCGGGCTGCGTGTAATCGGCGTGCGTTCGAAGTGGGTCGCTGCACGCAGTGGTTCCAGATTCAGGTAGACGATGGCGTCGGACTCCGGCAGAAGGCGGGCAACCTCCGGCGGAGCATGCTTGCGTAGCCATACGGCGGCGATCAGCGCCACAATCAGCGCCAGCATCAGAAGCAGCGAGTACAGCGTCCGTTTGCGCATCCTGCACTCTACTTTACGCCCGCCAACTGCAAATCGTGTCCGGTATGACGCGAGCGTTGCTCCTGGCTTGCGGCTATGCTAGAGTAAGGGTTGTGCGCTGCCCTTTTATGGACAGCGCATTCGACTGTTTGGGCTGGCGTAGCTCAGTTGGTAGAGCATCTGATTTGTAATCAGAGGGTCGGGGGTTCAAATCCCTCCGTCAGCTCC
>Ga0326727_10018332_pt1 | contig 14312 bp, 11 predicted proteins | sample MB2enrmetagenome_FD_207643 | JGI IMG/M metagenome (GOLD analysis project Ga0326727, IMG submission 207643) | Lab enriched peat soil microbial communities from McLean, Ithaca, NY, United States - MB29MY | ecosystem: Environmental > Terrestrial > Soil > Wetlands > Peat | place: USA: New York...
AAAATACTGAAAAATACGAGAGCCCATGAGGATATATAATGGTCATTCACATACAAGGTCCAGAATGCAAATGGGAATTCGATGAGTGCCAATACCTGCACTCCGATGAACACCAAAATCCCCCAGATATCATTCGCAACGAGCAGAGCTGCAAAAGGTGAAAACCATACGATATACTGGGGGGACCGGTATTGTGAAAAAAATATTGTTACCATCAGGGTAACCAGAATTAATTTTAATAGCAGCGCGATCGTTTTTGGTCGGATATACATGAGATATAATGCACCGAGTATTATTACAACAGTGAGGGTCTGGAATATTTTTGCAATTATCCCGAATGGAATTCCAATACCTGCCATCTGGAAATATTGAAAGATGGTATAGGGAACAGTGTTGCAATACACCATACTGGCATATACAAGAAATTTATTATACCCTGCCCAAATCATCACCCCAAAGACGGCTGCTCCCGCCAGCAAAAACCAGAACGCTCGTTTCTTTCCTTCAATAACTAGCGAGGTGTGCCGTGAATTGTATATCCAGAAAAAAGGATACAGCAGGATTGGCCATATTTTCGTAAATAATCCCGCAATACTTGCTGCATATCCTTTAACTTCTTCTCCGTAAATTGTTGTCAGGACCGCCAGCATCGCCAGGCATGTCGGGAATGCGTCAAATCTTGTGAGAACAAAATAAGCTACCGATAGTGCGGATGCATTCAGCATCCCGGCAATAAGTGCAACTTGTTCGGAGAATAATTTCAGGCCAATATAGTATACACACAATGTCGTTACGATATCACATACAATCATTAATACCCACATCGAAATCAGAAAACCAAAAGAGCCTAAAGCAATTGAGATAATGTACGAAATTACCATCGGTAAAATTGCAACCGGGGGATAGTTAAAATCCACTCCAGATGCCCATGGCAGATAACCGTGAAAGATATTCTGAACGGCCTGATAATATATTATATAATCATGCATATCAAGAAATGAGTGAAGTGCGATTGTTACAAGAAATATGATAAAAATCTTTGTTGCTATCGAAGTCAGGATAAGAAGATTTCTATGTTTTGTACTGATTTTAGGGAGATCCATAATCATACTCCCGCAAACATAGAATAAAAATATTGTGCAGAGATGAAGATATTTTCTTCTTGTTGTTATCTGCACTTATCTTCACGATGCCGTTAAAACTAAAATATTGTCGGTTTTCCATCATATCGGGTTTTACCGCTGCAGTTTCACATGTTAAAACACTGATTGGTGCATGGTTCTCTAGAGATCAGGTAGCCGATTCCTGATCCTCTGTCCTGGAAATTACTATATATTTCGTCGAGTTTGAGGATTGTTTGTCTCGGGTTATCGGACAAATCAATTATCCCTTGTTTCCTGCTCTGGTATATCACAAGGAAACTTCAGGTCATTTTTTTCCGATCTTCGTGAACAGCCAAATTTTCCGGATATGTTACGTATTGATATTAAGTGGTAGCCATTAATGTACGATAGTACGATCTTCCAGTATCGTCTTCTATGCGAACCGACTGGTAATCTTAACGGTGGAGTTATGAGCAGGAAAAAAAAACAGGCTCCGGGTCAGGACAAGGCAGGTGATGTATCCGGTTCCCGCAGGAGAGGAAAAAAGAGAGCGTCCGGTCTCTCCCTTCTCGGTATTTCATGGGAAGGTGTGGATACCGCACTGGTAAAGCGCCGGCTCCTCACACTCGCTTTTATCACAATCCTCATGAAAGTTGTTGTAATTTTTACGACAACATCCATTTTCAATATTTTTTATGCCGGTCTTCGCTCCAATTACTATGACAATTTTGATTTTCAGTATTATCTCCAGAGTATCCTCAATATTTTGCATGGCCAGATGCCATATGTGAATTTTGCTTTTAGTTACCCGCCTCTCGCATTTATTCCCATATCTCTCGCCTTCATACCGGCATACATCTTTAACAGTTTCGATACATTTGTCATCTCATTCCAGATCCTGATGGTGATCTGCGATATCATCATCGTCGTATGTGTATATCTGATTGGACTGAAACTTTACAACGAAAAAACTGCATTTCGTGCAGCGCTTCTCTATGCAACAGCATTTGCGGCCGCATATTTCATCCTGACTAAATACGATGCATTCCCGACCTGTATCCTGATGCTCGCTGTACTTTTTGCTGTCTGCAACAAGAAGATTCAGGGATACCTCGCCATTCTTGTCGGCTTCCTTGCAAAAATATTCCCTGTTATTGCCCTTCCGTTTGTGGCGTTGTATAATGCAAGAACAACCTCCATCAGGCAGGAGATCACAAGCATCCTGAAGATATGGATCCCCGTCATCGCTGTAATTTTTATCCCCGTCCTGCTTCTCGACCCCGGGATCATCTCCTCCTACGTTTCAGCAAACTTTGTCCGAAGCGATATTTACGTGAATACCGCTATATATACCATCTACGCATACCTCCACGGTATTCTGAATCTGGGGATCTCTGTTTCAACGGTCTCTGATGTGATGTATATTCTCATGGGATTGCTATTGCTCACCCTGCTTGCCATTGCCTGTATTGAACCTGAAAAAGACACCCGTTTTCTGGTAAAACTTCTCGCGGTTTCGATATTTGTCGTCGTCTTCTGTATGAACTATAACAGCCCCCAGTATATCGTCTGGTTTACCCCATTCGTCTGCCTTCTTGTGGCAGATTCCCTGTACGGGATCATCATCTTTTATGCAACGCAGGTGATCACGTATATTGAATTTCCCCTGGCGTTCGGGCCTTTGTATATCAATGGAAGTTATGCCGGCAGTATCGGCACATCCTGGTGGTACCTCACGCTGGGTTTTTTCACACTGAACGCAGTTGCATATCTCCTTCTCATATACTGGGCGGTAAAACCGTCAGGTCGCCACCTGAAAATGCTTATGGAACGTATATCAGCGAGGTATGTGAAAAGAGCGTGAACGCTGCGGAGTCCAAGTGCAAACCCGGTCGATGAAGATGATACCATCCCTTTCCCTTCACCGACCCCGGCTTTTTTCCGTACATAAACCCTAATACCCTCCCAACGTCAAGACGTACTATCATGTCCAACCTCACCGTCGCTGTTCCCGCTCCTAACGGCTATGCTGGCAATCTGGGAAAGAAAGGGACTACGAGCGATATCACCTTCTATAACCTCAAGAAAGGCGAAGCGACCGTCACGTTCATCGAACCAACGAGGTACCCGGAAAAACTCTCCTCGCTTTTTTATACCATCTCCCTTGCCGACCGGGTGGTTCTGGTGGTCGGGGAGATCAATGCAACATTTGGCGAGACCGTCCTGATGCTCCAGTGCGCGGGAAAATCAAACGGGTACATCATTTTTAAGAATTACCTTACACCCGACCAGATTGCTCCCCTCGTCAAGGGGACCGTGCTCGAACACTACGAACCGTTCGCGGACGATACGCTCGGCCTGCGGGAAAAACTGCTCGAGTCCGCGGTGAAAATGACCGCCCACCAGAAAGTAAAAGATACCGGCGGTAACGGGATCGTCCCGATCGACCACCACTTCAACGTCAAAGGGGTGGGGATCGTCGCGCTCGGGTGCGTGGCACACGGTACCATAAAAAAACATGATTCGCTGAAGGTCCTCCCAACCGGTAAAACGGCACAGGTACGCTCCATCCAGAAGCATGATGACGACGCAGAGATCGCGGTCACCGGTGACCGCGTCGGCCTTGCGCTCAAGAATATCGAGGCAGAAGACCTCGACCGCGGGTATGTCCTCACGAGCGACACCGCCGTCACGACCGCCACCACGATCAAGGGAAAGGCACAGCTGGTTAAGTACTGGCCGGCGCCGCTGAAGGAGGATATGGTGCTGTACGTGGGACACTGGATGCAGTTCCTCCCGTCCCGCATCACCCGCATATCGGGAGGAAGCGACTGGAGGATGCCGGAACTGACCCTCACTCTCGAAAAGCCGCTGGTGTTTTCCCCGGGCGACCATGCCGTGCTCACCTATCTCGAAGGCGGCAAACTCCGGATCGTGGGTACCCTCGCCCTGCCATAATCCCTCCTCTTTCTCCCGATCCTGATCTGGTTCCGGATTATCGACAGTGCCTCATGTCTTATGTAGTGGCACGATTATTGGTACCATGAGATTATGTTTGGAGACATTCTTGGATGGATAGCGCTCATCATCGTCATTCTGATCATCGTCGTCCTCATCTTCTGGGTCTTCGGTATCTATAACCGGTTCTATACCCTGAAGAATTCGTCCGAGGCGACGCTTGGGCAGATCCGTGTCGCCATGAAAAAACGGCTGGACATGATCGAGGAGCTCCTTGGTGCGGTCAAGAGCTATGCGAAGTTCGAGAAAGAGACATTTGAAAAAGTGACCGCGATGCGGGCAGCCGTTGCGACGGCCGGGCCCGGGGACCTTAACAAGGTCGAGGCGGAGTCCCGGTCCCTCCTCGGGCGCCTCTTTGCCGTGGCGGAAAACTATCCTGACCTCAAGACATCGACGACCGTGAGCTCGCTGATGGAGTCGGTAAAAAGCATCGAGGAGGAGATTGCCCGCCAGCGCTATACCTACAATAACATCTCACAGGAGTTCAACACCGCTATGGACACCGTTCCCTCACGGTTCATCGGGCACATGACCGGTCTTCCGAAACTCGAGTACCTGCAGTTTGAGGAAGCAGTTGCAACCCCGCCGAAAATTGAGTTCTGAAAGGTTATACCGTGAGCGAAACAAAACAGCTGGCCGTCCTGGTCATCACAGCGCTGCTCATCGGGATCATCGGGCTTGTGGTCGTCATCGCCGTCCCACCAATGTTTGAGGGCGATCTTATCGCCAGCTCGTACGGGGCGGTACTCTACCCGAACGGGACACTCCATGAGCAGTATACCTATCATGTCGGGACATCCGGTGAGTACCGGATGCTCTACAGGAGCTGGGCGGCGCCCCTGACATTCGTGGCCACCAACCAGTCGTCGATCCAGCTGATGGCGATTGACGCACCAGCCGGGACGATCGGGTATGCGAAGGACTCTTCAGGAAATGTGTATGTATCGACCGCAGGTACCTCCTCCTCCGTCACCGATCAGGTCGGGCGACTCGCCCAGTTCAATGAGGTCGGGATCTACAACCCTGAGTATTTCGCGGCAGGGACCTATACGGTCGGGTACGCGTACGTGGTTCATCCCCCGGTCGAATACGATTCCGTCAACGATCACCTGAACCTGATGCTGGCTGGGGACAGCCACATCCCCTACCATTCCGTTCAGATCACGGTTCCCGCAGACAATGTTGTGCAGCTCTATGCCTATCCCCCGGGCCTTTCGACGAAAAAGACCGGTGACACGTACACGCTGACCGGCAGTGCGGCAGCGGATGAGAATGTCGCAGTGGAGATCCTCGCGACGCCCGGCGGGCTCGCGCAGATACCGGGCATCAGGAGCCCGGTGTCGGATCTTGCGGGAAGTACTGCATCGGGGAGCTTCTGGTATGACCTGCCGTACTGGGTCGGGTGGTTCCTTGAGTATCTTGGAATGGTTGCAGCAATTCTCGTCCCGTTCCTGCTGATTTCCATTTATAACCGCTACGGCAGGGAAAAAGAGTTTACTGTTCCTGCCTACCTCAGCACTGTCCCAAATCCGTCACTGAAACCGTGGCAGGTGAACCTGCTCTTCAAGGGTGATGCGATGGTCTTTGACAAGGACGGCTTTTACGCCACCCTGCTTGACCTGCACCGGCAGAAGCTTATCGCGATCACGGAAAAGGGTGAGGGGAAGGGCATCGAGATCCGGAAGCTCCCGGGCACAACCACGGATCCGTATGAACTGCGGGTACTGGCCTTTATCGATCAACTCTCCGAGAATGGTGTACTCGATACAGCAAAGTTCGGCGAATTGGCAGAGCACGCCCAGAGGCTGTATACTGCAGAAGAGAAGGCGTTGAGATTCCAGCGGATGCTCACGGATGTTACCAGCCGTGCCGACGCTGCCCTTCCCGTAAAGTATGTCGTTGACGGGACCGAGCATATCCTGCCGCTGCTCTTTACCGGTATCGTGGCGTTTGGGATCACGCTCATCATCGCTCTCGTGGCACCCATGCAGTCGTATATCCTCTACCCGGCAGTCGTCCTCTGGGGTATCGTCGGCGTTCAGGCATTTCTTGCATTCTCGACACCTCCCGCCCTCTTCGGGCACTGGAAGGACGACCACTACAAGGACAAGCTCGAATGGGATGCTTTTACCCATTTCCTTTCGGATATGGCCATGATCCAGAAATACGCCCCTGCCGATCTCTCCATGTGGGGGGACTGGCTGGTATACGGCACGGCGCTGGGTGTGGGCGAGAAAGTCGAAAAGGCGATGAAGTCGCTCAATATCCGCATTCCGGAGACCGGCGTCCCGATCGGGGTTGTCGGTATGAGCTACGCATTTGTTCCGCTTATGATGTTCACGCCGGTGAGCCGTGGCGGTGGGTACGGCGGAGGGCGGATGGGTGGTGGCGGCTTCGGCGGAGGTTTTGGCGGGGGCGGTGGTTTCGGCGGCGGGGGTGCCCACGGGCGGTAGGTCCCGGCACCTATACGGGGTTTTTCCCCGCACCCCTTGCTGAACACATACTCCCGGAATTGAAATGGCCGTACTGGATCTTTTTTGCAGATTTTCTTCGGGATCGTCCGGCCTGGACAGGTTCGCAACTGGGCTCTGCGCTCAAACAACGTAAAATCTCATTTCAGGGTATGCTTTTGCGCCCGGCTGAAGGCCGTATTCTCACTACGCAGGAGATATAAATCCACGCAGACCATATCAGTACCAACAGGGGAACCGTTGAATATATGCAGTATTCCGAAGGCCAGCTCGGCAGGGTATTTGTCCTGAGGATCGACGAGGGAGAGGATTTTTTAGCTGCCCTGCAGGAGTTTGTCCGGAAAAAAGAGATCCGGACCGGCTCGGTTTTTTTCCTCGGCGCCCTGCGAGAAGGGAAGATGGTGACCGGCCCAGAGAAACCCGTCATCCCTCCTGAGCCACACTTTGTCCTCTTTGAGGGCGGCTGGGAGGTGTTCGGTATCGGGACCATCTTTCCCGGTGATGAAGGCCCGATGCTCCACTACCATGCATCCGTCGGCCGGGCCGGCCATGCACTGACCGGGTGCCTGCGGGAGCGGGCGGTCACCTATCTTCTTGTCGAGGCGGTGGTGATCGAGTTCACCGGTCTTGCCGTCCGGCGTGAATTTGACGAGAAGACCGGTGTGCACCTGCCGGTCCACGGGAGGGAGGGCGGAACCCCGGAAAAGGCAAAAGGTACCGTCGACGAGAGTTCCCGGAATGAAACCTCCGGCCAAGAGGATAAAGAGGGCGATGGCGAGTTGTCGGGCGGACTGGCGGCGATCATCCGTGACCTGACCCGGCGCCCGGCTTCCTGACCGGGGCCCGGAGAACAGCCTGCCGGTATCCATGTCGCCACAGCCGCCGTTTCTCCCCATGTCCATCAGGGAAGGGGAGGAGCTAGGTATCCGGCAGTTCGATATCATCCTTGTCACCGGGGATGCCTATGTGGATCACCCGTCGTTTGGCACCGCGCTGATCGGGCGGGTGCTCTGGGACGCCGGGTTTACGGTGGGCATTATAGCACAGCCGGACTGGAAGAGCGATCACGATTTTGAGGTCCTTGGCGCCCCGCGTCTCTTCTTTAGCATATCATCCGGGAATGTCGACTCACTGGTGAACAATTACACCCCGAACCTGAAGCGGAGGGGCGAGGATGTCTATTCCCCCGGTGGTGTTCTGAAGAGGCCGGATCGTGCGACGATCGTCTACGCGAACCGGGTCCGGGAACGGTTTTTTGGTACACCCATCGTGATCGGCGGGATCGAGGCAAGCCTCCGCAGGTTTGCGCATTACGATTACTGGCAGGACCGGGTACGCCAGTCCATCCTTGCTGATGCCCCTGCCGATCTCCTCGTCTTTGGCATGGGTGAGCGGCAGGTGGCGGAGATCGCCCGGCGCCTTGCGGCCGGCGAGGCGGTTGACTCCCTGCGGGATATCCCCGGGACATCGTACAAGATGGATCCCGCCCGATGGCAGCTCTCCCGTCCGGCAGGCGTGGTGGAGATCCCGGGCTTTGCCGAGGTATCGAGGGACCGGCACGCGTATGCCCGGGCGTTTGCCATCCACTACCGCGAGCAGGACCCGGTCCGGGGCCGGCCGGTGGCCCAGCTGCACCCCAAGACGGTGGTCGTCCAGAACCCCCCGGCGCAGCCGCTTACAACGGAAGAGCTCGATCATATCTACGAACTGCCATTCTCGCGGCGTGCACACCCGTCGTATACAGAACCGGTCCCGGCGCTTGCACCGGTGCAGTTCTCCGTGACCAGCCACCGGGGATGTTTTGGCGGCTGCTCGTTCTGCGCCCTCACCCATCACCAGGGACGCATCGTGCAGAGCAGGAGTCCGGAGTCCATCGTGCGCGAGGTGAAGCGGATGGCTGCGATGTCCGAGTTCAAAGGGATCGTGCAGGATATCGGGGGCCCGACCGCGAACATGTACGCGCTTGGCTGTGACCGGTGGAGCATCTATGGAACATGCCCGGACAAACCGTGCACACCGGCGTGCAGCCACCTCGCGACCAGCCACGCACCCCTCCGCGAGCTCCTGCACCGGGTCCGTGAGATCCCCGGGGTCAGGAGGGTCTTTGTCGGGTCCGGGATCCGGTATGACCTGATCCCTGCCGGTGATGCCGGCTACCTGCAGGATCTCTGCGATCACCACATCTCCGGCCACCTCAAGGTGGCGCCGGAGCATATCAGCGCAGCGGTCACCCGTGCAATGAACAAGCCGGATATGGCCGTTTTTGACCGGTTCCGCGGGCAGTTTGAGTGCCTGCAGCAGGGGAAACGAAGACGGCAGTACCTCCTGCCGTACTTTATGTCCGGTCACCCGGGCTGCACCATTGCCGACATGGTGGAGCTTGCGGCCTACATCCGCGACAACCACCTGTACACCGAGCAGGTTCAGGACTTTACGCCGACACCCATGAGCCCGGCCACCTGCATGTATTACACGGGGCTCAACCCGTTCACGATGGAACCTGTCCATGTCCCGAAAGGGCGAGAGAAGAGGATCCAGCGGGCGATGATGCAGTACCGCGACCCCAAGAACCGGCGGCTCGTCATCGAAGGGCTTACTGCTGCCGGCAGGACTGATCTCATCGGAACCGGCAGGCAATGCCTTGTCACGGGAGAAGGGCCGGGAATCAGTTCACGGGTAAAAAAGAGAACCCAAACGTAACGATACCGGCCCGTTACCTTCGGCACAATTCTGATATTATCATATAGCCGTATACGGTTTATAATGAAAATTCCGCCGATCTTTGCGTTGTTTAGCGGATGATACCCTCCTCATCAGGGACAGGTGACACTACCACAGAAATTATACGCTTCTACTTTCTGCCGTAATCGTCCTCGAGCCGGACGATATCGTCCTCTTCGAGATACTCGCCGAGCTGGACCTCGATCACTTCCAGCGGGATGACCCCGGGATTGACCAACCGGTGCTGCATGCCGCTGCGCACGAACGTGCTCTCCCCCTGCCGGAGGAGCCTCGTCTCGCCGTCCAGCTCGACCTCGGCCGTCCCGCTCACGACCACCCAGTGCTCGCTCCGGTGGTGGTGGAGCTGGAGGGAGAGTTTCTGGCCCGGTTTCACCGTGACGCGTTTGATCTTGTAGATCGGGGTCTCCTCAAGGACGGTGTAGGATCCCCACGGCCGGTGCACCTGCAGGTGGAATCTGGTGACCGGATCGTTCCGCTCGTTGTAGCGGCTCACCAGCTGCTTCACCTCTTCGGTGTGCCGGTTGTCGCAGACGAGGAGTGCGTCCGGTGTATCCACGACGACGAGATCGTGCACTCCGATCAGGCCGACGTGTTTTCTATGGGCAAGGACAAAGTTGTTCTCTGCGGACAGGTACTCCGCCTCTCCGGCATTTCCCTTCGCGTCATGCGACTGGGTATCGTACAGGGCACGGAATGTCCCCAGATCGCTCCATTCCGCGTCGAGCGGTACAACAGCCACCTTCTTTGATTGCTCCAGCAGCCCGTAATCGATCGAGACCGCGTCCAGACGCCGGTAATCCGGTACCGCATCATCGCGGAACGCCTCGTATAGCGCCGGCCGGTACCGCTTCAGCTCCCGAAAGAACCGGGAGACGGAGAGAAGGAATATGCCGCTGTTCCAGAGGTAGCCGGCACGGACGTAGTCCTTCGCGGTCTTCTCATCGGGTTTCTCCCGGAAGGCAGCTGCCACGTATCCGATGGGCAGGCGTTTTCCCGGACGGATATACCCGTAGCCCGTGTGGGGGGAGGTGGGTTTCACGCCAAAGGTGACAAGGTAATCTTTTGCGAGGGGTTCTGCCGCGGCAATCTGCGCAAGGGCGGTATCCTCCAGCACGTGGTCGCTGGGGAAGACCACGGCAGTCGCGGCAGGGTCAGAGCTCCGGATCCGCTGCATCGCCCAGACAATCGCCGGGAGGGTATTTTTCCCCTCCGGTTCCGCGAGAAGGTGGTCTTCTGGCACCGGATATCCCAGGTCCTGCATCTGGTTCCGGACGAGGTACTGGTGGATCTCGTTGGTGACGATATAGATCCCGTCAGGCCCCGAGATCCGGGTGGCCCGCTCGCAGGTCTTCTGGAAGAGGGACGGCCCGTCCAGCCGGATGAACTGCTTGGGGTAATACTCGCGGGAGAGGGGCCAGAGCCGGGTCCCTGCACCCCCGGCAAGGATGATGGTCTTCATGACGCAGTTTCCTCGTTTTTGGCAGGCTGGTGGCAAACCGTCCTGCAGGGGAGATCGTACATAGTTCTCCTCCAGTGACTCATTTATAGGATTCGATCCCGTCAGGGAGTAGTGGGATGGTGCGTTCCCGTTCATCGAAGAACTTCCGGAGCCAGAGCTCTGCGCAGGCGATCCTCCAGAGATCCGGAGAATAGTCGGACCTGCCGTCAAAGAATGCACGGTAGTTTCCGGCAACCGCAGCCGCGTCCCAGTACTGGCGGGACCGGAAGCTCCGGGAACTGAAGATCTCCAGCAGGAACGGGCGCAGGGCAGCCTTCATCCAGACCTCTTCAGGTGTGACAAACCCCATCTTGTCCGTCCGGCAGCGGACAGACTCCGGGATCAGGTTTTTTGTCGCCTGCCGGAGCACGGCTTTCGTGACACCTCCGTTGATCTTCTCAGCGAGCGGGAGGGAAGCGATGTACTCCACGAGCCGGACGTCGAGGTAGGGCACCCGGGACTCAAGGGAGAAGGCCATCGAGTTCCGGTCCTCGTAATGGAGGAGCGCCGGCAGGTTGGTCGCCGTGAGCTCCCGGTACAGCACGGCCTCGAGGCTCCCGGCGTACCGATCAATAGCCGGCGGCGTACCGTTCAGGAGGGTTCGCCGTTCGTTCCGGACGGTCAGCTGCCGGAGGGCATCCGTGAAAAAGTGCCGGTGGTACCGGAGGCTGCCGAGGATCTCGCGGCATGCGGTCAGCCAGTGGAGCCTCCCGACCAGCTCCCGGATATATGCTGCCTGGTACGCGAGGTATCCCGCGAGCAGCTCGTCGGCGCCCTGCCCGTCCAGCACCACCTTGACCCGTGCCTGTGCAATCCGCATCACGCAGTACTGCGCATAGATGGAGAGCGAGCCGAAGGGTTCGTCCTGCATGTACACGAGCCGGTCGAGGTCGTCCCGGAGTGTATCCGGTGAGGGTTCTGTCGTTGCCGCGTCGACGCCGGTCATCGCGATCACCTCATCGATATACCGGCTCTCGTCAAACCGTTTGTCGGAGAAGACGGCGGAGAAGGTCTTCTGCCGGGACTCGACGCTGGCAGGGGCCTCCTCCCGGATCAGGGCATTGATCAGGACTGTCAGCGTGGAGGAGTCGATCCCGCCCGAGAGGCAGGTGCCGACTGGGACGTCGCTCCTGAGGTGGATGCTCACCGCACTGCGGAGGGGAGCGAGGAGCCGGGATGCTGCCTCAGTATCGGAAATTTCGGACTGGATCTCCGGGCTGATCTTCACGTCCCAGTACCGCAACGGCGCCTGAGGACCCTCGTTGGTCACCACCATTGCGTGGGCGGGCTCCAGCTGGAAGATGCCGTCAAACATCGTCCGGTCCGAGTGGTCGAGGACGCCCCATGCGAGGTATGCCCCGAGCATCGCGTCATCCGGCCTCGTCCCGGCACCGGGGTGCGCGAGGAGCGCCTTGATCTCCGAGGCGAACAGGAACGAACCGTCCACCTGCGTATAATAGAATGGCTTGATACCGAACCGGTCCCGGGCGCAGAAGAGCCGCTGGTTTTTCTCGTCCCAGATGGCAAACGCCCACATGCCGTTGAAGTGCCGGAGGCAGTCCGTGCCCCACTCCTCGTAGGCATGGAGGATAACCTCAGTATCCGATGCCGAGGCGAACCGGTGTCCCTTTGCCGCCAGTTCCTTGCGGAGTTCGATGTAGTTGTAGATCTCGCCGTTGAAGACAAGCCAGAGCGTCCCGTCTTCGCTGGTCATCGGCTGGTGTGCATCTTCGCTCAGATCGATGATGGCAAGCCGGCGGTGCACGAGCCCGGCGCTGCCAAAGATCTTCGTGCCCTCCCCGTCAGGGCCCCGGTGGGCGAGGAGCCGGGACATCCGGGAGAGGAGTTCGGTATCTGGTTTTCCGCCGCCAAAACAGTACTGGCCGGCAATTCCGCACATTACCTATCCGGTGAGCACGGGAGGTTAAAAGGAAGTCGGGTGAGAGAAGGAGGGAAAATTATTCAGTTTCATGATGGGTTGGTATTCGTTACCAGTTCAGAACGGGGATGGCAGGAGGAAGTTCCTCCTGCCTGCTACTGTTTTTTCATCATCTTTGCTCAGTACCCGCCCATATGGTCAAGCACCCGGTCCCAGATGACCAGCAGACCGGGAATGATCACGTAGGCGAGCAGTCCCACGCCAAGGAAGGCAAGGGTGATCTGCATTTCAGTTTCCATCACGATCACCTCAGCGAAGATTTCCAATTTTCTCGAATCTCATGGTCCACACCTCGATTCACGCGAGCGCCGGGACCCCGTCGACCCAGGTCTCGACCCTCGTCCGGATCGAGTCGTCCTCGTAGGACGAGATGGTCACCTGCTGCCGGGAGAAGTTCACGTAGTACATCTCCCCGGTGGGGTCATGGCACTTCAGCGTTGTGCTGAAGTTGTCGGCTGCTGAATTCCAGATCGGTGCGCCCCCATGGGCGGCCCTGTTGGGCGCGTTTGCGAGGACTGCCGAGATCCCGGCCGTGTAGCCGGGGATGGTGTTGTAGTTATCGGAGCCGAAACCAACGCGTTTCCCATCGTTGTTCTCGTACACGAATTTGGCCGAGTACGATTCACGGGTCTTTTCTACGGGCGGGTGGTTGACGCCCGAGCTCATATACGATACACACCCGAATGGATTGTTCAGGATGACGGACTGGATAATTACCTCAAACATATCCACGTCCGATATCGGGTTCGCAAGTTTGCGGACCGCACTTTTTACACTCGTATTCTCTACGAAATCTGCCATGTTTTTTTTCACTTCCTTTCTCAAACTTGTCCTCGGGCGCCCTTGGACAAACCAATGTGGGCTCTTAAAAGATATTGGTCTGGCTGAATAAATTCCAAAGTCTCGAAACGGAATGAATACCAAGCCTTTCAGGTCAATCCAAAGCCAATGGTGGCGTAATCAATTTAGGCAAAATGGGATGATGAGGGAGAGGGATACTCCTGAAAGAGGATGTCATTCCAATTATCTATCCAATGTCAGCAAAAAACAAATACTTCGTGGTAGATGCGAAAATTTTGGAAGTTATTTGGAGAATCTGGGGCCGGGATGGGGCCGGATGGGTGTAACCTGCGGGTTAGCTGAATGGGAGAGCGCGGAGGGGTATGGGAACATGGAAGATCACGACCATTGTGTTGACGCCAACAAAATGATTTAAAATCGGTCCTATTGCATTCTCGCAGGATTTCCGGGTTTTTTAATAATTGAGAAAAAGACTCGGGCGGGCAGCAATTATTCAGGCTCTTGATTCCATTCCCGTTTAATTAGGGAAAGAAACTCCTTCTAAGTATACACAATATATACACACCATTTTGTGCCAAATGCGTAAACTCCGGTTAACTTAGAGCCGTGGTTTTATTGCAGATGAACCACGTGAATAGAGTGGTAGTGCGAGCGGGAGATTAAGGAGTACCGGTTTTTCCCGACTCCTGACGACTCGCCAGAATAAAAAGGGTATTGAACACGCAGAATAAAGATTTGGA
>Ga0326727_10018335_pt1 | contig 14310 bp, 3 predicted proteins | sample MB2enrmetagenome_FD_207643 | JGI IMG/M metagenome (GOLD analysis project Ga0326727, IMG submission 207643) | Lab enriched peat soil microbial communities from McLean, Ithaca, NY, United States - MB29MY | ecosystem: Environmental > Terrestrial > Soil > Wetlands > Peat | place: USA: New York...
GGATTGCGGCTCAGGTCCCGCTGCACGTGCAATTCCTCGACCAGCCGATCGAAGGGCAGGTCCTGATGGCCATACGCCCCCAAACACACCTCTCGCACTCGCCGCAGGAGTTCCCGAAACCGCGGATTGCCGGAAAGGTCCGTGCGCATGACCAATACGTTGACGAAACATCCGACCAGCCCTTCGGTTTCCAGCCGGTTGCGGTTGGCGATTGGAGTGCCCACAATCACGTCGTCCTGACTCGTGTAGCGGTGCAACAAGACCTTGAACGCCGCCAACAGCGTCATGAACTGGGTCACCCCTTCCTGGCGACTCAGCGCTTTGAACCCTTCCTGCAGATGTTTGGGCAACACCAACGATTGGTGCGCACCCGGGAAGGTCTGCACCGCCGGTCTGGGGTGGTCCGCGGGCAGATCGATATCAGCTTGGGCACCGGCCAGTTGCTTCTTCCAATAGGCAATCTGGGTCTCGAGGACTTCACCCTTCAGCCACTGCCGCTGCCAGTGGGCGAAGTCCGCATACTGGATGGGCAGTGCCGGCAGCGGCGAGGACAAGCCTGCGCAGAAGGCAAGATACAGCTCCGTCACTTCGCGAATCAGTATGCCCGTTGACCAGCCGTCGGAGACGATATGGTGTATCGTCAGTAGCCCGACGTGCTCGTCCTCGCCCAACCGTAACACGGTGCCCTGAAACAGCGGGCCTTGGGACAAATCGAAAGGAATCCGGGCTTCGGCCGTAACCAGTCGCCGGACCTCGGCCTCCCGCTCGCTCGGCGGCAGCGTCCGCAGGTCGATGACCGGCAACCTGGCCGTCAAGGTCGGGGCGATCACTTGTATGGGCCGTCCATCCACCTTGCCAAAGGTGGTACGCAAGGATTCGTGGCGTTTGACTATTTCGTTGAGACTTTGCTCCAGCGCCGCCAGGTTGAACGGTCCCTTGAGACGGACGGCGGCCGGAATATTGTACACTGGCAGGCCCGGTGCCAACTGATCGAAGAACCATAGTCGCTGCTGGGCAAACGAGAGTGCCAGGTCGCCGTTGCGTGGCACCGGCAAGATCGGGGGTGCCACCCGATCCGGACCGGTCCGGCCGGCTGCCTCGATGCTTTCGGCCAGACCTGCCACGGTCGGTACCTCGAACAGGCGACGCAGCGGGATTTCCACCTGGAAGGTTTCGCGCACGCGCGACATGAGCTGGGTCGCCAACAGCGAATGACCGCCGAGGTCGAAAAAATTGTCGTGGATGCCAACCCGCTCGATGTCGAGCAGTCGGGCCCAGATCTCCGCCAATACCTCTTCGGTCGGCGTGCGGGGCGCCGCGAATGCGTGGTCCAGTTCGGGTCGTGATCGGTCGGGCGCAAACAACGCCTGGCGGTCGATCTTGCCGTTAGGCATCAACGGCAAGGCATCGAGCAGCACGAAGACTGCCGGCACCATGTACTCGGGCAGCTTCTGCTGCAGAAAATGACGCAGATCGGTCGTGGTGGGGAACGGCTCCGGCTCCGCGAGCACATAGGCCACCAACCGCTTCTCGGTCCCGAGCGAAGCCGAAGGGTGTGCCGCCGTGTCTTCCTGCGCCAGGACGACAGCCTCCCGCACGGCCGGATGTTGGCCCAGCGCCGCCTCGATTTCCCCCAGTTCAATGCGAAAGCCGCGGATCTTGACCTGCTGATCGGCCCGGCCGAGGAACTCGATGGTGCCATCGAGACGATAACGGGCCAGGTCGCCGGTCTTGAACATCCGTGCTCCGGGCACGGCGCTGAAGGGGTCCGGAATGAATTTCTCGGCGGTCAGTTCCGGCCGGTTCAGATAACCACGGGCCACGCCGGCACCACCGATATACAACTCCCCCTGCACGCCAATCGCGACCGGATGCAGAAAGGCATTCAGGATGTAGATCCGCGCGTTGGCGATGGGACGGCCGATCGTCACCTCGTCTCCCGCGAGGATTCTGGCAGCGGAGGCGTTGGCTGTCGCCTCGGTCGGGCCATAGATGTTCCAGATCTGGAGATGCGGCAGCGCGGACAAGGTGCGCGCGACCAGTTCCTTGCTCAGTTTCTCGCCGCCGAAGAAGAGATACGCCAGACCTTCCCCCGGCGGCGCGACTTGCCCGGACCGGATCGCCTGCAGAAGGGCCGCCCATAGCGATGGCACACAGTTGAGTCCGACCCTCGTCCGCGTCCCGAGGGCCCGCAGCAGCAAGGCGGGCTCCGCCACGACCGCGTCGGGGAGAATCCACACCTCGCCGCCGCGCAGGAGCGGGGGGAAGAGCTGCTTGAGGCACATGTCGAAGCTTAGCTTCGTCGTCAGGGGCACGCAGAGTCCTGGCTCGCCCAGCGGAGTCTCGTTGACCCAGTGCAGATAATTGACGAGGCTGCCGTGCTCGCCCATGACCCCCTTGGGCTGTCCCGTCGAGCCCGAGGTGTAGATCACAGTGGCAAGGCTCCGGGCGGTTGCGCCACCGGCCGGATTTTTTTCACTCTCCCGAGCGATGGCGTCCCACCCGGAGTCCAGGCACAGGGCGCACCCCGCATCATCGGGCAGGCTCTCCAGCCAATGCTCGCGCGTCAGCACCACGGGCGCGTGGGCATCCTGCAGCATGAACGCCAGACGCTCCTTGGGATACGCCGGGTCCAGTGGCAGGTAGGCGCCGCCGGCTTTCATGATGCCCAGAACGCCGACGACCATCTCCGGGCAGTGCTCCATGCAAATGGCCACCGGCACTTCCGGCCCGACGCCCAACGCTTGTAGGTGATGGGCCAGTTGATTGGCGCGAGTGTTGAGTTGGGCGTAGGTCAGTTGCTTCCCCTCGAACACGACGGCAACGCTGTCCGGCGTCCGGTAGACTTGTTCCTCGAACAATTGATGAAGGCACTTGCCTTTTGGGTAATCCGTGCTCGTATCGTTGAACTCGACCAACAGTTGCCGGCGTTCGACAGCGGTCAGAATTTCTGCATCTCCGATCACGGTGGCCGGATCGCGGATGACACTTTCCAGCAGCACGCGAAAATGCCCCGCCATGCGGGCGATGGTGGCGGCATCGAACAGGTCGGCGTTGAAGCGGATGGAGGCGGAGAGCGATCCGGTCGTCTCGATGATCAGCATGACCAGATCCAGGGTCGCGGCCCGGCGTTCCAGCGGGATCGACTCCATCGCAAACCCGCCAAGACTCATCCGTAAGCCGGTTGCGTCCCCCGCGAAGGTCGGTTCGGCCTGTTTGGCGATCCGGTGTGGTCGATCAACGACGAACATGGTCTGGCAGAGCGGTGCCCGGCTGAGATCCCGCGGTGGCCGGAGGCGTTGGACCAGGCGCAGGGTGGGGTAATCCTGATGGTCGAGAGCCGCCAACACCGTCTGCCGCACCCGACCCAGAAGCGTCCGGAACGTTGGATTACCCGAAAGAGTCGCACGCAATACGACCGGATTGGCGAAGAAGCCCACCACCCCTTCAAACTCGGCCCGGCTCCGTCCAGCCATGGGAGAGGCCACGAGGATGTCTTCCTGGCCGGTGTGGTAGTAAAGCATCAGTTCGAACGCCGCCAGCAGGACCATGAACAGCGTCGCCCCCTCGGCTTTGGCGAGCGCCCTGAGCCGGAGGGTGAGTTCATCGTTCAGGGTGAAATCGTGCTGAGCGCCACGAAACATCTGGATCGGCGGTCGCGGCCGATCGGTCGGCAAATTGAGCACGGGCAACGGACCGGCCAATTGGTTCTTCCAGTAGTCCCAAAGCCGTTCGCCGGCCGGACTTGCCAGCATTTCGGTCTGCCAGCGAACAAAATCCGTATATTGCAGATCCAGCGGAGGGAGAGACGCGGGGTGACCGGCCGTTTCCGCCGGATACAGCACGCCGAGTTCGGTCAGGATCACCGCGAGGGACCAGAAATCGACCACGATATGATGAATGACCAGTAAAAGGACGTGCTCCTGTGCCGACCGGATGAACAGATTCACCCGCATGATCGGCCCGCGTTCCAGATCAAACGGGCGCTGGGTTTCCTCGACCAGCCGGGACTGCAGCTGATCCTCGTGCCAGGCTGAGGCATCGGTCGTCTCGAAGTAGACCGGGAGATGTTCGTGGATCTGTTGGAGGGGTGTGCCGGCGTGCACCCCAAACGTGGTGCGCAGGGAAGGATGGCGGTCCGCCAGTGCCTGGAACGCACGCCGCAAAGCCGGGATGTTTACATCGGAGCGGATACGCCCCGCAAAACTGACATTGTAGATCGAGTTTTCCGGCGCGAACTGGCGCAAGAACCAGATCCCCTGCTGGTTATCGGAGAGGGGATGAAACGGCCGGGATTCGCGTGCCTTTTTCCGCAGGAGTTCGGCAAGCAGCGCACGTTTCTCATTGGGTGACAGATCGGCAATCAACATGGCAAGCTGATCTCGAAGAGGAAACCCAATAATTTGAGGTCCAGGGGCTTGGCCCCTGGCGGGTTTGGGCGAAGCCGAACCTTATCTTCCTTGTGCGGCATCGCTCTAGCCTGGCACAAGATGCCAGATAAAGTTGGCTGGGACCTCAAGTCCCTTGCGAAGGACGATCGGGGCGAAAGTCGAAGCCGGCCGGTCGGCGGTTCGGCTGTCAACAGTAAGTGATTATCAACAGTGCGTGATCTGCCGTTGTCGGAGGCCATCGATCGTTTCCAGAGTGCGTCGAACCAGATTGGTGTGGCACCGCCACCTCAGCCATCGGGGCTCCTGTCTCGAGAATTGGGCTTCGACAAATCGCGGTCCCGCTCGTTGACGCCGTCCGGACGTGGACAGGGTCCAACCCCATCAGGCGCGTGAGGCCACCAGCACCGCGTTCAATCCGCCGAAGGCGAAAGAGTTCGACATCGCGACGTTGACCTCCGCCTGTCGCGCGACATTCGGCACGACATCGAGATCACAGTCGGGATCGACCTCCTCGAAATTAGCGGTGGGTGGAATTGTCTGGCTATGAATGGCAAGCACCGTCGCGGCCATCTCGAGCGCACCGGCGGCACCGAGTCCGTGACCAAGCACAGCCTTGCTGGAAGACACCGCTATACGCCTGGCGTCTGGCCCGAAAACGTCACGCAGAGCGATCGTCTCCGCTCGATCGTTGTGCGTCGTTCCGGTACCATGCGCGTTGACGTAGTCGACGTCATCCACATTTCGTCGCGCGTCGTTGAGCGCGGCCCGCATGGCCCGTGTCGCGCCGTCGGGATCGGACGTCGTGATATCATAAGCATCGGAGCTCATACCAAATCCCAGGATTTCCGCGTAGACACGGGCTCCGCGAGCGAGTGCGTGGGTGCGCTCCTCCAGCAGCAGGACGGCTGCTCCCTCGCCCAGCACCAACCCCGATCGCGTGCGCGAGAAGGGCCGGCAGGTGTCCTGGCTGAGCACACGAAGCGCTTCCCATGCCTTGATCGTCCCCGTCGTCAGGCAGGCTTCGGCGCCGCCGGCGACGGCGACGGGCGTCTGCCCGAAGCGAATCATGTGGAACGCCAGGCCAATCGCGTGCGCGCCCGCCGCGCAGGCCGTCGACGTGCAAAAAGCCGGTCCTTTCAGGCCAAGATCCATCGATACCTGGCTTGCGGCGGCGCTCGTCATCAATCGAGGAACCGTCAAGGGATGCAGGCGCGATGAATTTTCAGAATATAATCTGAAGTAGGAGTCATCCATCGTCGTCTGGCCGCCGGCGGCACTACCGAGAATCGTCGCCACCTCAAGGGCCAATTCTTCGGATATAGTCAGGCCCGAATCTTGAACGGCAGCGCGTGCTGCCACGACAGCGAACTGCGAAAAGCGATCCAGCAGGCCGCACTGCTTGGACTCAAAAAATGCTGTGGGGTCGAACTGGGAAACCTGCCCCGCGATGCGCGTGGTCAGTCGTTCGCTTCGGGCGACCGAGAAGGGGCCTATGGCTGAACGACCCTCCACCAGAGCCGCCCAGAAGTCCTCAAGGGTATTGCCCGCCGGAGATACGACGCCGATCCCCGTGATTACCACGCGATTCATGCGGCGGTCTTCGCGTCCAGGAGCCCTTTCACTGCCGCAGCAATCTGAGCAACGGTTTCAAGCTGACCCAATCCGCCCTTTATGGACGCCCCCTTGTCGGCGGCGGTCGTGTCATTGGCGTTATAGGGGATGTCAATATCGAATTTTTCCTCCAGTGCGAAGACGATCTCGATCGAATCCAGAGATGCGGCGCCGAGGTCCTGCAACGACGTTTCCGGTGTCAGGCGCTCGACCGGTATCTTCAGCTCCTTTGCGATGATCTGCCTCACCTGTTCTATGATTTCTTCCACCAAAGTCACCCCTTATGATTTGCCGGAACACATGAACCGGAGTTGCTCCCTCGGGACCGCCGCGCCGCCAGGATCCGGCGCGGCACAAAAATCCCGCCTTTTCCGGAGGGTAGTTTACCTCCCTTGCGTCAGCCTCGCAAACACCGGCCCGGCCGGCTTTCGCCATTTTGTTCGGAATTACTCGGCCCGGCGCCCACGACCGGGCGGCATCGAGGACAGGATAGATGGTGTGGATCTCCGACCTGGAGCCGTTTGGCACGCCGCCGCATCTGCGCCACCGGTTGCGGCGACTGCGCTGGCGCCTGTCCGCGGATATGCCCGTGCTAATCGGGCTGCGGCCGGAGACATACCTGGACGTCGCACGCAAGCCGAGCGCAGGCGAGCAACCAACCGGCCACGACCGGAGGGGCGACCCATTCAAGGCGTTCCGCCACAGGACGCCGTCGTGCTCCCGAATGCCTCTGTCGGATACCGGCCGCACGAGGTGTTCGCGCCTGCCTTCCTCGGGTGGCGCCGCGACCGGCTCCAAGCTAATATTCCATCTGGAGCAGTCCAGAGGACTACCATGCCGCGGGACTTTACCGAACCACTCGTGGAATTTTCCACACTCATCGAAATCCTTCGGTGGCGAGCGCTGCGGCAACCAGAAGTGCATACTTACACCTATCTGGTCGATGGAGAAGCAGAAGGGGATCATCTGACCCATGCGACGTTGGATTGCTCGGCTCGGAGTATTGCGGCGCTGCTGCAAAGGTACGGAGCGGGCGGGGAGCGTGCGCTGTTGCTGTATCCGGCGGGCCTCGAGTTCATCCCGGCGTTTTTCGGCTGTTTATATGCCGCGGTGATTGCCGTTCCACTGCCTGCGCCCACTCTGGCGCAGCCCCAGCGAACCCTTCCCAGGCTACGTGCCATCATCGCTGATGCACAGCCTTCGATGGTGCTCACCACATCAGCGATTCTTGCCGACACCGACCGTCTGTTCACGCAAGCTCCCGAGTTGCAGAAGCTGCGCTGGGTGGCCACCGACAAGTTCACCGGCAGCCTCCCGCAGGAGTGGCGAGACCCGGCCGTAACCGGCGATACCTTGGCGTTGCTCCAATACACGTCCGGCTCCACCGCGGAACCGAAGGGCGTCATGATCAGTCACCGGAATCTGCTCCACAATGCAGATTACATAAGCCGCCTCTTCGCGTTCGACCCGACCGGTGTCACCGTTACCTGGCTACCGGTCTTTCACGACATGGGACTCACCAATGGAATTATCCAACCGTTGTATTACGGACGTCCGTGTTACCTGATGCCGGCTGTTTCCTTTCTCATGCATCCGATACGGTGGCTCCAGGCCGTTTCGCGCTACCAGGCCACGATCAGCGGCGGTCCGAATTTCGCGTATGAATTGTGCACTCGGCGCATTACGCCCGAGCAGCGTGAAATGCTCGACCTCAGCCATTGGGATGTGGCCTACAACGGCGCGGAGCCAGTCCGTGCCGATACCGTCGAACGGTTTGCTGCGACCTTTGCCTCCTGCGGTTTTCGCCGTGGCTCTTTGCATCCGTGCTACGGGCTTGCCGAAGCGACATTGCTGGTGACCGGCGGTTCTTTGAGAAAAGAGATGTTCCGCACGATACAAGTGGCAGCGTTCGAGCAGGACCGTGTCGTGAACAGTTGTGGCCAACAGCAGACTGTGCGGACACTTGTGAGCAGTGGCCACGCCCTACACGATATGAGGGTTGTCATCGTTCACCCGGACTCGATGACGATTTGTGCATCGGAGGAAGTGGGCGAAATCTGGGTGTCCGGCGCGAGCGTGACTCAGGGATATTGGAACCGTCCCGAGGAAACCGAACGCGCTTGCCGGGCCTACCTGAAAGATACCGGGGAGGGGCCGTTTCTCCGCACCGGGGACTTGGGGTTCATGCAAGATGGCGAAGTGTTTGTCACTGGTCGCTTGAAGGATCTGATCATACTTAGTGGCCGCAAGCTTTATCCTCAGGATATTGAATTGACGGTGGAACAGAGTCATCCGGCCTTACGGCCGGCTAGCTGCGCGGCGTTTGCGGTCGATAGCGGCGGCGAAGAACGGCTGATCATCGTCGCCGAAGTCGATTCCCGGTACCAGCATGGACATTCGCTGTCGGATGTCGATGCCGTGGTTCGGGCCATCCGCCGGGCGGTGGCTGAAGCGCATGATGCGCGAGTCCATACGGTGGCGCTGCTTCGGGCCGGGCGCATTCCCATGACCACGAGCGGCAAGGTGCAACGCCATGCTTGCAAGGCCGGATTCCTGAATGGGACGCTCGAAAGATTTGGTGAGAAATGAGCCATGTCTGAGAATTCTATTAACGCAGAGGTGATCCAGGATTGGCTGGTCACGAAACTTTCCGAGCGGTTGGGGATCGAGACGCACGAGATCGATATCCGAGAGCCCCTTGCCAGCTACGGACTCGGGTCGACGGAGGCGGTCAGCCTGGCCGGTGAACTCGCCGAGTGGCTGGGACGCAAACTTTCCGCGGCTCTAGTCTATGAGTACCCCACTATCGAGGCTCTTGCCCGGCATTTGGCAGAATCGCCGGACGCGGCGGAGCCGCCGACCGGCGCCGGCCAGAAACGGGAGGCGACAAACGAACCGATCGCCATCATCGGCGTCGGCTGCCGGTTTCCCGGCGCCAGCAACCCGGCCGCATTCTGGCAGCTGCTGCGAGATGGCGTGGATGCCATAAGCGAAGTTCCTGCCGATCGCTTCGACCAGCATGCGTTCTACGATGCGGACCCGGCGAGCCCGGGCAAGATGAACACGCGCTGGGGCGGCTTTGTGGAGCAGGTGGATCGGTTCGACGCTAATTTCTTTGGCATCTCCCCTCGCGAAGCGTTGCGCATGGACCCCCAGCAACGCCTCTTGCTGGAGGTGACCTGGGAAACGTTGCAGGATGCGGGGCAGGTGCCAGAGTGCCTGGCCGGCACCCAGGTCGGCGTATTCATTGGCATCTCGACCAACGATTACGGCCGGTTGCAGTGGAATGATCTCGCACACATCGATGCCTACGCCGGCACCGGCAATGCCCTGAGCATCGCCGCCAACCGGATCTCCTATCTGTTCGATTTCCGCGGGCCAAGCGTCGCGCTCGACACCGCCTGTTCCTCGTCGCTCGTTGCGGTCCACCTGGCCTGCGACAGCCTGCGCAGCGGCGAGTCCACGCTGGCCTTGGCCGGCGGCGTGAACCTAATTCTCTCGCCGGCCGTTGCAATCAATTTCACCAAGGCCGGCGCCATGGCGCCGGATGGGCGCTGCAAAGCGTTCGATGCCCGGGCCAACGGCTACGTCCGCAGCGAGGGTGCCGGGGTCGTGGTCCTGAAGCCCCTCGCGAACGCCGTGGCCGATGGTGATCCGATCTATGCCGTCATTTGTGGCAGCGCCATCAACCAGGATGGGCGAAGCAACGGGCTCATGGCGCCGAATCCGCTGGCCCAGGAAGCGGTGCTCCGCGAAGCCTACCGGCAAGCCGCCGTCTCGCCCGGCCAGGTCCAGTACGTCGAGGCCCACGGCACGGGCACATTCCTCGGCGACCCGATCGAGGCAAAAGCACTGGGCACGGTGCTGGCGGTCGAACGTCCAGCGGGACGGACTTGCGCCGTGGGGTCGGTCAAGACAAACCTGGGCCACCTTGAGGCCGCCGCCGGTATCGCGGGTCTGATCAAGGTGGCGCTGGCGCTCCGGAATCGGGAGATCCCGCGGAGCCTGCACTTTGCAACGCCCAACCCGCTTATTCCTTTTGCCGAGCTGCCTTTGCACGTGCAAACGGCGCTGGGCCCCTGGCCCACGGAGTCCGGTCCGGCCCTGGCCGGAGTCAGCTCCTTCGGCTTTGGTGGCACCAATGCTCATATGGTGCTGCAAGAAGCGCCCTCGCCCATTCCGGGTAGGCCGGCGGCAGAATGGCGGCCAGAAACCTACCTGCTACCGCTGTCGGCACGCAGCCCAAAGGCCCTTGAGTCTCTCGCTCGCGCCTGGCAGGATTTCCTCGCCACGCCGGAGTGCACGGCGTCCTTGCCGGATGTCTGTTACACTGCCAGCGTGCGGCTTGGTCACCACGACCACCGTCTCGCCGTGACTGGCGATTCGCCGGCACACTTGATCGAGAGCCTGGAAGCCTTTTTGCGCGGCGAGGCTCGGCCCGGCCTGTCGTCTGGCCGCAAGCCTTCCGCACACCGGCGAAAACTCGTTTTTGTGTTTCCCGGGCAAGGGAGCCAATGGTTTGGCATGGGGCGGCGGTTATTGGAGCGGGAAGCCGTCTTCCGGGAGGTCATCGAACGCTGCGACCGGGCGATGCGACCTTACGGAGACTGGTCGTTGCTCGCCGAACTCACGGTCACCGATGCCGCCCAGTCGCGGTTGAACGAAATCGATATCATCCAGCCGGCCCTGTTTGCTATGCAGGTTGCCTTGGCAGTCCTGTGGCGCTCGTGGGGGATCGAGCCGCAAGCCGTGGTGGGTCATAGTTTGGGAGAGGTGGCAGCCGCCTGCGTCGCCGGGGCGTTGAGCTTCGACGATGCCGTCCGGGTCGTTTGCCAGCGCAGCCGGTTGTTCAAGCGCACAGTTGGCCAAGGGGCCATGGCGGCGGTGGAACTTTCCATCGAGGACGCCCGGCGTGTTCTTGTCGGCTTTGAGGACCGCGTGTCGATCGCTGTCAACAACGGCCCCACCTCGACAGTGTTGTCCGGCGACCCGGTCGCGCTTGCCGCGATTGTTGATCAGTTGCAGCGTGGTGACATCTTCTGTCGCATGGTGAACGTCGATTTTGCCGCGCACAGCCCGCAGATGGAGCCGCTGCGCGCCGATTTCCTGCAGGCTTTGGCAGGGCTGCAGCCGCGGGCCGAATCCGTTCCGATCACTTCGACGGTGACCGGGAAGGCCATTCACGGACTGGAATTTGATGCGCTCTATTGGGCACGGAACATGCGCGAGCCGGTGCTTTTTTCGGCGGCACTTCAGCGCCTGGTTGAAGATGGACACGACATCTTCCTGGAGGTCAGCCCGAACCCCATTCTGCTCGCCGCCATGCAGCAGGGGTTTCATCACTTCGGCCAGGAAGCCACCGCGCTTGCGTCCCTACGGCGTGATGTTGATGAGCACACGGTCCTCTTCGGAACGCTGGGCGCGCTTTATGCCTTGGGGTACTCGATCGACTGGCCCCTGATCTATCGGAGCGGAGGCCGGTGCGTTTCACTCCCGCTCTACCCGTGGCAGAGGGAGCGTTGTTGGTTTGAGCCTTCAACAGGTACGCACCAGGAGCAGGTCTCGCGCAGCGGGACAGGGAAGCATCCTCTTTTGGGCTGGCATTTCGAATCGGCATATCCGGCAGGAACCCACTTCTGGGAAACCACGCTGGACAAGAATTTTCTGCCTTATCTGGATGATCACCGCATCCAAGGCGTCGCCGTGTTGCCCGCCTCGGCCTATGTGGAGATGGCTCTGGCGGTAGCGGCGGAAGTCTTCGCAGGGCGCTCCGTCGCGCTGAAGGACATTGAATTCCGCAAGGCGCTTTTTCTGCCCGAGGGCGGAACCCACACGATTCAGATCATCGTTTCCGAAGGCAGGGAGGGAACGGCATCCTTTCACATCTACGGTCGCGCGGGCGGCGTGGTGCAGTCCGGCAATGCATGGTCGCTGTATGCGACCGGCAGGATCTGTCCTCAACAGGACAATGGCGACATCCCCGCGGATGACAAGCACGAGACGCTTGGCGAAATGCGAACGCGATGCGTGGACGAGATGTCGGGCCAAGATTATTATCGCAGACTCGACGAATGCGGTATCCACTACGGTCCTTTCTTTCAGGGCATTGTCCGGCTGTGGCGCAGCAATGGCGATGTATTGGGCGAAGTGCAGGTGCCCGCTGGGGCGGAGGCAGACCTTGATCGCGTGCCGGTTCACCCGGCAATTCTCGACGCCGGGCTTCAGGTTTTCGCGGCCGCGGTAGCAGCGGTAGCAAGCGAGAACGACGGCCAAGGAATTTACCTGCCAAGCCGCATCGACCAGGTCCGGGTGTACGGTCAACCAGGCCGTCACGCGTGGAGTCACGCTCGGGTGCAGCATCGAAAGGCGGATGCCACGACAGGGGACGTGCGGCTCCTCGATGAAGCAGGACAATTGGCAGTCGCAATTCAAGGCGTCCGCTTCGAGTACCTCGGCGAAGATACCCAGCGCGCTTCTGTCGCTCATCTCGACGATTGGCTCTATGCGTTCCACTGGCAGTCCAAGGGACACGCGGCCGGAGAACCGTCCGCGTCCTCCAGCCGGGGAAGCTGGCTGATCTTCACCGATCGTGGTGGCGTCGGAGATGCGCTCTCCGCGCTGCTGCAAGCGCGTGGCGACCAGGGCATTCTGATCGCTCCCGGGGACTCGTACGAGCAAACGGACGGCGGGCATTATCGAATCCGTCCCGAACGACCGGAGGACATAAGCCGACTCTTCAGAGCGGCCCTGGTATCCGATCAGCCCGGCTGTCGTGGCGTTGTCCATCTCTGGAGTCTTGATGCTGCTGGTCCAGAGGAAACCACCGCGGCCTCGCTGACTGCCGCCCAGACTCTGGGCTGCGGCAGTGTCCTGCTGTTGGTGCAGGAACTGGCGCGAACGGAATCGCCTGACCCGCCTCGGCTATGGTTGATTACACGGGGTGCCCAGGCGGTCGGAGAAACGCGGTCCCTGCTGTCCGTCGCGCAGTCACCGCTTTGGGGGTTGGGTCGCGTCATTGCCCAGGAACACCCGACGTTCTGGGGCGGGTTGGTGGACCTGGAAGGCGGGACATCACCGCCTGCTGCTGCGGCAAATCAGGTATTGGAGGAAATCTCCAGTGCAGATGGCGAGGATCAACTGGCGTTTCGTCAGGGGCGGCGATACGTGGGCCGTTTGGTCCGCCATCGCCCATCGGCCACGCAAGCCCGTCCCCTGAAGTGGCGGACAGACGCCAGCTATCTGATCACCGGAGGATTCGGAGACCTCGGCCTCCTGGTCGCGCGTTGGATGGTCGAGCAAGGGGCGCGGCGGTTGATCCTTCTGGGACGTACCAGGCTCCCGCCGCGCCCTGACTGGAGTTCGGTCGAGTCAGGAAGTCGCCTGGCCCGCCAGATCACCGTCATTCGAGAACTGGAATCTTTGGGAGCAAGCATACATCTGGCGTCGGTCGATGTGGCGGATGAAGGAGAGTTGGGCGGTTTTCTAGGCGAGTTTCGCGCCCAGGGCTGGCCGCCGATCCGCGGTATCGTGCACGCGGCGGGCGTGCTGCAGGACGGACTGCTGGTGCAACTCGATGCAACGGCACTGAATGCAGTTTTGCGGCCAAAGGTGATGGGCGGCTGGTTGTTGCACCGTCTCCTCCAGGACCATCCCTTGGACTTCTTTGTACTCTTTTCTTCTGCAGGTGCCGTTTTGGGCCAGCCCGGTCAGGGGAACTATGCCGCCGCCAACGCTTTCCTGGACGTGCTGGCGCATCACCGGCAAGCCCAGGGCCAGCCGGCGCTGAGTATCGACTGGGGCGCCTGGGCCGGTGCGGGGTTCGCGGATTCGCTCGGCGGCAGGCGTCTCACCGCGCGCCTTGCGCTGTTGGGAATCAGCAGCATCGCACCCAGGCAAGGACTGGACATGCTGGGATGGCTGCTCGGGCAACGCGCGAGCCAGGTCGTGGCGGTACCGGTCAACTGGAAGAACTACCGAGAGTTCCATCCGGCGGGCAGCGTCGCGCCGCTGCTCTGCGATCTGGCGCGCGAGGCAGCCGAAGTCGCCCGGCCGGCGGGCCGCACCAGCGCATGGAGGGATGCAATTGTTGCGGCCGAACCAGCGCAACGCCAGCAATTGCTGCAATCCTACCTGGGCGAGCAGGTGGCCCGGGTGCTCGGACTCGGCCCATCCAGGCTGGATCTTGAGCAACCCCTGATCCATCTCGGTCTGGACTCCCTGATGACCGTCGAACTGAAAAGCCGGATCGCGGTTGACCTGAAGGTGAACGTGCCGGTGGCGAAATTCCTTCAGGGCTTCAGCGTGGGCC
>Ga0326727_10018337_pt1 | contig 14309 bp, 12 predicted proteins | sample MB2enrmetagenome_FD_207643 | JGI IMG/M metagenome (GOLD analysis project Ga0326727, IMG submission 207643) | Lab enriched peat soil microbial communities from McLean, Ithaca, NY, United States - MB29MY | ecosystem: Environmental > Terrestrial > Soil > Wetlands > Peat | place: USA: New York...
GGTCCTATACCGGCCCGGCCATGCTGGTCAGCGTGGGCTACATGGACCCGGGCAACTGGGGCACGGATTTACAGGGCGGGGCTCAGTTCAACTACGGGCTGCTCTGGGTGGTGGGCCTGGCCAGCCTCATGGCCATATTCCTGCAAGTGCTGGCCGCCAGACTGGGGGTGGTCACCGGCCGGGATTTGGCCCAATGCTGCCGGGAATGGTTTCCGGCCTGGACCCGTATCCCCAACTGGCTTTTCAGCGAAGTGGCCATCATCGCCTGCGACCTGGCCGAGGTCCTGGGCAGCGCCGTGGCCATCAACCTGCTGTTCCACGTGCCCTTGATCTGGGCCCTGCTGATAACCGCCTTCGACGTGCTGCTCCTCCTGGCCTTGCAGTCCCTGGGCATGCGCCTGATCGAGGCCGTGGTCTGTGTGCTGATCTCCACCATCGCCCTGTGCTATTTCATCGAGATATTCGTCTTCCCCCAGATCATGCCCAACTTCATGGACATGGGCCGGGCCTTTGTTTCGCCAAGCTTGAGCCAGAACGGCATGCTGTACATGGCCATAGGCATCATCGGGGCCACGGTCATGCCCCACAACCTTTATCTGCATTCCGCCCTGGTGCAGAGCCGCAAGTACCAGAAGGACCCGCCCTCCATCCGGGCGGCCATCCGGTTCAACACCCTGGATTCCAGCCTGGCCTTGGCCATCGCCTTTTTCGTTAACGCGGCCATCCTGGTGCTGGCGGCCATGGTCTTTTTCGGCAAGAGCGGGGTGACCCTGCCCAGCGGAGAGATGGTGACCTTCAGCCCGGACAGCGATTGGATCAGGATCGCCTACCTGACCCTGGCCCCTCTTCTAGGCACGGCCGGGGCCAGCACCCTCTTTGCCGTGGCCCTCTTGGCCAGCGGCCAGAGCAGCACCATCACCGGCACCCTGGCCGGCCAGGTGGTCATGGAAGGTTTCATGCAGTGGCGCATCCGCCCGGCCATGCGCCGGGTGATAACCCGCACCCTGGCCATCGCCCCGGCCGTGCTGATCGTGGGCTTGCGCGGGGAAGGCAGCGTCACGGACCTGATCGTCCTTAGCCAGGTGGTCCTGGCCCTGCAACTGCCCTTTGCCATGTTCCCCCTGTTGGCCTTCACCAGCTCGGCCAAGCGCATGGGGGCCTGGAAGAGCGGCTGGTTCCTGACTTTCGCCGGCTGGGCCAGCGCCATCCTCATCCTGGTTTTGGACATCTGGGGCCTGCCGGATTCCCTGAGTACGGCCTGGCAGGTGATCACGGGCGGGTGAACCGAAACACCACGGGGCCGATCATGTACGATTCCATACTAGTCACCTTGGACGCCACGCCCACGGACCGGGCCATCATCGAGCACATTAAGAACCTGGCCAAGATCATGGGTAGCCGGGTGATCCTGCTGCACGTGGCCGACGGCTGGGCGGCCCGGACCTTCGGCAAAGAGGCCGTGAGCTCGGAAATCACCCAGGACCTGGCTTACCTGGCCGAGGTCAAGGCCGAGTTCAAGGACCTGGGCATCGAGGCCGAGGCGGAATTGGCTTACGGTGATCCGGCCACCGAGATTGTGCGCTGGGTGCGGGAAAAGGGCTGTGATCTGGTGGCCATGAGCACCCACGGCCACAAGTTCCTGGCCGATCTGCTCTTCGGCTGGACAGCCACCAAGGTGCAGCACGACATAGACGTGCCCGTGCTGATGCTGCGGGCTACCTGAAACCGGGGCGGCCGTTGCCTCCCCGGCCGCCGGAGGCATCTTCTCTTCTCCTAAAACTGATAGCGCAGACCCACGGCCACTTTCCAGGCGTCGCCGTTACGGGTCTGGCTGGTGAAGCGGTGGGTCCAGACCGAGGTTTGGAAGTCGCCGTGGGACCAGCCGGTCTCGGCTATGGCCGCCAGGTTCTGGTAGATGTCGTACTTGGTGTCCAAGTTCACGGCCAGTTCGTATTCCTGGCTGGTCAGGTCCCGGCCCATCTGCACATAGTTGCCCACGCCGTTCAGCAGGTTGGCGGCCCTAAGCCCGGCGGGGGAGTTGGTGCCCCGGGCGTAGGTGAACACCAGGCGGTTGGTCAGGTCGGGCAGGAGGGATATCTTTTCCAGACCGGCCACTAGCCCCCAACTGCCGATGGAATTGGTGCCCATGAAGCCGTAGTTGAATTCCTGGGTGGTGTTGAAGAGAAACGAGCTGGTCGGCCCCCAGTAGTTGACCACGCAGGGCAGGCGCTCTGAGCCGTTGCTCAGGGATTTGTCCTCACCGGTGGAGTACCAGAAGGTGACCTGCGGAGTGAAATAGTCCAGGTCGGTGTATTCTGCGGCCACATCGAAAAACAGGCCTTGACGGCGGTTGATCTTGCGGTCCGAATCGTTGCCCGAGCCGTAGATGACATCGCCGTAGAACTTGAAGAAATCCAGGGAGCTGACAGTCACGGTCGTGCCCGCCCACCAGTAGGCGTTTTGGGCGTTGCGCAGGGGGACCGTGGAGAATCCGCCGGCCGAGAACAGGTTGGTGGCCAAGGTCTCATTGGTGTAGGGGCCTTGGCCCACGGAGATGCCGCCGTAACCAGCGTCGCGTCCGGCCACAGCCACCATGCCCCAGGGCGTGGCCTTGAAGTCCTCCAGGCTTATGGGCAGGGTCAGAAAATAGGCGTCGAGCCTGTCGGCCTGCTGGGTGGTGGTTTGCTGGAAGCCGGGGCTGGCGTCCAGCAGGCGGCTGAAGCCGGTCTTGATCTGGAAGTGGTCGTAGATCACGGGAATCTCCACCACAGCGGCCGCGGCATCGGTGCCGCCCATCACCGGGTTGGCCCCCAGCCAGTCCGCGGAAAAGGGCAGGTCGAAATCCTGATAGCCGATGGTGAACTGCACGTCCGTGTTCGGCCAGTTGAACTGCATGTAGGCCTGGTAGACCTGAATGGAGGTAGCGTCCGGATTGTCGATGGTGAAGGTGGCGTGCCCCCAGGCGGCGTTGCCCGTGGGGCCGTCGTCTATGCGGATGCCCAGGCGGAACTTCAGATCCTCGTTGGCCACGAAGTCGGTCTTCAGGCGAAAGCGCTCGAAGATGTTCAGGGACTGCCAGGTCTGGGTGCCGTTGAAATTCCAGTTGGTGTACTGGTATTTGGACCAGAAGGTGGCGTAGATGCGGGCGTCGCCGCTTACCGAGACCTGGGTCTGGGCTTGGGCCGCGGCGGCCACAGTGATCAGGCCAGTCAGCACGGCCAGGAACAATAGACGCTTCACGCCTCCCTCCTTCACCGATCGTTTGCACCATCCCCGGGCCGGGGATTATCCGGCCCGGGGAGATTGAATTGAACTTGCGAGATCCGTCAGGGTGCGGTCATGGCCGCGACCATCTTGGTGACGTTGTTGCGGAACATGTCCAGGTAGGTGGCCCCGGGGCCGCCCGGCTCGGACAGGGCGTCGGAATAAAGCGTGCCGCCGGCCTGCACCCCGGCGTCCTTGGCGATGCGTTCGATTATCCGGGGATCGCTCATGTTCTCGATGAACAGGGCCTTGATCTTTTCCCGCTTGATCTGGCGTATGAGCTTGCCCACGTTCTGGGCCGAGGCCTCGGCCTCGGTGGAATAGCCAATGGGAGCCAGTAGGGTCACCCCGTAGGCCTGGCCGAAGTACCCGAAGGCGTCGTGGGAGGTGATGATCCGGCGTTGTTCGCGCGGCACCTTGGCGAACTCGGCCTTGACCCAGGCATCCATGTCCTCGATTTTCTTGGTATAGGCCTGGGCGTTGGCCTGGTAAGTTTCCGCCCCGGCCGGGTCGGCCTGACTCAGGGCCTTCTCGATGTTGGCCACATAGAGCTTGCCGTTAGATAAATCCTGCCAGGCGTGGGGATCGCGGATTTTCTTGCCGCCCTGGTCCTCGTCGATCATGGTCCGGGGGGTTATTCCCTGGCTGGCCACGACCACCTGGCCCTTGTAGCCGGAGGCCTTGACCAGCCGGCCCATCCAGCCCTCGAAGCCCAGGCCGTTGACCATGACCAGATCGGCTCGGGCCAGGGCTTTGGCGTCGCCCGGGGTGGGCTGGTACACGTGGGTGTCGCTGTTGGGCCCGACCAGGGTGGTCAGACTAACCCGGTCTCCGCCCACGTTTTTGACCATGTCTCCCAGGATGGAAAAGCTGGCCACCACCTTCAACGGCTCCCCAGCCAGGGCCTGTATCGGGGCCAGGCACAGCGCCAGTGTGAGCGCGAGCAGTAAACGTCTCATGGCGAACTCCTCAGTGTTGCAGATGCCGCCGGGGCAGGCGCAGGGTCAAGAGACCCTGGCGCGGCCCCAGGCACAGGGAAAGCACATAGAAAGCCCCGGCCGTGAGCACGATGGCCGGGCCGGAGGCCAATTCCCAATAATAGGAGCCGAGCAGACCGAAGTAGCCCGAGGCCAGGGCTATGAGCGTGGCCGCCAGGGCCTGGGACCACACTTGTGAGGCCCAGAAGCGGGCGGCCGTGGCCGGCAGGATCAAGAGGCCCACGGACATGAGCGTGCCCAAGGCCCTGAAGCCGCCTACCAGGTTCAGGGCCACCAGGGACATGAACACCAGGTGCACGGCCGGACCGGGGCCGCGCACGGCCCGAATGAAGCCGGGATCGAAGCATTCGGTCACCAGGGGCCGGTAGATCAGGGCCAGGCACAAGAGGGTCACGGTGGCCACCGAGGCCACCAGCAGCAGGGAGGAATCGTCCACGGCCAGGATGGAGCCGAACAGCACGTGCATCAGGTCCACGCTGCTGCCCTTGAGGGAGATGAGCAAAACCCCCAGGGACAGGGAGATGGTGTACATGGCCGCCAGGCTGGCGTCCTCTTTCATAGGGGTCAGGCGTGACACCGCCCCCGAGAGCAGGACCACGCCCAGCCCGGCCAGGAAGCCGCCCAGGGTCATGGCCGGCAGGGAAAAACCGTACAGCAGGAACCCGGCGGCCGCCCCGGGCAGCACCGCGTGGGACAAGGGGTCCCCGGACAGGCTCATGCGCCGAAGCACCAAGAGCGTGCCCACCGGGCCGCAGCCCAGGGCCAGGGCCAGGCAGGCGGCCAGGGCGTGGCGCATGAAGGAGAATTCCTGGAAAGGGGTCAGAAAAATGTCCACTACCGGGCTCATATGCTCTCCACCGGGCAGGGCGGGGCTTGTTCGTCCCAGGCCTCGGCCATGCACTTGGCCGCCTCCAGGAAGGCCGGGGTCAGGACCTCGGCCGTGGCTCCCCAGGCTATGGGCTCCCGGGCCAGGAGCAGGGTCTGGGGGAAATGTTCGCGCACCTGGTCCAGGTCGTGGATCACAGCCACCACGGTGCGGCCCTGGCGGTTCAAGTACAGGAACAGGTCCAAGAGTTCGGCCGTGGTTTTGGCGTCCATGGAGGTGAAGGGTTCGTCCAGGAGGACCACCGGGGCGTCCTGCAGGATGAGGCGGGCGGCCAGCACCCGCTGGAACTGCCCGGCCGAGAGGGTGCCGATGGCCCGGTCCTCGAATCCGGCCAGACCCACGGCCGCCAGGGCTCGCCTGGTTTGCAGCCAATGCTCCCGGTTGACCCGGCCGAAGGCCCCCAGGGACCGCCAATGGCCCAGGGTCACCATGTCCAGCACGGTGATGGGAAAACTCCGGTCTATCTCGGCCTGCTGGGGCAGGTAGCCAAGATGGCCGGGCCGCAGGCCCCCGAGATCGATATGTCCGCCCATGGGAGACAGCAGCCCGACCAGGGCCTTGAGCAGGGTGGATTTGCCTGAACCGTTGGGGCCGACCACGGCCGTGAGCGAGCCCGGGGCGAAGGTTCCGGTCAAATGGTGCACGGCCGGGTGACGATTGTAGCCCACGGTAAGGTCCCGCACGACCACGGCCGGCGGCGCGTTCAATCCAGGGCCCATGCTACCACCATCCATAGAAGGCCGCAGGCCAGGCCCGCCGCGCCAAGGCGCAGCCAGGCGGACCAGCCCAAGGGTGAGAACGGCCTGGAGTCGTTAAGGGTGGGCGAGGCCGGGTCAGGGCAGGGAATTTGCTTCGTGTCCATGGTTATTGAGAATTTTTATCATGTATGGGAAAAATTGCAAGCCCGGGCCGAGAAGTGGTCCTCTACTGGCCGATCACCTGTGGCCGCAGTCCGGGCAAAGGCCGAAGAACTCCAGATGGTGGCCTTCCACCGCGAAGCCGGTCTGGGCCGCCAAGAGCTTTTCCAGGGTGGAAAGGTCGCAGTCCGTGACCTGGCTGGTCCGGCCGCAGGCCCGGCAGACCAGGTGATGAACGTGGCCGGTCCGGCCGGCGATGTAGCGGTGCTCGCCATCCGGGTCATGGACAAAGTGCAGGAAACCCAAATCGTGGAGGGCCTTGACCACCCGGTACACGGTGGCCTGGCCCACGGCCTCTTGGCCCATGGCCCGGCAGGCCTCGGGCAGGGTATAGCCCCGGGGCGAGGCCGCGAAGAGCCGCCAAACCGCCTGCCTCTGCGGGGTAAGGCGCAGGCCCAGGCGACTCAGCCCTTGCCGGATGTCTAGCAGGCCTTCATGGTCTTGGCTCATTGATAAATTTTATCATAACTCAGGTCGAGGTCAAGCCCCCTGTTGGCCGGCGAAGACCTCCCGGGCCGCGAACAGGCCGTTCAGGGCCGCGGGGAAGCCGGCGTATACGGCCATCTGCATGAGCACTTCCGTGATCTCCTGCCGGGTAAGTCCCACTTGCAGGCCGGCCTTGATGTGCACCATGAGCTGCGGGCGCATGGTGCCCCTGGCCGCGGCCACGGCCATCATCACGATCTCCTTGTGCTTGGCGGAAAGCACCGATCTGGCGATCACCTCACCGTAGGAGAAATCCAGGATGAACCCGGCCAGGTCCGGGGCCAGGTCAGCGAGGCTGTCCAGGACCTTGCGCCCGGCCCCTTGGCTGGTGGCCTCCAGGGCCTGCAAGCCGAGCCGCCTTCTGTCCTGGGCGCCAGGTTCCCGGATCGGAGAGGCCTTTACCTGGACCCCACGGGCCGCGAACACCTCCCGGGTCGCGGTCACGCCGTTCAAGGCGGCCGGGAAACCGGCGAAGACCGCCACCAGGTACATGATCTCCACGATTTCCTCGGGGGAGCAACCGGCGTTCAAGGCGGCCCCGATATGGAACTTCAACTGGGGCTGGGCGTTGCCCAGCCCGGCCAGGGCGGCCACAGTGGCCATTTCCCGGGATTTTATGTCCAGGCCGGGCCTGGACGCGATATCGCCAAAGGCGAATTCGATTATGAACCGGCCCATATCCGGGGCGATTTCCGCCAGGGCGGCCTGGACCTGGGCGGCTCCATTCCGGTCCAGGGAGTTCAAGAGTTCCAGGCCGGTTTGGTAGCGCTGGCTGTCGAGCATGTTTCCCCCTCGCCTCCAGGCGGCTGGCGGTAAGATGATTTGGAAAATTTTATATCCGTCTGGACAGGCTCGGTCAATGCGCGCCTTGGCGGCCAGGGGACCGGTGAAAAAAAAGGCCGTCCCGGGTGTCCGGGGCGGCCTGGTTGGGCTGTCGGGGGCGGTTTCTACTGCTGGCCGTGCATCTTATCCATCATGTCCATGAACTTCTTCATGTGCTCCTTGTGCTTGGCTTCCAGGGCGTCCACCTTGGCCAGCTGCTCCGGAGTGGCGATCTTGCGGGCCGCGCGGATGATGGTGGCCCGCTTCAGGGCCAGGCTGTACAAGGTATCCGAGATCTTGGTGATCTGGGTCTTGATGGCCTCGTCCTTCACGGTCTCGTTCTTGAGCATGCCGCCAAGCTCCTGGCGCTGCTCCATCAATTGCTTGATGAGCGGGCGAATTTCCTGCTTGGTGGGGATCAGCACGGCGTCGAGCTTCTTGTTCTGTTCTTCATTGAACAGCAGTTTGAAGTCATGGATGGGCCCCATCATGCCGTGACCGGCGGGACCAAAGGCCATGGCGGAAACGGGGATGGTGGCCAATAACAGGGTGACCAATACGGCTATAACTGATTTGCGGGGCATGTGTTTCCTCTCCTTCCAAAGCGTTGTTACCCCATTAGGCGCCTTGAACCAGACAGCGGTTACAGTGCGAACATTACAGTTTTTAATGAACGGGGGGAAATCGGGTTATGAACGGACAAAGGTCACCAGGGTAATTTCCGGGGTGGTGCCTATGCGCATGGGCGGACCCCAGGTGCCGGTGCCGGTGCTGACGTAGAGTTTGCCGGCTCCGTCCAGATCGTAAAGGCCCTTCAAGCGCGGAAACATGGCCTTGACCAGATAGTAGAAGGGCCACATCTGGCCGCAGTGGGTGTGCCCGGAAAGTTGCAGGTCGAATACGCCCTCGGTCCCGGGCTCAAGCACGGGTTCGTGCTTGAGCAGGACCGATGGCCCGGCCCCGGGCTCTTGATCGAGCTTGGCGGCCAGGTCCTGGCCGGTGACCGGGGAGGAGCCCGGGGTGGCGCCCCTGTAGTCCAGGCCGGCCAGGCGGATCTCCCGGCCGGGGCAGGCCGTCTGGCCTCTTAGCAGATCAAACCCGGCCGCTTCGTGGAACTTGGCGGAAAAATCCTGGCCGGCCACATGGTTGGCATAGGCCTCGTGGTTGCCGTTCACGGCGTATTTGCCCAGGCGCGGCCGCAAAAGGGCCAGGCGCCCGGCCGTGGCCATCCAGTCCCCGCGATGGGCCCCCACCTCGATCAAGTCCCCCAGGGAGAGCAGGACATCGAACTCCAGGGTCCCCAGCACGGCCAGCACCCGCCGCAGCCTGGACCCGGCCTCCACGGAATACAGGTGCACGTCGCTAATAACCGCCAGGCCGATCTTTTCCAGGCCCGGCGGCAGCGTGTCCGTGGCCAGGACCAGGCGGCGCACCCTGATTTGCCTGGCGTTGACCAGGCCGTACAGGCAAAGCCCCAGGCTGGTTGCGGCCAGTACCCAGAAGGCCGGTCTCTGGACCGAAGGGCCGGCCAAGGCCCCCAGAACGGCCAGGGGGATGGAGCCCAGGAACAGGTAGAACACCAAGCCCATCCAACCGTAGGCCAGGGCGGAAAAGGGCCGCCACCAGCGCCCGGCCTGCGCGGCCGGGGCCAGGATCATGGCCGCGAACCAGGCCGCGGCCAGGGCTTGGCCCTGGCCGTGCAGGTCCATGGCCAGGCAGGCCTGGGAAAAGACCAGCCAGTGCATCAAGGCGTAGATGGCGGTGAAGATCAGATAAAAAGCGATGGGCGCCTCCAGTGGGTATCCCCGTTTTGGGGTGGGGGCGTCCTGGCGGCCAGAAGCTGCAAGGCGTCCAGATACTCGTCGGCGTAGTCCAGGTATAAGGCCAGGGCCTTGGAGAAGTTCTTGCCCACCAGGCCGTCCAGGAAAAGCCGGCTTATCTCGCGCTTGCGCAGCAGAACGTACTGGGTGAGCAGAAAGGCCTGGCGCACCTGCACGGTCATGTCCCGCAGCACGCGCTCCAAGGCCACGCGGCCCCTGGGTTTATACATCCAGAAGTAAAGGAAATCCAGGGAATTGACTATGGTGGCCAGTTCCTGGTCCTTATGGCCCTGGCTCAAGTTGTTCATGAACTCCTTGGGGTTGGAGAGCATGAGCAGCACGTCGGCCTCGGGGAAGAGCGATTCCAGCTTTTCCTGCACCATGAGCATCTGTTCTATCTTGAAATCGTAGTCCCCCAGGCGCTGGTCCAGGTTGTACTCCCGGTCCACCAGGCCCTCGATGAGTCCGGCCACGCAGTCCGAGGCCAGCTTGGCGATTATGGCCGCCCACTGCTGCAAGGTCGCGGCCGCCTGGACCGGATCATGGGGGCTTAGCATCCGGCCCAGAGCCCAGCTCATGGCCATGGACAAGGGTATGGCCAGAACTCCCCGGAAGATGTTCCAGAAGGCGTCGGCCCGGGGCAGACCGCGCAAAAGATTGTGCCCGCATATGTACAACCCGTTGGCCAAGTTCATGACCGCGTACAGGATCAGGGGGCTGCTGGCCACGGTGATGGACAGGCCGCGGTCCAAGATGACGGTCTTGACCAGGTAATCCAGCAGGGGCACGGAAAGCCCGGTATAGAGCAGGGAATCGGACAGGCGCTCCCAGTTTACGTAGTCCCGCCATTTGAGCAGGGGAGTGCGCGACAGGCCGCCGCCTCCGAGCACGGACTGGATTACGTTGCGCACCCCGGTGATGGCGAACCAGATGAAGGCTCCGAACCATTTGAGCACCAGCCAGTCCCGGGTCAGGTAAAAGGCCAGGAAGGCCGGGATGAAGCCCAGGGCCGCTTTGAGGACGTTTCTCAGCCCGGTGTTCAAATAGTCCCAGGACAAGCGCTCGGACCGTCCCGCCCCTGTTTTTTTGTCCAGGAACAGGTTGTTGCCAAAGCCCTGGCGCACCCCGCCCAGGGTGTAGAGGTTGCTCTCGCCCTTGGGGGCTGGATAAAATCCAACGTGTCTGAAGGCCCGGCTGGATTTGTACCCCAGAGAGCGCAGGACCGGATATTCTCTGGCCCAGGCTTGCAGGGCCTTCAGCCAGGGGTTGGCGCTCGATCTCGGCTCGAAGACGATCCTGGGTTCTATGGTCAGGCCCACGGCCAAGGCCTGGCGTTGTTTGGCTTCCGATCTTTCCAGTGCCCGGCGCGATTTTTCGGGCAGGGTATCTCCGGCCACCAGGCCCATGCCATGCATCCGGCTGGATTGGCCCGTGGAGTCCGAACCGGCCAAGGCCTGCAACGGCCGGCCGCGGTACAGGCCGTGGAAGGCGGCGATGTCGTGAAGGATGCCGCCGAGCACGGTCCGGGCGTGCGAGGCCTCGGCCGAATCCCGGCCTTGCAGGGCCTCCAGCCGGGACATTATCCAGTGCTTGAGGGGAATCAGGCTGGACGAGTTCACGGCCTGCATGAGCTGGGCTATGCGCCTGGTTTTCTCCGGGCCTTCCTGGGCGGCGTTTTTCAGGTTCACTATTTCCAGGTGGGTGATGCGCCCTTTGGATTCATGAAGTATTTCCAGTACTTCGTCGCCGGTCAATCCCTTGAGGTCCAGCACGAAGCGGTTGGCGGACCATACTTCCAGTATCTGGCTGGTCAGGGTCCGGGAGGTGAGTATGGAACAGTACAGGGGACTGATCTCCCGCCCCAGTCTCGGGGATTGGCCCGGGGTGATCATGGGCTCCAGATAGTCATCGATGATGGTGTCCGCGTCCAGGGAGTTGATCTTTACGGCCAGGTCCTCGATGCGGCCCCTGTCTTCCGGGCCGGCCTGGCGGTACGCCTCCTGTAGCGCGGCGAAGCGTTCCTCCAGAACGGGCAGCAGCCGGGAATGGATGAACTTGCCCAGGTGCAGAAGCGAGGCCTGGCCCTGGCCCACGAAGCGCGTGAAATCCTCGCGGTCAAGGGGGGCCAGGCCGACGCCCAGGTCCTGGTTCACGGCCGGCAGGATATGGGCGTTGAATTCCCCCAGCACGGCCATGACCTGCTCCTCCTGGATCTTGGAGAGCTTGCGGCCCTGTTCCATGAAGGCCGCGATCCTGGGCTTGGCCAGGAATTTCAGGAAATCCTCCGGCCCGGTGAAGCCCCGGGGCACCCAGATGATCTTGACCTCCCTGGCCTTGAACCTGGTCTGGAACTCTATGCCCAGGCGCACGTTTATGCCCATGACCTGGGCGGCCTGGAGCAGTTCCTCGGCCACGTCCCAATTGACGAAGTTGTAGTAGACCACGGTCAGGCTGCGGATGCCCTTGATCCAGGCGTCCATGATGAGATGGGTGGCGGATTTGCGGCCCTTGGTATTGGCGTCATGCACGTGGTTGTCGAAGGACACCTGCACCCAGTCCTCGGGCATGAGCGAAAGATGGTAGCGCGATAGTTGCCTTTCGATGATCCTGGTCTTGCCCGTGGCCGCCCGGTGGAAGTCGTGGGCCAGTTCCAGCCGGCGTTTTTCATCCCCCTGGCTGCGCACCAGCTCCTTCATGATCTGCATGAGCACCCGGGCGGTGTTGCGGCGCAGGTGCCCGGCCTCCACGTTCATGGCCTCGTCGCGCAGGGCTTGCAGGGCCTCGATGCGGTCGTGAGCCTTGCCCATTTCCAGGGAGCCCAGCAGGTTCACCGCGGCGTAGGCGATGCGCAGACCCTGGCCGGCGGTCAACTCCTTGATGCCCCGGGGATGCTGGTACGGGGCCAGAAGGTGCCGGAAGGCCGGATAGTCCGCCCGGTTCAGGACATCGTTCACGATGTCCAAGAGAGCATAATCCTTGGAATCGAAGACCAGGCTCGATGTTATGCGCCGCCAAAAGGACTTGATGGTCATGATTGGGCCTGTTTGCCTGCCTCGCGGACCGTTGTAAAGCGCGGAGGCATCGGCTATGCCACACCCTTCAACGCATTGGAGGCTTGAAATGAAGGTGGAATTCTATCGCCATAACTTGACCGAGCAGGACATAGCCAACACCGTGGCCGTGCTCCACTCGGTTTTTCTGACCACCGGGCCCCGGACAGCCCAGTTCGAGGCCAAGTTCGCGGCCTACACCGGTCTGCCCCATGTGGTGGGGCTCAACTCCTGCACCGCGGCCCTGCACCTGGCCTTGATGGGCCTGGGCATAGGGCAAGGCCACGAGGTCATCACCACGGCCATGACCTTCATCGCCTCGGCCACGGCCGTGCTCCATGCCGGGGCCAAGCCCGTGCTGGTGGACGTGGACCCGACCACCGGGTGCATGGATCCGGCGGCCGTGGAAGCGGCCATAACCCCGGCCACCAAGGCCATCCTGCCCGTGCACCTCTACGGCACCATGTGCGACATGCCTGCCCTGCGCAAGATAGCGGACAAGCACGGCCTGGCCATAGTGGAGGACTGCGCCCACTGCATAGAAGGGGAGTTGGACGGGGTGCGCCCGGGCCAGCTCTCGGACGCGGCCTGCTACAGCTTCTACGCCACCAAGAACCTGGCCTGCGGCGAGGGCGGGGCCGTGGCCTGCCAGAGCCCGGAACTGGCCCAGAAGATCAAGCTTTTAAGCCTGCACGGCATGAGCAAAAACGCTGCTGGCCGCTACCACGGGGCCTACCAGCACTGGGACATGCTCACCCTGGGCTACAAGTGCAACCTGGACGACATCCACTCGGCCCTGCTGGTGGATCAGCTGGACCGCCTGGACAGCCAGTGGGCCAGGCGCCGGGAGCTGTACCAGCGCTACGAGGCCGGGTTCGAGGGCTTCCCGGGTCTGGCCAGGCCCAAGGTCAAGGGCAAGAGCGGCCACCACGTCTACACCATATGGGTCGATCCCGAGAGGCGAGACGATGTCCTGCACGGGCTGCAAGAGCGCGGGGTGGGGGTGGCCGTGAACTTCCGGGCCATCCACCTCCTGGATTATTTCCGCCGCACCTACGGCTTCAAGCCCGGGGACTTTCCCCGGGCCGAGGCCATCGGTGACAGCACCATCTCCATACCCTTCTATCCCAAGCTCACGGATCAGGAAGCGGACTACGTCATAGAGCAGGTCAAGGCCGTTTTGACTGGGAATTAGCCGGAAACGGCCGATCGCGCCCGGTAGGGGCCGGCCCCGGCCGGCTAGGGCTTATCCACCACCTGGGCCTTGACGATGACCACCGGGTCCACGGGCACGTCGCGGTACATGCCCTTGGTGGTGGTGGGCACGGCCTTGATGGCGTCCACCACCTCCTGGCCCTTGACCACCTTGCCGAACACCGCGTAGCCCCAGCCCTCCTGGGTCTTGCTCGCGAAGTCCAGGGCCTTGTTGTCGGCCACGTTGATGAAGAACTGGGTGGAGGCCGAATCCGGGTCGCTGGTCCGGGCCATGGCCACGGTGTAGGCCTGGTTCTTCAGGCCGTTGTCCGCCTCGTTCTTGATGGAGGGCTTGGTCGCCTTAGGGTGCATGTCCTTGTCCATTCCCCCGGCCTGGATCATGAATCCGCTGATCACCCGGTGGAAGATCAGGCCGTCGTAGTAGCCGTCCTGGACGTTCTTCAGGAAATTCTGGGCCGTGACCGGGGCCTTGGCCTTGTTGATCTCCAGGGTGATGTCCCCCTTGGAGGTGTTCAGCTTGACGTAAGCCTGGTCCGCGGCCAGGGCCGGGCAGCAGAGGATCAGGGCCAGAAAGGGGGCCGCAAGGGCTGAGAGAAATTTTTTCATGGGGCGTTCCTTTGGTTTCGCGGTTGAGTCCTCGAAGGCCCGGGCTTTAATCCCCCGGGCCGGTCCAGGGCAAGCTTCCGGCCTTGCGAAAGCCCGGCCGGAAAAGTAGTCTGCGTATTGGCCCTGCTGTCCGGCCGGGTGAAATTCTAATAGGCCGCTCATGGATCAAACACCTGGCAAGCCCTCGCGCATGCTGTCCATCCTGGCCTGGGCCGGCATGGCCGCCTTGCTCCTGGCCCGGCTGA
>Ga0326727_10018340_pt1 | contig 14309 bp, 13 predicted proteins | sample MB2enrmetagenome_FD_207643 | JGI IMG/M metagenome (GOLD analysis project Ga0326727, IMG submission 207643) | Lab enriched peat soil microbial communities from McLean, Ithaca, NY, United States - MB29MY | ecosystem: Environmental > Terrestrial > Soil > Wetlands > Peat | place: USA: New York...
CCAGCGTCATGGGCTCTTTGGCCGGAACCAGGGCGCGCCAGCCGTAGGCCTTGCGGTACGCGATCTCGCCACGGTGACCAACCAGCAGCACAGCGCCGGGGATCCGATCGTCCCGGATGGCCTCTTCGACGGCAGCGTCCAGGTCCGCCGCCGCGGAAAACGGAGGGGGCGCGGGAGACTCCTCCAGGCGAGCGGCGCGCAAAGCGGCCGGCGCCAGCCCCATTCCGGCCACCACGAAACGGCGCGAGATTCTCATTCCAGTTTCCGGGCGATTTCCTCGAGCCGGGCGGCCAGCTCGACATCTTTCGCGGTGACGCCGCCGGCGTCGTGGGTCGAGAGGTCCACGGTGACCCGATTGTAAACGTTGGACCAATCGGGGTGGTGTCCGAGGGCCTCGATCATTACTGCGGCTGTGGCCATGAAGCCGAAGGCGTGAATGAAATCCGGGAAGCGGTATTCCCGGTGCAACCTGGCGTCCGTGAGCTTCCAGCCGGGCAGGCGCGGCAGGGCCGCCTCAATCTCCGACGGGGACAGTTTTGGCGGGGCCATAGTTTATTGTAGGCTCCAGCCTAGCCCACACCGTAGATGGGGATGACGGCGCCGTTGACGTCGGAGGCGGCGTCGGAGGCGAGCCAGAGAATGAGGCTGGCGATGGAGTGGGGCGCGACCCATTTGGAAAAATCGGCGGCCGGGTCGGCGGCGCGGTTGGCGGGCGTGTCGACGACGCTGGGCAGAACCGCGTTGGCGGTGATGCGGGTAGCCCTGAGCTCGAGGGCGCAGGTTCGTACTAAGGCGACCAGCGCCGCTTTGGATACGCCGTAGGCGCTCAGCCTGGCGGCCGGCTCGACGGCGGTTCTGGAACCAACGGCGATAATGCGCCCTTGGCCCGCGGCCCGCAGCACCGGCAGCACGGCACGAATGGCGTGGAAGGCCGAGTTCAGGTTCAGGTCCAACATGCGCTGCCAGGTGGCGTCGTCGGTCTGGTCGATGGGCTGCCCGCCCGCGAATCCGCCCACCAGATGAATGAGGGCGTCCAGGCGGCCGGATTGGCTGCGGGCGCGCTCGACCGCGGCGGCGGCCTGCGCAGGGGCGGTGAGATCGGCCTGGATGGGAAGGAAGCGCGCGTGGGCGACCGCCGGCTGGCCCGACCGCGATACGCCGGCGACGGTTGCGCCCGCGTCCAGAAACGCCTGGCAGACGGAGCGCCCCAGCCCACCGCTCGCGCCGGTAACGAGAATCACGCGCTCCGCGAATTCCAGCATGCCTTCATGCTAACGCCGCGGCAGGCGCTACGCTGCGATAGATTAACTTCCCGCGGGCGGCTTGGTGGTGGACTGTGGACTGGCGGGCACTTGGAAGCGCTCGACGGGGTCGGGATGAGCCGGGTCGAAGGGCGGGACGTCCTTCACTAAGAACCGTGCGAGGCCGAGTTTGTTGGCCCGGATGCCCGTCACGACGCACTTGGCGAGTTCATAGCTGCCGTAGTTGTTGTGGTGAGTGTGGTCGACGAACGCCACCTTGGAGTTCTCCGGCCCGAGGGCCTCGTAGAAAAGCTCGCTCATGGCGTTCAGGTCGATGAGCGCCACGCGCTCTTCCCGTGCGGTTTGGCGCACCGCCTCGGGATAATCGCCCAGAGAATTTACAATCTTGCCTTGCGCATCGAAGGTGCGGCGATGCATGGGGGTGACGAGCACGGGGATAGCGCCGCGCCGGCGCGCCTCGGCGACATAGCGCTTGAGATCCGTCTTGTAGGTTGTGAACGCTCCGACGCCCTCGCCTTTTTCCTTCTGGTCGTTGTGGCCGAACTGGAGGAACAGGTAGTCGCCAGGTTGGATCGTGCTCAGCACTTTGTCCAGGCGGCGCTCGCCGAGGGAATCCCGCAAGGACTCTCCCGACTCGGCATGGTTGGCCACCGCCACGCCCGGCTTGAAGAAACGCGGCAGCATCTGGCCCCAACTATTCCAGGGCTCCCTGGTCTGGTCGGTCACGGTGGAGTCGCCCATCAGGTAGACGGTCACGGCGTGGTCCGCCCCGGTTATTTCCAGAGCGGCTACGGAGGGGTGGGAATTGCCGAACTCCAGGGTCAGCTTGTCGTCCCAGTGGAGAACGCCCAGCTCGCGCGGTTTCAGCTTGACCTCGCCGCCGGAGGCGATCCGCGGGGTGCGGACGTTCACGGTAAACGCGCGGGTCGCGAACTTGCCGCGCTGCGTTTCGACCTTCTCGATCATCAGCCGGCGCGACTCGGCTTTAACGGTGGTCGTGGTGGACGCGCCGCGATCCCCGAGTTTCAGCTTGACATTGTAGTTGCCCTCCGGCAAAGCAACCGAGAAGAAGAAGGGCTGGTCGCTGGAGCAGGAGCCGCCGGTGGCGCAGCGGACCTTGGAAGCCAGGTCGAACCCATAGCCGAGTTCTTTCGAGTAAACCGTGGTCTCCAGAACTTGCGTCCAGCCCGGGGCTGCCTTTCCGGGGCCGAAGACGAAGCGACGACTGGCGGGGCCGGTCTGCGCCCAGCCGGTGGCCAGGCACGCAATCAGGAGCAGGAGTCTGGGCATGGATCTATCCTCGAACCTTTAGAACGGAATCGGGCTGTTGGCGGCGGGAAGCACTTCGATGGTCACGGCGTTGCTGTAAAGGCTGTTGACGGTGCGGAGGCGGACCTCGTGAGGGCCGGGGTCGAGCCCGGAGGGGAGCCAGAAGTTAGCTTGCCAGCCGTCGTTGCCTTGCGTGGCGGTGCTGAGCGCGGGCACGCCGTAGCCATCCAGTTCGATGCGCATGTCCTTCATCGTCAGGCCGGATTCCGGGGAGGTGAAGAAGCAGCAGACGTAGAGGTCTTTGTTCTTGGGGAAGCGGTTGGTCCAGTCGCGATTGTTGGCGGCGGCTTTGAGCACCGGCGGAGCGCAGGCGGGATGGAGCGGGGGCGGCTCCCAGTGGCGATAGCAGGCGACGTGCGCGCGCTGCTTCACCACCGCGCCCAACTCGACCCGCACGAAGCCGGCCGAGCGGCAGAGCGCCAGCAGGCAGGCGGTGGTGGGGCCGTACCAGTTATCGGTCTGGCCGCCCAGATCGTCGGTCTCGTAGAATTCCATGGCGATGGGACCGGCCTCCAGCCCGTCGTCGACGACGAAGGATTCCACCGCCGCCATGTCGCGGGTCAACTGGCAGATGCGCTCCAGGGAGAGCAGCGGATGCCGCAGGTGGTAGAGCACGCCGAGGAAGAGCACGATGTCGAAGCGGCCGCAGGTGGCGGGCGCCAGCTCGTCGACGTCCATGACGCGGTAGTCCACTTTGGAGCCGAGGAGCTGGTGGGCGATGCGGAACTTCTCGAAGTCGATGCAGTCCACGGCCATCACTTCGGCGCCGCGGCGCTCCATCTCGAAACTGAACCAGCCGTCCCAAGCGCCGACGTCGAGCACGCGCTTGCCGGAGAGATCCTCGGGGATGGGGAAGCGGGCGATACGGGCTTTGAGATGGTCGATTGGCTGGACGCCTTCGATCACCTGCCCATCGGGGAGTTGGATGCTGTGATACCAGCCCTTCCGGTTCAGGATGTCGATCTGTTCCTTCACCCACCGGGTAGACTTGTCGTCCCCCGCCTTGAGCCATGCCATAGGGGTATGGTAGCAGCGCGGCGTGCCGGATAGCGCGGCGGGCGATTATAATGCAGAAGTGACTCGAACGACGCTTGCCGCGTGCCTGACGATCGCCGGCGCGCTGGCCGGCTGCTCGAGGGCGCATCGGCCGATCACGGTAGGCTCGAAGAGTTCCACCGAGCAGGCCATTCTCGGGGAGATCCTGGCCCAGCACCTGGAGAAGAAACTGCAGACCCGCGTGGAGCGGCGGCTGAATCTGGGCGGGACCCTGATGCTCCACCAGTCGCTTCTGGAGGGGCAGATCGACGTCTATCCCGAATACGCCGGCGCGGCGTATGTCCTGATTGTGAAACTGCCCCTGGTCAGCGACCCGGATGTGGTGCGGGAGAGGCTGAAGCTGGAATACGAGGCGCAACACCTGTTGTGGCTGGCGCCGCTGGGATTCGGCGACCAGTATGCGATGGTGGTGCGGAGCGCGGATGCGCGCGCCGCGAAGCTGGAAACGCTGAGCGACGCCGCGCAGTACAAGCCGGGCTGGAGCCTGGGCGTTACCGAGGAGTTCATGGACCGCCTGGACGGCTACCCGCTTCTCATCAAGACCTACAACCTGCCGGTCAACGGGGCTCCGAAGATGACCGACGTGGGCGAGATCTATCGGTCATTGGGGCAGAAACAGGCCAACATGGTGGTCGGCGGCGTTACCGACGGTGCGCTGGCCGAGGCGGACTGCAAGGCGCTGCGCGACGACCAGGGAGTTTTCCTGCCGGACCCCGCCGCGCTGGCCGTGCGCGGCGCCGCGCTCCAGGAGCACCCCGGGCTGCGACAGGCGCTAGAGCAACTCCTGGGCAAGTTCTCGGTGCAAGCCGTCCGGAGGCTGAACCATGAAGTGGACTTCAAGCACCGGCACGTCGAGGAGGTGGCGAAGGAATTCCTGAGCCAGGCGGGGCTGTAGCTACGAAGGCAGCGAAGGGTCTTCGCTGTGGGTGATGAATTCCGGATAGGCGCCGGCGCCCAGTTCGTGAAGGTCCATGCCCTGGCGCTCGCCCTCGCGGGCCACGCGCTGCGGGTAATAGCGATTGAGCAGCCAGTTGAGGCCGTAGGTCAGCGGCAGCACAAAGCCGAGCAGGGTGGCGATTCCCACGAGCTGGGCCAGCCACTGGCCAGACGCGGAGCCCGCGATGGATTTGGCGAAAAGGCCGGCCGCCAGAATGCCCCATAGTCCGCCCACCGCGTGAACGGAAACCACGCCGCCGGGATCGTCCACCGCGAGGCGGGCTTCGAACAGCTCGACGGCGAAGGTGGAGAGCGAACCGGCGGCGAGGCCGACGACCAGGGCCTCCGCGGGCTCGACGAAGGCGCAGGCGGCGCTGATGGCCACCAGGCCGCAAACCCAGCCGTTCGCGCACAGGGAGGCGTCCGGCTTGCCGAAACGCGCGCGCGTGATGGCGGCGGCGGCCAAGCCGGCTCCCGCGGCGGCCAGCGTAGTATTGACCGCGATGAGCACCGTCTGCCCGGATTCCACGCCGCCGAACAGGATGGCGCCGGCGGAATTGAGGCCCAACCATCCGACCCAGGCCAACAGGCAGCCCATCAGGACCAGGACGGCGTTGTGCCCGGGGATGGCGGCCAACATGCCGCCCAGCGCGTACTTGCCCCGGCGCGGCCCCAATATCCAGGCGATGGACAAGGCGGTGAGGCCGCCCAGCGCCTGAATGGAGCTGGCGCCACCCGCATCCACAAATCCGCGGCCCAAGCCGTAGTTAACGCCGAGCTGCGCGAGCCACCCGCCGCCCCAGACCCAGTGTGCGAACAACGGGTAGGTGAATCCGGCCAGCAGAGCGGCGGAGGCGCAACTGGCGCCCAGCCTCCAACGATCGGCTCCGCTGCCTAGCGGGAGCATCGCCGCGAGGCCGACCGCGAACAGTTGCAGCAGAGCGGCGAGCGAGGCGGGAGAACCGTCCAGAAGGAGCCCGCGAAAGAAAAGCGGCTCGGCCGCGATCCAGTTCCAGGCTTTGCCGGCCACCAGGATGGAGTGCGCCGGCCGGCCGGCGAATCCCTCCCACGCGAAGCCGCAGACGAAGTAGACCACGGCGGCGACCGCCATCGCGCACAGCGAAGCCAGCATGGAGTGAGCCGCGCTGCGCGAGCGTCCCAATCCGGTGTTGATCAGCGCCAGGCCGGCGGCGGCAAACGGGACCAGAACGATGCACAGGAGGCAAAGCGCCAGCGCGGGTTCGGAGAGCGCGGAGGCGGGCGTCATCGTCGTGCCCCGCGCGGGAGCATATGCGAGCGAACCACCAGGATCAGCCCCACCGCCTCGACTCCCAGGCCGGCCAGCACGAAGGCGGATCGCTGGGGCGCGGAGCGAAGGAGGGCCAGCGCGGCCAGGACAATCCCCCAGCCCGCGACCAGCATCAGGAAGCCCGGCAGCTTCATTGTCGAAGCCAGTATAGTGCGTGGCGCGCGGAGTGTCCAATCGAATCTTTCTATCGCGCGGAGAAGGAGCGGCGGCTCGGCCCGGGGCCAGATGCGGCGCGGCGCACGGCATAGAATTCCTTTATCCCGATCATCCAAAATTCCCGCTTCGTTATGGCGCGGGATCACCGTATTCTGTAAGTAGCAAAGCGGCTCCGCCAGGATGCCGGCGCCGCGATCCTCGCCGATCAAGCAATCCAAGACAACTAAGGAGAAACACCATGGCGGACTCCGCCCCTGTGATGAAGACTACTCTAGGCTTGACCGGTTTGACGATGAACGCAATGGCGCTCATCGCGCCCGGCGCCTTTCTTTGGCTCACGTTCGTGATGCAGGCCGGCATGGGCGTGACCGGGCCTGCGATGTGGCTCGGAATCGTCCTGGCCGTGCTGCTGTGCCTGGCCACCGCCGTCTGCTACGCCGAGATGGCGAAACTGTATCCCGGAACCGGCAGCTCGTATTACTTCGCCGAACAGTCGTTTCTGAATCACGACACCGCGTGGCGCTACGCCCGGCTTGCGAAGTTCATCGTCGGCTGGGCCTCGCACCTCTACTACTGGATCTATCCGGGAGTGATGGTCGCGGTGATGGGAATTCTGTGCGGCTACCTGGCGGGGACCATTTGGCCAAGCTTCATGAGCGCTACGAATCCGGGTCCCATGTTCATGATGGCCATCGCCATCGTGTTCTCGTTCGTGGTGGCCTATATCGCCAATCGCGGCATTACCGGCTCGACGGCGGTCAACATCGCCATCAACGTGGTACAGATCACGGCGCTGGTGGTGTTCTCGGTGCTGGCGCTGGGCTATCGCATGAACCACCCGCCGGGCAGCGTAGCCTACCAGCTCGATTCCACTTCGGGCGAGGCTTACTCCTATCGATTCGCCACCGAAAAGACGGTCGCCAACGGGCAGACCACCGAGACCATTCTGCGCGAAGCGGACGGAACGCCGAAGCCCCTGCTGGACCCGGCGGGCAAGGTTGTGCCGTTCCGCATCGGCTATCCCACGCAGGACGAGAAGGGCAACTTCTTGACGCACAAGGACGCCGCGTCGGTGGTGGGGGCGCATAACTGGGGCTGGGTGTTCGTGCAGGCCACCATCGCCATTCTGATTCTGGTGGGATTCGAGTCGGTAACCTCGATGGGAGGCGAAGCCAAGAACGCCAAACGCGACATACCGATCGCGGTGATCCTGTCGCTGTTAGTGCAAGGAGTGGTTTGTTATCTATTCGAGTACTTCGCGGCGAATTACTTCCTCAACAGCGGCTATACCATGGCGAGCGCGGGGACCTCGGCGGCGCCCATCGGCGACATGATGATCGTGGTGGGAACCGCCCTGTTCGGGGCCGGGCACGGGCGAACGTTCATGCTGATCGAGGCGGTCACCGTGTTCCTGGCGCTGATCGGCACCACGCTGTCGTGCATGAACACCGGCGCGCGCGTCACTTACGCCATGGGAAAGGACCGGGAGGTGCCGGAGCACTTCGGCATGCTGCACTCGAAGAACCTGACTCCGCATCGCGCCATTTGGACGCTGGCGGCCATTTCGGCGGTGGTGGGCTGCATCGGGATCGCGCTGGCCTTCGGCGATGCGGGCGCGCCGGCGGACGCCGCCATCAAGGCGTTGCCGCAGGGCTTCTGGAGCAGCTTCGGCTACGCCAGTCACGACACCATGGCGAATATGCCCAACTCGCTGCTGGTGGTCACGCTGGCTTCGAATTTCGGCACGTTCCTGCTGTACGCACTGAGCTGCATCATTTGCATGGTGGGTTACCATCGGCATCCGAATTTCAGCTTCGTGCGCCACTTGTTCGTTCCGCTATTCGGGCTGCTGGCCAACCTGGGCTGCATGATCTTCTACCTGGTTGGCCCGTTCATGGGTTTTGGCACCAAAATGGAGCCGCTGCTGGCCTTGGGAATCGCGCTGGTGTGGGCCATTTACGGGGGAATCTACTTCATCCGATCGAGCAAGAGCACGGGGCGGACGACTATGATCCTGCGCGACGCGGAGCCGGCATGACGGACGGGCGAAGGCCCGCCCGCCTTCGAGGAAGGATGAGACCGAATGTACAGGAGCCAGCGAGTGCCGCTTGCGGCAGAGCCCGGCGGAGCTGCGGGCGCGAACTACGCGGCGCCGCGCAGCTCCATGCTTGACGTCGAGTTCGCGCAACTCTCCGACCGGGGAAAAGTCCGCGAGCACAACGAAGACTATGTGGGCTTCGCGGTCCCGGCGACGCCCGAACAGGCGCGCACTCACGGCTGGCTGTTCGCACTGGCGGATGGAGTGGGCGGGCAGGAACTGGGCGAGGTGGCTTCGCGGACCGCGGTGGAGAGTCTGCTGGCGGGGTTCCGCGAAGCCACCGGGGAAGAAGCGCACAGCACGCTGTTGCCGGGCCTGGTGCGGGCCGCCAACCAGCGGGTGTACGAGGCGGGCCAGGCGGCCGGGCAGGGCCTCGCCATGGCCACCACGCTGGTAGCCTGCGCCGTGCGCTTCGATCGCGCGGTGGTGGCGCATGTGGGCGATTCGCGATGCTACCTGATCCGGCTTGGCCAGGCGACGCCGCTCACGCGCGATCATACCGTGGCCGCGGATCAGGAGCGCCTGGGGCTGCTCTCGGCGCGGGAAGCGGCCAAGGCGGAAACCCGTCACACGCTCAGCCGCTCGCTGGGAAGCGATCTGTTCGTCAACGTGGAAGTCGGCGAGCAGCAGGTGTTCGCCGAGGACGTGCTGCTGCTGTGCTGCGACGGCCTGTACGGAGAGGTGAGCGCGACGGAAATGGCCGCCATCGTCACGCACAACGCCAGCCTGGAGGCCGCGGCGCGGAAACTGGTGGCGCTTGCCAATCAGCGCGGCGGCGGCGATAATATTAGCGTTCAGCTAATACGCATCAGAGGCGTCGAACGGGTGGGCATGTACCGCGGGCGGCCCTACCGGCTGCACTGATGCCGGGCTCGCCGGCCGCCTTTCGCCGCTAGCCTGCGCTCACCATGACTCCAGTCCATCCCGGCGACCGGCTCGATCAGTACCGCGTTGAAGGCGTGGTCGCGCGCAGCGGCATGGCGTCGATCTTCCGCGCCACCGACATGCGCAGCGGCCGCCCGGTGGCCATCAAGGTTCCGCATCCCGAAATGGAGAGCGACCCGGTGCTGTTCGACCGCTTCCGCCGCGAGGAGCAAATCGGCGTCAAGCTGGATCACCCGGGAGTCATGAAGGTGTGGGCCGGCGAAGACCGCAGCCAGGTCTACATGGTCATGGAGTGGGTGGAGGGCCGGCTGCTCCGCCAGGTCCTGGCCGAGCAGGCGAAGCTCCCTATCCGGCGGGCGGTGAAGATTACCATCGCCATCTGCGACGCGCTGGAGTACATACACAGCCACGGCGTGGTGCATCGCGACCTGAAGCCGGAGAACATCATGATCGACGCCGAGGATCGCATCAAGATCATCGACTTCGGCATTGCCAGCCAGGCCGGTTCGCGGCGCTTGACGTTCGCCAAGCTGTCGCAGGTGATGGGAACGCCCGAGTACATCTCCCCCGAGCAGGTGAAAGGGAAGCGCGGCGACGGGCGCAGCGACATCTACGCGCTGGGAGCGATGTTCTACGAGATGCTGACCGGGAAGACGCCGTTCTCCGGACCGAATCCGTTCGCCATCATGAACGACCGGCTGCTCAATAACCCCATCCCGCCGCGCGAAGTGAATCCGGAGATCACTGCGGAGCTGCAGGAGATCGTTTATCGGGCGCTGGAGCGCGATCCGAAGAACCGCTACGCCAGCGCCCGGGAGTTCGCCTGGGATTTGCAGCATCAGGAACAGGTCGGAGTGGCCGAGCGCCCCGAGATGCGGGAATGGAAGCGCCGGCGCACTCCGTGGGTTAGGAGAATCCTGTTCTATCTGATGCTGGCCATGATCCCGGTGGTGGTCTTCGGCCTGCTCCTATTCGTGGCCCGGCACGGGTAACGTTACTTCTTCGCCGAATAGTACAGGATCAGGCCGGCCAGCAGCGTTTCCTGGCTCTTGTAACTGGCGGGGTTGGATCCGCGGTCGAAGAAAGGAACATCGGACCAGTCGCGGCGGTACTCCAGGCGGGTGATCACGCCATCGTGGAGCTTGAATTCGCCGGTGACGGTGGCCTCCTTCAACTTCTGCGCGGTGCCGGTCGAGAAGCCGTCGGCGTCGTTGAACCACTCGACGCGGGGCGCCAGCGCGAACATCTTAGTGAGCTGGAAGCGGGCGGCGCCGGCGATGCCGGTCCAGCGGCTCTCGCCACCCAGAATCTTCGCGTTTTGGCCGTAGTCGTAGTTGACGTAGAAGCTGGTGACCTTGGTGGCGTTGACCAGCACAGTGGTGTCGAACAGGTTGCGCAGGCCGCCCTGGGCCGTGCCGGGATTGGCGGCGCCCACGTAGTAATTCTGGTTCCAGGTGACTTTGCCCACCACCAGGGCTCCGGTCAACCCTAAGGTCTTTCCCCCGTTGTTATCGGGGAGTTCGTTCCAGCCGTTCACAACCTGCACGCCGGCGGTGAAATACTTGCCGAGGGGCATCGTGGTGCGCAGGCCGAAGTGATAGTAAGGGATGGCCCAGGCGAACAGCAGCGAGCGCGAGTAGTTCCAGTTGTCTTTCGACTCGATCACTTCGGCGCCGGCCGATGTTACGAACTGGCCGAAATCCATTTCCAGGCCTTTGGCTTGGGCCGGCTTGAAGCTGACATACATCTGCTCGACGTACTCGAAAATGTGCGGCGCGGTGTCCGCGCTGTGGAAGACTTCGTAAGCTCTGCCGGCCCCGATGTCCAAGTCGAAGCCGATCGGGTCCGGGGTGTGCGCGATGGTGATCTTGGCCATGTTCAGGCCGAACTCGTTGGCTCTCATGTCGAAGTTTTGGAGCTGGTTGTCGCCGGAGGCCGGGTGGTTGAAGTTGAGGTCTCCGTAGACGTCGAGCAGGGCGCTGAGATCGATGGGACCCAGCAGGGATTTGGGCGCTGGGGCGGCTGGGGCGGCCGCGGGAGCGGGCGCTTGTGCATCCGGCGCGGGCGCCCCGGACTGATCGGCGGGCGCGGGCGTTTGGGCGAGGACAGCCGAACCCAAGAGGCACCACAGCGAAATGGTACATACACACTTCAGGCTTTCCATCTGCGAATTCTCCTTATCGATGTAATGGCATTGTCCGGAGTGGGCCCAGCGTGGGACCGATCGGCAATGCACGCTGCCAGGGCGTTAATTGTATTCTAAGCGGGCCGGGCTACGGAACCAAATAGGAAATTTGAATGGGAATCATAAGAGCGGCCAGCCTCACAAGCCGCGGCGCATGCGCAGACCGGTCCGGCCGTCCTCGTAGTACCCGGGGACCTCACCAACCCGGCGGAAACCGAAGCGGCGGTAGAAACGGATGGCCGGCCGATTGTCCACGCGCACCATCAGCTCGACGGAGCGGGCGCCGGACTCGCTCAGCCGCCCCAGCGTGTACTGGAGCAGCGCCGCGGCGATGCCCTGGCGCCGGAGTTGGGGAGCCACAGCCACGGAGACGATTTCGGCCTGGCCGGCATCCGCGCAAGTCGCCATGTACCCGGCAATGCGGCGGGAGACCTTGGCGACGAGGAACAGATCGCCGCATTCCGAGTACAGGTCACGAAAGATCTTCCGCGTGTAGGACTCCCTGGCGAAGGCGGCACGCTCGATCTGGAGAATGCGCGCCAAGTGGCGCGGGCGAAACCGGACAATCTCGACGGACGCCGGCAGTCTGCGAGCGCCGGGGGGCTGGGCCGCCATCAGTGAATCATACCGCGTGTGAGAAGATCGGATCAGCATGAGCAGGCGTCAACTGGTACTGTGGGCCGCCGTTTCTTGGAGCGCGGCGTGCCTTTTGGCGCAGGGGCCGGAGATAGAGAAGGCTCGGATCAATGCGCCATACGTGACGACGCCGCCGGAAGTAGTCACCGCCATGCTGAAGGCGGCGGAAGTCAAGCCGGGCGACCTGGTGTACGACCTGGGCTGCGGCGACGGCCGGATCGTGATCGCCGCCGCGCGGGAATTCGGGGCGCGGGGAGTGGGGGTGGACCTGTACCGGGAGCATATCGCCGACGCCCAGCGCAAGGCGCGCGAGGCGGGCGTGGCGGAGCGCGTGGAATTCAGGCAACAGGATCTGTTCGACGCCGACTTGCGCCCCGCCACCGTGGTGACGCTCTATCTGCTGCCCGAGGTGAACCTGGAGCTGCGTCCCAAGCTGCTGCGGGAGCTCAGGCCCGGCGCGCGCGTGGTCTCGCACGCCTTCGACTTCGGGGACTGGAAGCCGGACCGGCAGTTCGAAGTGAACGGGGAGAAGGTGTTCCTGTGGGTGATCCCCGGCCGCCGCTTATGACTTAAGGTCGACCGGAGGCTCGACCACCGGCTCGGCCATTTCCTGTCCGACTTCGTCCACCACTTCTTCGCCGTGCGGAGAATGGAGGTCGGTTTCCAGGCGGCGCAACGCGACGCGGACGACGTCCCGGTGGTGCAACTTGGGTCCCAGCCGGCCCTGGCTGAGTTCGAGCCAGAGACGGTGCAGGAGTTCCAGGTCGTCGGGCCACAACCTGGGCGGATGCGGCCCCAGGTTGAAGTAGACGGACTGGCTCGTCTCGGGGTCGAAAACCTCCAGCGACAACTGGGGCCGCGGCTCCGGGAGTTCCTCCCAGGCGTCGCCGAACTGTTTGGCCTGCTCGGCCGCGCTCATCTTGCCCGACTTGCCCAGCACCACCAGGGAAGAGCGGAGGCGCTGGGCCGTCTCCGCCACGGCGCGGTCCGGATTCCGCCCGGTGACCACCATCAGCTCGGCGTGCTTGCCGGCCTTCTCCGCCAGGCTGACCACCAGGCTGAAGAGGCGGGCCACATCCGGCGAAAACACCTCGTCGTTGGAGAGCTCGTGCTCCCCGAAGCCGGGCGAGCCGGTGTATTTGACGGTCACCACCACGATATCCATCTTGGCGGTGTCGGTCTTCTCGACGGTCTTTCGCAGATGGCCGAGCAGGTTGGGATTCCGGACGGCCACCAGCACGTTGCCCGGCCGGACGCTGGCGGCGGAGGCGGTAAGCTCCTGGGGCGTATCCAGCCTGAACTTCTCGAGCTCCTGCGAGTGGACCGCGCGCTTGCGGCGATTGATGTGCTCGGAGATCTCGAAAGTGACGAAGAACACCACCGTGAAACATATCCCGGAGATGGTGGCCACCTGTTTGGTCAGCAGGTTGGTGAAGGCGATGGCGAACAGAACCAGGGTGATCAGGCCGAGGCCGACGGGCAGCTCGGTTTTGCCCCAACGGAAGTTGAGGGGCACTTTCCACTCGCGCGCTTCCGGCTGCTTGTAGCGCAGCACCAGCACCGCGAGGCCCTTCATGGCGAAGCTCCAGACCACGCCGAAGGCGTAAGCCTCGCCGAGCATGTCCACGTCGCCGCGGCTCAGCAGGATGGTGATTATCTGGAGGATGACGATCAGGTTGATGAAGCGGTGCGTGGTGCCGAAACGGCGGTGCGGCAGCCGGAACCAGTCGGGCAGGACGCCGTCTTCCGCTACCCGGTTGAGCACGCCGTTGGAGCCGATGATGGCGGTATTGACCGCGCCGGCCAGGATCACCGTGCCCACCACGACCACAAAGGCGTGGAACAGCAACAGCAGGGGCAGCGGCCCCACCATGTACATGGACAGCCCGCCAATCAGGTTGCCCAGGTACTGGCCTCGCGCGGAGTCCGGAATGATCATCACGGCGAAGAAGGAGACCAGGGAAGTGAACACCATGCTGTAGATGAAGATCACGAAGCCGGCCCGCTCCAGGTTCTTCAGCTTGGGAGCGGCGATCTCGCGGTTCACCTGCGCGAGGGTTTCCTCGCCGCTCATGGCCAGCACGGAGTGGCCCAGCCCGACCAGAATCATGATTCCGGTGACGTGCGCCAGCCAGCTCCCTTTGAGCCAGCCCAGGGCGTCCGGGCCGAAGTGGATGTTGCCCGGCGTGGGAAAAGGAACCGATTGAAAGCCGCGGGTGAGGAGGGTGGTCACGCACCAGGCGATCAGGATCACCACCATCACCGTGGTGGCCTGCATGATGCGCAGCGCCTTCTGGCTGGATTCGTGCATGCCGATGATGTTCTTGCGCCAGAAGTACACGGTCGCCAGGATGGCGAAGGCGGCCGCGAACAGGGGCGGGTTGACGTGAATTCCCGGATGGTGGAAGTGCTCGGAGATCTCGTTGATCAGGCCCGCCAGATACAATCCCGCGCTGA
>Ga0326727_10018341_pt1 | contig 14306 bp, 12 predicted proteins | sample MB2enrmetagenome_FD_207643 | JGI IMG/M metagenome (GOLD analysis project Ga0326727, IMG submission 207643) | Lab enriched peat soil microbial communities from McLean, Ithaca, NY, United States - MB29MY | ecosystem: Environmental > Terrestrial > Soil > Wetlands > Peat | place: USA: New York...
CCTGGTTGCGTACGCATAATGCCCACGGATGGGCGAATACGGTGTGTGCCAAACATCACGCTTAACTCGTACCGAGGCATAGCAGCGTAAAGAATTTTCTCATAGGTGTGTGGGGTTCTTGGTGCGGCCGCCGGGATTTGAACCCGGGCGTCTTCTCGCCTTTTCGAGAGGCGATCAGAAGCGTGGCAGGCTTCCGCCGGCGAATTAGCTTCGCCGTTCCCGTCCTAGACCAGGCTAGACTACGGCCGCAACGATGAAACAAGAGCGTTGCAACGCCGTATAAAACCATAAGCCTAGGAACGATCTAGTCGTAGACTACTTCGAAAATCATGATTTATCCATTGGGTAAGCCAACTCCAACGCTAACCATTATCCTTCTCAACAGTTGTACCCGGTTATGACCGCGCCTTCGCGTAATATTGCGACACAATTCATTTTGTGAAGTGTATTACTTCAACACCTTGAAATATGCTATAGGGCAGAGTGCGGTTCTAACGTTTTGGAGACGCAAAACCCAGCCGTCAAATACGCCATCGAACAACTCATCAAAACAGCACACAAACACGGCATCAAGATAGGAATCTGCGGTCAAGCGCCGAGCGACTACCCTGAAATCGTGGAATTCCTAGTAGAAAACGGCATCGACAGCATCTCCCTCCCTCCCCGACGTGATAGGGCGAATGAAGAAGATAGTAGCGGAAGTTGAGGAACGACACGCAAAATAGGATTACTCGTCCTCGCTTCGACCCGAAGCAGATAACGCCGGGAAGGCCGTAGGTTAAGCCATGCCTAACTTAGCCAACTTCTGGAAGTCGCTCATGTGATGAACTAGGTCGGTTTGGCTCACTATCCCAACAATCTTCTCATGCTCGGTGACGACGAGACGTTTTACCTGCTTCTCAACCATCCTCCGAGCCGCATCGCTTAGGGGTGCGGCGGAGTCGATGGTTATTAGCGGTGCAGTCATCACGTCCGCCACCATAACTTTACCCGGATCCATCGCACCCGCTACAATCTTCACCATGTCCCTCTCGGTGACTATGCCAAAGGGCAACCCATCCCGGTTGGCGATTAGGGACCCAATTCTTCGATCAACCATCAGCCTAGCAGCCTCCTTGGCTTTCGCCTTGCTGTCGATTGAGACGATAGTTCGCATAATCTGCTTGACAGTAATGTCAGAACTCAATGCTGTTCCGGTACCAGTACGTAACTAAATGAATTAAAGACTTCGTGGATTCCTCCTGCCCCGAGTGCCAAGCCAATTCTTGGCCCCTCAAAATTGGCCCGAAAGATATGAGGGAGGATGGAACTGATCGTGAAGGCATCGTTGTGGCCTAGGGCGCGTCACGTTCGCAGATCTTTGCCGCGCCCTTCCAACCCTGCGTCATGAGCTCTTTCTGTGAGGAAAGTCGGCTGGCGGCGGAGGCGTTCAGCGGTGTCAGGGTACTGCGAATAATGAGTTTGGTGCCGGATGGATCGGGTTGGGTGCGGAATTCGTCCAGAATCTGGAAACCCATGCCGTCCGGGATTTCAAAGGTCCAGCTCCCATCGGGCTTTAAGGTCATTATCTCGCGGAAGCTGAATGTTGAACCGTCCGGCATACGCCAAAATGTCTCAAGCTCCCTCCCGCTCGATAATCGGCGTCTGGTGACGATTCGGTACGGTTGCTCCATAGAATCTTTAGCTTGGTAGTCTTCCGGGAGATCAGTCCACCAGGCACGAATTGACTGGGGGGCTTTGCGAATTACCAGTTCAAGATTGATAACGTCCGAACCATGCGACATAGGTCAATTTCATCGGACCGGTGTATAAGAGGCTGACGGTCAGCCAAGAAGCCGAAGACCAAGAGAATGTGGTGCCGGGAGATCCGAATTGGTGGGAAGATTGGTCGGCCTTAGGTTTCCCGCAATTGGGACAGAATAAAGCCGTATCCGACAATTGATTATCACAATACTGACAAAACAACCGATACCAATCGTTAGGAAAGTTGCATGATGATATTTAAGACCGATCATCACGCGAAACCGCATCTCTCGATTCGACATACGCAAGCCATCACACCTTGGTACGGTAACACTGGCTATCCGGGAAGTAGAGTGACGTAACCATAAGCAAGATGTCATTGTCGAACGCGACCCGACTGTGGGGGCCTTGGCCACCTTGGCTGCGACATGAAGTTGACGAAATCATATCATCCGGCAACTCCTCGAAGGAAGTGGTGTTGACGATTCTCAAGAAACACGGGATTGCGATAAGATCGCAACATTTGAGAAGCCGCACATCCAGATGAACACGTATTGAATGTGCTGGTGCCGGGGACGGGATTTGAATCCGTGATTTGGCCTACGGTTTGGGTGGGCCGTAGTCAACCCGGTCTTCAGCTTCACCCTTAGTGAGCTAAGTCGGGTGCTCTCCCAGGCTGAGCTACCCCGGCATTCCTGGGTGAAATCTGTCTTTCGGCGGAACGAATTAAGCCTTATTCATTGGCCTCTTGTCCCGTGAGCGTCTCTTGACGAGGGATGAAACAAGTTGCGCGCTCGGAGTTCTGAGCGTGTGTTTTGCTTTCGCAGGGCGCGCTGATCTGGTTCTGATGTTGTTTTAGTGGAAAGTGTTCGACGCGTTTCTATTTTGTTTTGAGTATCGGTGGTGGAGTGAATAGTTATATATCTCCGTGTATACTCTGTCGATACATGTATCGACATAGGAGACGTGTATAATGGAACGAACATCCCATTCAATCATGAAGACGGCGAAGCAGCAAGTATTCACAGCCGCCGGACTGGCGGTAGAGATGGCCGTAACCTACGGCGCCATGCCCATATTCATCAGAGCCCTCCCGACCACAGTCTACACAACCATCATCTTCGTCATAGGCGGCGGAGCCGGCTTCATAGCCACACACATCACACGCAGCATATTCCGATCCCAAAACGTATGCCTCCTCAACTCAATAAGAGAAGAGAAAGTCCGAGGCGCAATATACCTCACCATCCTCAGCGCAATAGCAACCATCGCCATGCTCCTACACATCTAACCAACCAGAACAGATCCCCTAACCCTCCAACCCAGCGCATTCCCCCTAACTTTACCTCCAGACGCGCCTACTCGATGAGTCAAATCTGAGCCAAATCTGCACACGCCATAAGCAGAAAGGTGGCCAAAACTGACTCACCCGTGAGCCAAGGCCATTTTCTCGCTATGCCAATACTCGCGCAACTCCTCACACCGACCGTCCGGCGCCGACCATGTACATACCCCCGCCAGGCCGGCGTCAGGTGCTGGAGTGGAGCCTAACGGACTTTTGGACCGTGCCCGATAACTTAACAGAAGCCATTGCAAGGTTCGGGTGAAGTTGGTGATGGGGTATGGGGCAGGCGGGAGCGCAACGATGTCCGCAATGTGGCACCGCGGTGCTTCGTCCCCAATCCTTCTGCGGCGAATGCGGAGAGCGCCTGTCTCAATGCCCGACCTGTAAGGCCATAAACCTAGCCTCCTCGGACTTCTGCCACAACTGTGGAAAAACCCTCAGACAAGCCGCCACGATAAGCCCAATTCCGACACCCCTTACTCAGAGTGCGGCGATAGTTCAACCCGCGAGCCCCCCCGCCATAAACGTCCGCCACGTCGATACCGGGCTTTACAAGGAGACGGATGATCGAGTTCTCAAATACCTCGAGGCACACCAAGGCGGCATTTCCATAAGACGCACGTCACAGGACTTGGATGTAACAACCGACCAACTAATCGCATCCCTCACACGCCTACAGGCTAAGGGAATGATTCAGCGAGACGAAACACCGTTTGTGGAACGAATGCGCAACTGCCATTCCTGCGGCAAGGCCATAGGCGCGGACGAACCCTTCTGCCGCTACTGTGGAACAAAGCAAGCGCTCATTGAAGAAACCAGCCCAGCGCCAATCCTCGATCCACGGACCATGAAAGTCGCCTTAACCATGCTCAGCCGAGTTGTGGAAGCAAAAGACCACTCAGAATACGCCGGGGTTGATGAACTCACAACCACAATCGGGGCCGTCGCGTTGGGCGGCGAGAAGCCCCAAGACGCACAAGAACTATCCTTCCAAGACCAGTTAAGGCTACTGACCCTCGTCTTCGAGTATGCCCGCGATAAGGTGATTTACAAAGGCGAGGCTTTCGGCGAACATGTCCGATGGCCTTGGGAGACCATGAAAACCGGCGGCGACTGCGACTGCAAAGTAGTACTGCTAGCGTCAATGCTAGCCAGCCTGGCGTACCGACGAATGCACTTCCTCATACTCCCACCCGGATATTACATGGACTCGACCACGCACGAGAAGAGAAAACTACCGGGCCACGCGTTGCTTGAGGTCGAGTTACTGAATGGATCGAAGAGCGTCCCGGTTAGGTTGGATCCGTCCTGCATCGACTGCGACGTAGACGAGATCTCAAGCTCCATGAAGCCATTTCTATCAAACTTCTACCGCATACCCATAATCCCGTCAGACTAAGCCCGACGATCAATCTCTACTGTTTGACACTCCGCCGAGCAGGGACGGATTCCATCATTTTTTTCTGAGGCGGGACGCTATCTCGGGCGGTAACGTGTCCCAATCAATTTGCCAAATATAACGCGCAGACTCCTTCGGGTCCACGTTGAAGTCGCGCGTGACGATACCTTCCTCTTCCATCCTGTTGAGGTATTCACTTATCACACTTCTGCTAATGCCCAAGTGATCGGCAAGCTTCTCCGTCCCCGCCTTTCCGCCGAGTTCGGTCATTCCGAGCAGCGTTCTGTACCAGGCTATCCGAATCTTAGGCTGCTTGCTCTCGGCGATCGATTCCTCTAACTTCCCGATGCGTTGGTCAATCTTTGAGAACCTTGTCTCCAACCACTTCTTTAGCTCTTCGTCCGCTACCATTGGCCGCCCTCCCCATCAAGGATGTTGACTCTCTCGTCGATCTGCGTCATCCTCTTCCTGAGCCAATCCCTTAGTTCCCCGTTCATTGATTGTCACGTATATTGTGTCTAGGCGTGTTTAAAAACGTATCGTCACGTATGGCACATACACTAATAACCATGCATAAACGGCCTCCCGGCCGCTCTAAGAAGCTCCTTTCAACGAGGCGCCGCACTTCACGCACCATGCCCTAGCGAAGGGCGGATTCAGGGTGTCGCAGCTTCTGCAGACTATGCCTTTCGGCCGTTTTGAGCCGGCCTTTGGTATGAGGTAACTCGCTGTAGCGCCCGCGAACAAAACCACCGCTAAAGACACGCCCCAAATGTTCCCAAGTATTTGCGTTGTCTGAGTGGAGACAGAAGTTACCGTGACAGTGCTAGTCGCCGTAACCGTACCGCCAACCGCGGATGTGAGAGTTGAGGTGACCGTCGTCAAGGATGGGAGGAACTGCGTTTGCGTTCCCGAAACAGTCGAGTTCTCCCTCTCGGTCCAAGTCGTGTACGTAGTTGATGGAGTTGTAACCGTCGTCTCTTGAATGTTCGTAGAGTAAAGGCTGGTTGTCTGTGTCACCGTAATGGTACGCGTGGTCTGTGCCGTGACGAGCGTGAGTGGTGAGTAGAAAGCGATGAGAAAAAGGGCTATGGTGACTGCAATTCTGATTCTGGACTTTTCAGGCATAAGTTAAGACCCCTTCAGGGTTTCGCCGCAATTCACGCAGTATTTTCTCGCAGAGAGGTTGTTGAAACCGCAGCGTGAACAGACAACCGAACCACGGTGACCCGACCGCCGAACCAGGTTTAACGCGACCATCACCAGTGAGACCAGAATGATGCCGGCGAGCGCCAATTCAAGCGGCGGATTCTCCACAACCGTCATGACGCTTGTTGTACCGGTGGTCACCTGCAAGACCGAGCTGATGAGACTCATCTGGGTCTCAGTAACGAAACCGCTACTGGTTGAGAGTATAGTTGACGTTTCAGTTGTGCCCGTGGCCGTTAGGGACACGGTCGTAACACTTACGGTGGAAGTGGACGCGCTTGCAACCGCTATTGTGCTTGTAAGGCTAGTTCTAACCGTTGAGACACTAAAGACGGTCGTTGAAACAGTCTGGGTGGTTTCCGGGACCATTAAGAATGTTACTTGGAATGAGACCGGAAAGTTGGGCATAGTGAAACTGCAAACATATCCTGCTCCCGAACCGCAAGATACTCCGCTCGTTAACTGGTATCCCGAAACTTTCCATCCCGATGCCGGGGTCGCGACAATCGAGACCGACGACCCGATCAATTCTTGGCAGCCGCTGGGACACGATGGGGTAAGCTGACCATCGCCCGTGTAACTCGTGTAGAGCGTCTGATATTGGACAAAATGCGCAGTAATCGACACAGAATCGTTCGGCATGGGAAAGACACACGGGTTTGCGTTAAGGCCGCCGGCACAGGACACACCCGTCACATTCCACCCAGAAAACATCCAGCTCGGAGCGGCAGTCGCGGTGACGTTCACCACACGCCCAACCTCTTCCGAACATCCGGATGGACAGGATGGATTAACCGAACCCTCGCCCACAATTGCGGTCGTAAGTGAGGCTGAAGGTGGAGCACATGTCCCTTGCACGCAGCCGATCGTGACCATGAGAGTGGGTGCCCGACGAACCAGGCTTCCATATGTACCAGTAACCGTGATCTGATATTGCTTACCCGGCTGCTCGTTCAGGGCGCTGACAATTAACGTCGTCACAAATGACGGATACCCCCAGGTTTGGGCGAGGGACGCAGACAGACCCCCGTCTTGGGGCGATACAGATGACGTCAAAGTCACATTCTGAGGAGTCCCCGAAACCAGCGAGACAGCCACTTCCACGTACCCCGAATGATCCGGCGCTAAAGAAATCGAATATCCGTTTAGGCTGACGCTAAAATCGAAAGCCGCCTGCGCGCTGGTCGTAGTCGAATTTCCGACGAGCCCGAGAGCGGAGAACAGGAGAATGAGCAACAGTAACAGTCGGGCGTCGTCCTTGGCCAAGAGCATTTTCCACGCAGGATGCATCCTAGCTTCGGTACATAGCTCTTTACTGTTCCCACCATCCTGCAGATTGGATTTGCGAGAATAGGGACGCAGAGCCCGTAAGGTCCACCAACTAAATTAACGGTGTTCGAGAGACCGTTAGCGACGTCGATGCAGGCCTCTGCGAAGGTTTTTAGGGACACCATGAAACCTGTCGAGACGATGGGCCGGTAGATCAGCCTGGTATGAGCATCGAATAATCAGCTCGGTGCGATCACATCGTCCGCTTGGCATGCGGGAGGTCGCGGGTTCAAATCCCGCCCGGTCCACCAAATTTATGTCTTCCTTTTCCCGATTTCTGACCGTTTCTTGCCCGAACGTCTCGGATTTTGACCAGTTGGTTTTCCGATGTTACGAGATTTCCTAATGAGTAGAAGCCCGCATAATTCTTTCATTGATGCAATTTATCCACTCATGCAAAACCTCATAAGCGGTGCAGAGCGGAGTTTAGGATCTGATATAACAGGTCATTCTAAAGCAGAGCATTGGTCGAAATGACTCGATTTTCAAGATCTAGAAGGGATTTCCTGGAAAATTTGTTTTGCTTTCCTAGAATCGAACAATGCCTCTAAGTCTAGCCGAAGCGTCGAAGGTGTTGAGGGAGCTAACGAGTAAGCGGAGCTGCGTGAGGTGTTTTCAAAATCACATTGAAGCGTGGTTTATCGAAGCGACCGAGAGCTCGAACATCTTCTATCAAACCGTCATGCTCTATGACGGACAGGAACTAACGGTCACAGAAGCGCACACGACTCGAGTGGATAAACCCAAGCTGTCCGATATCACCGACACTTGGTGAGAGGTTCCGATTTTAGTCGAACAGTTCAACCAAGTCAGAAAAGCCTTAGAACTTCCCAAAGTCCCGACTCGTAACACCCAAAATCGAGACCCTATAAAGTAACAGAGCCCAGAAAGAACCGACGAAAGAAAACCACCGTCGCTTGGCTTAACGCACCAACCGATTTTTTACACGACAATTGACCAACCGTCAACGTGACGTTACCGCCACGCAAAAAGCTAAAGAGCAACAAAGGTAGGACTGCAACACTGAGAGCCTTGCCAATATCGATGACGGTTAGACAGGTAATGGAACCGGTTGTAACGATCGAGGCTGACCGGACGGTTAAGCAAGCGCTCGACAAACTTATTCAGGCGAAAATCTGGTCTTTGCTCGTCGAGAGACAAGGGCTCCCGGTGGGTGTGATTACTGAACACGATATTCTGCGCCGGTGCATTGCCAAGGGCTACGATGCCGATAAGGTAAACGTCGAGGAAATCATGAGTTCCCCCCTTATCACGATCGAGCCAGACAAGCGTGCCGGTGAGGCTCTTGAGATGATGCTCCAGAAGAATGCGGGACGGCTCTACGTCGTGGAAAGAGGCAAGGTCATCGGAAGAGTAACCCAGACGGGGCTCTCTGAGAACCTACTTGAGGTTATCAGGGCTCTCGTGAACCTGACAGCCACTGTTCACTGAACGTAGCTCTCTGAATTGAGCCGTGATTTTCCTAACTAGCTCCTGCTGATGGAGTTTTGCACATCAACTCAAGAGTTTCGTCGCTTAACTCGACGACGATTTAAGCGCTTAAATCGACGTCGAATCAGCAAAATTCCCGCGAATTATTTGCCAGCCTATTACGTCTTCTTTTTTTCTTTGTGAGCTGTTAGAATTTCAATCAGACTATTCTGAGTCACTGGTGGCTGTATCCTTCGCTGAGAACTTGCGGCGAATTTTCTCCAGATGCTGCTTGATTTGCTGGTGCTCCATTCGCATTACAGCGGTAGGCGAATGAGTCGGTTTTTCGTCGGTTGCGGGCTTGGACGCCTCACTAGATATAGCCCGGTCCACCAATAACGGGCTGCCTTGGTGTTCGCTGCCTGGAAGTCGTAGTTGAAGTCGCTGCCGAACGACGCCCACGGGATCCTCTGGCCCATTTCGCTTCTTGTACGCCTGCAGCGTCGCCCTTCGTGTCTACTTTGCTGCTGGGTTAGATCGTAAGCGCGTAACGATAAAATTCCCGATCGCGCCTGTACCCGAGTTTCTCATATAGTTTCTGGGCGGTGAGGTTGTCCGTAGCGGTCTCGAGGAGGAGAGCGTCGGCGTCCGTTTCCTCAGCAAGCTGGCGTGCACGATTCATTAAAGCCTCACCAACTCCCCCGCCGCGCGCTTCCGGAACGACGAAGAGGTCGGACAGTATCCATTGCCGCCGAAGAGTGAGCGAGGAGAATGTCGGGTATAGATGTACCAATCCCACGGGTTTCCTTTGCCGTCCGCCGCCCACCGAGAAAGCCAAGAATAGGATTGACTCTCTATTCTTTAGCCGTCGCTTCAAGAAATCACGAGCCGCTTTTACATCAGACTTTTTCTTGTAAAACTGTCTGTACGCATCAAAGAGGAAAGCAGCGAGTGGTGAGTGATCCGCGTTTGCCCTAACGATCTTCAGGTTCTCATTTGCCATGAACTGACCTAAATGTCCCAAGCAAATCAGGCTTTCGAATCATTATCCTCCACAAAATGCTCCTTCTGATGTCGCAGAATCACGACAGTCGAGTAGATAACTCATTGGCCTTTGGGGTCTGTGGGGCCGCGGTGGAACATGTGAGACGCGAGGCCGATTAGGGTTTAAGTTGCTCTCTTGGTAACTAGCGGCTCGCCTGATACACGGCTGAGTGTGAGTGCTTTGTCTCGTGCTTACGATAAGGAGTTGGATCTGCTGGTGTCGCTAGGGTTGTCTGCCGGCGAGTCTAAGGTCTACCTCAAACTACTTGCCGAGCCGCAAGGCGAGATGTTGGATCGTGTGGTTACCGGGTTTGGGATACCGGCACCGATTGCGGAGGACGCCCTCAAATCCCTAAGCGACAAAGGGCTAGTGAAAGTGTCCAGCAATAGGGTGGAGGTTCTTCAGCCCAGGCTTGTTCTTAAGCGGATCTTGGATCAGCGAAAGAGGACTTTTGAGGAAGAGTTGTCGCGGCAGAACGCCACGGCTTTGAACCTTGAGAAGCTGCTCGAGCCCGTCTATTGGGAGAATAGGCTTGGGATAAGGCCTGAGGATATCATCGAACCTCTCCGGGACCTGCCGGATATGGAGCTGAGAACGGCACAGATTCTTGGGGGCGCAACGCGTGATGTTTCAATCTTCGCAGAAACCTTCGGATGGTATGAAAAGGTTCGGGAATCAATATTCCAAGCACACGACCGCAGAGTGGCCATGAAGGTCCTCATGATGGTCAAAGACCCAAGCACGGAGCAACGGGCCAAAGAACTGCGCGCGTTAGGGATCCAGGTTCGACATTGTGCCGAAGAATGGTACCCGGTCAGGGGAACGTTGGTTGACGATCAAGAACTCGTTTTTGTCGTCTGGGCCACGAAGAAAAGCGAAGTCCCGCGACCAATCTACTTCCGACCCAACTATACCAAGAACCAAGGCCTAATCAGAATCTTCCGAGACGCGTTTCAGAAACGATGGGAAGAGGCACACTCAATCTGAACCACCCGCGAAGAACCACCGCGAGCTAGGCGGCGGTAGATGACCGCCAACAACTCCAATAGAGCCATCCTGCTGAGACGAAGCTCTGGCCCTAATAAGTGGCCGTCACAACGACAGTCGCTTGCACCAATCCTCGGAAGCACCGGATGAAGTTTCAGTTTTTCGGAGATGGCCAGATTTACGTCGCACTCCAATCTTTTGTTGGAGGCAACATAAACCGCACCAGTCACCGTACACTCGGGCATCGAAGTGAGGTAGTCTATGTGCCATCGCACCGTCTTCGAATGGGCTTCGTGTCTCTTGAGTCTTCGTTCCAGCGAGGTGGAGCCGGATCCCATCGCTGACCCGGTATACAGGTAGCTACCTCTTCGCAGCTTTGCCCTGCCAAGCCTTCCAAAGATTCGGTGACGTTCACGGCTACAATAGACGATTATGGTGTAGGTACCCCGCATTTTTGCCCCATCCGAAGAACAAATAGGAGGAAACGATTCCCTAGTGACGAACGAAGTGGGTGGGCGATTTGAAGGCGATGGTACTCGCGGGTGGCTACGCAACTCGCCTCAGGCCCATCAGCTACGCTTTGCCTAAACTGCTCTTTCCCGTTGTCGGAAAACCAATGATCTACTGGACGCTGGACCAACTCGACAGATTAGGAGTAACCGAGGTAGTGCTCTGCGTGAACTACCTCGCGGAAACTCTGCGAGCAACAGTCGGAACGAAGCACGGGGGAATGCAGGTCAAGTATTCCCTGGAAGAGCAGGCGCTCGGTACCGCCGGCCCCATGAAGCTGGCTTCGGCCGACACCCGGTTGGATGAAACATTCATCGCCATGAACGGAGACGTAATCGCTCAGATCGACCTACAGGCCATGCTAAGGCAGCATCAACAATCCAAGGCACTTATCACCGACGCCCTGCACCAAGTCGAGGACCCAAGCAGATTCGGTGTCGCAAAGATCGACGCGCAGAAGCGAATTGAGCTTTTCGTTGAGAAACCGAAGCGGAGTGCTGCACCTAGCGGCCTCGTGAACGCCGGAATCTATCTCATTGAGCCTGAAATCTTGCGACTCATCCCTGATAATCGAAAAGTGTCATTGGAACGGGAGATATTCCCTAACCTCGCCACGGCAGGAAGACTATACGGATACGAGTTTTCAGGATATTGGTTTGATATAGGTAGCCTGACAGATTTCCGAAAGGCAAACTTTTCCTTACTCCGTTACTCAACTCATGAACCGGAGCCTCGGGTTTCAAATGCCAAGATCGCAGCCAATGCCCTGATACGAAAGCCGGTCTCGATTGGAGAGGGATCAAGTGTGGATCACGGGGCACGTGTCGGCCCTGACGCGTTACTGGGAAATAATGTATCGATTGGAAAGAAGGCTGAAGTCGCAAAATCAATACTCTTTGATGGAGTAACCGTCGGAGAGGGATCACGGGTTCACGGGGCAATACTCGCTACCGATGTTAGAGTCGGCAAAGGCGTCAAGATAGGTCGTGGATGCATTATATCCCCGCACGTGACTATCGCTGGCCGAACAAAGATCGCCGCCGGAGCCATAATTCACCCGTACAAGGAGATTAGCGAGAACGTCGGACGAAAGGCACATGTAATGTGATCTGATCCCCATGTCGGAAGGAAGAAGACTTTTCGGAACAAACGGCGTTCGCGGAGTGGTAAACGAGGAGATGACGGGCGAGTTCGCGCTGAAACTCGCACAGGCCACGGGCACTTACTTCGAAGGTGCCGACTTAACCGTTGGTTGCGACGGGCGCGTTTCAAGCCCAATCCTCCTGAACATCGTCAGTGCAGGCCTGGCAAGCGTGGGGTGTCAAGTCTGGAACCTGGGCATGATCACCACCCCAGGCCTCCAGTTCCTGACGAAAGATTGGGGGTTGAAGGGGGGCATTATGATAACCGCAAGCCACAACCCGCCAGAGTATAATGGCTTGAAAGTCATGGGTAACTGCGGCGTCGAGCTTCCACATGAAGAGGAACTGAAAATAGAAGAGTTATTCTTCGAATCAAGAATCCAACTAGCCGCCTGGGATAAGATCAAAGAGCCGCTCCCCGTCCCAGAGAAATTCTCAAGCTACATACGTTCAATTCTAGAAAACGTCGGCGAAGTCTCAAGAAACAATAGCTTGAAAGTGCTCGTTGACAGCGCAAACGCCGTCGGCGTTCTCACCACTCCAACTATCATCGAGAGGCTGGGAGGTACCGTATCGCTGGTAAACGGTGAGATAGATGGCAGATTTCCCGGTCGCCTGCCCGAACCAACACCCGACCACCTACGGGAAACATCGCGCATTATGCGAAGTATCCATGCCGATTTCGGCGTTGCCCACGACGGAGACGGTGACAGGGCCGTCTTTCTCGATGAGCACGGAGAAGTCTGCTGGGGCGACCACACATTCGCCCTCGTCGTGCAAGATTTCCTGCAACACCACCCGGGCGAGAAAATAGTCACCCCCATCAGTTCGTCACAGATTATCGAAGAGATCGCCGAGAAACACGGTGGAGAAGTTGTCTACACGCCCGTCGGAAGCGTCTACGTCTCGAACCTGATGCTCAAGATAAACGCCAAACTAGGCGGTGAAGAGAATGGGGGTATATTTTACTCGCCCCACGTTGCGGCACGAGATGGCGGAATCACCACAGCGTGGACCTACAAGATAATATCCGAAGCAAGAAGGCCACTCTCTAAGCTAATCGCACAGCTACCCAAATCCTACATCGTAAAGGACAAGATGCCGTGCCCCGACTCGATTAAGGACGACGTAACCGCGGCGATCCGTGACCTTCCGCGCGAAGGCAAAGCGCTCGAGATCGACGGACTCAAACTTTGGATCCCGCCCCGTTCATGGATTTTGATTCGGCCAAGCGGGACGGAGCCCCTCTTCAGAATACTGGCGGAGGCACCGACGAAAGGGAAAGCCCTCCGGATCGTGAATGACTACAAAACCAAACTATCAAGGATTATCAAGGATCGCACAAGGAATGATTGACATTTACTCGGCGCTGAGTCTAGGAATCACATTCACGGCGACTTTCGTCACGACATTCGCCGCGACCCCAATCGTGGCTAAGGTAATGAAAGCGCGAGGAATCACAGGCGTAGACATCCACAAAACCTCGAAGACCGAGATACCGGAAATGTGTGGCCTAGCCATCTTAATCGGCCTAGCCGTGGGAGTTGTAGTCTACTGCATCGCTATGCCCCTAGCCATTCGTCAAGCGGCGGCCTTCATTGGCAGTGTACTCATTGCCGGCGCAGTTGGAATCATAGACGATCTACACCCGTTAGGGGCCCGAATGAAACCTCTCCTGACCGCCCTCGCCTGCATCCCGATCCTACTTCTGGGAACCTATGTCCCTTACGCGGAAGTTCCTCTCTACGGCTCCGTACGGCTTACAATCGTCTACCCAATCCTCATACCCATCGCGTTCGCCGTGACGTCCAACTCCGTCAATATGATGGATGTGATGAATGGTGCGATGCCCGGTACCGTTGCGATTATCGCGTTCACAATGGTTGGAATTCTTCTTTGGGCCAGGGAGTTTAGAACCGCAACTCTCGCCGGGGCTTTACTCGCGGCTATGCTCGCATTCTTCTACTTCAACCGCTACCCCTCCAAAGTATTCGATGGCGACACCGGAAGCCTGGCGGTTGGCGCCGCGCTTGGGGCGCTGGCGATTATTGGAAGGATCGAGGCCGTAGTGATAGTGGCTTTGATTCCATACATCATGAACAGCTTCTACGGCCTATCCTCCGTGCGCGGGTTGCGCGAACGAAGGGAGATCCATCAGAGGCCGAC